>Ga0194043_1001975_pt1 | contig 11457 bp, 6 predicted proteins | sample JunL4415m_MetaG_FD_161274 | JGI IMG/M metagenome (GOLD analysis project Ga0194043, IMG submission 161274) | Anoxic zone freshwater microbial communities from boreal shield lake in IISD Experimental Lakes Area, Ontario, Canada - Jun2016-L442-15m | ecosystem: Environmental > Aquatic > Freshwater >...
GGTAAAGACTCTAAAGGTGGCGACCCTAAAGATGGCAAGGGTAAAGACTCTAAAGGTGGAGATCCTAAAGATGGTAAGGGTGGCGACCCTATGGATAGTAAATCAGGGGAATCCGCAGATATGCCCCCTAATCCTGAAACTCAGATAGCAAAGAAACAGATTCAAGAAGGGGTGAAGGAGCAGGAAGCTGCGGAGAAAAAAATCGAGAAGGACGACAAGCAAGGTGCCTCGGAAGACCAGGCAAAGGCTGTTGATAAGCTAAAACAGGCACAGAAAAAACTGGAAGAACTGTTAAAGCAATTGCGTGAAGAAGAGATCGAAAGATTGCTGGCACAACTTCAAGGCCGATGCGAAAAAATGCTCGCAATGCAAATCGCAGTTAAAGATGGCACGGTGGCATTAGACAAAATCATTACGGGCAACCCTGATAAAAAATCTAGCAGGGCAGAAGACCAAAAGGCTCTCGAACTTTCAGACAAGGAAGATGAAATCAGCAAGGAAGCCAACAAGGCTCTCACCCTTATCGAAGCAGAGGGTTCTGCGGTTGCATTTGCAGAAGTATTCAAGCAGGTGTTGGGTGATATGAATACCACTGCGGGAAGATTGCGCAGAGCAGATGTTGGCGAAGTTACGGTTGCGATTGAAGACGACATCATCGATGCATTAAAGGAAATGGTGGCTGCGTTAAAGAAGGCCCGCAAGGATAATCAAGAGCCCAAGCCTCCGATGCCCCCGATGCCTCCTTCAAGTGGTGGCATGCCCCCAGATCAAAAGTTGATTGATATGATTGCAGAATTAAAAATGATCCGCTCGATGCAGATACGGGTGAACAATCGCACCACCATCTACGGTAAGCAGATCGAGGGTGAGCAGGTTCCCAATATTGCCAAGGTTGCAGATGCCAAGGAAAAAGAAAAAGCTGTAGGAGTGAGAAAAGAGTTCAAAGATCTTTCCACCAGACAGCAGAAGCTTTCCAAAGTGACAGAAGACATTGCGAAGGGTCGAAATAAAGGCCAATAAACGAAGGGTGTTAGCCATGATTAATGGATCTAGAATAGTTGCGGGTGTTTTGACTTTGGGCGTATTAAGCTGGAGCTGGTGCAGCGGTGCAAACCCAGTGCCCCCAGTAAAGCCCATTTTGGAAATTCCATCTTTTGGGGTGTTGAAATCTCCCACAGCAGCAGAGGTTAAAGCTCAAGCTGATGCATGGGCGAAAACCAGGCCTCCACTTTCTGCAGAACAACAAAAAGCGATGGACGCCTTGTGGGCAGGCGCGGATAGTTATTCCGACAAGCTTGCACAAACTTTTGCGCTGCTAGACCCTGAAGCAGCGACGATTCTTAATCAGGCAAAGGAATCTGTCTTCGAAGCCCCACAAGAAATTCCAGCATTGCTCAAAGATGCTTCAAAGCCCATGTTCTTTCGCGCCAACTTAGCTGTCACCTACTCTAGAATCCTAAGCCAAAACAAGGTGTATGAACTTGCGCTGGATACTTTGAAACTATTCCGACCTGAACAGGTTGCAGATCCTTCCTCCTACCTTTTTCACCGGGCAGTTGCTGAATACTCCCTGATGATGAAGAAGGAAGCTGATGATACCATCAACAGGCTTCTAGATGATGTTTCTGAATCTCCCGAACGCTACCGCAATGTTGCAGCGTTGATGGCAATCGAAATGATGGTATGGCGAGACAAAGACTTGGGCTGGATTTCACGCAAGATGGAAAACATCCAGCGCAGGTTGGATCTCGGGCAAGGTGGCAACAAGACACAAAAGATCCAAAAGGAAGTGGTTGTGCGCTTGGATGAGATGATCAAAGAAATGGAAGATCAGGCGAAGAAAGCTGGGGATGGTGCAGGTGGACCTGGTGCCCCCGGACCTGGCAATGGCCCTCCCGGCAACAATGTACAATCCTCTGCGCCTCAGCAAGATAGTATTGGTGGTAATGGTGGTGGTGCAGGTCAGGTGGATCAAAAACGCGTACGCGAACTTGCAGAAGTATGGGGCAAACTTCCCGAGAGAGATAGGGCACGAGCCATGGTGGAACTCACCCGAAGCCTTCCCCCAAAATACCGTGAAGCTGTCGAAATTTATTTCAAACGATTGGGAGATGCGAATCCCGCACCGTGATGATTAAACCTTCCACGATTCTTACTCTGGTTTTCAGCATTGGGTTGATAGTCTTTACGACTCAACCCTTTGTCGTTGATGCTGGCGAATTTAAAACTCTCAAAGGTGAAACCATTCAGGGTAAAATCACCTCCTTCACCGATACGGAAATAGTGCTTGACGCTTCAGGCGCAGTTCGCAAAATCCCACTTTTAGAAATGATGCAGGTTACCCTCGAACCAACCGCAATTCATCCGCCCAATCCTTTTTCACTTGTCGAGCTTTCTGATGGCTCGCAGATTGTCGCTAATGCTTGCGCAATCAAAGGCGATGCAATAGAGCTAAGTTTGCCCGGTGGAGAAAAACTTACCGTCCCCACCAACAAAATTTCATGGGTGCTTTTTAAAGCGCAGGTTGCCTCTGATCGTGCGACTTGGAATGAAAGAATCAGCAAAAAGCGTAAGCGCGATGTGGTTGCTATCCTCAAGAAAGATGCAGACAACCCCGAAGGAATTCTAAACCTTCTTGAAGGTACATTAGGCAAGGGAAGCGATGATGGTAAAACCATGGAGTTCAGCACCGTGGGTTCCACCAAACCTATCTTGGTGCCTCAGGCCAACCTTCATGGGCTAGTCTTTTTGCGGGCCCTCGATGCAGAGGCTTTACCTGTTCTTTGCAAGGTCATCGATAAATCAAAGTCCGAGTTTCTGGCTGCAAAGATCACTCTCGACAAAGAGAACCTTATAATCAAAACCTCTGCGGGCTTAGATTTAACCCTGCCTTTGGCATCCATTCATAAGCTTGATTTCAGCAAGGGCAAGCTCGCCTACCTCTCCGACATCGAGCCCAGCAAAATACTTTTATCGCAAGATGAAGAGCGACTTTCCGCATTCAGAAAAGATACCAACCTTGATGGCGGGCCACTTCGCATCAACGGAATAACTTATGCCAAGGGGTTGGCCATGCTTGCAACCACCGATCTCGAGTTCGACCTTAAGGGTGAATACCGCGAGTTCAAAGCCATCGCTGGTTTTGATGATCTGGTGGGCGGGATTGAAGGATCAGTAATCCTCGAAATCGAAGGGGATGGCAAACAACTTATAAAGTTAGAGTTAACGCGCAAAGATAAAAAACGCGATAACGCAATCAATCTTAACATCAAGGATGTACAAAGGCTTCGCATTGTTGTGCGCTCTTCCAACCCTTTGGAATTTGGTAAGCACCTCGACCTGGCAAACGCCCAGATAAATAAGTAATGAAAGGATCTTCGAACATGAGAACCCGGATTTTTGGGGCTTTACTTATCGCAATATTAAACTCCACCTTTTTGCTTGGAGCAGACCTTGACCCCAAATTAAAACAGTTTGAATCCACCCGCATGGATGTAATTAAAAAGGTGGCACCCGCAGTGGTTGCTGTGGTTACTGGGGGCGGGTCAGGCGTTCTCATTAGTGCTGATGGTTTTGCACTTACCAACTTCCATGTGGTTGCTGGCCAAAGCCCAGCTCTTAAATGCGGCCTTCAAGATGGCATCCTTTACGATGCTGTTCTTGTCGGGCTCGATAAAGTTGGCGATGTTGCACTCATCAAACTTCTTCCCAAGGAACCAAACAAACCTTTCCCTTTTGCGAAACTCGCCAACAGCGACAAAGTTCAAGTGGGCGATTTCTCCATCGCAATGGGTAATCCTTTCATGCTGGCCACCGACTTTTCCCCCACCGTAACTTTCGGTTTGGTGAGTGGCACCCATCGCTACCAATATCCGGAAAAAGGGATGTTCGAATACACCGATTGCATCCAGATCGATACTTCCATCAACCCGGGTAATTCGGGTGGGCCGCTTTTCAACATGAATGCAGAGTTGATCGGCATCAATGGCAGGGGTTCTTTCGATAAAAGATCGCGCATCAATTCGGGCGTGGGTTATGCCATCTCCATCAATCAGATTAAAAACTTCATGGGTCATTTGCGTGCTGGGCACTTTGTCGATCATGCCTCCTTGGGCGCAGTGGTTGCAAGTGGTTTCGAAGAATCCGCCCTCGGAAAAGTATCAGTGAGTGGGATGATTGATTCCGATGCTTCCCGCAGGGGAATTAAAATCGATGATCAGCTTCTATACTTTGCAGGCAGACCGATGACGAGTGTGAACCAGTTTAAAAATGTACTTGGCTTGTATCCGAAAGGCTGGAGGCTGCCTTTGACTTACAAGCGTGAGTTAGAAAATGGATCTTCAGAAAGAAAAGAAGTTTTGGTAAGGCTGATGGGATCAGAAAAAATGGAAATCGGAAACCCCAATGGCGCACCCCCGGTGCCAGTTGAACCCAAACCTATGCCTATGCCACTTCCCAAAGGGCAGATTCCACCAAAAGCCCCAGGGCCAAAACTTCCGACCGGGCCAGCAGCAAAACTTTATGAAGCCAAGCCTGGTTATGCAAACTATTATTTCAACAAACTCGAAAAAGAAAAGCTTCTTCAAAACTTCAAGAAGAATGGCGACTTCTCTTCCCTCTCAGGCAACTGGCAGGTGCAAACCACAGGCAAGATAGGTGACAAAGGGAGACAAGCCGTTGTTGTTTTGCGCATTCTTGCAAAGGGTGCAAAGGATGCAAAGAACGATCTCGTTCAGGGCATTTTCGATGGCATCGATTTTTCCGTTGAGCCTTTGGCTGTGGAACAAGTAGGCAAAGTGCTTAAAGATCCACCCGGAAGTGGCGGGCTTTTAGTCGCTTTCTTCCAACTCAGGCAGTTGTTGGTTTATGGCGAAAAAGGGTTTGTGGGCGATTTCTCGCATGGCGGAATAGAGCCTTACTATACCCCCTCTGAAAACACTCTTAAACCAAACTTTTCTGCACAGCGTATTGAGGCAGAAGTGTTACGAACCAACCTCGCTGGCGTTAATACCAAGTGGTACTTTAATCCTACTGATTCTAAGCTTTTGGGTTACGAGGTTTCTACCGATCGTGAGGATGACCCCTGCGAAATCCACTTCTCAGACTACAAAAAAGATTCCTATGGTAAAGAGCTTCCGGGTAAGATATTAATTAAGTATGGCGATAAGGAATACGCCTCTCTTAAAGTGGATGGCTGGAAGCTGGAGTAACACTTTAGTTTTGACTTCCAACGGAATCGATATTTGTCATGCCTGCAATTATCATTCAGAAATCTAGACGAGCTTTTACTTTAATTGAATTACTTGTAGTGATTGCGATCATTGCAATTTTAATTGGTTTGTTGTTACCTGCGATTCAAAAAGTGCGCGAATCTGCTGCCCGGATGACTTGCGCCAACAACATGAAACAGATGGCACTTGCCACCCTCAACTTTGAAGTTACTTTTCGAAAACTTCCGCTGGGGAAACACGGCACTGCCTCTACAGCGCAAGCCACTGCAATAGGCACCCAAGCCGGGGTGCTTGTGCAAATCCTACCCTATATCGAGCAGGAGAATTTATTCAAAGGGTTCAAGCCTGAGCTTTACACTTTCAATTCTAATTCGGGGGGTGTTAGCTGGCTTAACTTTGATTCTCCCAACACCTACTCTCTTGCACGCACGAAAATTAAAATGTTCCTCTGCCCTTCGGATGATCCTTATGCAGTGGAAGGCAGCCCCACCAATAATGTGGTTTGTTTTATTGATCCGCGCGGGGGAGTAACAGGTACACAGGTGAGCCAGTTTGCAGCATCGGGCGGAATCCCGGGGTTGACTAATTATGTACCCAATGCAGGAACTTTGGGAAGATTTCCCGTTCCTTTTCCTTCAGCAATACTCGATTATTACGCCATTCATGAGGGAGTTTTTGTTCCCAACGAGCAATTTGCGATTACCAACATCACCGATGGCACCTCCAACACCCTCTTGTTTTGCGAATACCTTGGGAACACTTCCAATGGGCAGCGTAGTCATTCCATGTCGTGGATGGGCGCCAGCGGTTTCCCGATGAACTACACCTTCAACAATTCTCCTACGCAAATGCATTTCTCCCCTAATAGTGCGCATTCAGGCGTTGCTAATTTTGTTATGGCGGATGGCTCGGTTAGGGCTATCACCAAGAATTTCGCAACTCCAGCAACCTCCGCAATAATACTTGCCAAGGGTGAACCTAGATGGGCTGCGTTTCAAGCTGCAGCGGGAAAAGCGGATGGCGATGCTGAGGTGCTGGAATGATTAAGGCATTTATTTTAACTGGTTCGGTCACGATGATTGTATTCGTATTTATATCGGGATGTTCAAGTCAGGATGAATATAAAAAGGAACTGCCACCGGTTTCCAAGGATGTCAAATTCACGCCTTCCGAAACCTCTAGGATAACTCCAGTAGGGATGGATGGCAAATAAACAAACCATACCAAGAGCCTTCAAGGAATAAGATTTCCTACAATCATGCAGCCCGTTCCTTCCACCCCTGTTGTTGCACCTTTTTCGTTGGTGCTTGATTCTGTTTTGCACAGAATGACAGACGATTTATTGGGTGCAGCATATCTTCTTTTGGGAAAAACTGATGAGCATTTCCCCCGCATTCTTCAAGAGCTTTTAATTACCCATTGCGGTAAGGCATCCGCAAATCAAGTTGCTGCTTTAACACAAAAAGATCAGCAAGATCTGGCTTTTTTACAATCCTTTGGCGATTCTCTGCTGCTGTGGATTTCCAACATTAACAACGGGATTAAAAATCTAAAGAGCAATGCTGGCGAGCGGGGGCAAGTAACCCTTGCAGATTCAGAGGGTTCAGGAGATTCAGAGGATTCAGATCCTATTGCAATTGGGCGATGGCACGATAGAGATCTGGAAAAAGTTCAGCTTGCAGATTCAGATCGTATTGCGATGGTGCTTCAGATTGGTATTGAAAAACTTGGTCTGCCTGCCCGCCAAGTTTTGCGCTCTCGATACAATCAGTCATCGATTTTACCCAACGAGCTACAAGATGGATTTGAAAAACGCTGGGGCAAACGCTTAAAGCATATCGGTGCTTTGAGAAGAATTTACGAAGAGGTGGAGCACGATTTATCGCTTGATCCGCTGGCTGAATCGTCCTTGAGTTTGCCCATACTTTTCACTTGCATCGAACTTGGCGAACTATTGATAAGAAATGGTTGCATCCCTTCTAGTAACTGGAATTGCAAAGATCAAGAAATACAATCGCTTCTCGGTTTAATTCCCAAGTTACTGCATTCCCTGCCCGAAGAAGAAATGCAGATAGGGCGATTCAAATTGATAGGGAAAATCGGGGAAGGAGGCTATGGGATTGTTTACAAGGGATATGATGAAAAACTAAGGCGCGAGGTGGCTATCAAAATGCCTCGCATTTCCGCAAATGACAATTCCGAAACCAAGCAAGTTGCCATTCGCGAAGCCCGTGCCTCGGCAAGGCTTGATCACCCGGGTATTCTGCCTTTGCTAGATATCATTGACATGCCAAATCAGACAATCCTAGTTTCGCCATTCATAAAAGGTGCATCCTTATCGAGCTGGCTTAAAACTAAAACCGGCCTTATTTCTGAAAAAGTGGCTGCGGATTGGGCCTTGCAAATAACCCAAGCCATGATTCATGCGCATTCAAGAGGGGTGCTGCATTGCGACTTAAAACCTGGGAATATCCTGCTTGAAATACTTGGGGATGATTGCCCAGATGAAAAAATCTCTCCAAAAATCGCAGACTTCGGGCTCGCAAAGCTTACCCTTGCTGTAACCACAACGGTTACCGGTTCGGGGGTTGGTCTGGGCACTCCGATGTACATGGCTCCCGAGCAGACAATGGGCCGGCAATCGTTATCGGTGGCATGCGATATTTATGGTGTGGGCGGGATACTGTATCAATTGCTTGCAAATCGAAATCCTTTTTCTTCCAGCACCATGGGCGAATTGATGAGGGAGGTTCTAGAAAAAAAACCCATCTCCTTAAAAACTTACAGGAAGGATCTGCACCCCGACCTTGATGCGATTTGCATGAAATGCATGGAGAAAAAACCCTCTCTTCGCTATTTGACCATGAACGATTTAAATGCAGACCTCGAACGGTTTCTCAAAAGCGAACCCACCATCGCAAGGCCTTTGGGTAAATTCGCCCTCGGAGTACGCTGGTGCCAAAAGCACGCACTTTTAGTATCACTCCTTGGAATTATTATTTTATCGCTAACCGTTTCCACTATCATTTTCATGGTGATGCTGCAAAAAGTGACAATTCAGGCCAATGATAATTTAATCCAGAAAAATCTTTCTGACACCGAAGCCAAGAGATATTTGCGCGATCGAAAATTAGCAGATCGTCAGTTTTATTCATCGGAAATGCGCTCAATCCAAAGTGCATTCAGAGATGGCGAATTTTCCAAGGTCCTAGATAGGCTAAAAGGTTTGACTCCCGTTCAGTTGGGGGGCGAAGAGTTACGCGGTTTTGAATGGCACTACTGGAACAGGCTTTGTTCACAGAGTCATCAAAAAGTTGCCTTCTTGGAAGATTACTCCCTTAAGTATTCCCTAGGCGCAAACAATCATGCAGCGTTTAGCCTAAAAAACAACAACTCGATCTCCATAGTAGATACAATCTCCACGAAGGAAGTTAAATCTATTCCAGATGCTTTGGAACCGACTTACTCAAAAAATGGTTCAATACTTGCATTTATTACCACTAACAATTTAATTCGCTGGGTAGATGCTGCTACTTTCAAAGAGTTGGGTTCCATTAAGAATGAAGAAAAAACCCTCAGATTAAAGTTTTTGGACGACAATCGGTTGCTGATAATGCATGCATATTCTTGGAAAGTACTTGATGTCTCCTCAGGTAAAATTCTTTGGGAAAAGCCCGGTGAGAAAAACGTCTTTCAATTGAATCTTTGCACTTGCGGAAAAGACCGTTTCGTAACTTGGGGTAACGATGGGCGGATTCAAATATGGGATACCAACTTGAAAACCAAAGTGGATGACTTTCCTTGCGAAGGGCGGTTATGCCAGATTTGTGAATCAAGCAATGATGGCACAAAAATCGCATGGACCTGCTACCCACCAAAAATCATTGTCAGGGATATTAAAACTAAAAATAATCTGGTTTCCAGAGGTCTGAAAGAAGACTTCTCCTTCGCAATGGCTTGGAGCCCCGATGACAAACAAATTGCATTGGGCGGTTCGGAACAAACGATCGATATCTACAATTCAGAAAGCGGGGCACTCCTTGAACGAAAAATAGGCCATGCATTGCGCATTATCAGGCAGATCAAATGGCCTATCGGTGGGAAGTTATCTAGTATGGCTTGCCAGATGACGCCCCCAAAATCTGAACTGTTTATTTGGGATGAAAACAGGGTAGCAAGTTCCAGGGTGATACACACTCTTCAGAAGCCTGCATTAGGTTTTGTGCTTGATACCAAACAAGAAATTGCATTGCTATTTGAGGAATCGAGTGAAGCATCGCTGGTTAGTGTACCAGAGGGCAAGTTGCTTAAGAGGGTGAAATTCCCTGACTTTCTAATTGCAGGTACCCCTCACCCTTTTCACCCATATTTTGTTGTAGTACTTGATAACAGGGAAATATGGAAGGTGGATCATCAGGGAAACACCACCAAATTTCCGCTTCGTTGCCCTTCACCGCCTTCGGGGGCAATCATCATATCCCCGAAGGGGGATAAATTTGCCATCAGTCTAAACGCAGCAAAGTTTGACAAAGTCAGTACCAGTCTGGTCAATATTTACAACATTGAATCAGGAGAGTTGATTGCAACCCATTCGGGGGCATTATCTGCTTTCAGAACATTAGAAAATCTCCCTCAATCAAATTCTTTTATTGCAAGCCAAAGAACAGGTGCGCTCGTTGAAATAAACTGGGAGGATGGAGCCTTGATAAAGGAATACATAAAAGCGCCTTCGGAAATAACTTTATCTAATGTGAGCCCCGGATTCAATGAAATATGCGTAATCAAAGGACTAACAACCCTTGAGGTGATGAACTTTCCTGCAATGACTAATTCCCTCGACTTCCGCAATTTCGAAACCAACCCCCTTCGTGAATTAAAGTGGACGGAAGATTCAACCCGACTTTTTGGCTGGGGCTTTGATGGTTCCATTTTTTTCTGGGATGCAAGAACCGGGCAGGAACTTCTCAAGTTGAATGCTCACGAAGGGCATGTGGTCGGTGTAGTCGAACTTCTCGGCGGAAGAAAATACCTTTCTCTAGGCAAAGACAACCAATTAAAGTTATGGGACGCAGAGACCGATTAATTCTCTTGTTTTAAACATTATTCAATCAAGTATTTTCACCCACCCAACCGCAAAATCAAGTATGATGTTTCTAATGGTTTTCTAGTAACGCAACCGGAACTATACACATGACTTTCCTACTACAAGCATCACTTTTTGCAGCACTTGCTGTTTCTTACCAAGCAGGCGAAATGTCGCTCAATGATGTGGTTCAAAAAGTGAACCCGAAAATGGTCAAGATCTATGGCTCCGGAGGTTTCAAAGGTCTACCAGCCTATGGCACAGGCGTTTTGGTCAGCCCCAATGGCTATGTTCTCACCGTCGCAAACCATCTAATGGAAACAACCGACCTAAGGGTTCATCTTTACGATGGAACCAGATTGCCCGCCAAGCTTGTCGCAATGGAACCTGAGTTGGATATCGCACTCTTGAAAATAGGAACGGATAAATCCAAAATTGACGACCTGCCTTTTTATGACATCGTTGCTGCTGCAAAAGCTCCCTTGGCAAACCCAGGCACTGCTATTCTTGCCTTCAGCAATCAGTTTCAAATCGCAAGCAGAGACGAACCCGTTTCGGTAATGAAGGGCACCATCGCAGCCTATGCTAGGCTGTTTGGCAGAATTGGAATATTCGAGGCGCCCTATTCAGGCAATGTCTATGTGGTGGATGCAATCACCAATAACCCAGGTGCTGCGGGGGGAATCATCACCAATCGCATGGGAGACATCATCGGAATTATTGGCAAAGAACTTCGGAACGAACAAACCAATACTTGGATTAATTATGCTGTTCCTGTAAATGCAGAACTCGAGATCAAGCTTGCAGATGGTAGTGCCAAGAAAATCTCGATCACCAACTTGATCGAGAAAAAGGAAGCGTACAAGCCTGTAACAAAAGCTTCGAAGTCAACTGGTGGAGGTGGTTACCTAGGCATTGTATATGTACCTAATGTGGTGGATCGAACCCCACCTTACATTGAATATGTTGAGCCCGGTTCGCCCGCACAAAAAGCAGGCCTTCTTCCAGATGACTTGATTGTTTATGTGGATGGCCTGCCGGTAGTAAGCGTTAATTCGCTTTTGGAACTAATGCAGAAGTACCGACCTCAAGAGCGAATTCAATTAGAAATACGCAGGGGTGACAAATTGCAAACCATAAGTA
>Ga0194043_1001977_pt1 | contig 11444 bp, 14 predicted proteins | sample JunL4415m_MetaG_FD_161274 | JGI IMG/M metagenome (GOLD analysis project Ga0194043, IMG submission 161274) | Anoxic zone freshwater microbial communities from boreal shield lake in IISD Experimental Lakes Area, Ontario, Canada - Jun2016-L442-15m | ecosystem: Environmental > Aquatic > Freshwater >...
TGTCATTTTTGATTCAATACGGCCAGGAGCAATGCAATTAACCGTAACTCCACAATGGGCAACCTCGCCAGCTAATATTCTTGTATAGCCCGCTATTCCAGCCTTTGAGGCAGCATAATGCGCCCCCGGTATTGGAGTGCGTGTTCTAGCTGCCTGACTAGTGATATTGATCACTCTCCCATGATGATTCTTCATCATGGGAAGAAGACAGATTTGAGTAATTAAGAAATTCGCAGTCAAATTGATATCAATCACACGCTGCCATTCATCCAAAGGAATATCAACAAATTGCCTTTTCTTTCCCTGGTGCTTAGGAGATATTCCTGCATTATTTACAAGAATACTCAAATCCTTAAATGACTCGCCAATCAGAGCCTCCAAAGAGCGGATTGAATTTAGATCACTAAGATCTATTACATATCCTTTTGCGTCGGTGTTATTACTTGCCAACAGTTTTGCGGATTCAATTACGCCGGGATTGATATCAAGCATCGCTACTGAGTAACCCATATTTACTAAGCGTTCGCTAATAGTGAACCCAATACCTTGGGCTGCACCAGTTACCAAAGCCAATTTACTTCCTTGGATTGACATCGCCACTTTCCTATTGCGCTTCAATCTTGGCTTTTTTGGCTACATCTGCCCATTTCTTATAATCCGATTCAAGTAGCTTCTGATAATCCTCTGGGCTTGTCCATGATGGCTGGGTTCCCAAATCTTTGAGCCGATTCTGAATATCAGGATTCTTTAATGCTGCAAAAATTTCAGCATTTAATTTATCAATGATTGGCCTAGGAGTTCCAGCGGGGGCAAACAATCCAAACCAAGTTTCAACCACAAAATCAGGATAGCCTGATTCCTTAATAGTTGGTAGATTGGGTTCAGTTGCAACTCGATTGGCGCCAGTTACGGCCAGCGCTTTTAATTTACCGCCTCTAACAAAATTGATTGCTGAAGGTATATTGTCAAACATCACTTGTACACCTTGGCCCGCCATTAGATCAACCAAAGCTGGGCCACTGCCCTTGTATGGCACATGAACCATTTCTAAACCTGCAGCTAGGTTAAATAATTCACCGGTCATGTGAGGAGCATTACCATTTCCTGATGAGGCAAAAAAGACTTGACCCGGCCTAGCCTTTGCCCAATCAACAAATTCTTTAATATTTTTAACGGGAACGCTTGGATTGACCACGACAATATTTGGAACGGTGGCAATATTGGAGATCGGCTGAAATGCCTTGAGAGTATCGATCGGCATATTTTTATATACCGATGGATTAATGGTCATATTTCCCATCGTTCCCAATTGAAGTGTGTACCCATCTGGGGCTGCTCTTGCCACAGCTGCCGCACCAAGATTGCCTCCAGCACCCGGGATATTTTCAACATAAACAGGTTGACCCATTGAGACTGTCAATCGCTCAGCGAATATTCTGGCAATAATATCCGTTGTACCGCCAGGCGCGTAACCAACAATCAGCTTAATTGGACGAACAGGATAGTTCACCTGGGAAACGGCGGCGCTGCAAAATGAAATTGCCATTAATCCAACAACTATGCTTAAAAAGTTATTCTTATTGACTTTCATTAGACCCTCTTTAAAAATGTTGCTGAGAAATACTAGCGCCACCACAAACAAAAATCGTTTGGCCAGTTGTAAATGAGGCATCCTTTGACAGAAAGTAAATGACTGCGGCAGCTACCTCGCGTGGATCTCCGAGGCGATTCATAGGAATGGAATCCATCATTGACTTCCTTCCAGGAGACCCCGTTGGATTATTTCGATCAAACATCTCTGTAGCAATCGGCCCTGGAGCAACGCAATTGACGGTGATGGATGAGGGAGCGAGCTCAAGCGCCCAAGATTTTGTGAAGCCCACTAGGCCTGCTTTAGCAGCAGCATAAACACTGCTATTTTTTCTACCAAGCATTGATCTACTGGCAATATTCACTATTCTGCCTTGACCTAAGGCCAACATGGCTGGCAATACTGCTTGGGTCAACTCTAGGGCTAGAGTTAAATTCAGATCAATGATCTTTTGATAATTTTGCGCAGTAATCGCAGGTAAAGACTCGAGTTGATTGAACCCAATGTTATTGACCAATCGATCGATCGGAAAAGATTTGGCAATCTCTTTGAATGCTTGCTTTCTAGAAACGGTATCTGAAAGATCCGCTAAAAATAATTTTCCCTTGAAGCTAGGATCTGGATTTCGAGCGATCCCTATCACTGATTGTCCTTGTTCAATCAGTAAATCAGCAATTGCCCTCCCAATTCCTTTAGTTGCCCCGGTAATTAAGGCGTATGAACTTTGTTCCATTAGCGAGGCTTGGGACCGGCAATTGTGGTTCGATTCATGACGCGTCGATGACCCTGATAATCATTGCACGCATAATGCATGGTGCAGCGATTATCCCAAAATGCAATTGAGCCTTTTTGCCATCTAAATCTACAAGAAAATTCAGGTTTAGATGAATGTGCATATAACTGATTGAGTAATGGGAGACTTTCTTCTCTACTCATTCCCTCGAAAGAATAAGTGAATGGATAGTTCACATATAAAGCTTTTCTCCCAGTCTCATCATGTGTCCTGACTACTGGATGCAGAGCACGAAGTTCCGAGCGATTGGGATCTACCACTAACTTCGTGGATCGCCCCGCATTTCGCTCTTCAGTCCGCGCCGTCAAAAAGGCATCTGAATGAATGGCATTTAAACCATTTAAGGAATGCTTTAGTGGCTCAGGAAGAAATTCATAGGCCATATACATATTAGTCCACAGAGTATCTCCACCAAGCTTTGGAACCTCTTTCGCATACAAAATAGAGCCTAGCGGAGGTTCAGGCATGTAAGTCATATCACTATGCCAAGTATCACCAATATTGTAGGTATCTTTTACATCCTTGATCACCGGCATGATCTCAGGATATCCATCCACACTTCCATAAACAGGATTGATGACCAAAGGTCCAAACAATTTAGAGAAATTGAGGTGCTGCTCTGGGGTTAAATCTTGATCACGAAAAAAGATAACTCCATATTGAAGCAGGTTATTACGGATCTCCTGAATCAATTCTGGAGAAAGGTCTCTTGACAAATCAGGGCCAAGAAGTTCAGCACCTAGTGCGCCCGTTAATGGCCTCACCTCTAAAAATGACGAGCTCACATCTGACTCCAATACTGTTTTAGTTATATCTAGTTGATTTTAATTTATACCGCACGCTAAATATTCTATAAAAGGGGTAAACCCTTATGAAGCTAGTAAGTGAGTCCTGCAACATAGGCATAAAGGGGTATTCCGAAGATGATATTAAAAGGAAACGTAATTCCTAATGACATCCCCATATATAAAGCAGGATTTACTTCGGGAAGAGCATGCCTTAATACTGCTGGGACGGCAATATATGAGGCGCTAGCGGCAAGTACCATTAATAATATGGTGTCGCCCAACGGTAAGCCCAGCAATTTACACAATCCCAATGCGATAGAAGCGTGAACCAAAGGCGCTCCAATTGCGTAAAACAAAGTAATTGGGGGCTTGCCTTTTAATCCCTCAAAGTTCTTAGCAGCCATCAGGCCCATATCGAGCAGGAAGAATGCTAGCATTCCTTTGAACAAATCGATTGAAAATGGAGCCATTATTTTTTGTCCGCTATCACCACTTACCAAGCCAACGACCATTGAACCCAATAAAAGAAGCTGTGCCCCATCAGTAAATGATTCGTGAAGAATCTTAGAAATACCTACAGACTGCTGTGAATTGGTAGCTGCTGCTCTCGCCCTATTTGCTAACAATATTGCCAAAATAATTGCAGGTGACTCCATCAACGCCATTGCGGCGGCCATATGTCCACCAAATGCTATGCCGTATTGATCAAGCGCTTGTGTTGCAGTAATAAAAGTAACGGCGCTAACCGAACCATAAGTAGCTGCAATGGCAGCGGCATCATAGTTATTGAGACTGGTTCTCAGAACCAAATAACCCATCAAAGGAATAATGATCGCAAGAAATACTGCTAGCCCAAGCGCTAAACCAATCTCGAGAGTAAATCCGGATTTATGAAGCGCAAAGCCACCCTTCAAACCTAAAGCCATCAAAAGGTATAAAGATAAAAATCTAGCAATGGGCTGAGGAATTTCTAAATTAGATTTCACGGCACCAGCAAAAGCACCAAAGACAAAGAAGAGAATTGCTGGATCCAAGAAATTACTCATATCAACATCTTAGATAATTTTAGAGATTCTTGTATTAGCCCCACACAGTCTGAGGGCTTAATAAATAGACGCTCGATGGTGTTATTGGCAGCCCGAGGTGAAGGCAAAGGGGGTTATCGCTGCTGAAATGATCCCAGGAATTTTATAGGCAGTGAGCTAGTTATTGCATTAGGTTTTGTAGTTTTAGTAGATCAGAGTTCACAGCATCATAGTTAAACAGCTGATTGGGAAACTCGAGAGAGAAGATGATGAATAAAGCATACCCCGTAAGCGCTAAATAGATTCCGGTGAGCAACCAATCCTCTTCTTTTTCAATTGCCATTGCATAACCACTCAATAGAGCGCCGACACAAAGTAATGCAAAGAGGAATTGCTGCACGATTGATGGAGGATGATTTTTTGCATTCAGAATACCCACATTAATCACATCAACTAAGTTAGTAATCTGTACCCTTAATATCTTATCAGCAAGCTCCTTAGTATTTGAGGGGGCTCTGAGAATCGCCAATGTAATTTGTTCATTTACTTTTGTCAATTGGGTGATCACTAGTTGAAAATTTTGATCTAGCTCCTCTATGGTCCTTGCAGTTTGAAATTCTTGTAAACGCAGTTTTAATAGTTCGCGCAATGAACTTTGGATCTCAGTACGATCATTTGCATTTAAATAGGCAGTCGAAATATATACCAGCTCAATACCGGCTGCTTGAGAACGTATATTACTGATACGATCACCAAAATGATTAGCGGCATTAGAAAAAGTAAAGCCAAGCACTAATGCTGATAGCCCAAAGATAGCAGAGACAATGGAATGACTAATCACTGGGCCCTTTGAGTTTCTCGTAAGATATTTTCCATAACACCAACCAATTACAAAAAAGAAAATAACTCCAACTGAAAGGAAATATGGAACAAACTTAATAAGGTTTAGGTGACTTGTTATCCAGGAATTAAACATAGAATTTTTTGTATACGACTAAGCTATTTCTTAGGCGCCTTTGCATAGCGCAGGTAAGGTAGCTTGATGTCAAGTTCACCATACTTCGCTGTTGCTTGCTCATCATTTAAAGCTAATCCAACGATCACATCTTGCCCGGGAACCCAGTTTGCTGGTGTCGCCAAAGGCACACCATCGGTTATTTGAATAGCATCTAAGGCCCTGAGAATCTCAGCAAAGTTACGACCTACAGACATTGGATAAGACATTGTTAAACGCAACTTCTTATCAGGTCCAATAATAAATACTGTTCTCACTGTGGCGGTATTCGCTGGAGTGCGGCCATCCGGTAAATAGGCATCGGCAGGCAGCATGTCATAGAGCTTAGCCACTACCAAAGAAGTATCATCAATAATTGGGAAATCTGCTGGTGCTCCAGCAAAAGCAGCAATATCCTTTTTCCATTTTTGATGGTCTTCTACACTATCAACCGAGATACCCATTACCTTAGTATTACGCTTGGCAAATTCAGGGGCTAGTTTAGCCACCGCGCCAAACTCAGTTGTGCAGACTGGCGTGAAATCCTTTGGATGGGAAAATAAAATAGCGTAGTTGTCGCCAATCCAGTCATGCAAGGTCAACTTACCCGCGGTTGAATCAGCAGTAAAGTTTGGTGAGAGATCGTTGATGCGTAGTGACATGTTTACCCCTTATTTGAATGAATTCTTAATAGTACGCTCTATTAAAGCCAAATTGGCAGATAATCAAATTAGGGCTGGTTATTTAATTTGGCTCTAACCTAGTAGATAAGGGATTGGTAATGCTTATTAAATGCCCAAATTGTGAGAAATTGAATCGCTTGCCACTAGATCGCATTGAGCAAATGCCGATTTGTGGTATCTGTAAATCAGGCCTACTTTTGGGTTCGATTGAAGCTGATCAAATAAGCTTTAAAGAAATTTTCAATCAGAATAAATTACCAGTCATAGTCGATTTTTGGGCTCCTTGGTGTGGGCCTTGCAAAATGTTTGCGCCAACCTTTCAAGCTAGCGCTGCCAAACATGGAGAAAAGTTTCTGCATGTCAAACTGGACACTGAGGCCAATCCAGCTATCGGCCAGCAGTACAACATTCGCTCAATTCCAACCTTAGCAATCTTTAAAAATGGTACGGAAGTGGAAAGAATTTCTGGGGCACTATCGCCGGCACAATTAGAGCAATTAATTTCACGATTTCAGTGATTAAGCTAAAGATAACACCCTGCTGTGTGGGCCACTCAAAGAGCCCTATAAAACCATTTTTAATCAAAATTTATGTCTAAAACTGTCATAGATACTTGAATAACAGAATAAATTAGCCTAGGATAAAAGAATTCTTTTCAACTTCATTATTAGAGGACATTGAACCTATGAGCAAGAATAAGACTATCAAAAAACTGACCAAGAAGCTTGAAAAATTAGACTCGTCTAAAGAGAAAGTAACAAAAAAATTGGCCAAAGTAACCGAATCAAAAACTGCTAAGGCCGCAAAAAAAGTAGCTACTAAGAAAGCTACTACCAAAAAAACGCCTCCCCCACCGGCTCCATCCAGTGAAGTCTAAACTTTGAGTCAGGAGTCAAAAGCGCTGAATCACGAGTCTGATTACGAAGCCCAGCTTAGACTATTGCAGATTGAATTAGTTAAGCTACAGCGTCAGATTATTTCTAGTGGCTTACGTCTATTAATAGTTTTAGAGGGTCGTGATACTGCCGGAAAAGATGGCACTATCAAGTGCATCACTGAACATCTCAGCCCTCGCGAAACACAAGTAGTGGCACTCGGTAAACCCTCTTCCCGCGAGGAAGGGGAATGGTATTTTCAAAGATATGTAGCTGAACTTCCTTCGGCAGGAGAATTCACCCTATTTAATCGCAGCTGGTATAACCGCGCAGGTGTTGAAAAAGTGATGGGCTTTTGTACTGAGGCTCAATACAAGCAATTCATGGGATCCGTCAATGAATTTGAAGGTTTACTGGTTGATGCAGGCATTCAGATGATTAAGTACTACCTAGACATTGATAAGCAAGAGCAAGCTACTCGACTTGAAAGTAGAAAAACAGATCCATTGAAACAATGGAAAATTAGCCCCATTGATGAACAGGCTCAGCATAAATGGGAGGCCTATAGCATCGCGCGTGATCTGATGTTGGCGCAGACTAGTTCAGAAAAAGCGCCATGGACTGTTGTGAATGCAAACCATAAAAAGCATACTCATTTGAATCTCATTCGAGATCTCTTGTCTAGAGTCAGCTATCTTGGCAAAGATGAAAAGATTTTAGGTGTCGATCCTGAAATTGTGATGCCCTGCCCGCCTCTTGGAAAGAAGCCAGCCAAGCTTGCACCCTAATCACCAATTACATATCCTTAAGAGCAATTGCAGTTAACTGATCGGCTGATTAACCGGCGCGATAAAAGATTGGTATATTTCATTGAGCGCCACTAGATTCAATTTCTTCACAGACAGTTGGTATCGGTTTCGCATGATCAACAAATGGATTGTCTATTAGCATTTCTCCAATGCTTGCAGTAATGATTTCATTAACCTACTGTAGATTTGCTATTGGACATCCTTAACTTTGGTGTGGCATAGACACCGAGATCTGTGGAGTCGAGTGGAATTTATTGATTACCCAATGGTAATAGCAGTTAGTCGGGGGAGATTGGCACGCAATAACTTTAATTTGCCCCTAATGAACATTGTTTATTCATTTGAGTACAAATTTTTAGTATTGAAGTAGCTACAGCAGAGGTACTGGATGCCTGTCCGTCAGTAGGCGCAGGCGCAGAGATCATAATTTCAGAAGATTGATCACTTAATGGAATAACTTTTAAGGTAACACTTTTACTATTCTCAGATACTTTAAGTGATAAATTCGTAGCATCTTGAGAAACTATAGTCACTGCTTGATTTTGATTGGCCATATTAATTGCGGTTGCATAAACTTTGCTTGCTGGAGCATTTAACACTACAGTAGCCATTTGAACAGCAGGTTTTCCATTTTGATCATCTTGAGTTAACTGATTAATTCGACCTTCGATATGTCTAGCAGCAAATATCCATTGAGCTGAAGCAGGTGGACTAAACAAGAATAATAGGCTAACTAATAAACCAAAGTATGCGACTTGTAATGTTGGATGTTTCATAAAAATAGTCCTCCATGGGTACGCTCCTATTATGACACCCAAGTTCTTTGACACCGGTTTAACGGTTATGCCAAAGCAAACCACCCGAAGGTGGTTATCTCAGACTACATAAGCAATCTTAGTAGGCTACTCTTTGCCATCCACTAGGACAGGCTTGCGTCTGAGGATAGTACAAGCCATTTTCTGGGCAATAAGCTGCGTTCTGTTGTTGTGGATAGTAATAAGCTGGTGGGCCATAGTAAACAGGGGCTGGTCTATAGTAAGAATTGGCAACTACTGCACCTGCAACAGCACCAACCGCAAATGAAGCCCATCCTCCCCTATGCCAACCACCACCGTATCCGCCCCTCCAACCATGAGCATTTGCGGATGAAGTAAGGCTTAGTAGAGTAAGTACAGTTAATAGGGAAACAAGTATCTTTTTCATTTTGACCTCCCAGTTATAAACAGAGGTTATTTACCCTCTTAATCCAATAACGTTTATCCAAATAAGCAGGTTGACTGATAAAAACTTAAATTTGCAAAATTGAGTTGGCGTCAGAAACGCCCTTGTTTCTTCAATAAATTAGGGGGTTCCCTCACCCTAGACTAACTCCAGCAATATTCAGGCGGTCAAGTGGCTGGATTTCAAAATTGTCGGGTTTACAGACAGAAAACCACCCGAAGGTGGTTTAGTGGAAAACTTATTTTAAGAACTCTACTGTTAAGTCATTTTGGGGGTATGGCAGTTTATCAACCTGCCAAGTCTTTGATTTTCCAGACTTGAATACTTCATTTAGATTAATTTCAATGAAGTTAGTACGATTTGCATAGTTTGCAATTTTCATACGATTATTTTTTAAGTCCTTAATATTGACCCACTGCGTGTAATCAGAAAAAACCTGCTTGCCGTCCGAAGATCGAGCTACACCAATAGGTATGTCGACGTTATTCAATATATGGTCAGCAGCTTGCATAGCATCAGCACTATTGCTTGGCTGATAGGTAAAGTGTTTTAGATAGGTTGCTCTGACAAATCGAGATGGTGGGGTGTAATCTGCTGGTAAACCGATTAAACCTCCGCCCTGCCCCAGCTCAGTAACATTAGTATTGCCTACAGTTACAGCTGCCGTTGCAGTAGATGTGAGTGATAGATAGTTACGCAAATTATTTAGATGCCAGTCATAGGTTGGCGCATTGGTCAGCACTCCAGCAATGTTATTGTGGATCATCATTTGGCCCTTAACAAACTCGACCACAATACTGTCACCGCCCCGATCTGTTAAGACAAGGTGTAACCAAGGTGGCGTTGGTAACCCCTTAACCTCGCTGGGGTCAAACCATACCTTATATTTAGGGAGCTCGTTACGCAACTCCTTAACTGAACCAAACATTCCGAGAATAAAGCTACCTAAGTTCAAGATAGAAACATAGTTCTTATCTTGCGAAGTAACGGTTTGATATTCTGTAAAACCTGGCAAAAAGTTTCCGCTAATGGCAAGGCCTGTTTCATTTTGACCTTCTAGGTATGCAGGAGGGCCCGCCAAAACTCCAGGCGCAATTGCGACAAATGCATATTTACTAGACAGGCTGGTTGCAGGCAACTTTAGCGATGCTGGAGCACTCAGGGAAATAGGAGTGCCCTTGGGATTTGCGACGAGCTGCCACTTCATATCAAAAGCCCATTCCATTGTTCTTCCAGCAACAACCGAGCCATCCTTTGCAATGATATTTACGGCAGTACATGCATTACTTGCTAGCGGGGCGAATACCAGAGTAGCTGAAACTGAAGCAGCTACTATTTTTTTTATCATTGTTGGTTTCACTAAAACTCCTCAGCACAGGTCAAAATAGATGTGAAAAGCATAACATTTTCGAGAGGTTGATAAGCGATATTTATTAAATAAATCAAGCCACCCTGCTCCTCATAGTCAAAAGGATCCATAACGCCCTACCAAGGTAAGCTTTACCTTACTAAAGCTCGATCATGATCGGGTAAATAGATCGCAATTGATTACTTACTCCATTTAGCTTCCATAGCCTTGATTTTTTCTGGACCTAATTCTGCGAGGTACTTATTAAAATCATCTCTGATTGGTGAGCCTTTTACAAATGCAAAACCCAATTGATCAGCATAAGGAATTTGATAACTGCTGGTAAAGGGCATTTTCATTTTGTTGACATATGTTAACAACATCGAGCTATCTGTAAATACGAGGTCAAGGTTGCCATTATTGAGATCAGTGAGAGCTTCGCTATAGGAGGGGTAAAGTTTGACCCGGTTAATTGGATAAATGCCCTTAGGCACCCATTCATTTTCGATATAGCCCATAAATACGGCCCCTGTTGGAAAACCAATGGAATAATTTTTAATTTGTGCTAAGTTGGTGATTTGAATGTTGCGCTTAGTGAGGCTGATTAAGTCCCAGCTATTTTGTACGTAGGGATTGGAGAACTCCATCACTTCCATGCGTTTTGGAGTAATTGAAATACCGGAAAAGGCGATATCCGCTTGTCCACTAGCAACTGCGCCGAGCATTCCTTGAAAATCGTACGCTTTTAAGTTGTAGGTATAGCCACGCGATTCACAAAATCCCTTAAAAATTTCGATATCAATACCAATAGGCTGACCTTTTTCTTCAAACGTGAATGGCGGAACAGAAGGGGAAATGGCAACCTGTAAAACCTTAGCGGTTTTATTATCAGATTTTGAGCAGCCAACAGAAAGCAGGCTTAGCAAAATACAAGCGCTGAGTAATAGTGTTTTGGTGAAAGACTGTGAGATTTTGATCATATTGTTTTTCTCTGTAGGAGCAACATTAGGAATAGTGGAGCATGACTGCTAGATTCACATCATAAATCCAAGTGAGTGAGTTACCCTAAATAAAAAGCCGCCCTAAGTTGATTTTGATGTTTCCTGCTTGCCCGGCCAGCTCTAACCAATGACAAAAGGATATTTGCCCCACTCTAACGAGTGCTGTTAGCCTGCCCAGCAGGACTCGAATGTGCGACCTACGTCTTATAAGCATTCAAAATAAACTAAAGCAGTAAGTTGATAGCAAAGGCACTGAGATCAGTGATCTTAGGTGGATGAGTTACTACTGACATGGCATCTACAGTTAACCGAATGA
>Ga0194043_1001978_pt1 | contig 11443 bp, 11 predicted proteins | sample JunL4415m_MetaG_FD_161274 | JGI IMG/M metagenome (GOLD analysis project Ga0194043, IMG submission 161274) | Anoxic zone freshwater microbial communities from boreal shield lake in IISD Experimental Lakes Area, Ontario, Canada - Jun2016-L442-15m | ecosystem: Environmental > Aquatic > Freshwater >...
GCTTTGTAGGTGAACGTGTTCATATCACTCCCCACCCTTATCGGCAGCGTGCGTCATTTCTGCAGCCGGTCAGCGGCCTTTGGCCGCGCCCACCGGCTGCCCCCCCGGCGGCTGCATCAGCAGCCGCTCGAGGCCGCCGGGGTCGCTGGAGCGCTTCTTGGCGAGATCGCGGGTGATGATGTTGCGGCGCACGAGGTCGGCGAGCGACGCGTCCATGGTCTGCATGCCGAACTGCGTGCCGGTCTGCATGGTGGAGTAGATCTGGTGGGTCTTGCCCTCGCGGATGAGGTTGCGCACCGCGGGCGTGGGCACGAGGATCTCGCAGGCCACCACGCGCCCGCGGCCGTCGCGGGTGGGCAGGAGCTGCTGCGTGCACACGCCCATGAGCGTCGTGGAGAGCTGCACGCGGATCTGCTCCTGCTGGTGCGGCGGGAAGACGTCGATGATGCGGTCGATGGTCTGCGGCGCGTCCTGGGTGTGCAGGGTGGCGAACACGAGGTGGCCGGTCTCTGCCGCCGTGAGGGCAGTCGCCATGGTCTCGGTGTCGCGCATCTCGCCGACGAGGATGATGTCGGGGTCTTGCCGCAGCACGCTCTTGAGGGCGCGGTTGAAGCTCTTGGTGTCCGCGCCCACCTCGCGCTGGTTGACCATGCACTTCTTGTGGCGGTGCAGGAACTCGATGGGGTCCTCGATGGTCATGATGTGCTCTTCGCGGGTCTCGTTGATCTCGTCGATCATCGCCGCCAGCGTGGTGGACTTGCCCGAGCCCGTGGGCCCGGTGATGATGACGAAGCCGCGCGGCTTGCGCGTGAGCTCGTGCAGGGTGCGCGGCAGCCCCAGATCCTCGAGCCTCTTGATGAGCATGGGGATGAGACGGAAGGCGGCCCCCAGGCTGTTGCGCTGGAAGTAGGCGTTGACGCGGAAGCGCGCCTGCCCCGGCACCGAGTACGAGAAGTCGATCTCCCACTCGTTCTCGAGGCGTTGCCGCTGGTCCTGCGAGAGGATGCTGTAGATGAGCTCCCGCGTGTCGTTGGCGCTGAGGCGCGGGTAGTCGAGACGCTCGAGCACGCCGTTGATGCGGATGATGGGCGGCGACCCGACCGTGAGGTGCAGGTCGCTGGCGTCGCGTTCCAGGACTTCGAGAAGGACGTCGACCAGGTCCATTGTCACTTCCTCATGACGGGATTGCCGGGCATCAGATGATCACGCGGGCGATCTCCTCCACGGAGGTCATGCCCAGCAGCACTTTGTCGATACCGTCTTCGCGCAAGGACTTCATCCCCTCGGCGATCGCCACCCGCGAGATCTCGTCGGCGCTCTTGCGCTCGACCGTGAGCCTGCGGATGGCCTCGCTGACGATCATCACCTCGTACAGGCCGAGGCGCCCCTTATAGCCCGTAGTATTGCACCTCGAGCAGCCTTTGGCACGGTACAGCACCACATCGTCGCGGTCGCAGGCCTCCGGCGGGAAGTCGTTTTTGCGCAGCATCTCCTTGGTGGCCGTGTACGGCTCGCGGCACTGCGTGCAGAGCCGCCGCGCGAGCCGCTGGGCCAGCACGCAGTCGACCGCCGACGACGTGAGAAACGGCTCGATGCCCATCTCGGTGAGACGCGACAGCGCGCCGGGGGCGTCGTTGGTGTGCAGGGTGCTGAGCACGAGGTGCCCGGTGAGCGCCGATTCGACGGCGATCTGCGCGGTCTCGCGGTCGCGGATCTCGCCGATCATCACGATGTCTGGGTCGCAGCGCAGGATCGAGCGCAGGGCCGCGGAGAACGTCAGCCCGGCGCGCACGTTGACCTGCACCTGGTTGATGCCGGTCAGCCGGTACTCGACCGGATCCTCGACGGTGATCACGTTCTTCTCCGGCGAGTTGAGGATGTTGAGCGCCGCGTAGAGAGTGGTGGACTTGCCGGAGCCGGTCGGGCCGGTGACCAGGATGGCGCCGTAGGGCTTGGTGAACGACTTGTGGAAGCGCTTCAGCGCCTTCTCCGCGAAGCCCAGGTCCTCGAGGTCGAGCATCACGTTGGACTTGTCGAGAAGACGCATCACGACCTTCTCGCCGTACACCGTGGGCAGGGTGGCGACGCGCATATCGATGGGCTTGCCGCCGACCATGAGGCCGATGCGCCCGTCCTGGGGCACGCGGCGTTCGGCGATGTCGAGCTCGGCCATGATCTTCAGGCGGCTGGTGACGCCCGCCTGCATGCGCCGGGGGATCGACATGATCTCGTGCAGCACGCCGTCGATGCGGAAGCGGATCACGAGCTCCTTCGCCTGGGGCTCGAAGTGGATGTCGCTGGCTGAGTCGTCGACCGACTGCGCGATCACCGAGTTGACCAGCTTGATGATCGGCGCCTCGTCGGTGGCCTCGCGGATGTCGGTCATCCCGCCCTCGGCCTCTTCGAAGGCGGCGTCCTCGGCGGCGCTCTCGTCGACGTCCGGGCGGTCGCGGTAGATCTTGGCGATCGCCCCGTAGATGTCTTCTTCGCTGGCGATCGCCGGCTGGATGGTGAACCCCGTGATGATCTCCAGATCCTGCAGGGCCATGAGGTTCTGGGGGTCGACCATGGCGACCAGCAGCGTGGTGTCGTTGAGGAAGCGGATGGGCGCGGCGCCGTAGCGCCGCGCCAGCTTTTCGTCGATGTAGCCGGCGGCGGCCGGCTCGAGCGGGGTGTCGCTGAGATCGAGAAAGCTCACCCCGAACTTGGCGGCCAGCGCCTTGGCCAGATCCAGCTCCGTCAGCACGCCGTCGTCGATGAGCAGTTGCCCGAGGCGTTTGTGCGTCTGCTTCTGGCGGGACAACGCGACGGCGATCTGCGCTTCGCTGACCAGCCCCATGTCTTTGAGGATGTCGCCGAGCCGCAGCTTGGAGGCGCGCTGGCTGCGCACCATGCTCTCGAGCACGTCGTCGGTGGTGACGCCGCGCGCGGGCTCCTCCACGGCGAGCGCTTCGGCGAGCGCCGCGGCGGGCGCGCTGAGCAGGCTGTCGACCGTACCCTGAGGCCGCGGCGGCTGCGAAGCCTCGTCGAACGGGGCCGCGGCGGGCGTCATGAGCGGTTCCAGCTCGGCTCCTCCGTTGTCGGACGGTCCGCTGACGACCGTCTTCGTTGTCGACCTCTCACCTTTGCCTGAGGGCATCTCTCATCACATCCAGTGGCGCGGACCGGCCGGTCCACAGCTCGAAGGCCGCAGCCGCCTGCCGCACCAGCATCTCCTGGCCGCCGATCACGGTGGCTCCGTGCGCCCGCGCCCGCGCCAGCAGGTCGGTGGCGCCGCGAGTGTACACAATATCGACGACGACTTGCCCCGCAGTGACAGTATCGGTCAAAGACGCCGGGACTTTACCGATGCCGTCCATACCCAGCGAAGTGGCGTTGACCAGAAGCCGCTGCGCGGCCACCAGGGCGGCCGTCAGACCCTCCAACGGCAGGCGGCGGCAGGCGCAGCCGGGGACGGCCGCGGCCGTGAGCGCCGCGAGGCGCTCGGCCGCCGCGGCCGTGCGGTTGACCACCGTGAGATCGACGCCCAGGCGCGCCAGCGCCAGCGCCGCCGCGCGCGCCGCGCCGCCGGCCCCGAGCAGAAGACCGGGGGCGCCGCGCAACGAGTCGCCGCAGGCGGCGAGCAGCGCGGCGCGCACGCCTTCGACGTCGGTGTTGTAGCCCAGCAGCTCGCCGTCGTCGACGACGATCGTGTTGACGGCCTCGACAAGGGCCGCGTCGCCGACGACCCGCTCGAGGTATGGCAAGACCGCGCCTTTGTGCGGGATCGTGACGTTGGCGCCGCGAAAGCCCAGGGCCGCGAGGCCCTGCACCGCGGCGCCCACGTCCTCGTCGCGCACCGGCAGCGGCACGTAGACCATGTCGAGGCCGAGGGCCGCGAAAGCCGCGTTGTGGATCGCCGGCGACAGCGAGTGCGCTAGCGGCCGGCCGATGATGCCGATGAGCTGCGTGGTCCCGGTGACCGTTGCGCCCCCCTCAGAAACGCCCTGCGACGCCTTCGCCGCCCCCTTGGATCTGCCGCGGCCGCGGCGTCTCCCGCGGCGGGCGCGTGACGACCACGCCCCGCAGGGTCATTGACCGTTGGCTCTGGCCTTCTCCTGGTCCACGAGGAACTGCGCGTAGTCGCGGGAGAAGTAGTGCCGCCCGCTGCCGTCGTTGCGGGCCACGAAGTAGAGGTAATCGACGTCCGCCGGGGCGGCGGCGGCCTGCAGCGCGGCCAGCCCCGGATTGGAGATGGGGGCCGGCGGCAGGCCCGCATGCTTGTAGGTGTTGTACGGAGAGTCGACCTTGAGGTCGTCGAAGGTGAGCACCGGCTTGGTCTTGCCCAGGGCGTACTGCACCGTCGAGCAGAACTGCAGGCGCATGCCGATGCGCAGGCGGTTCCAGACGACGGCCGCCACCATGGGCCGGTCCGCCGGGACCAGGGCTTCGCGGTCGATCATGGAGGCGATGATCACCACATCGTAGGGCGTGAGCTTCGCCTTGAGGGCGCGCGTCATGTCGACCTTGGCGAAGTTCTGCTGGAAGGTCGTGAGCTGCTGCTCGACGAACGCCCGCGCCTTGACCTTGGGGATCACCTCGTAAGTGGCCGGGAAGAGCATGCCCTCGAGCGTGCTCCCGGGCTTGTAGCCGCCCAGGCGAAACGGCGGCGGGTCGTCGCGGGCCACGGCCACGTAGTCGGCGGCGGTGATGGTCTTGACAGCGGCCGCCACCCGTCCCGCGGCCTGCTTGAGCGTCGTGCCCTCCGGGATGCCGACCTTGACGGTGGGCGGCTTCACCCCTTTGGCGAGCAGAGCGACGAGCTCCTCGTAGGGCTCGTTCTGGTGAAAGGTGTACGTGCCCGGCATGAACCTGGTGGCGTAGCCGTCCGACTCGGCGCGGATCACGAAGGCGCGGGCGTGCTTGACCACGCCCTTCGCCTCGAGCTCGCCGGCGATGAAGCCCAGGGTCGCGCCCATGGGCACGACCACGGTGACCTTACCGCCGACGTCGCCGGAGGCGAAGTAGCCGCGCGCGTACCCCGTGCCCGTACCGAGGACGAAGGCGAAGACCGCGACCAGCAGGTAGCCGAGAAGGCGACGGCTACGCCTGCCACGGCGAGAGGGAGGCGTACCGCGGCGAGGGGCGAACTGCGGATCGTCGCCGGTGAACGACGGCTCCAGGTCGGCCCAGGCGTCGGCGGGTCTGTAGCGCGTGGGCGCGGCGGAGCGTCCCGCTGAAGGCCGCGGGGGCCGGGTGCCGCTGTCGTCAGGGCTGCCTGTCACCGATCGTCCTCAAGTAGTCCTCGAGCAAGGTCGCCGCCGCGCGCGCGTCCCGCGCCGCCGTGCCGCCGCGCTGGTCGGCGAGGCGCGACGTGAAACGCTCGTCGTACAGCTCCACGGGCAGATGGGCGGCGGCCGCGAGGCGCGCGGCGAAGGCCCGCGCGCGCCGCGCCTGGGCGTGCTCCCGCCCGTCGAGCGACACCGGCAATCCTACCACGATGCACCCGGGCGCTTCACTGTGGACCACGGCGAGCAGCGCCGCGAAGCCGGCCTCCGTCTCTACCCGCTCGAGGACGCTGAGCGGCCGCGCGAGCGTGGCCGTCTCGTCGGAGATCGCCACGCCCGTGCGCACGGAGCCGTGATCGAGCGCCAGGACGCGCACTCAGGTCCCGAGCAGCTCGCGCACGCGGGCGAGGCCGGCCGCGAGGCCGGCGGGGATGCCGTCGAGGGCGGGGCCGCCGCCGCGGGCAAGGGTCGGCTTGCCGCCGCCCTTGCCCTGTACGGCGGGCATCATGGCGCGCAGCACGTCCTGGGCGTGCAGGCCGCGGCCCACGGCCGTATCGGCGGCCGTGACCACGGCCGCCACCCGGCCGTCCACCGCGGCCATCAGCAGCAGCACCGCGTCTGGGCGCCGCTCACGGAGCTCGTCGGCGAGCGCCAGCAGCTCGTCGGCCGCGTCCACCCGCGGCGACGCGGCCACCACGCTCAGGCCGCCCACCTCGAGCGCCTGCGCGAGCAGCTCGCCGGCGAGATCCCTGCGCTCGCCGCTCTCCGCGGCCTTGAGCTTCGTCCGCAGCTCGCCGACCTGGGCCTCGAGCTTGCCCACGGCGGCGGGCACGCGGTCGGGCTGAACGCCGAGCGCCGCGGCCACGCCGTCCCAGGCGTGCTCGAGCTCCCGGTAGTGCTCGCTGGCGGCCGCCGAGGTGATGGCCTCGATGCGCCGCGTGTTGGCGCCCACCGACTGGCTGCTGAGGATCTTGAACAGGCCGATCTGCGAGGTCGACGAGACGTGCGTGCCCCCGCACAGTTCGCGGCTGAAATCGTCGATCTCGAGGACGCGCACGAACTCCCCGTACTTCTCCTCGAACAGGCCCACCGCGCCGATCTCGGTGGCGTACTCCCTGGTGGTCACAAACGCGCGCACCGGGTGGTTCTCGATGAGGCGCCGATTGACGAGGTCCTCGACCTGGCGCAGCTCGTCGGGGCTCGGCGCGCGGCGGGCGCTGAAGTCGAAACGCAGACGCTCGGGGCGCACCATCGACCCCGCCTGGCGCACGTTCTCGCCGAGCACGATGCGCAGGGCGTTGTGCAGAAGGTGCGTGGCCGTGTGATTGCAGGCCGTCTGGTGGCGGTGCACGGCGTTGACCATGGCCTTGGCGCGCTCGCCGGCCGCCACGGCGCCCTCGACGCGGCGCGCCACCACGACCTGGTCGTTGGCGTAGCGCACCACTTCATCGACCTCAAGCCTGCCCGAGTCGGTGTGGATCCAGCCCGTGTCGGCGACCTGACCGCCGCCCTCGGCGTAGAACGGCGACTCGGCGAGCTTGACGGCCACGCGGCCGTCGGCAAGCTCGCCGCAGGCGCGGATCACGGTGAAGACCTCGAGGCGCTCGTAGCCGACGAACGACACGGGCAGGCCCGCGTTGTCGCGCTGAAACTCGTCGCGCTCACCGGGACCGGAGCCGAAGGCGCCCGCCCTCTGGGCGGAGCGGGCGCGCTCGCGCTGCTCTTCCATCAGGTGCTCGAAGCGCTCCTCGTCGACGCTCATCTCCCACTCGGCGGCGATCTCGCGGGTGAGGTCGAAGGGAAAACCGTAGGTGTCGTGGAGCTCGAAGGCCACCTCCGCCGGCAGCTCGGCGCCCGCGTCGCGGGCGCGGCGCAGCGCCTCGTCGAGGATGAGCGTGCCCTGCCGCAGGGTGTGCCGAAAGCGCACCTCCTCCTCGCCGATCACGCGCACGATGTCTGGCCGCGCCGCCACGAGCCGCGGGTAGGCGGCGCCCATCTGCGCGACGACGCTCTCGGCGAGCGTCGCCAGAAACGGCCGTTCGAGGCCGATGGCGACGCCCTGCTGCACGGCGCGGCGGATGATGCGCCGCAGCACGTAGTCGCGGCCGTCGTTGCCGGGCAGGACGCCGTCCATGACGAGAAAGGCGGCGCCGCGGGCGTGCTCGGCCATGGTGCGCAGGGCGCGGACGACGGCCGGCGAGGCCGCGGGCTCGACGCCGGCCAGCTCCGCGCCTCTGGCGATGAGCGGCGTGAAGATGTCGGTGTCGAAGACGTTGTCGACACCCTGGGTGATCACGGCGATGCGTTCGATGCCCAGGCCGGTGTCGATGCTGGGCCTGGGCAGCGGCGTGAGGGCGCCCTCCTCGTTCATCTCGTACTGCACGAACACCAGGTTCCAGTACTCGAGAAAACGATCGCAGTCGCAGCCCGGGGCGCAGCCGGGGTCGTCGCAGCCCATCTCGGGACCGCAGTCGTAGTACAGCTCGGAGCAGGGCCCGCACGGCCCGGTGGGCCCGGCGGGCCCCCAGAAGTTGTCCTTGCGCCCCAGACGGACGATGCGCTCGTCGCCGAAGCCGTGAGTCTTCCACAGCGCCACGGCTTCGTCGTCCACGGGCACCTGGTCGTCGCCGCCGAAGACGCTGACCCACACCTTGCCGCGGTCGATGCCGAAGCGGTCGGACAGCTCCAGCGCCCAGGCGATGGCGTCGGCCTTGAAGTAGTCGCCAAACGAGAAGTTGCCGAGCATCTCGAAAAAGGTGAGGTGCCGCGCGGTCTTGCCCACGTTCTCGATGTCCGAGGTACGAAAACAGCGCTGGCAGGTGGTGAGGCGCGCGGCGGGCGGCGTGTCGACGCCGAGGAAGTAGGACTTGTACTGCTGCATGCCGGCGGTCGTGAAGAGGACGCTGGCGTCGCCGGCGGGCACGAGGCCGGCGGGCTCGCCGACGAGGTGCCCTTTCTCGACGAAGAAGTCTCTGAACAGGTCGCGGATGTCGGCGGCGTTCACGTGGGGCCTCGCGTAGTCTGGGGTGGGATCGTCTACCTGGGATTGTCGCCGGAAGGCCGCAGGATCTGGGGGTTGTCGAGCTCCCCGATCTCCTCGCGCAGCTTCTCTAGCGAGCGCCTGATGAGGCGCGACACGTGCATCTGCGAGATGCCGACGCGTTCGGCGATCTGGCTCTGCGTCTGGCCCTCGAAAAAGCGCAGGTGCAGGATGTAGCGCTCGCGCTTGTCGAGCTTGGCGAAGCCTGGGGCCAGCGTGGTGCGGTCTTCCATGGTGTCGTAGGCCTCTTCTTCGCCGCCGAGGTAGTCGATGAGGCCGGCGTCGTCCTCGCCGCCCTCGCCGTTGGGCGAGGCCTGCAGCGAGACGGAGTTGTAGGCCTGGCTGGTCTCGAGCGCCTCGAGCACCTCTTCGGGCGTGGCGCTGGCCGCCTCGGCGAGCTCGTTGATGGTAGGCGCGCGCTGCAGCTTGGGCACCAGCTCGTCGATGATCTTGTTGAGGCGGATATTGAGCTCCTGCAGGCCGCGCGGCACGCGCACCGACCAGCCCTTGTCGCGGAAGTAGCGCTTGATCTCGCCGACGATGTTGGGCGTCGCGTAGGTGGTGAGCTCGACGCCGCGGCTCAGGTCGAAACGGTCGATGGCCTTGATGAGCCCGATGGCGCCGACCTGCACGAGATCGTCGAAGTGCTCGCCGCGCGAGGCGTAGCGGCGCGCCAGGGAGCGCACCAGCGGCAGATACATCGTGATGAGCTGCTCGCGCGCCCTGCGGTCGCCGTGCAGGTGATAGCGCCGCAGCAGGTACTGGTCGAGCTTCTCGGAGTCGTCGCGGCCGCGGCCCTGAGGGTCGGCGCCGGGGCCGCCGCGCGCCGGGGCCTCGTCCCTGTCGTCGGCGGTGACGACGCGCGCCTGGCCCGGCGGCGCCTCGAGGTCGAGCGGGTCGCTGACCCGGCGCTCGTCGGCGGCGCTCACGCCGGGGCATCCTGACGCCGTTTGATGAGGACGATACGGTACGCGCCGTCCGCGTCCTCGAACAGCACGTCGTCGATGGTCCTGCGCAGCAGCATGCAGAGATCGAGACAGCCTTCGGCGTACGTGGTGACCTCGGCGCGCAGCTTGGCGGACTTGAAGGTCCCCGCGGCGAACCGCAGCACTCCATTGTCGATGAGGATCTCCACGCTGAGACGGTCCAGGGGATCCGCGTCAAGGGCGCTGCGCAGCAACCCGTCGGTGGCCAGGTAGAGGTCGTCGAGATCGTCGAGGGAGAAGTCGAGGCGGGCGCCGAGACCGCCCAACACCATACGCACCGTGGAAAGGGCGTTCAGGGTGGCCGGCATCTCGAGGTCGATCCTCTCGGCCATGCGACGCCTCAGCCGTCCGCGGCCGGCGGCGCGCCGGCCGCCGCGAGCTGCTTCGTGAAGTCGGTGTCGCGGGCGCGGGCCGCCGCCTTGCCGTCTTCGAGAGCCAGGGCGCCCTTGCGCTTCGCGTCGAGCGCCCAACGCTGCGCGTCTGACGGTAGCTGCCGCAGGATGTCGAGGTAGCCCTCGCCGGTGCGCGCGCGCCGCTTCTGCACGTAGTAGGCCAGCGCCGCCCCCGCGGCGATGCCGCCGATGACGAGCTTGCTCGCGAAGCCCATGTCAGGCTCCGTCGGGCTTGGCGTCCGCGGCGGCGGCGGGCGCGGCTTTGCCGGCCGCCGTCGCCGTGTCGGCGGCGGGCGCGGCCTCGCCGGCCGCCGTCGCCGTGTCGGCCGTGCCCCCGCCGGGCGCCGCGGCGCCCGCGCCCTCGGCGAAGGGCGTCCACGCCGCATCGTCGGCGACGTCCGCGGGCGCGGCGGCGAAGCTCCAGGCGCCGGCCGCGGGCGCGTCGCTCGCCGCGCCGGCGGACCCGCCGGATGCGGCGGACCCCGCGGCGGACCCGCCGGAGCCTGACTCGCCGGGCCTGTCGCGCTTCATGAAGCTGGAGACCGCGGACTGCACGCCGGCGCCGAAGGCGGCCGCCTTGCGCGCGGGCGTCGTGACCGCGCCTTCCACAGAGCTGGCCATCTTGTCGAGCTTGTCGGTGATGCCGGCCACGTCCTTGGTGATCTCGTCGACGTTGCCCAGGTTGGCGTTGACGCCGTCGAGCGTGACGCCGGCCTTCTGCATGAGCGGGATGCCGTTCTCATCGACGTTCACGAGGACCTTGTCGACGCGTTCCAGAGCCTTGGCCGCCTTGAACAGCACGTAGGCCAGAAAGATGGCCACGACCACAAAAAAGAAGGCCGCGGCGTACCGCAGCACGAGGGACGGGGTTTCCATCGCGGCGGTCACGAACATGGTGTCCATGCACCACTCCTTCCAGACCGGGTCAGTCTCCTACAGTTGCGCGAAGCGTATCATACTCCCGCGGCGGCTCAGGCCGGCATGACGGCGCTCAGGCGGGGGCGGTGAGCACCCCGCCGCCGACCACCACGGCGTCGCGATAGAAGACCGCCGACTGCCCCGGCGCCGCGCCCGCGAACGGCTCCCCGAGCCGCACCAGGGCGCGCCCCGCGCCGCGACGTTCGAGCGCGGCGACGGGCGCCGCCGGCGAGCGGTAGCGAAGCTGCACGAGCAGGCCGCTCCCGTCGCCGAGGCCGCGGTCCACGAGGTCCCGCACCAGGACCTCGCGCACGTCGAGCTCCTCGCGGCGGCCGACGACCACTTCGTTCTCGGCCGCCCGCCGCGCAAGCACGAACAGCGGCTCGCGCGACGACACCCCGAGGCCGCGCCGCTGGCCGATCGTGTACCGCCAGTGTCCCTGGTGCGCGCCGAGCACCACCCCGGAGCGGTCGACGATCGCCCCGGCCCGCGGCTCCACGCCGCGCTCGTCGAGAAATCGCCGGTAGCCGTAAGCGGCGAAACACACCTCCTGGCTCTCGGGCGCGGAGGCGGCGGGCAAGCCCGCCGCCTCCGCGGCCGCGCGCGTCTCGCGCTTGGTGGTCTCCCCGAGGGGGAGCTCGAGGCGCGCCAGCACTTCCGCGGGGACCGCCCACAGCATGTACGACTGGTCCTTGGCGGGGTCGGCGCCGCGCGCCACGTAAGGCTGGCCAGCGCGCCACACGAGGCGCGCGTAGTGGCCGGTGGCGACGCGCGCCAGGCCCAGCTCGTCGGCGCAGCCGACGAGCGCCGCCAGGCGCCTCGGGTTGCAACTCACGCAGG
>Ga0194043_1001980_pt1 | contig 11442 bp, 10 predicted proteins | sample JunL4415m_MetaG_FD_161274 | JGI IMG/M metagenome (GOLD analysis project Ga0194043, IMG submission 161274) | Anoxic zone freshwater microbial communities from boreal shield lake in IISD Experimental Lakes Area, Ontario, Canada - Jun2016-L442-15m | ecosystem: Environmental > Aquatic > Freshwater >...
AGGCGTAAGCAGCTGAAAGGGCCGCAGCCGCATCCCGAGTAGGCCTCGCCAAGCCGCCAAGCCTGTCCCCGGCAGCCATTGAGCGAATCAGAAGGTCACGGTCAGCCGGGTCAAAGTCAATTCTCGCTCGGTCACCAAGGAGCGCGCCTCCAGACCGCTTTGAGGACGGGTCAACAGCGATCACCGCCACGGACTTGTCCTCGGCGCGCAGCTCTTTGACGATTGCGCTTATCAGCGTTGACTTACCGGCCCCGGGTGGTCCGGTAATACCGACCACATATCCCGGGGGCTCCTGCCCAAGCGCGCCCGGCGAAGTGGCACGAAGCAGGTCACTTCGATCAGCTGAGTCTCCGGAAGCACTGCTCTCAAGGAGGTTCAGGGCCTCTGGAGCAGCAGCAAGGTCACGCTCTGCGAGCCTGCGGCCCAGCTCGGCGCCTCGCCCTTTAGTCACGCCGACTGAGCCACTCCGTTGCGATCAGCCACGAGCTTCACGATCTCACCAATGATTGTGGTCAGGTCGTAGTCCTTCGGTGTGTAGACCTCAGCAACGCCGGCGGCCTCAAGCTCTGGAACATCCTGGTCGGGAATGATGCCGCCGACAACAAGTGGCACATCTCCCGCTCCGGCTTCCCGGAGCGCCTCAATGACGGTTGGGATCAGTTCACGGTGCGACCCTGAGAGGATCGAAAGGCCGATCACATGGACGCCTTCTTGAACCGCTGACGCTGCAATCTGTGACGGGGTAAGGCGGATTCCCTCATAGACAACGTCCATGCCGGCGTCGCGTGCGCGTACGGCAATCTGCTCGGCCCCGTTGCTGTGTCCATCAAGCCCAGGCTTGCCAACGAGAATCCTGATTCGACGGCCGAGGGCTTCAGAGACTCTGGCGACCTCGTCCCGAAGCACTTCGAGCTCAGGCCCAACGGCAGCGCTCCCCGAAGCCTCACCAACACCGGTGGGGGCCCGGTACTCACCAAAGACATTGCGCAGTGTGGCTGACCATTCGCCCGTTGTTGCCCCTGCCCGGGCTGCGGCGATTGTCGGCGGCATGATGTTCTCATCTGGGGTCTGGGCGACTCGGGCCACCTCTGCAAGAGCAGTGTCAACCGCGGCCTGATCGCGACCGGAGCGCCATACCTTCAATGCTTCTGTTTGCTGGGCTTCAACTGCCTGGTCGACGACGAGGATTCCGCCTTCGGAGTCGTCCGTGAGCGGCGAATCCTCAGTCTCGCGGTAGTCGTTGAGTCCGACGACCTTCTGGCTTCCGTCCTCAATGCGAAGGATGCGGTCGCGGTGACTCTCCACCAGTTGAGCCTTCATGTAAGGCACGGCTTCGACAGCGCCACCATGCTCTGCAACGACTGCCATTTCGGCGCGTGAGCCTTCAAGCATTTCTGCGACGAGGCCTTCCATCACCTTGGAGCCTTCGAAGATGTCCGGATAGTCGAGCAGGTCGGTTTCGAAGGCCATGACCTGCTGAATGCGCAGTGACCATTGTTGGTCCCACGGGCGGGGGAGGCCAAGGGCCTCATTCCATGCTGGAAGCTGAATCGCGCGCGCCCTTGAGTCCCTGCCAAGGGTCACAGCAAGAGTCTCAAGAACGATGCGCTGAACGTTGTTCTCCGGCTGTGCCTCAGTAAGACCAAGTGAGTTGACCTGCACGCCGTAACGGAAGCGGCGCAGCTTGGCGTCCTCAACGCCGTAGCGCTCACGACCCAGCTCATCCCAGAGGATTCCCATCGCGCGCAGCTTGGCGTGCTCTTCAATGAACCGAACGCCCGCGTTGACGAAGAATGAGATCCGCGAGAAGACTTGTGGCATCAGTGACTCGTCCACTCGCTCTTTCACTGCGTCCAAGACGGCAATCGCGTTGCTCATTGCATAAGCGATCTCCTGGATTGGAGTTGCTCCAGCCTCCTGCAGGTGGTAGGAGCAGATGTTGATCGGATTCCACTTGGGGACATTCGTGACCGTGTAGGCAACCATGTCGGCGATCAGTCGCATTGATGGTGCAGGGGGGAACGCGTAAGTTCCGCGAGCAAGGAACTCCTTGATGATGTCGTTCTGCGTGGTTCCCTGAAGAAGTTCCTCAGACACGCCCTGGTCCTCCGCTGTGACGATGTACAGGGCAAGCAGCCAGGCAGCCGTTGCGTTGATCGTCATTGACGTGTTCATCTGGTCAAGCGGAATGCCATCAAGAAGAACCTTCATGTCGGACTTGTGGGCAACTGGTACTCCAACCTTGCCTACCTCGCCACGGGCGAGCTCATCTCCGGCGTCGTAGCCGGTCTGTGTTGGAAGGTCGAATGCGATCGAGAGCCCTGTCTGCCCCTTCGCGAGGTTTCCGCGGTAGAGCTCGTTGGACTTCGCGGCCGTTGAGTGGCCTGCGTAGGTGCGCATCATCCATGGACGGTCGGGCTTGGAAAGTCGGTGTTCACTCATGGTGTGGAGTCTATGTACTGTGAGCCTTCATGAGCAGCAACGCAGACATTGAACCGATCGACATCCTCCACCTTGGCAGGGAAAAGGTCCTCTGTACCTGGCGCGTCGGGGATCTGATCATTGACCCGGGGCCAACTGTCTGCGCGGACACGCTTGAGGCCGCACTTGGTGGGCGCAAGCCAAAGGCCATTCTCCTCACTCACATCCATCTCGACCACGCGGGTGCAACTGGGGAACTTGTGAGGCGCTGGCCTGGCGTTCAGGTCTATGTGCACGAGCGCGGCGCACGGCACATGGTCGACCCTTCCAAGCTGATCAACAGCGCCGCGATGCTCTATCAGGAGAGGATGGAGATGCTCTGGGGGGACATAGTCCCAGTTCCCCAGGAGTCAGTCCACATCCTGACTGGTGGCGAAACCCTTGACTTGGAAGGGGGGATCGAGGTCGCCTATACGCCCGGTCATGCCCAGCACCATGTCTCGTACCTGCACCTTGAGTCAGGTCAGGCCTTCGTGGGTGATGTCGCCGGAGTTCGAATTCCACCGGCTGGCGCAGTGATTGCCCCAACTCCGCCGCCCGACATTGATGTTGAGCTGTGGCACGAGTCCCTTGACATCCTTGAGCGGTGGAACCCAACATCACTGGGGCTCATGCACTGGGGGCGGGTTGACGACCCTGCGGAACAGTTTGATGCGGTGCGCAAATGCCTTGACGACCATGCAGCTCTGGCCCGTGAACTTGACCCGGACGCATTCGCGCTCGCCGTCAAGGACAGGTTGGCGGCAGAGGTTGGACCTGTGGAGGCAGAGGCGTATTTCCAAGCTGCTCCGCCAGAACAACTTCATGCGGGCCTTGCCAGATACTGGGCGAAGCGGGCCGAGAAAGAGTCCGCATGAGTCAAACCGTTGAACAGGAACGCCTCTCAGGGCCCGGAAGCGGAATCGGCGGGAACTGGAAGGTCATCGTTCTGAACGACGACCACAACACCTTTGATCATGTCGCAAATGTCCTTGCTCGCTATCTCCCCGGAGTCTCAGTGGGGGATGGCTACAAGATCGCTGATGAGATCCATGCCAGCGGCAAGGCGATCGTCTGGACCGGCCAGCTTGAGCCAGCCGAGCATTATTGGGAGCAGCTCAAGGACGCGGGGCTGTCAATGGCCCCGCTTGAGCGCGCCTGAAGTACTTGGTCCTCGGCCTCAGCTGGTTGCGTAGCTGGCTGTTCCGGACACCAAGGTGTCGGCCCAGTTGTAAATCACGGAGATGCCGTAGTAGCCGTTGTAGTGGGTACGGAAGGCCTGGAACTCCTTGCCTTCCCACCAGTTGCTGAACCCCTCGTACTCCGGGAAGTCAGCGGTCAGCAGGAACTTGTACTTGTCATCGCGTGAGCGGGTGAGGCTGTAAGCGGTCGCCCCGTAGTGAAGCGCTGTGGGAGCGATCTCAGACAGTGCGTCTGCCAGGTCATCTCCACGAAGACCCGTGGCGTACCACGGGATTTGGACTGTTCCACCCTTACCGGCCATCAGGCACCTACCTCTGCTCGGATTGCTCCGGGTCCTTCCTTGGTCTTGCCTTCACCCTCGGCGGTTGCGCCGACGAGGATGGAGATCTTCCCAAGGTGTTTGTTGTCGCTCAAGAGCTGGTGGGCTTCGGCGACCTTGTCAAATCCCATCGTCTTCCACAGTACAGGGCGGACCTTCGAGCTATTGATCAGCTCGTTGGCTCTCGTTGCCTCCCAAGCGTTCGCAAAGTGGGAGCCGATGATCTGCTTTTGGCGCATCCACAGGTAACGGACATCGAAATCGAGGTTGAAGCCTGAAGTGGCACCACAGATGACGACCTTGCCGAATGGCTTGACGCAAAGGACTGAGGTCGGGAATGTTGCCTGTCCGACGTGCTCAAAGACGATGTCCGGTGGTCCACCGAGGATCTCTTCAACGGCCTTGCAGAAGCGGCGCGACTCCTTGAATCGGGCCTTCTCTTCCTCAGGAGTCTCAGTGCCGGTGCGCATCATTCCGGCGAACTCGTTGCGGTCGATCCAGCCAGTGGCTCCGAGCTGTTCGAGCAGTGCTCCCTTCTCTGGTGATGAGACAACCCCGACGCAATCAGCTCCCGTCACAGCACAGAGCTGAGTGGCAAAGACGCCCAATCCACCTGCGGCACCCCAGATGAGCACCTTGTCGCCAGCCTGAATCTTGGCCTGGTCCATGAGCATCCGGTAGGCGGTGAAGTACGTCAGACCGTAGGAAGCAGCTTCCTCCCATGAGAGGGCTTCCGGCTTTGGAAGCAGCTGCTGTGCCTGAACCTTGCAGAACTCTGCAAAGGATCCCCAAGTGGTTTCGTAACCCCAGATCCTCTGGCTTGGAGCTGCAAGTGGGTCAAGTCCGTGAACCTCGGGGTCCTCGTAGGAAGCCTGGTTGCAATGGACAACGACCTCGTCGCCGGCCTTCCAGCGAGTTACGCCCTCGCCGACCTTCCAGACGATTCCTGAGGCGTCGGATCCACCAATGTGGTGTCCCGTCTCTGGATGATCGCCGTAACGGAAGACCGAAACCGGCTCACCCCGTGCTGCCCAGACATTGTTGAAGTTCACGCCGGCTGCCATCACGCGAACGATGACTTCGAAAGCACCAGGCTGGGGAACGTCAACCTCTTCGAGCTTGATTGCGTCAATCGGCTGACCGAAGGCACCATCGCGAACAACCCAGGCGGCCATCTTGTCCGGCAGGGTTCCCGGCTCAACCGAAAGGTTCGAGATGTTTGAGATGTCGATGCTCACTGTGTCTGACTCCAAGAGGTTGTGGTTGAAAGTCCGGTGGCCGATGGTATCGGGAGCGGGAGCGTTGGCGGGCTGCGGCTTGAGGCGAGCAGCCGTCCCGGCAGCGCGGTGATAGGTTGCGCCGACGAGTCGAAGGTGGGAGTCTTCGACATGAAGGGACAACTCCATGGAGAGGGAGATACAAATGAGTCGCATCATCCGCCGCTTTGCGGTGCTTGCCTTAGTCACAACTGCTTCAATCGCAGCTGCCAGTTCGGCAACTGCCGCAGGGAGTCCCACCGTGTCGATCAGTTCGACTTCGGGCAGCAAGGTTGTGTCAGCCAAGGCGATCAGCGCGAACATCAATGTTCCATCCGGAACAGCGACTGTCACGGCAACGATCGTTGACCAAGGCACTGCAATACCAGCCACTACACCGCTCGTTACCTCAGGTGGAGCCGTGAAGCTGAAGTTGACGACCCTCGGGCTCGCCCTTGCGAAGCAGTGCTCATCGCTGAGCTACACGGTGTCAGCAGTCAATGGTCCTGGCGGAGCACCTTGGGTAGGAAAGGTGACTGCCACTAAGACTCTCTCCAAGGCAAGCGGATGCAAGAAGGTGGTTGCGACGCCGACGACGATCAACGCGACAACGGCTTCACGTTGCGAGTTCATCGCGGATTCCGCGCAGCGCTGCATGCTTCCTTACCCAAGCAACTGGTTCACGCGCAAGGACGCCACAAGCGACACGGGCCTGCGGGTCAACATTGTGCGTGACTCAATGATTGCCAACCACGCAGGGGTTCACATTGATCCCACCGAGTGGAACAAGGACAACGGCTTCAGCCCCGATCCGAAGATCATGGCGACACTGCCAGGGTTGATCAAGGACACGGACACCGCAGCTCAGATTCTTTCGGTCTCCGCAAACACAGGGTGGCCAACGGTTGCCACGATTGGGAACTACAACCTTGCATCCTCACCTGTGGTGCTGGTGGACAAGGCAACTGGCGTTCGCCAGCCAGTCTGGGCTGAGCTCGATGCGACAGTCGGCAAGTCAGGGAAGCCACTGCTCATTCATCCAGCCAAGAACCTGACTGAAGGTCACACCTATGTCGTGGCTCTTCGTGGGTTCAAGAACTCGTCGAATGTCCTTGTTCCTGCCACTAAGGCCTTTGCTCTCTACCGCGATATGACCTTGACGGCCTCGGCAAGTGTTGAGAGTCGTAGAGCTGCTTTTGAAGATGACTTTGCTGCTCTTGCGAAGACCGGCGTGTCCCGAAGCAAGCTTCAGCTTGCATGGGAGTTCACCGTGGGCAGCACTTCGAACTTCACCAGAAGGATGTTGGGCATTCGTGACAATGCTTTCGCTCAGCTTGGTGACACCAACCTCGCCAACCTGATCCCAGAGGGCACGTCTCCAGCCTTCACAATCACATCGGTTGAGAACTTCACGGCAGGGCAGAACTCAAAGACTGCCCGTCGTGTAGTTGGACGCATCACCACGCCTTGCTATCTGACAACTGCAGGCCACGTCCCATGTGCGCCAGGCAGCGTTTTCAACTACGCGCCGGGGGCCGGCCCAGATGCAATCCCAGTTCAGAACGGAACCTTCTCATCTGAGTTCCGCTGTGAGATTCCGCGGGTGGCCTTTGATGACACCACGGGCGCCGGAAACGCACTTCCGCCCGTCGTATACGGGCATGGTCTGCTCGGGGACAAGGGAGAAGTTGGCTCCAACGCGCAAGTTGACTTTGCTCAGGCCTACGGTTACGTCTACTGCGCAACCGATGAGATCGGCTTTGCGGAGGGCGATGTTCCAGTCGCCGAAGGTGCGCTTGCGGACCTCAGCGAGTTCAACAAAATGGCAGACCGGACGCAGCAGGGGATGCTCAATGAGCTTTACCTCGGCCGTGCCCTTGTGTCCTCCACTGGCCTTAGGACCAACGCTGCCTTCCAGGGATCAGATTCGGCCAGTGTCATTGCTGGCAGCCGTCTGTTCTATGACGGCAACAGCCAAGGCGGAATCCTCGGCGGTCTGTTGACCGCGATTGCCCCTGACTTTGACCACGCTGTTCTTGGCGTGGCGGGCATGACTTACTCAACGCTTCTGGACCGCTCCGTTGACTTCCTTGGTTACCTCGGATTGGCATATGCCCCGAGCTACCAGACGTCAATTGACAGGTCTGTCGGCCTTGCGCTGATCCAGCAGCTTTGGGACAGGGCGGAACCGGGTGGCTATGTCAATCACATGACCACCAACCCGCTTCCGAACACCCCGGCCCATCAGGTGCTGATTCAGATCGGACTCGGTGACTTCCAAGTCTCGAACATCACAGCCGATGCTGAGGCCCGAACGATCGGGGCGAAGCTCATGACCCCGATCGTTGATTCCGGTCGAGCGGGAACAGTCAATCCAGGATGGGGTTTGAGCTCGATCAGCAGCTATCCGTACAACGGTTCAGCACTCGTCTACTTTGACTCGGGTCCGGTCCGGGCAAACGGCCAAGGATGGTTGGGCAACAGCCCAACAGTCTTTGGCAACAAGACCCCGGTCGAGAGCGCTGGCTCAGTTGCCAACGACGGCGAGGATCCACATGAGCATCCACGTCGTTCCGCAACCGGACGCGCCATGAAGTCTGGGTTCCTCCGAGTTGGTGGCGTCATCAACCAGGCATGTGGAGTCAAGGCTTGCTACGCCAACGGCTGGGCAGGCAACTGATCTAGAAAACTTGGGTGAGTCAACTTGACTCGCCCAAGTGAAGCTGCCTTACTGCTGCTGCCTCAGGGCAGCAGCAGGTCGTTCTGGGCGCTTGGACGCTCCGCGGTGACCTCAAGGTGGGAGGTCGTGCGTCCGTCGGCAATGATCTCGCAAGTTCCCTCAACCAAGGTGGCTTTGAGAGTTCCCGTGCCACCGGCTGGAATTGGTCCCGCGACTGCCTCGGCGGAAACACAGCCGCCCGCCCCAGCGTAGGAGTGCAGGCTTACACGGATGAGTGGGACCCTCGTCTTGTTGGCGATCTTCAACTCGGCAGGTCCGGCCCCGATGGTGGTGGGGGACATGACTGCTGTCTTGGGATCGACGGAGAGTCCAATCACTCGGGTTACTGGTGGGCGGAATCCGTTGTTGGAGTCAGTCGCGCCACCGCAGCCTGCTGCGACAAAAGAGGCCAGCCCGAGCGAAGCCATGGCAAGCAGCGCCGGGGCGCTGCGGACTGACTGGCTTGACATGTTGGAGCTCCTCACCGGGATGGAGACTAGATCACGCAGCGCCACTTGGCGAATCAAGAACGGGGAACGGCAGTTCAATGACCTCGGCTTCCACTCCACCAGCGTCAAGAATCGCACCGGGGGCAGCTTCGATGCGGACGATTCCCAGGCCGATCACGGGATCTCCGGGAGGGGCGGCAACGGACCCTATGCGCCCAACCTCTTTGCCTGTTGAGACGTTGACGAGTGGTGTCCCCGACTCAACAACACCGCCCAGAAGAAGGCCTCTAAGGACTCTGTTGGGGCTACCTCGGTAGAAGAGACGGGCGACGGTTTCCTGCCCTGTGTAACAGCCCTTTGTGAAAGACACAAGGCGACCATTGAGGTCTGCCTCCTGTGGAATGACAGAGTCGTCGAGGTCGATTCCGTAAAGAGGAATGCCTGCCTGTACCCGGAGGTACTGTGCGGCCGCTTCGGAGCCTTCCTCCGCTCCAGCCGCGAGCAGCGCAGTGGTGACACCCTCCGCGTTTGCTGCCGGGCAAAGTACATCTACGCCTTCCTCGGTCAGCACCAGGCGGACGCGGCTTCCGCCGAGCATGGCTGCTCGACTCTGGTGGATCTCGCTGAGATCGCTGACTCCTGCAACTCGGTCTGCTCTAGGCCCGCTGAGCGAAAGCTGGGCTGTTTCGAGGGTCGCTTTCTCCAGATCTGCTGAATGGCCGACCATGGCGCGCCGGAGCGTGTCGAAGAGCGCTTGAAGGCTCCCTCTGTCCGTAGTCAGGTGGTACTGGTCCTCTTCCGTCCTGAGGACGCGAACGATGCCAAGGAGCTTCCCTTTTGGAGTCAGCAGGGCTGCTTCACAGCCAGAACCGACCTCAAGCGACTCAATGTCGTTTGAAAGCTGCCCTTGCAGAAGTCCGGCTGCATCTGCTCCCGAAAGTAGAAGGCGTCCTCGGTCCGATCTGTCAAGGAGTCCGCACTTGTTCTCCAGCAGGGCAATTTCTGACGGAGAAGGCTTCCACGGGGGAGCTGGAGGTCCAACCGTTTCAGTCTCTGTCGTTTCTTCCATTCGGGCGAGCATAGCCCCGCATCCACAAGAATGTTTAGGTGTGGCATAATTAGAGATATGCCCCGGCTAGAACTTGACCGCTCTCGTGCTGTAGAGGACTACGCACGGGCGATCCATGATCTGGAGGCGGTTGGAGCAGACGCAGCGGTAGGTACCAACGCGCTTGCGGCCAGGCTGAACGTCACTCCGGCTTCCGCTTCCGGAATGGTGCGGCGTCTGGAAACCCTTGGCCTGGTGGAACTGACCCCGTATCGCGGCGTCAGGCTGACGGCAGAGGGAGACAGGGTTGCGCTCTCAGTAATACGGAGGCATCGCCTTCTTGAAACATTCCTCGCGGTTCGGTTGGGAGTTCCCTGGGACCGGGTTCATGCGGAAGCCGAGGTGCTTGAACACGTGCTTTCCAGCGAACTTGAGGCAGCCATCGCGAAGGATCTCGGCGAGCCTGAACGTGATCCACACGGAGCGCCAATTCCTCGGCCTGACGGGACACTCCCAGGCGGGGAGACACTTTCACTCGCGGAGATGGAGAACAAGCAGAAGTTCGTCTTCGTGCGAATCCCCGATGAGCGCCCGGACATGCTCCGTTGGCTCTCGGAAAGACAGATCGCTCCTGGGGCAAGGATGGAGCTGCTCAGTCGCGAGCCGTTCGGCGGGCCGCTTGTTGTCCGGACAGAATCGGGGGACTACTCCATCGGAGCGGAGCTCGCCCAAGCCATGCGCGTTGAAGTCCAATGACCGCATCCTCGCAAGCCCCGACAGGACGCGGACGGCGCCTGCTCCCACTGCTTGGGCCAGCCTTTGTCGCCTCAATCGCTTACGTGGACCCAGGGAACTTTGCCACCAACACGGCCGCCGGTGCACGTTACGGAGACACGCTTATCTGGGTGGTGGTCGGGGCAAACCTGATGGCCATGCTCGTCCAGTGGTTGGCAGCGAGGCTTGGTGTCGTGACGGGAAAGGGGCTCAGCGAGCTCTGCCGCGAGCAGTACTCACAGCGCACAACCGTCGCGCTCTGGATCCAGGCAGAGGTTGTTGCCATGGCCACCGACCTTGCGGAGATCGTTGGCTCGGCGATCGCCTTGGACATGCTCTTCGGGATTCCCCCCTTGCCGGCCGGCCTGATCGCCGCAGCCACGGCCACCGGGCTGTTGGAGCTCGAGCGGCGCGGACACCGTCGGTTCGAGGTTGTGATCGTCGGGATGCTCAGCATCATCCTCGCGGGCTTCCTCTATTCGGCCTTCAGGGCAGGCGGTGACATCGGCGCTGCGCTCCACGGCTTCGTTCCACACATGGCCGGACAGGGGTCTGTGGTCCTCGCTGTGGGAATCCTCGGAGCCACAGTCATGCCGCACGTGATCTACCTTCACTCGGCCCTTGCGGCGAGGCGAGCAAAGCTTGAGGATCGCGACGGCATTGTCAAGCTCCTCAAGGCGACCAAGACAGACATCTTTGTTGCTCTAGGTGTGGCAGGGGTTGTCAACCTCGCAATGCTCTGGGTCGCTGCGACCCTGCTCCATGGCCTTCCCGCGGGGACCGTTGACACACTCCCAGAGGCGCAGAAGGCCTACGCATCCGTAGCCGGGCAAGGCACGGCTGTCGCCTTCGCGCTTGCGCTCCTCGTTTCAGGATTTGCCTCATCAAGCGTTGGGACGTTCTCAGGACAGGTGATCATGGAAGGTTTTACCCACTGGCGGATTCCGGTCCTGACTCGTCGACTTGTGACACTCGCCCCAGCCATTGCTGTATTGGCAATCGGCTTCGACCCCACAGCGACTTTGGTCCTGAGTCAGGTCGTCCTGTCATTCGGTATTCCTTTTGCCCTGGTCCCATTGGTGAGGTTCACCTCCGACAGGGAGCTGATGGGAGAGTTCACCGTTCAGCCACGAACCAAGGCTGCCGCAGTTCTGGTCGCAATGGCGATCATCGCGCTCAACGCCTTCCTGCTGATTCATCTCGTGATCGGATGA
>Ga0194043_1001983_pt1 | contig 11437 bp, 11 predicted proteins | sample JunL4415m_MetaG_FD_161274 | JGI IMG/M metagenome (GOLD analysis project Ga0194043, IMG submission 161274) | Anoxic zone freshwater microbial communities from boreal shield lake in IISD Experimental Lakes Area, Ontario, Canada - Jun2016-L442-15m | ecosystem: Environmental > Aquatic > Freshwater >...
ATCGAGAAACTGTTCTCGGCCGGATGCGACACCTGGAAGAGCAATGGAGCGACCCCACTCGCGCCAGGCTTCTCTCGTGGAGGCGTGCATGTCCACGAGCAGCAGCGGGGCCGCGTTTGCCATCCCGAGCTTCCAACCAGACCGCACAAGATGTCGCGCGAGTGCCACGTCCTCGGTCATGTTGGCTGCGACTGGCTCCCAGCCGCCGGCCAGCCGAAAGCGTGCGGTCGGTACAAGAAGGCATTGGCCATTGGCGATCATGCGTGTGGTTGTGACGGGCGCAACCGTAGGGGGACCAAAGCGGTAGACGAGGGTCGCGAGCAGCGCCGGGTGCAGCATCGCCTCGCCGGCAGTGTCGACCGCGAAGCGCGGGCCGGCCGAGACGACGTCGTACCCGTGCTCCTCCGCTGTATGAAGCAGTGCATCGGGCAGCGCAGGGTCGGGACAGGTGTCTGCGTCGAGGCAGAGCGTCCAAGGCGCCTCAGTGAGGAAGAGTCCCTGTTGGAGAGCGTGTTGCTTACCGACCCAGCCACGCTTCCGCTTTTTGCCCCGCACGACGCGGATACGCTCGTCCAATGCCGCAAACTCGGCGACGACTGAAGCCGTCTCATCCTTGGAACGGTCGTCGATCACGATCACTTCTCGCACGGTGCTCGTCGTCTGCAGCAGCGCCGTCAGAAGTGGGCGAATACGGTCGGCCTCGTTGCGTGCGGGGATGATGATGCTGATCGAGCCGGGTCGAGCACCGGCACCGGCGCGCAGCGCCTGCGGACGATCCTTGCCGCGGGTCAGGCGAGTGAGGACGATGACGGTGGCAACTGCCTGGGCAGCGGCCAGAAGGTAGAGCGCGATCATGCCGGCGTAATGAGCCCGGCGAGTGGATCACTACCACCCCAGGTGCCTTCGCTGGCGACCGGTCGAAAGCGCGCGAACATCTCCTCGGCGTACCAGCGCTCGTCGGTACGGCGCCGCATGGCCTCGCGATGGGCGGCCGTGCCGTAGGCAAACTCGCGCATCGCCGTCTGGGATTTCCAGAGCGTGAGAGTGCCCTGATGGACAACGGGCGATTCGCCGAAACCCACGCTGCTGATAAGGCCGTGTGCTCGAGCTAGGTCGAGATCGATGGCGGGCACGGCGCTATGAAAACTCTTGGCGTGGCGGGCACGGAGCGTCGCGCGGGTAATCACGGCACAGGGACCGTCGTCTTGAGGGTCTTCTGCGGCGGGAAAGGGGTTCGAGCCGCCCCATTCACCCACTGACTTAATCGGGACCATCTTCATCGTCCAGACCTCGCTGGCATGGTCGCGCCAGCGTGTCGCGATCGGTGAGTCGGCCAGAAACGCGTCGAGGCTCTCCTCGTTGTCCCAACAGGCAATCAGGCCCCAGCGCAGGAGGTCGGGCTTCCAGGCCAAGGAGCGGCCCTGAGCGGTGCCGACCATGCGACGAAAGCCGAGCCCGGGTGTGGAGCGCAGGTCGGGTCGATCAAGGCCCATCCGTCCAAACGCCCAGCGTCGCTCTTCGTGCGGGTAGGTAATCAGCGAGACGGACGCAAGCATGCGTTAAGGGTATCGCGGTGTCGCGATCACTGGCTCGCAGTCAGCGAAAAGCTTCGGAGAAAGGCCGACGCCCCCACGGGTGGGTGGGGGCGTCGCTGGTGCAGATCGATACGCCGGATTCTGTCGAGGGGGACCATCTATCTAGGCGACCCGTTGCCGGGCCGCTCGAGCCGCCTACCCGGGATTCTGCGAGCCGCATCATCATCCCTGTTTGGCGTTGCACCGCGTGGGGCTTGCCAAGCCGACTCCGTCACCGGAGCCGCTGGTGCGCTCTTACCGCACCGTTTCACCCTTACCCAACCGAGGCTGGGCGGTCTATTTTCTGTGGCGCTCTGCCGTCGGGTTACCCCGCCTAGGCGTTACCTAGCACGCTGCTCTGTGGTGTCCGGACGTTCCTCCCGGTCTCCGAGGAGACCCGGCGGTCCCCTGATCTGCACGCGAGATTGTATCGGATGTCGCCAATCGGCAACCGTAGGCGTGATACAACAGCCGCAGCAGAATGTGGAGGAGCACGTGATGGCGATCGAGAACCCGTTTTACACACCCGAGGTCCACGGACCGTACGAGTTGTATTCGCTTGGCGACTTTCCGCTTGACGAGGGCGGCGTCCTGCCCGACCTGCAACTTGCCTACACCACGGTTGGGACACTCAACGAGGCGCGTGATAACGCGATCTTGATACCCACCTGGTACTCCGGAACGCATGAGGTAATGCAGCGGGTCTACGTCGGTCGCGAGCGCGTCCTCGATCCGAATCGCTACTTCATCATCATCGTCAACCAGATCGGCAACGGTCTCTCGTCGTCGCCCCACAATGTCGACGGTGCACATGCGGGCCCAAATTTTCCCAAGGTGCGCATTAGCGACGACGTGCGTGCGCAGGAGCGGCTGGTGCGGGAGCTCTTCGGGATTGAGACCCTTGCGCTCGTGGTGGGTGGGTCGATGGGCGCACAGCAGGTCTGGGAGTGGGCCGTGCGCTTTCCAGAAATGGTGCGTCGCGCTGCTCCGATCGCGGGCACGGCGCAGAACACACCGCACGACTTTCTCTATACCCAAAACCTGATCGACGCGATCACGCACGATCCCGGTTGGAACAGCGGGGCCTATGCGGACCCCTCTGAGGTTGTCTCAGGCCTCCGTCTCCATGGGCGCTTCGCGGCTGTGATGGGCTGGTCGACGGAGTGGTTCAAGCAGGAACACTGGCGTCGCACGGGCGACTTTGCCACGCTCGAAGACTTTCAACGCGAATTTACCGAGGGCTACCACGAGCCGCTCGACCCCAACTCGCTGCTGTCAATGGCGTGGAAGTGGCAGCGTTCAGATGTCGCGCGCAACACCGATGGTGATCTGCAGGCTGCACTTGGACGCATCACCGCGACCGTGTTCGCGATGCCGATCAGCGAAGACATGTTCTTTCCGCCCCGCGACGTGGCGCATGAGATCGCGATGGTGCCGCACGGCAAGCTGCGGGTGATCGAATCGATCGATGGGCACATGGGGCTGATGGCGACCGACCCGGGCTACCTGCCCCAGGTTGAGGCGAACCTGCGTGAGTTGCTCGCGATCGAGCGGTAGGCTGAACGTATGGCACGTGCACTCCTGCTGATCGGTCCGGTCGGCTCTGGCAAGACTGCGACGCTGCACGAGATCGAGGCGATCCTCGATCAAGCCGGGACACCGAATGCGATTGTCGATCTCGACTGGCTGGCGTGGGCGACACCTGCACCGGCCTCGACGGTAACCGTGCACGACCTTCTGGTCGCTAACCTTGCCGCGGTTTGGCAAACATTTCATGCCGCGGGTATCGAACACATCGCGGTGGCCCGCATGCTCAGTCATCCGGCGGAGATCTCTGCGGTGCGCGGAGCACTCCACGGGTGTGAGACAACCGTGGTTGAACTGTCAGTCGACCAGGGCGTCCTCGAGCAGCGGATTCGCCTGCGAGATAACGGCGTTCAGTTGGCGGAGCACCTTGCGTTCCTCGACGCGTACGACGCGGAGGGGGCAGAGGCGCGAGCCGATGCTGTCATCGATGTCGATGACCAGTCTCCCGCGCAGGTGGCGCGGGACGTACTGGGCGTCGCCGGCTGGTAGCCAGCGACGCCCGTGTCGTTCTCGGTGCCTTCTAGCTGACTTCTAGTCCTCGACGATCGTGACCGTCATGGTGATCGGCTCACTCGGCATGTCGCGACCATCGCGGTCGACAGCGGAGATCGCGTCGGCAATATCGAGACCCTCAATGACGTTGCCAAAGACCGTGTGCTTGCCCTTCAGCCAGTTGCAGTCAGGGGCGGTCACGATGAAGAACTGCGAGCCGTTGGTGTTCGGGCCAGCGTTCGCCATCGCGAGCTTGCCGCGATCGACATCATGGGAGTTCTGCTCGTCCTCGAACTTGTAGCCCGGGCCACCCGTGCCCGTGCCGTCCGGGCAGCCGCCCTGAATCATGAAGTCGGGGATGACACGGTGGAAGATCAGGCCGTCGTAAAAGCCGTCACCGGCGAGCTTGGTGAAGTTCTCCACGGTCTTTGGGGCGTCATCGGCGTAGAGCTCGATGACGATGGTTCCCATGCTGGTCTCCATATTGGCGCGAGTTGCCACTGCAGGCCTTTCGTTCGAAGGTGAGGTGGCAGCGTAGTGGGGTCGAGGCCGCAGAGGAGCAGACAACCGGTAACACTTCGGTGACATGTTTCGCTATGCCTCCCATCTCGCCCACGACGTCGACGCCGAGACGGCCGTCAACCAGGCCGCCGATCAGGTCGAAGCGGCGCTCGAGGGGATCGAACCAACACTGGTCGTCGTGCTGGCTTCGGACCATTTTCGCGATGAGGCCGACGCCGTGCGTCGCGCTGTGATTAGTCGATTCCCGAAGGCAGAGTTGGCAGGAGCGGTGATTCCTGGTGGGGTGATTGGGGTCGGTGAGGAGACCGAGCAGGAGGCTGCGATTAGCCTCTGGGCCGGCATACTCCCACGCGATCAGATCGAAGTGATCGAGCTGGAAGATGCCAACGATTTGCCGACCGAAGCTGCTGTAGTCGTCGTTTTTGCGGATCCATTTACGGCACCAGCCGAGCGCTTTCTCGAGATAGCGGATGTGCGGGGCATCACCCTTGTGGGTGGTTTTACCGGCGGTAGTTCGCCCGGCGCTGCCCGCCTGATTACCTCAGAGCGCATCCTCACGGACGGCGCAATTGGCATTCGGATCGATGTGCCAGGGGTCGCGACGATCGTCTCGCAGGGCGCCCGACCAATCGGGGGCGATCTCGTCGTCACGGCCGCGGAGGGCAACGTTGTGCTGGAGTTGGCAAGCAAGCCTGCGGTCGAGCAGCTCCATGCCGTCTTGGGCGCGCTTGATCCGGAAGATCTCCATCTCGCCCGCGTTGGGTTGATGGCTGGAATCGTGATCGACGAGAATCGACCCGACTACGACGTCGGCGACTTCTTGGTGCGAGGCCTGATGGGCATTGAGGCCGAGAGTGGTGGCCTCGCGATCGCAGCCGAGCCGCGCGTGGGGCAGACCTTTCGGTTTCATGTGCGCGATGGGGCTGGTGCCGACGCCGATCTCCGACGGGTGATTGGCCTTGCCGACCCCAACGTCGGTGCCGCCTTGATCTTTGCCTGCACCGGCAGGGGGCGCCGCATGTTCGAACAGCAACACCACGACGCTGGGGTGATCGCCGAGCTCCTCAACGTACCGCTCGCGGGCGGTTTTTGCCAAGGTGAGCTCGGCCCGATTGCCGGCACCAATCATGTTCACGCTTTCACCGCGACAATGGTGACGTTTCCGCTCTAGCGCGGCGCCTGGCTACGTCGGCGCGTCGTGTAAAATGAAGTCGTCGGGTGATTCTTAGTTTCAGTTGCGGGATACCTACACTTCATGTAAGATTCCTGACACGGCGGTAGAAGTACCCCACTCAGTCCACTGTCTCGTTGAGAAGGTTTACTTTTTATGCGCCCATCGGATCAAGCTACGAGAGCACTGCCACTGTTTCTCGAGTCGGTGCGCGTCGCCGACCGAGCACTCTTGGATGTTGCTCGAACTCATCGCCTCCGTCCCATGGAGGCGTACCTGATGCTGATCTTGCTGGACGAAGAAGGGCCTGTTAGCACGGCTCGGATTGCCACACGAATCGCGGCATCGTCGAGTCAGGCCAAACAGCTCGCCCTGGCACTTCAGTTACGTGGGTTGGTTACGCGTCGTGATCGCACTGGGTTGACAGCGTTGACGAGTGAGGGGCGCCAGGAGGCCAACGAGCTTGCCACTGAGGTTGGGCAAGTCCTTCAGCAGCGACTGAGTCCTCTGGATGTCCTCACTGTGGTCAAGGCCGTCATCGCCTAAGACGCGAGGGCTTCGCGCGCCGCAGCCTCGAGTTCGGCCGGTGTAACCGACCCCTCGAACTTAGCGGTGATAGTGCCCTGCGCATTGACGACGAATATCCACGGCTCCGTTGGGAGCGCCCACGCGAGCACCCAGGGTGCGGAGCCCTTTGAGGGATCGAGATCGGTGTAGATCTCTGCGTGAACGAAGGCCATCTTCGTCCCCTGCAGTGCCCGCTGGATGTTGCGGGTGATGTCCACAACGGGCCCACACAGGCGGCTGGTGCAGAATTGTGGTGTTGCGAAGGCAACGACAAACGGTCGCTGCGCGGCTAAGAGATCTGGGATCGAGTCCTGCAGAAGTGTCAGGTCAAGCGGGCGTGCCGTGCTGATCTTGGTGCCATCCCCACCAACATCCTTGAGCGTCGGTGTTCGTGCGGTCGGGGCGGCTGCACCGACCGCGGGCGTGACCTCCTTCGGCAAGATGCTGAACTGATTCGAAGCAACCACGGTCTTGCCGGCGACCTTCATCGTCACCACGGCAGTCCACGCGCCGGCTGCCGGTAGCGGGACTTCCGCAGCAACCATGATCGTGTCTGCATCTTCATGATCAAAGGAGATGCCCGTGCCTTTCAGCGAAAGCTGCTGGACGGCATACGGGCCGAGCGCGGGTGAGGTGGCCGTGGCGCCAAGGTAGAGCTGAGCGGTGCCGCCGTCGGGGTGGAGAATCTTGCCATCCTTTTGGGCGACCTGAAATGGGATTCGAGTAGTTTTGCCCGCGGGAAAGTCGGTACCACCGAGCACGATCAGGTTCGGCGTGACGACCGTCGAGGCGTCGGGCGTACCAACGATGATCGCGAGCGTCGGACCGGTCGGCGTGACGACCGTCGAGGCGTCGGGCGTACCGGCGATGCTCGCGAGCGTCGGACCAGTCGGCGTCGACGTAGAGCTCTGCGAGCCGCCACAGGCGGCCAGCACGATCGCGCAGGCGATCAGGAGCAGAGTAGAGCGAACTGCGACTCGGGGCACGCCTCTCAACATACCCCGAGCCACGTCGCTTTTAGACCTCTTGGGCCTTTTTACGGGCCTGGGACACAAATGGCATCATCGAACGAAGCTCGGCGCCAACCTCTTCGAGCTGGCTCTCGGCAGCGCGCATCCGAAGCATGCGCATCGTTGTGCCGCCCGTCTGCTTCTCGAGAATAAACTCGCGGGCGAACTCGCCACGCTGAATCTCGCCGAGGATCTCGCGCATCGCAGCCCTGCTCTCGGCACCAATGACGCGGGGTCCGCGCGTCAGGTCGCCATACTCGGCTGTGTCGGAGATGGAATAACGCATCCAGTCCATGCCGCCTTCGTAGAGCAGGTCGACGATCAACTTGAGCTCGTGGAGCACCTCGAAGTAGGCGATCTCGGGGGCATAGCCCGCCTCGACCAGTGTCTCGAAGCCAGCCTCGATCAGCGCCGTTGCGCCGCCGCAGAGGACAGCCTGCTCACCGAAGAGGTCGCTCTCGGTCTCCTCACGGAACGTCGTCTCGATGACGCCGGCACGGGCGGAGCCGATCCCGATCGCCCACGCCATGGCGATCTGCTTGGCATCACCGGTGGCGTCGTTTTCGACAGCGATCAGTGCCGGCACGCCAGCACCTTCGGTGTAGAGACGACGAACGAGGTGGCCGGGGCCCTTCGGGGCGACCATCACGACGTTGGCGTCGGTCGGCGCGTCGATCTGGCCGAAGTGGATGCAGAAGCCGTGCGTGAAGAGCAGCGTGGCGCCTGGCTTGACGAGGTCCTTGACCGTGGAGCGCCAAAGCTCGGCCTGGATGTGGTCGGGGACCATCATTGCGATGACGTCGGCGTCCTTGCAGGCGTCAGCCGGCGTCTGGGGTGTCCAGCCATGGCTCTCGGCACGCGCCCAACCCTCAGAGTTGGGGCGAACAGCGACCGTTACGTCGGCGCCAGACTCGCGCAAGTTGAGTGCATGTGCGTGGCCCTGCGAGCCGTAGCCCAGAACGACGATGCGCTTGCCTTTGAGTGCTCCGAAATCTCCATCGGACTCGTAATAGAGCGTTGCCATGCGGATTCTTCCCTCTCGCTTGAAGTCAGTCGGCGCAATGCGCCGTTGCGGAAATGTACGTCGGTCTGGGGTTTCGTGGCCCCAGTTACCCGAGGATGTTCAGTTTCGGTCGTGCAGCCTCGTTCGCAATTGAGGCACGGGTCATTGCCACTCGGCCTGTGCGGACGGCCTCGACAATCTCGTACGGGGAGAGCAATTCCTCGAGCGCGGCGAGGCGATCAGGATGCTCGACGCACTCGAGCAGCAGCGTCGTTGCGCCGGCGTCGACGACGCGGGCGTTGAAGACCTCTGCCATGCGCATGATCTCGAGCCGATGCTCTGCTTCGGCCTTGACCTTGACGAGCAAGAGCTCACGCTCGATCGCCGAATCGGGCTCGACCTCGAGCACGTCGATCACGTCAATCAGCTTGTCCAGTTGCTTGACGACCTGCTCAACGGAGTGACGCGTGCAATCGACGCGAATCGTGATGACCGAGCGATCGGTTCGCTCCGTCGGTCCGACGGCGAGGCTTTCAATGTTGAAGCCGCGCCGCGAGAACAGTCCACAGACGCGCGACAGCACGCCTGGTCGGTTCTCGACCAAGACGCTCAGTGTGTGGTGTCCGGGTGTTGCCATCAGACGCCCTCCTCAACCCAGTCGTTGTCCCAGACTTGGTCGATCATCTCGTGGGACGCAGCGCCTGCAGGCACCATTGGATAGACCTTCTCGTCGTGGTCGATCCGGAAATCGATCACGGTCGGGCGTCGCTCGGCGATTGCCTGCTCGATCACGGCATCGACCTCGGCCTCGGTCTCGGCGCGTAGGCCAAGGCAGCCGTAGGCCTCGGCGAGCTTGACGAAGTCGGGAATTGTGCCGAACAGATTGGTCTCGGAGAAGCGCTCGTCGTGGAACAACTCTTGCCATTGACGCACCATCCCGAGCCAGCCGTTGTTCATCACGGCATGGATCACGGGCACGTCGTAACAGATTGCCGTCGCGAGCTCTTGCGAGGTCATCTGGAAGCAGCCGTCACCGTCGAAGTTGACGACGTAGGCGTCGGGACAGCCCTGCTGGGCACCGATCGCGGCGGGAGCACCAAAGCCCATCGTGCCCAGGCCACCCGAGGTCAGCCAGCGTCGCGGACCATCGATCGAGAGGAACTGCGCTGCCCACATCTGGTGCTGGCCGACACCCGTCACCCAGATCGCATCCTTGCCCTTGAGGGCGCGGTCGAACTGCTCGATGATGTACTGCGGCTTTAGCTTCTCGCCCTTCATGTAACGGAAAGGGTTCTCCTTGCGCCAGCCCTGGACGTCGGTCAGCCAGTCGCGCTGGTCGGCGAGCCGCTCGGCATTCCTCGTCTCGACGACAGCCTCGCGCAGCGCGGGCAGCGTGCGCTTGAGGTCGCCGAGCAGGGTCACGTCAGCACGACGGTTTTTAGAGATCTCCGCCGGGTCGATGTCGAAATGAATCACCTTAGCGCCAGGTGCGAAGGCATCGAGCTTGCCTGTCACACGGTCGTCGAATCGGGCACCGATCGTGATCAACAGGTCAGAACGATGGATCGTCCAGTTGGCGTACTTCGAACCGTGCATGCCCGGCATCTGCACCGACAGAGGGTGGGAGTCGGGGAACGCACCCTTGGCGAGCAGTGTCGTCGTGACCGGTGCCTGCAGCGTCTCGGCAAAGAGGATCAGATCCTCGGAGGCCTCGGCGTTGATGACGCCGCCACCGACGTAGATGACGGGGCGCTTACTTTGAGCGATCAGGGTTGCGGCTGCCGCGATGCTGGCCGGCACATCCGGGAACTCCGTGCTGTAGCCAGGCAGCTCGATCGCCTCAGGATAGGAGAAGTCAAACTCGGCCTGCTGGAGGTCCTTTGGAACGTCGACCAGGACCGGACCAGGGCGGCCCGTGCTCGCGATGTGGAAGGCCTCATGGAGCGCACGCGGAATATCCTCGACACGCTGGACAAGAAACGAGTGCTTGACGATCGGCATCACGATGCCCGTGATATCCGCCTCTTGGAAGGCGTCGGTACCGATCAGGTGCGTTGGCACTTGGCCGGTGATTGCGACCAGCGGGGTCGAGTCGAGGAACGCGTCAGCGATCGGTGTGACGAGGTTGGTCGCGCCGGGGCCGCTTGTTGCGATGCAGACGCCGACCTTGCCGGTCGCACGCGCATAGCCCTGAGCCATGTGTCCAGCGCCCTGCTCGTGTCGCACGAGCACGTGTTGGATCGTGTGGTCACAGCGCATAAACGCGTCGTAAAGGGGCAGGATGGCGCCGCCGGGGATGCCCCAGCAGATCGTCACATCTTCGGCTTCGAGCGAGCGGATAATCGCCTCAGCGCCGGTCATTCTGCCGGTGCGCTTGCGTGCCTTGTCGAGAGCGGAGTCGCTCATGCGGTCACCTCACGGTTCTGGATCAGCGCCGCAATGGCAGCGCCGACCTCGTCAGTAGTTGCCGAACCGCCGAGGTCCGGAGTGGTGGGGCCATGCTCAAGGCAATGGATTGCGGCGGACTCGATGGCGTTGGCCGCCTCGGTCTGGTCGAGATCGCGCAGCATCATCGCCACGGTCAGGATCATCGCGGTGGGATTGGCAATGCCCTTGCCGGCAATGTCTGGTGCCGAGCCGTGGATTGCTTCGTAGAGACCTGGTCGTGCGGCGCCAAGCGACGAGCTCGGAGCCAGGCCAATGCCGCCCGAAATGCTGGCAGCGAGGTCGGAGAGGATGTCACCGAACATGTTCTCAGTCACGATCACGTCGTAGGCCAGCGGCTGCTCGATTAGCTTCATCGCCATCGAGTCAACGAGTTGGTGCGACAGCTCGACGTCCGGATAGTCCGGTGCGACGCGCTCGATCACGACGTTGCGCCACAGCTTCGAGCTCGACAGAACGTTTTGCTTGTCGACCGAGCAGACCTTGCTCCGGCGTGTGCGAGCGAGGTCGAAGGCATAGCGCGCCACGCGCTCGACCTCTTCGACGGAGTAGCGGCAGGTATCCATGCCCGTCTCGGCCGTCAGCTCCTTCGGGCCAAAGTAAAGGCCGCCCGTCAGCTCCCGGATGATGATCATGTCGAGACCGTCGACGAGTTCGTCACGCAGGGGCGAGCCGATCTTCTTCGTCCACTGGCGGATCGGCCGGATATTGGCGAACACCTTCAGTTCGGCACGCAGAGCCAAGAGGCCCTGCTCCGGACGAATCGCGCCCGTGTCCCACTTGGGGCCACCGACCGCACCCTTCAAGACAGCATCTGCCAACGGCAGCGCTGCCCGCGTCTCGGCGGGGAACGGATCGTTGTGCGAGTCAATCGCATTGCCGCCGAACGGATGCTCTGTCACCTCGGCAGAAAAGCCGTAGACATCTCCCGCAACGGCGAGGACCGACAACGCAACGCGGGTGGTCTCTGGGCCAATTCCGTCTCCGGGGAGGACTGCGATCTTCACTGTCTTGACTCCGTTCTACGTGCTTCGTCGGTTAGATAGTCTCGCGGACTATCGGATTT
>Ga0194043_1001984_pt1 | contig 11437 bp, 10 predicted proteins | sample JunL4415m_MetaG_FD_161274 | JGI IMG/M metagenome (GOLD analysis project Ga0194043, IMG submission 161274) | Anoxic zone freshwater microbial communities from boreal shield lake in IISD Experimental Lakes Area, Ontario, Canada - Jun2016-L442-15m | ecosystem: Environmental > Aquatic > Freshwater >...
ATGCCGCGCAAGCCCGCAAGCGGATCGGGCGCGGCATCCGGCGCAGGTGCGGACGCGGGCGGTGTTGCAGGTTGGATCGCGGCGAGGATCATCGTGAGTTTCTGGAGCGCGTCAGCTTCGGGGAGCGCGGGCTTCCAGCCCGCTCGTTCCGGCATCCTGCCGGAATGTCCTCCGGGCTTCCAGCCCAAGGGCGCATGAGGCGCGCCTCGCCCGTCCACGGGCTGGAAGCCCATCGGCGGCTCCGGCAGGATGCCGGAGCCTGCGGGCTGGGAAGCCCGCGCTCCCCATTTCTGCCGCGCTCCGCATCTTTGTGTGGATTCGTTTGTAACATTGTCTGGTCATCCCATTGAAAGCCGATGCTCGCGTGTGCTGAAAAAGCGGCGTAGCGCAGGCACGTAGTCCTGATTCGTTTCCAGAGTGATCGTGTCCACGCCGAGCCGACGGAAGCCGGAGGGCAGATCGCCGTGCCATCCGCCGACTTCGCTCGCGTAGCGCACGCGCGTCCTGCGGTCGGAGGTGTCCACGAGCACGCGCTCGCCGGTCTCCGCGTCTTCGAGGACGATGCGGCCCACGTCGGGCAGTTCGAGTTCACGCGGGTCCACGATGGTCATCGCGACGAGGTCGTGGCGGCGCGCGGTGACGCGCAGTTGCTTGCCGTAATCCGGCGCGTGGAAGTCTGAGAGCATCAGCACGACGGCGCGGCGGCTTGTGACGCGGTTGAGAAATTCCAGCGCGCCCGCGAGGTCGGTGCCGCGGCCCTTTGGCTCGAAGAAAAGGATCTCGCGGATGATGCGCAGCGAATGCAGGCGGCCCTTCGCCGGCGGGATGAACAGCTCGACGTGATCGGAAAACAGGATGCAGCCGACCTTGTCGTTATTGCGGATGGCGCTGAACGCAAACACGCACGCGACCTCCGCGGCGAGTTCGCGCTTGCTGAGATGCACGCTGCCGAATTCGCCCGACGCGCTCACGTCCACAACGAGCATCACCGTCAGCTCGCGCTCCTCGGTGAATTTCTTGATGAACGCATCGCCCATGCGCGCCGTGACGTTCCAGTCAATCGCGCGCACATCATCGCCCGGCTGATACTCGCGGACTTCCTCGAAGTTCATCCCGCGGCCCTTGAATGCCGAGCGATACTGACCCGAGAAAGCCGTCTGCACGAGCCCGCGGGTCTTGAGCTCAATGTGACGGATTTTTTTGAGGATGTCGCGCGCGCTGTCCATCACTTGTCTTTCGTCATTCTCTCAAGAAATGCGCCCAGCGCTGCGATCAGCAAGCCACCCACAATGAAACGGGAATAGTAGAGCATTGCTTCCCAAGCAGTAACGTGTGGCCAGCCATGTTTTGCGAAAACCACCTTCACTGCGAGAAACGCACTGAACACGATCATGCCGATCGCAATTCCAGATCCCGCTACGAGAAAACATCGGCCAATGATCCTGCCAAATAATCTCACGGCACGGGGAGCGTCGCGAAGACCTTCTCCACGATTTTCTCGCTCGTGAGGTTTTCCGCCTCGGCTTCGTAGGTGATGGCCACGCGGTGGCGCAGCACGTCGAGGCCGATGCTTTTCACGTCCTGAGGCGTCACGTAGCCGCGGCCGCTCAGGAAGGCGCGCGCCTTGGCCGCGAGCGTGAGGGCGATGGTCGCGCGCGGGCTCGCGCCCCAGCGGATGAGGCCGGCCATCTGCAGCTTGTAGGCGGCGGGCTCGCGCGTGGCGAAGACGATGTCCACGATGTAGTCCTTCACGCGGTCGTCCATGTAGATGCTGTTCACCAGCTCGCGGGCGCGGATGATTTGGTCGGGGTCCACGACGGCGTTGATGTTCAGCTTCGGTGCGCTGGTGCCCATGAGGTCGAGGATCTGCCGCTCCTCGACTTTGCTCGGGTAGGTGATGTTGAGCTTCAGCATGAAGCGGTCGAGCTGCGCCTCGGGAAGCGTGTAGGTGCCTTCTTGTTCGAGCGGGTTTTGCGTCGCGAGCACGAGGAAAGGGTCGGGCAGCTTGAAGGTCTGATCGCCAATGGTCACCTGCCGCTCCTGCATCGCTTCGAGCAGCGCGCTCTGCACTTTCGCGGGCGCGCGGTTAATTTCATCGGCGAGGATCAGGTTGCTGAAAATGGGACCCTGCTTCGTGGTGAACACGCCCTCGCGCGGGTTGTAAACAAGCGTGCCGATGAGATCCGCCGGGAGCAGATCGGGCGTGAACTGGATGCGCCGGAAGCCCGTCTTGATCGCCGCGGAGAGCGTCTTCACCGCGAGCGTCTTCGCAAGGCCGGGCACGCCTTCGAGCAGGACGTGCCCATTCGTGAGCAGGCCGACGAGCAGGCCGTCCACGAGATATTTCTGCCCGACGACGACGCGCCCGATCTCCTGCTGGATCGCGGTGATCCACTGGCTGTGTTCCTTGACGCGGTCGGTGATTTCTTGGGTGCTGGTCATGTGTTGCGCGGAGTGAGAGCGGAGAGGAAAGGGCGATTTGTCTAAACTGAATCGCAGCGGCGGGGAAGCGTGTTCGTGGAAAAGGCGCGATCGGGGGCGGCGCTCCGGCTTGCACGCAGTCGGCGTGGAACTACGCTGCGCCACATGAAAGCTTTCTTCGTAGCGGCCGCCGCCTCGCTGCTCGTGCCTGCGCAGGCGTGCATCAATATTTCCGACGTGAATCTCGACGGGAAGAAAATGGAGTTTGGCGAGGACATGGTGTGGGCATCGAAGGCGTCGCTGCTGCCGCACGCCGCGAACACCGTCTCTTTTCAAAAACGCGAGAAGGAGCTGGCCGTGAAGATGGCGGGCAAGCCGACGATCCGTGAGCGCAGCGATTACGGCGGCGTGCTGGTTTTTCTCGGGCAGTTTGCAAAGGCGCGCGAAGTGCTCGAGGCGGCGGAGCAGGCGGAGCCGGGCGATTACGCCGTGGCGTCGAACCTCGGCACCGCTTACGAACTGCTCGGCGAAAATGCGAAGGCGCTGGAATGGATCCGCAAGGGCATCGAGCGCAAGGCCGATTCGCACCGCGGCACCGAGTGGGTGCATGTGAAAATTCTTGAGGCAAAAATCGCGCTCGCGAGCGACCCGAAATGGCTGGAGACGCACACGGTGCTCGGCCTCGATTACGGAAGCGATGCGCGGCCAGTGCGCGTCGGCGAGCCACCCGCGGCGAAGGAAAAATACACCGTCCTCCACGGGCTGAGCTACCAGCTCCGTGAGCGGTTGAAATTTGTGAAGGCACCCGATCCGCTCGTGGGCGATCTGCTTTTCAATCTCGCGAATGAGACCGCCGTCCTCGGTGCGGCGCAGCAGGCGCTCGGCATCTACGATCTCGCTGCGGACTACAAGGCACCGGATGCGACGCTTCTGAAAAAGCGCGCCGATCACGTGCGCTCCATCACGGCGAAGGGCAAAAAGCGGCGCTGAGAAAAAAGGACGCGCGGGGTTGGAAATCCCGCCTTCACCGGCGCGCGCCGGATCATCCACACGCGGCCTCCATTCGTCTGTGGAGCAATCGGTCATCGCGCCATCTCCGGTGCGGCCTGCGCCGGGAAAGTTCGCGCTTGTCCCGCGCCATTCGCGCAGATCATAAGCCGCGGATGCAACACGCCCTGGCCTCCAAGTTCCTCGGCCCGATTTTCACCGCCGCCGCGCTCATCCTTTTCAGCTTCACACCCAGTGTATCGGCAAAGGACGCAGCGAAGGACGCGGGCAAGTGGATCGCGAAACCCACCGGCAGGATCGCCGTAAAGAGCGGCGACAAGATCGCCTTTCTCGGTGATTCGATCACCGCCGCCGGCTGGGAAAATCCCGCAGGGTACGTACGGCTCGTCATGGCCGGGCTCGCAGCGAACGGAATCATCGCCGAAGCCGTGCCCGCAGGTGTGAACGGCCACAAGTCCGACCAGATGCTCGCGCGCCTCGAAACCGACGTGCTCGGCAAGAAGCCGCAATGGATGACCCTGAGTTGCGGCTTGAACGACGTGTTGCTGGGCGCAGGCGGCGTCCCGCTCGATGAAGCCGCAGCGGCCCGGCCCGGTGAATACGACGCGGCGGTCGCACAACGCGGCACTTTCAAGAAGAACGTCACCCAGATCGTCGAGCAGGCCACCGCCGCGGGCGTGAAGCCCGTCCTGCTCACCTCCACCGTCATCCGCGAGGACCTCGATGACCCAAGAAACGACCGCCTTGTCCCCTACAACGATTTCCTCCGCAGCCTCGCAAAGAAAAAGCAGCTGCCGCTCGCCGACCTGAACCCGCTTTTCCAAAACCGCATCCGGAAGGAAAACACACGCGACATCAATGTCCTCACCACCGACGGCATCCATATGAATGCCGAAGGCAACAAGCTCATGGCCACCGGCGTCCTCCAAGCCTTCGGTCTCGACGCCGGGCAGATCGAAAAGGCGAAAGCCGCATGGGCCGAACCCAGGACACCCGGGCAGTAGGATGAAGAGCAGGCTTGTTTCCACCGGCAAAAACTGGTGAGAAGCCGCCGATGAAACTCCCCACCACCCCATCGTTCCTCCGCTCCATTTTTACCGCGGCCGCGCTCGCCGCATTCGGCATCATGCCGCGCGCCGCCGCTGAGATCGCCGTGAAGAGCGGTGACAAGATCGCCTTCCTCGGCGACTCGATCACCGCGGGCGGATGGGGCAGTCCCGTCGGCTACGTGCGGCTCGTGATCGCCGGGCTCGAGGCAAATGGCGTGAAGGCCGAGCCGGTGCCCGCTGGCATCAGCGGCCACAAGTCGGACCAGATGCTCGCGCGGCTGGAGAAGGACGTGCTCAGCAAAAAGCCGCAGTGGATGACGCTGAGCTGCGGCGTGAACGACGTGTGGCACGGCAAGCGCGGTGTCCCGCTCGACGACGCAGCAGCGGCCAAACCCGGCGAATACGACGGGAATGTCAGCGAGCGCGGCACTTACAAAAAAAACATCACGGCGATCATCGAGAAGGCCAGCGCCGCGGGCGCAAAGCCCGTCATCCTCACCGCGACCGTCATCCAGGAAGCCCTCGACAACGCCGAGAATGCGCGCCTCGCGCCCTACAATGATTTCCTCCGCAGCCTCGCGAAGGAAAAGCACCTCCCCCTCGCCGACCTGAACGCGCTCTTCCAGGAGCGCATCAAAAACGAAGCCAAGCCCGGCTCCAAGACCGTCACGAGTGACGGCGTCCACATGAACGGCGAGGGCAACAAGCTCATGGCGATCGGCGTCCTCCAAGCCTTCGGCCTCAACGCCGCGGAACTCGAAAAGGCGAAGGCCTCATGGGCACCGCTCGAAGCCGCAGTCGCGGAAGCCGCAAAGAAGCAGGCCGAAGCGCGCGCTGCGGCCGACAAGGCCAAGGCTGACGCAAAGGCGAAGGCCGATGCGGAAAAGGCGAAAGCCCAGGCTGCGCCGAACGCGAAGTAGGCACCGGCACCCACACTCTTGGACTCCGCCGAAACACGGATCGGGACGCACCCGTAAAATCTATTCCACTCGCAGCTTCAGTCGCGGGCTGGTTGCATCGCGCACATGTTTAAGAAGCGCTACTCCCGCCCGGGTGCTGCCCCGGCCACCCTGCAAGCCGCACCGGATGCGCCCGCATCCGTCGTCATCAAGCTCATGGAGTATGACCGAAACGGCTGCCACGAGCGCGTCCTCGACAGCGTTGCCGCGCTGCCGGATTGCCGCACCGCGGATGACGGAAAAATCCGCTGGATCGAATTCAACGGCCTCGGCGACGTGGCTGCACTGAAGGCGCTCGGGGAAAAATTCAGCCTGCATCCGCTCGCGCTCGAAGATGTGCTGAACGTCGGCCAGAGGCCGAAACTGGAGCCGTATGCGGGGCACCTCTTCATCATCGCGCAGATGATCTACCACGACCCGGAGCAATCGCTCTGCGGCGAACAGGTCAGCCTTTTCGTCTGCGGAAATTTTCTCATCAGCATCCAGGAGGATGCCGAGATGGATGTCTTCGAGCCCGTCCGCCAGCGCATCCGTGCGGGCGGCGGAAACATCCGCACGATGAAGGCCGACTACCTTGCCTACGCGCTGCTCGACGCGATCGTGGACCACGGCTTCCCCGTGCTGGAGCAAATCGGCGAGGCGCTCCAGGAGATCGAGGAGTCCGTGCTCACAAGTCCCGGCAAGGAAACCATCGGCCAGCTTCATTCGCTGAAACGCACGCTCATGCAGCTCCGGCGCTTCGTGTGGCCCGAGCGCGACGTGGTGAATTCGATGCTGCACGGCGACAGCGAATTCATCCACCCAGAGACGAAGGTCTATCTCCGCGACCTCTACGATCACACCGTGCAGATCATGGACCTCATCGAAGCCTACCGCGACGTGGTGACGGGCCTCATGGAGATGTATCTCTCCAGCGTCGGCCTGCGGACGAATGAAATCATGCGCGTGCTCACGGTCATCTCATCCATCTTCATCCCGCTCACTTTTCTTGTCGGCGTGTATGGGATGAATTTTCAAAACATGCCGGAACTGAAGACGAGCTGGGGATACTTCGCACTCTGGGGCGTGATGATCGTGATCGCGATCGGGCAGCTCATCTTTTTCCGCAGGAAGAAGTGGCTTTAGGAAATGGAGCGCTTGCGCCGACACGCGCGTTTCCTTTTCCTCACGCGACGCAACGCACCGACCTTTCGCACCTGCTCGACATCTCGCGCCAGTTCCATATCCACGGAGAGATCCTCCACGCGGAGCAATGCAAGGTCGGGCACATCAACGAGGCCTACACGGCGACCTACGACCAAGGCGGCACGCAGGTGAGCTACATCCACCAATGCATCAACCACGGGGTGTTCAAGAAACCCGCGGACGTGATGGAGAACCTCATGCGCGTGACCACGCATCCGCGCCGCAAGCTCGCGGAAGCCGGCGTGAAGGATCTCACGCGCCGCGCACTCACGGTGGTCCCCACGAATGACGGCGAGTCCTTTCACAAGACGCGCGACGGCGAATACTGGCGCACGTTTGTGTTCATCGAACGCGTGCGGACGTTTGAGGCGGTGGAGACCGTGGCGCAGGCGTTCGAGGCGGGGCGCGCGTTTGGGGAATTCCAGGGCCTGCTCGTGGCTCTCCTCGATCGCTGCCGCACACAGTTCCGGCTCGTCGAGAGCATCGCGCGGCAGGAGGAGGCGATGCAGAAATTTGCGGACGGGGTGTGAAGCTGCGCGTGGTGAAAATGTTTCGCCTCGCCGATTGCCGCGCGTAGCTTGCACGCATGTCCATCGCAACCAAGACCGGCGACGCCGGCACGACCGCCCTGATGTTTAACCGACGCGTGTCGAAGAGCGACATCCGCGTGGCGACGTATGGCGCGTGCGATGAGCTGAACGTCGCCATCGGCATGGCACGCGCGTGGAACGACGACGCATTCATCACGCAGCCGCTCGAGGATATCCAAAAGGAACTCGTGACGCTCATGGGCGAACTCGCCGTCGCCGAGGACGACCGCGCGCGTTACGTGGAAAAAGGATACAAGCTCGTCGGCCCCGAGATGGCGGCGAGGCTGACTGCGCTCGTGGATGACCTCGAAAAAAATCACAAGATCAGCTTCAAGCACTGGGCCACGCCGGGTTCGACGAAAGGCAGCGCGATGCTCGATGGAATGCGCGTCGCGTGCCGCCGCGCCGAGCGCGCTGTGTGCATGATGCGCGAGGCAGGCTTCCCCGTGAGCGACGCAATCGTGCATTACCTCAACCGCCTCTCCGACCTCGCGTGGCTCTACGCGCGCTATGTGGAGACGAAGGCTGGTGTCGCGTAGAACTAAGGAAAATATACGCGGAGACGCGGAGAAAGCCGAAGATGACATTCTAAAAAGGCCCTGCTCAATTCGCTGCGTCTCCGCGTCTCCGCGTTTCAAAATATGCCTCCTTCCAAACCTGAGATGCCCAAGAGATTCTTCCCGGGTGCGTTTTCCACTTTGCCAGACATGAAAATCACAGCACCCCTGCTCTGCGTTCTCGCCGCGACACGATTGTTCGCCGCCGACGCGCCGGACTTCAGCCGCGACGTGCGGCCGATCCTCTCGCAGCACTGTTTCAAATGCCACGGGCCGGATGACAAGGCGCGCAAGGGCGGATTGCGGCTCGACCTCCGCGACTCCGCGACGAAGGAGGCGAAGTCCGGCGCGATTGCGCTCGTGCCGGGACAGCCGGACAAGAGCGAACTGGTCGCGCGTATCTTCTCCACCGACGAAGACGAACTGATGCCGCCGCCATCCGCGAAACGCGCGCTCACGCCTGAGCAGAAGGATACGCTGCGCCGATGGGTCGCCGCGGGCGCGGAGTATCAGCAGCATTGGGCGTTTGTGAAACCGAAGCAGGCGGCAGTGCCGGGGATTGCTGATTTTGGATTGCTGATTGCTGATTGGAAAAAACGCGAGCCGGAGCGCGTGGAGGAAATCACAAATCGCAGATCACAAATCACAAGTTGGCCGCGAAATGCGATTGATGCCTTCGTCCTCAAACGCCTGCTCGAAGCGAACCTCACGCCTTCACCCGAGGCCGATCCCGCCACGCTGTGCCGCCGGATTTACCTCGACCTCGTGGGCATCCCGCCGACGCCAGCGGAGCAGGACGCATTCGTCAAAGAGTTCACCGGCAAGAATTCGGAGCATGACAAGGTGACAGGCGAACAAGGTGACAGGGTGAATGCGACCCCGTCACCAAGTCACCCTGGCACCTCTGCCTCCGCGCGCGACGCAGTCGTGGCAAAGTGGGTCGATCGCCTCCTCGCCTCGCCGCGCTACGGCGAACGCTGGGCGCGCAAGTGGCTCGACCTCGCGCGCTATGCGGACACGAACGGCTACGAGAAAGATCGCCCGCGGACGATCTGGCCGTATCGCGACTGGGTCATCAATGCGCTGAACGCCGACAAGCCGTTCGATCAATTCACGGTCGAGCAAATCGCGGGAGACATGCTCCCTGACTCGACGCTCGATCAGAAAATCGCGACCGGCTTCCACCGCAACACGATGCTCAACGAGGAGGGCGGCATTGATCCGAACGAGTTCCGCTTCCACGCGATGACGGACCGCGTCGCGACGACGGGCGCGACGTGGCTCGGCCTCACGCTCGGCTGCGCGCAGTGCCACACGCACAAGTTCGACCCGCTCACGCACCGCGAATATTTTCAGCTCATGGCGTTCATGAACAACGCCGACGAGCCGGACATTGATCTCCCGCAAGCGGACGCGGAGGAGCAGCAGAAAAAGAACACCGCGCTCGCTGCAAAACTGCTCGCGGAGCTGCCGGAAAAATGGGCGGCGAAGCATGCTCCGAAACCCGTCGAAAATTCCGAAGCGCAGCCGCAAGCGTCGTCGCCCGATTCCACGCCGACGCCGAAGCCCACGCTCGATGAAAAATTTGCCGAATGGCTCGCACGCGAACGCGCGCGAACGGTGCAGTGGCAGCCGCTGCGTCCGGCGTCCGCGAAATCGAACATGCCGCTGCTCACCATCGAGCCGGATGCGTCGGTCTTTCGCAGTGGCGACATCTCGAAGTCCGACACCTACGAGCTGCATTTCCGCGACGTGCCCGCAGGCGTGACGGCAATCCGGCTCGAAGCGCTGCCCGACCCTCGCCTGCCCGCGCACGGCCCAGGCATGGCGTTTTACGAGGGGCCGAAGGGCGACTTTTTCATCGCTGAATTCACGCTGCACGCCGACGGGCAGCCGGTGAAATTTAGCGGCGCGACCGAGAGCTACTCGAAGAATAATTTCGGCAGCACCCCCACCACCGCCGCGCTGATGCTCGACGGCGATCCACAGACCGGGTGGAGCACCGCGGGCCGCATGGGCGAGCGCCACACCGCCGTGCTCACGCTTCCCTCTCCCGCCACAGATGCGCGCGACTGGACGCTGAAACTCATGATGGGCCGACACTACGCGTGCAGCCTTGGCCGCTTCCGGATCTCGATCACGACAGACGCGCGCCCCGCGGTCGCGCGCGATCTGCCCTCCGAAACCGAATCACTCCTCGCGTTACCGGACGAAAAACTCACCGCCGCGCAGCGCGTGCGGCTGCGCGAGGAATTCCTGCTTTCGCTTCCTGAACTGAAGGACGAGGCCTCACGCATCCGCACGCTGCGCAAGCCTGTGCAGCCGCCGGCCACGCTCGGATTCCGCGAGCGTCCGCCGGAAAATCCGCGCCCGACTTTCATCCACAACCGCGGCGAATATCTCCAGCCGACAGAGCCGGTCACGCCCGGTGTTCCCGCATTTCTGAATCCGATCGCCGGGAATGCTAAGCCCGACCGCCTCGCACTCGCGCGCTGGCTCGTGTCGCCGGAAAATCCGCTCACCTCCCGCGTGATCGCGAACCGGCAGTGGGCCGCATTTTTCGGCCGCGGCATCGTGAAGACGACGGAGGATTTCGGCTACCAGGGCGAGGTGCCGACGCATCCCGAACTGCTCGACTGGCTCGCGGTGGAATTTGTGAAGCAGGGCTGGTCGCTGAAGAAATTGCACCGTCTCATCGTCACGAGCGCGACGTATCGGCAAAGTTCAGTGCTCAGTGCTCAGAAGTCAGTGCTCAGTATTCCGAAATCGGGTGCTGGTGATCAGAAACAGGGAACCGCATCAGGCGTTCCACTGAGCACTGAGCACTGGGCACTGAGCACTGATCCCGACGCCCGCCTGCTCTCGCGCTTCCCGCGCACGCGGCTCGATGCCGAGATCATCCGCGATGCCGCGCTCGCGTCGGGCGGACTGCTTGTGGAGAAAATCGGCGGCCCGAGCGTGCGCCCTCCGCAGCCGGAAGGCGTGACGGAAGCAGCTTACGGCGGCGGCTGGACGCCGAGCACCGGGCCGGACCGCTGGCGGCGCAGCCTCTACACGTTTAGCAAGCGCACCGCGCCCTTCGCGCTTTACAACACCTTCGACGGCCCGACCGGCGAGGCGTGCATCCCGCGCCGCGACGTGTCGAACACGCCGCTCCAGGCGCTCACTCTGCTGAACGACATCGTCTTCACGGAGGCCGCGCAGTCATTTGGAAAAATCCTCGCCGGGCGCAATGCGAGCGACGCGGAAAAGCTGGACGAGGCATTCCGCCGCATCGTCTGCCGCAAGCCCTCAGACGACGAGCGCGCCACGCTGCTGAAATTTTTCCAGACGCAGCGCGCCAGGCTCACCGATGGAAAGCCGTCCGCAGACGCCGCCGCGTGGAGCGCACTCGTGCGCGCACTTTTCAGCCTCGACGAGGTCGTGACGAAAGGCTGACGCACCTTCGCATCAGCGACGCATCGCGACCTTCAGATCGCTGGCGTAGCTCGGGTTGATCTCGAAGAGTTCCGCCGGCATTTCCTCCACCGTCACGCGCTCCTTCATCGTCGGGGTCTCGAGGTAGCCGATGTCGAGCAGCGTGTTCAGCAGGTCGCAGAGGTCCTCGGCTTCGATGTTTGTGCGCTCCTGAATCTCCGCGCCAGAGACGCCGAGACCGAAGCCAATCG
>Ga0194043_1001987_pt1 | contig 11432 bp, 9 predicted proteins | sample JunL4415m_MetaG_FD_161274 | JGI IMG/M metagenome (GOLD analysis project Ga0194043, IMG submission 161274) | Anoxic zone freshwater microbial communities from boreal shield lake in IISD Experimental Lakes Area, Ontario, Canada - Jun2016-L442-15m | ecosystem: Environmental > Aquatic > Freshwater >...
GCTTGCTGTTGCAGAGGAGCGCGACGGCAAGGTCGGGGCACGCGTGCACCCCGCTATGGTCCCAGTGCAGCACCCGCTTGCCTCAGTACGCGAAGCATTTAACGCTGTATTTATAGAGGGCGAAGCCACTGGAGAGGTAATGCTCTACGGTCGCGGTGCTGGAGGATTCCCAACCGCTTCAGCGGTTCTCGGAGACGTAATCGATGCCGCTAAGAATCTTGCGAGCGGAGGGCGTGGTGCCACGATCGGTAAGTTGGTGAGGCGCGAGATGCTCCCAATGGATGGGGTTGTGTCGCAGTATTACCTTGAGCTCGAAGCCGCCGACCGCCCAGGTGTCCTCGCTGTGGTTGCTGACGTATTCGGTCGTCACGAGGTGAGCATTGAGTCAATGCAGCAGCGTGGCATCGGCGAGGATGCTCGCCTTATTTTTGTCACCCATGCTGCTCGTGAGTCTGATCTGCGCTCGACTGTTGCGGAGCTTCGTGAGACCGATGCAGTGCATAGAGTTGGATCGGTACTGCGTGTTCTAGGGAGCGGCGAATGAGTAATACCCCGATCGCCTCAGCAGCATGGCCAGGGATCATTGAGGCGTACCGTGATCACCTGCCTGTAACGGCCTCCACGCCAGTAGTAACTCTGAATGAGGGAAATACGCCTCTACTCCCAGCGACTCGCCTCTCCGAGAGACTCGGGCTCGAGATAAGACTCAAGATCGAGGGCGCCAACCCAACTGGTTCATTCAAGGACCGCGGTATGACCATGGCGATCACGAAGGCTGTAGAGGATGGTGCCTCTGCTGTGATCTGCGCCTCAACGGGGAACACATCGGCATCTGCCGCCGCGTACTCAGCGCGTGCAGGGCTCACATGCGGGGTGGTAATCCCTGCAGGGAATATTGCGCTCGGAAAACTGGCACAGGCACTTATTCACGGTGCCAAGGTTGTCGCTGTAGAGGGCAACTTCGACGACGCACTCAACATCGTGCGTGCACTTGGGGAGACCGGCCGCGTAACAGTTGTTAACTCCGTGAACCCATACAGGATTCAAGGCCAGAAGACTGCAGCGTTTGAGATTGTGGATGCGCTCGGCGATGCTCCAGACGTTCACTGCATCCCTGTAGGTAATGCAGGGAACATCACTGCCTATTGGATGGGCTACAAGGAGTATTCAGACCTCGGGCGATCGCAGCGACTCCCGCGCATGCTTGGGTGGCAAGCAGCAGGGTCTGCTCCACTAGTGCTGGGTCACCCGATTAGTAACCCAGAGACGATCGCGACCGCTATTCGGATCGGTGCTCCAGCATCCTGGGATGGAGCGATCGGAGCAAGAGACGAATCAGGTGGGCACATCGGAATGGTCACCGACGATGAGATTCTCAGCGCCTACCGACTCTTGGCAGAGACCGAGGGAGTATTCGTAGAGCCTGCAAGCGCTGCCTCCGTAGCTGGGCTACTAAAGGCTGTTGAAGAAGGACTCGTTACACGCGGAGAGTCGGTGGTCTGCACAGTTACAGGGCACGGGCTCAAAGACCCAGAACGCGCTATCAAACAGGTCGCGATGAGCGAGCCGGTTGCTGCAACTACTGAGGCAGTTGCTCGCGAACTCGGGCTCTAAAGCTTTATATCTAGACCAAGATTTCGCTACATATACATTTCGCTAAATAATTATTTTACTAAAGCAACAAGGAGAGCAAGTATGGCTAAGTCTCGACCCGTCGCACTGATCACTGGAGCCTCAGCAGGCATCGGACGCGCGTTTGCGGAGGGACTAGCTGATCGTGGCTATGACCTAGTTGTTGTCGCTCGAGACGCAGCTCGTCTTGAGGAGCTTGGCGAGATGTTGAAGACCAAGCACTCGACATCGGTAGAGGTGCTACCCGCAGACTTAACTTCAGATGAAGGCTTGAAGCTCGTTGAGGCTCGCCTTAAGCGCGAGGATGCACCGATCGACCTGCTCGTCAACAACGCTGGATTCGGTACCGCCGGGCGCTTCCACGAGATCTCGATCGATAAAGAGATTCGTATGGTTGATTTGAATATCAGCGCGTTGGTCCGCTTGACGCACGCAGCGCTTGATCGCATGGTTGCAAGAGGCTCTGGTGGGATCATCAACGTCTCATCCGTTGCGGCGTTCCAGCCCGCTCCCGGTAACGCCACATACTCCGCTACAAAGGCTTTCGTATCCTCCTTTACTCAGGCTGTTCACGAAGAGGTACGAGCTAGAGGTGTGCGGGTCATGGCTGTGAACCCTGGATTCACAAGAACCGAGTTTCAGGAGCGCGCAGGGATGGAGGCCGAGAAGGTCCCAGGTTTTATGTGGCAGCAGCCTGAGGCAGTTGTCTCAGCAGCGCTAAAGGCATTCGATCATCGACGTGCAGTAATCATCCCTGGAATCATCAACAAGATGACAGCAAGCTTCTCCTCGGTTGCGCCAGGAGTAGTGACACGCAAGATCGCTGGCCGCATTATGAAAGACCCTGGAGCAGCAAGATTGCCCCGCAAGTAATTGCGCGCAAATGGATAAGGGAATTGGTGCTACTTAGGAGCGATCCTGTAGATGGTCCCTTGCTGAGATACAACTAGAAGAGTGCCGCTGGCGTCGGTTCCAAATGTGGTCGGTTGAACAATATTGGTGTCCAGAGAGACGGAACTGATACTTCCTTGCGTGTCGACACTTAAAGCTTTGATTTCCCCCACGCAGGAATCCACGAATAGGTACTTCCCGTTTAAGGCTCTAAAACTAGGATCATGTGCAACTACTCCTCCGATGATTGCGCAGTTCCCGTTTGAATGTGGATACTCAAATACTGGGGCAACTGCATCAGCGCTGCGGCCTGATCGATGGATTGAGTTGCCTTCGTAGATGTTCCAGCCAAAATTGGATCCTGCGCCATAGATGGAGCTGACTCTGTCAATCTCCTCTCGGCTGCTCTGTCCTACATCTGCAATCCAGAGCATCCCTGCGTCGAGATCAAAACGCCACGGGTTGCGCAGTCCGTAGGCCCATATTTCAGGGAGCGCATCGCTACGACCAACAAATGGATTATCGGCTGGAATCGTGTAGGACCGCTTTGCTTCTGGCGTGGGGTTGATGCGAATCACCTTCCCTAGAAGCGTCTTTAGGCTCTGCCCGTTGCCGCCAACGGCGTGGCCGTCACCTTCGTCGTCTGCATTTCCTCCATCTCCGATACCCATCCAGAGCATGGAGTCCGCGCCGAACTCGAGGTTGCCGCCGTTGTGATTCGACTGTGGATCAGGGATCGAAATAATCGTTCGCCAATCGGAGTTCGGTGTTCCGCGCCCGTGCCAGCGCAGCGCGTCGAGAACGATGCTGCCGTTGTTGTGTGTATATGAAACGTATAGGTAGCGTTGGTCAGGCGAGAATGTCATCCCTAGAAGACCTTGCTCGTAAGCATCCGAGACGACTCTGCGAGAAATATCAAGTGCGATCGGGTTGCCGTGTGCTTCGTCGATACGGCGTATTCGCCCGGCCTTCTCTGCAACATATGTATCGGACCCAAAAGTTGCTATCGCTACTGGTTCGTCGAGATTCGTCGCAACCGAGATCAACTGAGACTTGACGGATCCCGAGCCTTGCTGGGGGAGGGTGGACGGTGGAGCGCTTGTAGAGGTGCTCGAATCTGAGCCGACCACTCCCGAGCGGTCCTTGCTATTCCCACAGGCGGTCAGGAGAAACACCGAGATAACGAGTGTCGCGAGTATGCGCACGGCTCTGTGTCGTTGGCACGGTGTGAGTCTCATCACCCCATAACCCTAACGAATCACTAGCGGGGTGTGGTATCGCGTAGCATCAATCGAATGAAATATGTCGTTCTTGTCCCAGATGGTTGTGCAGACGAAGCCTGCGATGAACTCGGTGGGAAAACTCCACTAGAGGTTGCGCGCATGCCTGCCCTCGCTGCATTAGCGGCGCGTGCTGAGGTCGGTCGCGCTGCAGTTATTCCTGAGGGGATGCCCCCGGGCTCAGATGTCGGCAACCTTGCGATTCTTGGTTACGACCCCAAAGAGTTCCACACGGGGCGAGCGCCGATCGAGGCTGCTGCTATGGGTATTGAACTGAAGCCAGGTGAGGTTGCCTACCGATGCAATCTTGTAACTCTCGGCGATGCTGGAGAGTCAAGCGGGACGATGATTGATTTCGCGGCCGGGCACATATCGAGCGAGCAGAGCCACCCGATTATTGATGCGCTCAACGCAGCGCTTGGCGACGGTCGTGACGGTGTGCGCTTCTACCCAGGTGTTGAGTATCGCCATATCCTCGTAGTGCCAGGGGAGTGGGCTGTCTCCGATTGTGTTCCACCGCATGATCTAACCGGCAAGCCAAGCGTCTGGCCAACTGGTCCTGCCGCTGAGAAACTCCACGCGCTTATGAATGCATCTCAGGCTGTAGTTGCTAATGCGGCTTCGCGCGTTGGGTCTGTTGCGACGCAGATTTGGTTATGGGGACAAGGAACGAGTCCGACGCTCCCTTCATTCTCAGATCGTTATGGTGTCACCGGTCGACTCACATCCGCAGTAGATCTTGTGCGCGGACTAGGTGTGCTCGCAGGGATCGAGGTTCTAGATGTGCCTGGAGCCTCGGCTGGTTTCGAGAACGACTACGTCGCTCAGAGAGATGCATGTCTCGTTTCGCTTGAGACCCAAGACTTCTTCATGCTCCATGTAGAGGCAACGGATGAAGCTGGTCATCAGCAACTGCCGCTCACGAAGGTCGAGGCCCTCGAGCGATGGGACTCTGAGATCATTGGTCCACTAGCGGAGGCACTGCCTCGATTTGGGTCTTACCGGATTCTGTTGATGCCCGACCACGCAACTCCTTGCCGCCTCGGAACCCACACGTCGGATGCAGTTCCCTACATGCTCTTTGACTCCGAGATTGAAGGATCGGGAGGGGTCTACAGCGAGTCGGGGACCGAGGGCCTAGAGCCGGTTGTTGCCCATGAACTCATGGGCAGACTCGTCGCCCACGCACTCACCTAGGCATAGTCCAGACCTTGGGACCCACTTAATTTGGGTAAGAGTTTGAGCACTTAAAGGCAGCCGGTATGCGTTTGGGTCCGAGATGTGAGTATGATTCACTCTGAACCGCCGCTCCCTCCGGATGTGGCACCTCTCTCCGACTAGATCATCCGATCACAGGATCATCCGGCACCGGCGAGGCGGATAGTCGAAGAGGTTCGCAGTACTTCTTGGAATTCCTTCCACGAAAAAAACACACCTCAACACACGGCATTGCTGCGGTTCGTCCCTTTCTATTTATTCTCTTCACAGTTCAGGCTGCAAAAGTCGAGGCCTCGGCCAAGACGGGTAGCCCGCTGTGACCCCACACGTAACCAAAGGTTGCGTTAGTTCCCTTAGGAGCCCATATTGAGTCCGAAGCAGGGTATTGAGCGTTCGATGCTTGACGGCAAGGATCGTGAAGAACTCCACTCCATCGCTGGTGCGATTGGTTTGAAGGGCGTCACGCGCCTCAAGAAGGCCGATCTTGTAGCCGCGATCCTCTCTGCTGCAGGTGGAGACGGCGATGCAAAAGCGCCCAAGGCTCCCCGGGCTGAGAAGGCCAGCGCGACTAAGGCGGCTGCTGCAAAGCCATCGTCTAGCAACGCTGATAATGGGAAGAGTGCACCGAGCGCTACCTCAGCGGCTCCTCGCAAAGCCATCCGTTCAAAACGCGCCTCTGAGTTAGAGGCCGGGTCCATTGCATCGCTAGCCGCCGAGCAGGATGCGATTGCATCTAGCGCCGGTCTTGGCAGCGAGACCGACCCAGAGATCGCACCGCGCCCAAGGCGCGGCTCCACACCTACGTCATCGGCGACGAATAACGAGCCGCAGACGAGTGGAGCGAGCGGTGGTACTGAGTCCGGATCAGAGTCTCGCGGTGCTAGCCAAGGCGGCACCGGTAGTGGTTCAGAGGATGGCGACGAGCAGGGCTCCTACTCAGACGCCAATCGCACCCGACGTCGTCGACGCCGCGGCCGTGACCGCGTAGGCGGCCCGGGTGAAGAGGGCAGTCAAGGTGGACAGGGTGGTCAGGGCGGCCAGAGCAATCAGGGCAGCCAGAGCAACCAGGGCGGACAGAGCAATCAAGGTCGCCAAGGTGGTCAAGGTCGCCAGGGTGGACAGGGCCGTCAAGGTGGCCAAGGCGGCCAACGCCCGGAGCGCGGCAACTCGCGCGGGTATGACCGCGGTGGAGAACGCGAGCAGGCTGAGCCGCGCGGCGAGTTCACCGGCGAGCCAATTGAGATTGCAGGTCTTCTAGATCTTCGCGACGAGGGATACGGATTTCTCCGCGCTACTGGCTACTTGCCTGGGCGCAATGACTCCTATGTATCTGCAACGCAGGTTCGCCGTTTCTCTCTGCGAAAAGGTGACTACATCAAGGGCGCAACGCGACCTGCTGCGAGCAATGAGAAGTATCCAGCGTTGCTTCGCGTTGACGAGATCAACGGTATGTCTCCTGACGACGCGAAAGAACGCCCTCGCTTCGAGGACCTAACCCCGCTATTCCCAGATGAGCGACTTACCCTTGAAATTAAGGATGAACCAACGCTTCTGACTGGTCGCATCATCGACCTTCTCTCGCCTATCGGAAAGGGTCAGCGCGGTTTGGTTGTCTCTCCTCCTAAGGCTGGTAAGACCACCATCCTTAAGCAGCTTGTCTACTCAATCGAGCGCAACAACCCCGAGGTTCACCTCATGGTGCTCCTCGTTGATGAGCGCCCCGAAGAAGTGACCGACATGAAGCGCCACGTGCTTCGCGGTGAAGTAATTGCAAGCACATTCGACCGACCCTCTGACGAGCACACACATGTTGCGGAGGTAGCAATCGAGCGCGCTAAGCGACTTGTTGAGCTGGGCAAGGACGTAGTAATCGTGCTCGACGGAATAACCCGTCTAGCGCGTGCTTATAACCTCGCGGCTCCTGCATCAGGGCGTGTGCTCTCAGGTGGTGTCGACTCAACCGCTCTCTACCCACCGAAGCGATTCTTTGGAGCAGCACGAAACGTTGAGGAGGGTGGATCGCTAACCATCATTGCGACCGCTCTCATTGAGACCGGTAGCCGAATGGATGAGGTCATCTTCGAGGAGTTCAAGGGAACCGGAAACATGGAGCTTCGCCTCGACCGCAAGTTGGCCGAGCGTCGCCTTTACCCGGCCATTGACGTCAACGCCTCGAGTACTCGCCATGAGGAGTTGCTCTTCGAGAGAGACCAGCTGAACCAGGTCTGGAAACTCCGACGGGTCCTCAATGCGCTTGCTGGCGACGGATCTGCCGCCCCCGGGCTTGAGCTTCTGCTCGACAAGCTTCGCTCCACCAAGAGCAATGACGGATTCCTCGCTGATATCGCCAATGCCCCATCCGGCGGCGGTTGATCCCCAGAGTTGAGACGATTCTGCGCCCGGCAAGACTGTGGGGCGCTCCACCGGTTAGATTGGAAAAACCATGCAGACTGACATCCACCCCAAGTACGGCGAGTGCCAAGTGCACTGCTCCTGTGGCAATGAGTTCGTGACCCGTTCAGTGGTCGACTCAATGCGTGTTGAGCTATGCGCCGAGTGCCACCCCTTCTACACCGGCAAGCAGAAGCTTGTAGACACCGGCGGACGCGTCGAGCGTTTCCAGAAGCGTTACGCCGCTGCAGCTAAGAAGCCCAAGAAGTAGGACTCCCTACCGCATGCGAGTGTCTCGATGACTGCTCCTGCGCAACCAGTGCGTTACATGGGCGGTCAGGCCGTCATGGATGGCGTAATGATGCGCGGAGAAGATATCTGGGCAGTTGCAGTTCGTCGTCTCGATGGAGGCATCGAACTTAAGACAGGCGAGTGCGCCAACTGGTCTCAGGCATGGGGGAGAATTCCCCTCGCTCGTGGTGTCGCAAATCTCATTGAGTCGCTCTCGCTCGGAATGAAGTCCCTCACATGGTCGGCCGAGGTGAATACCCCCGAAGAGGACCGCATCTCCAAAGGCGGTACAGCCGTATCCATGGTGATTGCACTGGCATTCTTTGTAGGGATTTTCCTCTTGATCCCGATGCTCGGCGCTCGTGGTTTAACCGCCGCATTCGGATTATCCCCGCTCGCTTTCCACACTATTGAGGGTCTCTGTAGCCTTGGATTCTTTCTTGGCTACTTAACTCTTATCGGCAAGGTCCCCGACATCAATCGAGTATTCCAATATCACGGCGCTGAGCACAAGGCGATTGCAGCGTATGAGAATGGCGTCGAACTCACTGCCCAAGAGGCACAGAAATTTACAACTCAGCATGTGCGCTGCGGAACCAACTTCTTATTAACGGTCTTTGTGATCGCTATCTTCCTGTACAGCCTGGTTGGCCGACCCTCGGTGCTTGTCTTAATTGCATCCCGAGTGGTGCTCATACCAGTGATAGCTGGGCTCGCATATGAAGTGATTCGCTTCTCCGCACGAAACATGCAGCGTCGTTGGGTAAGGGCGCTAATGATCCCTGGACTCACGCTCCAGCGCCTCACAACTCGAGAGCCAAGCATCGAACAAATTGAGATCGCCATCGCAGCGCTGACCGCAGTATTCACTCCAGCACAGACCACCGAAGTTGAGTCGCGCGTAAGCGCTTAGGTACCGCCTCGGCGGGTACTCTCAACATGCCTGCACCCGCCCAGGCTTGGAGGTTTGGAAGATGAAGTTTGGGATTTTCTATGAGCACCAATTGCCGCGTCCTTGGGACGAGGGCTCAGAGCAACGCCTATTCCAAGAGGCGCTGGATCAGATCGAGTATGCAGACTCAATCGGTATTGATTATGTCTGGGAGGTTGAGCACCACTTCCTTGAGGAGTACAGCCACTCGAGTGCGCCTGAGGTGTTCCTAGCTGCAGCTTCGCAGCGAACCAAACGCATGCGCCTTGGGCATGGAGTAATTCAGACCTCTCCGGCCTATAACCATCCTGCGAGAATCGCTGAGCGCCTATCAACTCTCGACCTTGTCTCCAATGGACGCGTTGATTTTGGCTCCGGAGAATCTAGTAGCGAGGCAGAGCTCGGCGGTTTTGGTATCGACCCTGAAGTGAAGCGTGCAATGTGGGAAGAGGGCTTACGCGTTGCAGTTCGTTGTATGACAGAGGCGCCCTTCACTGGGCACGCTGGCGAGTTTGTAACTATGCCGCCTCGCAATGTTGTGCCGAAGCCCGTTCAGAAGCCCCACCCTCCACTCTGGCTCGCATGCAGCCGGAAAGACACGATTCACTTCGCAGCCCAGCATGGAATGGGCGCGCTTGCATTCGCATTTGCCGATCCAGAAGAGGCAAAGCACTGGGTCGATGACTACTACGCGACCCTTGCATCGGAAGGGGTGCCGATTGGCGACGCAGTAAATCCGAACCTTGCATGTGTCACAACATTTATGTGCCACGAGGATGAGCAGGTAGCCCTAGCGCGTGGTCTTGAGGGTGCGAACTTCTTTGGGTATTCACTTGCTCATTACTACATCTTCGGGCGCCACCAGCCAGGCGTGACCGATGTCTGGAGCGAGTACGGCGATCGCCGACGCGAACATGGCTTCGACCCCGATGCCGTCGCGATGGCAGAGGCAAATGCTGACCGCCTTGGGGCAAAAGTCGTCTCAGGTGATCAGTCGGGCCTGCGTGGCGCGATCGGTACGCCAGATCAAGTTCGCGAGTACCTGCGACGTTACGAAGAGTGTGGAATAGATCAGGTAATCCTTTGTTTTCAGGCTGGGAAGAATCGCCATGAGCACATCATGGAGAGCCTCGAACTACTAGCACGCGATGTGCTGCCTGAGTTTGCCGAGCGCGAGATAGAGGCGCAGGCAAAGAAAGATTTGCGACTTGCTCCTGTTATTGAGGCTGTAATGGCGCGCAAACCAGCATCTGATCATCCGCCGCTCCAATCACCAGATTATGAATTCCCAGCAATCCCACGCCTTATGGCGGATCGCATGAACTCCGATGAGTTTCATGCGTGGCTCGACAACGTTGCTGAGGCCTCAGCATCCGGAAACTCAGATGATGTAAGAGGTTTACTCGAATGAGCATGTTTGATCGTCTCGCCGATTTTGAGGCCGAGTTAGATCGTCTCGAGTCGACACTCGCAGACCTATACGCATCCGGCGACCAACGCGCTGCGGCAGATGCAGGGCGGCGTGCTTCAGATCTGAGACCAGTGGTTGAGGCATATCGGGTTTATCGCGTGCGCGAGCAGGGCCTTAACGATGCACGAGAGATGCTTGAGTCTGAGAAAGATCCAGAGATGCGCGATTTCTTGCGCGAAGAAGTGGGCGCTTCGGAGAAAGCCATTGACGTACTCGAGCAGGACCTCAAGGAACTACTAATCCCCAAGGATCCAAATGACGGGAAGAATGTCATTGTCGAGATTCGCGGCGGAGAGGGTGGCGACGAAGGCAACATCTGGGCCGGGGATCTCTACAGCATGTACCTGCACTATGCAGAGGCACGTAGATGGAAGACCGAACTGCTATCGAGCCAGGCCTCCGATATGGGTGGGTTTCGAGAGGTGACATTTATGGTGAAGGGGGCCGATGCTTGGTCACGCCTTAAGCACGAAGCAGGACCGCATCGTGTCCAGCGTGTACCGGCTACTGAGAGTCAGGGGCGCATTCATACCAGTGCCGCCACAGTGGCCATCCTCCCGGAGGCCGAGGAGGTTGATGTACATGTCGACCCGAATGATCTAATCGTTGACGTCTATCGCTCGTCTGGCCCCGGTGGTCAATCAGTCAATACAACCGACTCAGCGGTTCGCCTTACTCACAAACCTACCGGGCTAGTTGTTACCTGCCAAGACGAGAAGAGTCAGCTGCAGAACAAAGATAAAGCGATGAGGATCTTGAGGGCTCGACTTCTTCAAATCGAGGAGGAGAAGCGAGAGGCTGAGCTCTCGACCGTGCGCCGGAGCCAATTGAAGGGTGGCGGTCGCTCGGAGAAGATCCGTACCTATAACTTCAAAGAGAATCGCGTCACTGATCACAGAGTAGGCCTCACGCTGCACTCGTTAGATGCAGTGCTCGCAGGTGATCTTGATGCATTGGTAGATGCGCTTGCTAGTGCCGAGCGCGCGGAGCAACTTGCGCACGGGACTCCGTGAGTGAAGCTGCTCCGAAATCGTGGGGCGATCTCCATCGGGTAGCACTCGCATCACTCAAGGGTGGGGGAGTGGAGTCGCCTGCCTCTGAGGCGCGCTGGATTCTGGAGTCTGTCTCGGGCCTAGGTTTCGATGCTCTGCTGATTGAGGAAGCGCCAGCGACAATCCGAGCGGAGCGCAAGGTTAAGGCACTCCTTGAGCGACGCTTAACAGGCGAACCACTTCAGTATGTGCTCGGCGAGTGGTCATTTCGAGACCTCGATTTGCTAGTTGACTCGCGAGTCTTGATCCCGCGACCCGAGACAGAGATCCTTGTA
>Ga0194043_1001992_pt1 | contig 11415 bp, 9 predicted proteins | sample JunL4415m_MetaG_FD_161274 | JGI IMG/M metagenome (GOLD analysis project Ga0194043, IMG submission 161274) | Anoxic zone freshwater microbial communities from boreal shield lake in IISD Experimental Lakes Area, Ontario, Canada - Jun2016-L442-15m | ecosystem: Environmental > Aquatic > Freshwater >...
CTGCGGCTACCGTGGGCGGGGCGTGCCGGAAAACGGTGGCGTTGTTTGTCCGATCTGCCGGACTCCGGTCGCTGCCCGCGAAGAAACTCTCCACATTCCTTGCCCGCGCGGGCATGTGCTGAAGGTGACGGCGGGAATGCTCGGCCAGCGGGTGGTCTGCCCGAAGTGCAATGAGTTTTTCGTGCTTGCTGCCGAAGCGAGCGTGGAACGACGGCGGGAGATGGAGCGGCAGGGGCATGAGCAAGACGCTCGGCGGGCTCGGCTCTGGCTGGCCCGCGCGCTCTGGGCAGCGACCATCGTGCTGGTGCTCTTGGTGACGTTGGTCGTGATCAGCGTGATGGGGAATTAACGCGCAGGCGGGCATCCCAGCGGGCCGTGTCTTTCGGCTCGTAGTGGCTGAGTTCGAAGCTGTTGCGGACCACTGATCGCAGGCCACCAAGATCGACGGCTCCGTCGCGAGCGAAGAGCTGGACCAGCAAGTTGCCGATGGCGGTGGCCTCGACTGGGCCGGCGATCACCGGCCGATTCGTGGCATCGGCCACCAGCTGGCATAAAAGCGTGTTCTTCACGCCGCCGCCCACGACATGAATCCGGCCGACTCGGCGGCCGAGTAGTTCGTCGAGCTCTTCAAGTGTCCGACGGATCGCGGCGGCGACACTCTCAAGCGCGGTACGGACAACGGCGCCGGTTGTTTCTGGCACCGGCTGGCCGGCGGCTCGGGCCAGGCCGCGGATCGCCTCTGGCATGTCGGCCGGCGCGACGAGGGCGGGGTCGTTGGGATCGATCAGCGTGGCCAGCGACGGTGACTCGGCGGCCAAGCTCGTGAGCTGCTCCCAGGTCCACGTTTGTCCGGCCCGCTGCCAGTGCGTCCGGCACTGCTGCACGAGCCAGAGGCCGCAGACATTCTTGAGCAGCCGGGTCGTTCCGCCCACGCCGCCTTCGTTTGTGAAGTTGCGGGCAAGGCACTCGGGCGTCACAAGCGGCTGATCGAGTTCGGCGCCCACCAGCGCCCAGGTGCCAAGGCTCACATAGCACCAGTCGGGCCGGCTGCAGGGCGGCTCGGCGGCCGGCACCGCGGCCACAGCGCTGGCTGTGTCGTGGGTGCCGGGCACGATCACCCGCACGCCCTGCAGGCCGGTCTCTGCCGCGACCTCGGGCCGCAGGAGCCCCAAGTCGGTGCCGGGCTCAATCACGGGCGCAAATAAGTGCCGCGGGAGTCCGAAGCGGTCGAGCAGATCGAAGGCCCAGTCGCGGCGGCGGGGATCGAAGCATTGCGTTGTGGTGGCGTTGGTTCGCTCGTTCGACCGCGTGCCCGAGAGCAGCCAGTGAAAAAGATCGGGCATCATTAACAGCCGGTCGGCGGTAGCCAGCAGGCTGGGATGCCGCTGGTTCAAGGCGAGCAACTGGTAGAGCGAGTTGAGCTCCATAAATTGCAGCCCTGTGGCGGCGAAGATTTCGTCGCGGGGCAGAATCTTTTCAGCGGCCGCGAGCATGCCCCGCGTGCGGGCGTCGCGGTAGCAGACGGGATTGGCCAAAAGCCCGTTATCGGCTGTGAGAAACGCAAAGTCGACACCCCAGGTGTCAACACCCACACTGTCAACTGCGTGTCCATGGCGAACCGCAGCGGCCCGGAGGCCGACGAGCACCTCCTGCCAAAGCCGGACGAGATCCCACACCAGTTCGCCCCCCATGGCGACCGGTCCGTTCTCAAACCGGTGGATCTCTTCGAGTTCCAAACGCCGGCCGTCGAAGGCCCCCGACACGACCCGACCTCCGGAGGCACCCAGATCGACCGCCAATGCTACTGATCCTGCCATGTGTTTTGAATCGAGCCGCCTGGACACTGTGGGAAGAACCGCTTTCCTGAGGTATTGTGGCGTTTTTTAGGAATTTTCGAGAGGGGGGATCAAGAACTTGGCAGATATTGACGCCGCGGCCGCCGGCCGTCTGGAGAACCGGGAGAAAACGGCAGACTTTCCGGCTCGAACTGGCCTGGGGTGCGATGACCCCGTCTCGAGGGTCGATAATTCACGGTCGAGAGCGTATTGTTAACTTGTTTGGGAAACTTATGTAGGATTCCCACAATGCAGCATTCCGTACCCTTACAGCACACTGGGCAGTGGGCACCCACAATGGCCTTAAACCTCGCTGCGACCGGGTCGGCGGACGGGGCGGTAGGCGTCTCGCCGGAAGTGCTTGACGACCTGGCCGATGTGAGCAGGTCACTCGAAGGTCTCGAACCCTCCGCGATCATTGCCTGGGCCGCCCAGCGGTATGGCGAGCGACTGACGATGGCTACTGCCTTTGGCCCTGAGGGCTGCTTGATTATCCACTGGCTGGCGACTCAGGCTCCCAAGACATTCGTCTTCAACCTCGACACCGGCTATCAATTTAGCGAGACGCTCGAACTCCGTGACCGTATCGCCCGCCGCTATGGAATTGAAGTGTCGCTGGAACAGCCGGAGACGAGCGTTCAAGAATACGAACAACTCCATGGCGGGCCGCTCTACCAGATTGCGCCCGATCGCTGCTGCGGCGATCGCAAGATCGCGGTCATCCGCCGGGTGCTGACCCGGTTTGACGCCTGGATGAGCGGCATCCGCCGCGATCAGAGCCCAGACCGCGCCGGCGCGCCGATCGTCGCCTGGGATCACAAATTTAATGTTGTGAAAGTCTCACCGCTGGCCAATTGGACGAAGGCGCAGGTCTGGGAGGCGATCGTCCGCGAGGATGTTCCCTACAACCCGCTTCACGACCAGGGCTATATCTCGATTGGCTGCTGGCCGTGCACGCGGGCGGTCACGTTTGGCGAAGATGAACGTGCCGGCCGCTGGAGCGGCACGGCCAAGACGGAGTGTGGGCTCCACTCTCGCGACCACTGACACCCGCGAGATGCAGATGAGACTCTCCGCCAAGACCGAATACGCTGCAATCGCCATGCTCGAGCTCGCGCGGCAGTGGACTTCTGATGAGCCGGTGCGGATTCGTTCCATCTGTGAGGCTCATGGCGTGCCGGCTCGGTTTCTGGTGCAGATTCTGCTCCAACTCAAGGGCTCGGGCGTCGTGACAAGCACGCGGGGCGCCGCGGGGGGCTATCAGCTGGCTCGGCCGCCGGATGAGATCACTCTGGAGGATGTGTTTCGCGTGATCGAGGGGCCTGATGAACTCATGACCGCGGTCACGGCCGACCTCGCGGGCCGATCGCGGACGGTGAACGTGCTGCTCGAAGCCTGGCGGCAGGCTGCGCATGCCGAGACGGAGACCCTCCGGGGCATTACGCTGGCGGATCTCGTGGAGCGGTCTCGCACCGCAAACGAGCCGATGTATTACATCTGACGCCACGCGAAATATGGCAGGATGCCTCCCCCCCTTTTTTTGGGGGCGGGGAGGGAGTTTTCCAGGCGTGCCAAAATCCACGACCTGCTATCGGTCAGCCTGCAGTGCGACCGCTCGGGCGTCATCCATGCTGCGGAAGCTTTAAAAACTCGCCTCCACGGGGGGACAGCAAGCTTTGCTGTTGGTCGCAGGCAGCGGCTACCGCAGCGACTCGAGGTAGGCCAGCAGATCGGCCCCCTGCTGCGCCGTGAGATCGCGGAGCAGTTGCTCGGGCATCAGTGATGTCGGCACGGCCGCCAGTTCATCAATCGTCGCCGTGGCGAGATCGGTCCGCTTTCCAGTGGCGTCGACGATCGAGATGGTTTTCTGGTCTTGCGCAACGAGCAGCCCCGTCACGCATCGGCCGTCTTCTGTGACCGCAAGCCACGTGCGATACTCCGGCGCCACCGTCTTCGAGGGCTCGAGCAGGCTTTCGAGTAGCTGCCGGCGGTCGAGCCGCGTGCCGACTCGGTCGAGCGCAGGGCCAACCGCGCCGCCCGTGCCGGCGACGGCGTGGCAGCTGCGGCACTGCACCGCCTGCGACTCGGCGAAGAGCTGCCGGCCTCGTGTCGTATCGCCCGAGATCGCGAGGAGCGCTTGAGCGTCGATCGCCGTCCCGAGCCGCTGCACTCGTTGTTCGGGCGGCAGAAACCGCTCAAAGAGGCCGATGATGATGGGGTCGGCGGTGATGATGGCGTCGAGAACGACGCTGCGGGTGGCCGCAGGCAGGCGATTGTCGGCCACGGCGTCGGCGAGCGTCGCGGCGGCGGTCGTCGAGCCGAGCAGGCTAGCGAGAAGCTTGAATCGCTGCTGCGACCGGTCGGCGGCACGAGTCGCAGCTGCGGCCAGCCGCTGTGTTTCGGCTGCGGCCAGATCGTCGTCGGTCGGTTGGTTGTGGCCTGCCGCCGCGGCGATCCGTCGGCCGATTTGCAGGCGCTCCCGTGGCGCATCTCGGCTTTCTTGCTCGCGAACGGTGGCCTCGTCGAGCGTGATGAGCTTTGCCACCAGCCGCCGCTCGGCCGCGTCGGCCGGTAACGACATGATCCACTGACGGATGAGCACGAGGCCGAAATCATCGACGACCTCCGCGCCGATGTGCGGCATCCGCCCGGGGCCGCTGGTTGCCATCCGATACCAGAGCGTTGAACGGTGGGCCGCTGTTGGCGCGATTACTCGGGCGTCGGCAATCGAGAAGTCGCCACGGGAGGGCCGCATGCCGACCACATCGAGGTCGGCCGTTGCGATCTCGGCATTGAGATGCACGTGCGGCACACTGCCGCCGCCAAACCGGTGGCAGCCAGCGCAGTTGACCTCCAGGTAGGCCCGGGCGCGGGCGTCAAGCGACGCCGACGTATCGTGCGGATTGACAAGCTTGGGTAATTCGGCTGCTGTGCCCGGTCGCCGCGTGACGGCAAAGGGGTCCGCCTTGAGGTCGGGCTCAACCACGACGTCTTCCAAGACCCCTCGGTCGCGGAACTCACGTAGCTGGTTTACTGGTGGCCCACCATTGGAAAGAACCACGTCGCGGTTGAGCTGGGGAACAGTAAAGGCGAGCGTCGTGCCGGCCCACTCGTTGTGACACCGCTGACACTCGCTGCGGCCAAGAAACCGCCAGGAAAGCTCCCGTCTGCCTCCCGGGGCTGCTGAATCCTTGATCGTCAGCGGGACCACGCGGCCCTCGGAGGGCACAAGCTCCGCGTCGGTGCCGGCATCGTTCCACGCATAGGAATAGCCGTGCCAGTGCCGGCCGTCAAACTGCAAAAGCTGCGTCTCAAGCCGACGATTTGTCGCCGGGTTCCCTGCCTCCATTTCGATCGTAAATGTCTTGGCAAGTACTGTGCCGGAAGGAAAGACGAGCTTCGTGGAAAACATCGAGCCCTCGATCTGCGCCTTGTCGGGATGGAGCTGCACAGCGCCTGTGCCGGGCAGACCAATCAGCCGTTGGGCGCGAGTGCCATCTGCCCAGGCCTCGGCGGCGACCTCAAACGACGTCACGCCCGGCATCGGCTCGTGCCCGCGAGTATCGGCAAAGAGCCCAGTCTCGGAGAGTTGCTCCGGAAACGCAGCCGCGTCGGCGACGGCGTCGTTCGGCAGGAGTTCGTGGATCGAACCATCGTCGTAGTCGATGATAAAGAGTTCACCGTCGTTGTCCTCGGCGAAGCCGATCACCCGGATCGTGGCCGCGACAAGATCGACGAGCGGCCCCGGGCCGTCTCCTGTTGTGCCAATGCTCCACACCCGTCGCGTTACCCAGTCGCCAAAGATGTAGCGGCCGACGAGGTCTGGAAACCGCTTGCCACGGTAGACATAGCCGCCGGTGATCGACGCGCCGGCCGTGTGCGGCACCTCAGCCCATGCCTTCGCGATTGGCGCCGGCCCCTGCGGCCACAAAGAATTGACGGGGTTGCTCCCTTCAAAGAGGCTCCAGCCGTAGTTGTCGCCCGACTTGACGCGGCAGACGAGTTCCCAGACCTCAAGGCCGACATCGCCTACCCAGAGATCGCCGGTGGCCCGATCGACGCTCATCTTCCAGGGGTTACGGTGTCCAAACGAATAGATTTCGCCGCGGGCCCCGGTCATGTTTACGAACGGATTATGCGGGGGAATCGAGTAGCCGCGGCCGGAGCTGGGATGGTCGACGTCGATCCGCAGGATCGCAGCCCGCAGGTCGGAAACGTCCTGCCCGGTTTTGTTGCCATCGGCCGGAAAATGGTCGCCTCCGTCGCCGGTCGAAATGAAGAGCATGCCATCGGGGCCGAAGGCGAGGCAGCCGCCATTGTGCCCGCCGGCCGGCCAGGTGATCACCTCCACCTCGCTGGCCGGATCGACTCGCGGCACGCCACCGTCATCCACGACCGAAAGCCGTACCACTCGCGTGCTTTCTGCGTATGGCGGCCGCGACTCATCGCGATAGCCGACCGTGTAGCAGAGGTAGCAGAAGCGGTTGGTGAGGAAGTCGGGATGAAACGTGAGATGGAAGACCGCGCCTGGCACGAGCAAGTCGGCCGCGGGCCGCTTCTCATTGAGCCGCGCGACGAGTGCCGCGGTGTCAACAAAGAGATCGGCCTCACGGCAGTCGCGGTCGGGCGGCAGTGAGAAGACTTTGCCGCCGTATTGCTGCGTCACGAAAAACCGGTCGCTGCCGGGTGCGGTAGCCAGGCACGTGGCGTTTGGAAACCGCAGGTGCTCGTAGACCCGCCGCGTCTGCAAGGGGGGCGGCGGGTCCGGCGTGCCGGTCAGCCGCGAGGCTGCCCAGGGCACGGGCACGGCTGAGGCCGATTGCGGAGGCTCCCCGCTCCAGAAAACCATCACTGCAGCCAGGCCGACAATCCCGTGGAGGATCGACGCGGGCTGTGTCGTGCGGCAGAGGGTCATCATGTTTACGCCAGACTGCATAGGATTTTCGGGTCAGTGTCAACAAGCTCACCGATACTCAGCGCGACCCCAGGTCATCGCCCGCTCGAAGACATTGATTCGCAGCGGTTCGTTGCGGTTGCGGATCTCTACCATATGCTCACGCCGCATATGGCCCACTTCATCGGACCAGTTTACCTGCCAGACCGCCGCAAGCACGTCCCCGCTTTGCGGCGGATCATCGGCACAGCCGAGGAGCGTCCAGGGGATCGCGTATTCAAGCGTGTAGCCCTTGCCGTCTTTGTCAGCCTGAAAGGCGCCCGTAAAGCCTGCGGGGTTCACGCGGAGCTCGCCCACAAGCATGCCATCGACGATTGTCAGGCAGGGCGTCTGAGTGGGCGCGTGGAACCACATCGTGAGGTGGGAGAGTTGCGGATTACGCGACCATTCCTTCTGTTCCGCTGTCGGCTCGATCCCACGCTGGGCGTAGTAGCCCCACGAGTTACCGCGGGCCGGCCAGCCCAGGCGGCGATCGGTCGATACCCGCACCTGCACCCCGCCACCATGCCAGCCAAACTCCGCGTCGATCTCGGGATCGATGATGCCCCGTAGCGGCAAGGGGTCACCGACATGGGCGGCAATGTAAAGGAAGCCGTCGTCATACATCATCCGGCCGTTGGCCCATTCCGGGCAGTCAGCGGAGCCGTCGCGGGTGCTTGTGAATCCCGGGCGGCCGGCCCACTCGTCGAGCCGCCCGTCTACGATCATGGCCGGAGGCGCCCGGTGCACCGTGATCGAATCATGTTGGGGTCGGCCGAAGATTCTCGCCGCCGTCACGGCATCTTCGTCAGTCCGCACAGGGACCGCGATAGCCCCGTCATTTTTCAGCTCCCGCACGAACCGGTCGGGGCGATACGGAAGTGGCTGCGACTCCGCGGATGGTTCAGGCCGGAACCGGGCCGCTTGGCCCGCCTGGAGCCGCTTTGGCGATCGAGATGCCTCAAGCTTCGAACTGGAGGATGCGATCACCGCGCCGTCGTAAACCTGTACGTCGGTCGCGTTGCCACTGCCGATACCCACGGCAAACTCCGTGCCCAGATCGAGCACGTCAGCGCTGGCTGTCCGCACCCGGAAGCCGTGCATGCCCTTCGGCATCCTCACGAAGACACGGCCTTCGCGCACAAACGCCGCCATCTCGTCGATGAGGTCGAGTTCGCCCGGCCCTTCTAAGATAATTGTCACGCCATTGCGGAGCACGAGTTCTACCGCACCGCCGCGAATCGCAAGCCGCCCGCCCGAAAACGGCCGGCCTGGCTGGAGCACAGGTCCGTTTTCACCAGGGACCAAAAACTGGGTCCGCTTGATAATGGCCAGTGGTTCCGGTTGCGATGCGGCGGGAGGAACTCGCACGTCGCCCGCGACCGTTGCCCGCTCACGCTCAGGCAGGATCGCAAGCGCTGCTACGAAGCCGCCGACCGCAATCACGACCGCAATCACGACCGCACTCGCGATCGCTGCCGCGAGCCAACGGCTGTTGAATCCCTTGCCTGACGGCGGAGCGACTCGCTGGGCGAGGCGCTCGTGTACTGGCTGGGCGAGGCAGGATGCATCCCAATGAAGCGCCGCATGCAGTTCCATGAAAGCCCGGTAGTCGCGGCGAGCCTCGGGGCTGGCCCGTAAGACCGCCGCGAGGTCAAGTTCATCGGTCTCCGACTGGATGCCGTCGGCTACCCGGTTAAAGAGTTCCTGCCAGTTGGTATTCATGCCAGACCTTCCCGGGCGACACCCTTGCTAACGCAGTCGAGCAGCGTCTGTCGAATTCGTCGCAGCCGGTCGGACACCGCCTTGGGTGTGATCTGCAAAGTGGCCGCCATTGCGTTTACCGATCCCTGCGGCTCATACCGCTTGAGGACAAGGTCCCGCTGGGGCTGCATGAGCTTCTCGAGGCACGAAGCGAGCGCGATCCGACGGGGGTCAAACAGCGGCTCGGCGGCGGCTTCCGTGGCGAGCATCCGCACGAGGTCACTGTCAAATACAACCCGCTGCCGCTGCCGCGACTTAAGCCAAGCAAGGGACTGTAGCTGGGCGAATCGCATTGCCCAGGGGAGGAAGGGCCGCGTCGCGTCGAAGTCGACCGCTTTCTGCCAGAGCACGAGATTCGTCTCCTGAAGCACGTCGTCGGCCTCGGCTGGATTCCAGACCATCGACAGGATAAAGGCGTGCAATTGCCGCTGGTATTTCGTGATCTGCACGGCGAATTCGGCGGGAACGGACATAACGGAAAAATCCTCTTCGTCAATGTTACTTAGCGAAGCTGCGGAAATCCCGCGGGGGGCGGTGCCGAAGGCCGGGTGAGCGTGCTTCTGCAGCCTGCGGGATAAGATCTTCGGCTTCTGGGGTTGCTTCGCATTCGGGACCGGGCATGTCGAAATAGGCCGAGAACAAGCTCGGGCACTCCCTGCCGCCAGCCGCGCTGGGAAAGAGCCCGGACGCAGCCTGCCGCAGAGCTTGGATGTCTTCTCCTTCCTCCTGCCGAGCGGTGCTGAACTGAAATCTCTGGCGACGGGGGAAGGCGGTGTGCTCGCACCCGGCAGCCGCTTGAACAACCGGATGATCGGGGACATCCAACGCTACGAGAAGGACCTGAAAGAGCGGGACAGCCTGATGCAATAGGTGATCCCGCGCATGCAGGTCCCGGTCACGGCTTGGCTGAAGGGCGGGAACGAGGACGCCTACTGCGGCCGCGATGGCTGGCTCTTCTATCGCCGAGACATCGACTCGCTCACCGGCCGGGGCTTCCTCGGCGACAGCTTCGCCAACATCTTTTCGGTCGCGAGCATGGGCTGGGGCGAGGGTGCGGGGCTGGCGGAACACCTGAGCCTCGCGCTTGGCCTGCCGGTGGACGCCGTCATCCGCAACGACGCCGGCAGCTTCGCGACGCGGGAAATGCTGGCCAAGGAGTTGCCACGCGGGGACGACCGCCTCGCCGGCAAGAAACTCGTGATCTGGTGCTTTGCCGCCCGTGAGTTCACCGAGAGCAGCGGCTGGTCGCTGGTGCCGTTCTCGTCCGTCGCCAAGCCGGCCGGCACGACGCCGTAATCATAATTGAGCATAGAGAAAGAATATGTTGGAGTAACAAGGACATCAGTATGAGCATCGGTAGAATTCTGAAAGTCGTGTACTTGGCGGGCCTGCTCGTGACCGGCGGCGTCGGCTATTCGATCATGGCTTTCGATACGGGAGGAAAAGGCGAGCGCCAACTGGTGCCGGCGGGCGAACACTACAATCCACTCATTGCCCCGAGCGGCCGCCAGGTGATCTACACCGCGACGACAAACGGGAAGCTGCGGATCCATGGCGTGGACTGGAACGGCGAGAATAGCCGCGTGCTGGGCGAGGGCTTCGCGCTGTGGCCGTGGCGCGACCCGGCGACGGGCATCGACTGGGTGTATGCGGGTAGTGCGGGCGGCAACGACGGTGACGGGCGTGACCGACGGTGCCCAGGTGCCCAACGAAATGGCGGCGGCGAAGACGCAGGTTGACATCCCCGACTGGCCCTCGAATCGGGCCGGCCTGTCCTATCTGTGGCAGAACGCGCGGGCGCGCAACGTGATCATCGACGAGCGGATCGGGCTTCCGGTCGCCACCGCGCTCGGCACCTTCTCTCATCATCAACTCTCCGTGCCGGCGCGTTTCAATCGCTTTGGAGCCGCGTTAGCTGCTGGCGGGAATGTCGAAAACCTGGGCGATGGGAAGCCGGAGGTGTTTGAGATGGCCACGCTGCCCAACACCAGGCCCCACCACCCCGATCCTCACAAGAACATCTGGTCCGGCACCTTCGAATCGCACCGAACACGACATTGTAAGATACAATGAAGGCTGAACCCTCTTCGCGCCGTTCGTCAAATCCAACGGCGGACCGCGTCTGAGCGATCGGCCGCGGATTCCTGGTTTGTACCCCTCACGCACACCGGCTGGGAAAGTCGGCGAGTGTTCTTAGGCCACTTTTCCTCTGTTACGACGAATCGTTTATGTGGTGACGGTCTCGAACGAGCCAACTCAAGCAAGTAGATCCGCGAGGCAATAGCATGCTGACTCTTCAAGGAAGACCGACAAGTACATTCTGCGACGGCCTGAATCGCCGGGACTTTCTGGCGATCGGTGGACTTGGACTGTCGGGGCTGATACCGCAGCAGTTACTCGGTGCAACACCAGCGCGAGCGGAGAACCACAATCGGTCCGTCATCAGCATTCATCTCGAGGGCGGCCCGCCACAGATGGACACTTTCGACCTCAAGCCAGACGGCCCGGTCGATCTCCGCGGCGAGTTCCGGCCAATCCGCACCAATGTTCCCGGCATTTCTATCTGCGAACTTCTGCCACGGCTGGCGGGCCTCGCCGACAAGTATTCCATCCTGCGGACGGTGGTGGGGAACGTCGATGCGCACAACTTCGACACCACGCAACTCGGATATGCCGGCATGCGGATGCCGAATCCTGCCATGAAGTCGATCGGCGGCGCGCCGGCCGTCGGCTCGGTGATCTCGCGTCTGCTCGGCCCGAACGACGGCATGCCGCCGTTCGTCTGGGATGGCGTCGGCGGCACCCAGGAAGGCGTGCAGACCGGCTACCTCAACGCCATGCACGGCCCGTTCCGCCTTGACAATGCTCACGCCTTCCGCCGCA
>Ga0194043_1001993_pt1 | contig 11407 bp, 7 predicted proteins | sample JunL4415m_MetaG_FD_161274 | JGI IMG/M metagenome (GOLD analysis project Ga0194043, IMG submission 161274) | Anoxic zone freshwater microbial communities from boreal shield lake in IISD Experimental Lakes Area, Ontario, Canada - Jun2016-L442-15m | ecosystem: Environmental > Aquatic > Freshwater >...
GGGCAAGTGCCGCTAGCAAAGGGGGCAGGGAGAAATCTCGTAGGTTTCGCAAGGATATTTAGTGTAAAGCCAACTCAGCTCAAGGCAAATAGCGCTGAGCGATTGCTTTCCTCCCCTGCGTTGACTAACCTCAAGTTTTACTCTAGATTTATATATATGACCGGGCCGTCAAATGAACTCACAGGACAGGTCCCCAGAGCTCGTAACTCCAAGGTGGAGCGGGCGGCCCAAGGAATCGAAGGGGCGGGCACGATAAATATGGCGTCTAACAGCGAGAATAATTTCTTTGATACAGCCCCAATCCTGACCTCCATCGCAAGTGGCGAGGGATTTCTGGTCAAAGTTGGCGGATCGTGGGAAGCACTAACGGGTTGGAGCGCTGCGGAGCTCACCTCTGTCCCGTTCTTTGATTTTGTCCACCCCGATGATGTGGAGAGCACAGGGCTAGAGCTCGCCTTATTGAACGCCGGCGAGGAGACCGCCGGTTTTAGGAACCGTTACAGGAAACTAGACGGTAATTACGTCGCCCTCCAGTGGCACGCGCGTAAAGCCGAGGACGGAAATATCTATGCCGTCGCATGGGACGCAACAGATCTAGTTGATGCTGAGACAGCAATCCTCAAAGAGCAGCTTGTACTCAAAACGATTACGGAGTTTCTAGCTAACTCGGTTTCTAATCAAGAGCTAACGAAATCGCTAACCCCTGCGCTAGAAGTAGTCGCAGCAGTTACAGGTGCAACTGGCGCAGGCGTAATGACTTGCCAACTCGACGAGCGCGGCCGCCCTACCCTCGTTGGAGTTCAGAACCTACGTGCTCCTGATCTAATTGATGCCGGCGAGATCGCAGGAAATACCTTCCCACCGCTGCCGCCCAAGGACCAAGGTTCCTTACCCATCACGGCAATGAGCGCAGTCTCTACAGCATCAAAAATGACTGAACCATTTTTGGGTGCATTTCACTCCCAATTAGAAGGAACCACCGCTGGCCACATCCTGGCTATTCCCATCTGCTCAGAAGACCTCCCAACAATGAACGGTTATTCACTTGGAGTCTTGGCAGCGATAAAACCCGATATGCCATTTACTCATGCCGACACCTACTTGCTGCGACCGTTAGCGAATGCGATCGGGATCTCGATGGTTGCGAATAGCCGTAAGGAAGCGCTAGAGCAGTCTGTGCTGGACCTAGAACGGTTGTCATCGATTCTCAATGGTGCGGCAGAGACCTCCGATTCCCCTTTACTGGTATTCGACGATGAAGAGAAGCTCATGACCATGAACTCCGCCGCAATCAAGCTTTTTGGATCTGCTAGAGCGGCCGAAAATGGATGGAGCGCCCATTCGCTGTTCAGTTGCAACGGATTGCCTGCGCCGACTCTTGAGGAGACCTTCTCGGCCTCGGCACGCTTACAAGGCACGACAGGCCTTGAGCCCATTGCGCTTGAGTGGAGCGTCGTTACGAACAGCGGTGCGGTGGTCCCAGCCTCCATCGTTGGGTCTGCGCTGGCCGGCCAATTTGGAGCTGCAACTGGTTGGGTCTTGCGCTGCACGCCGCTTATCTCCGAAGAGACGAAGACCCATGAAGCGATCTCTTCCGAGAGACTCGCAGGACAAGTCAATCTGTTGGAGACTCGCCAAGCAATCAGCATGGGTGTCGCACAGGCGGGAAACTATATTTCGGCGAGCACCTCTCAACGCGAAGCCCTGCAAGTGATTGAGCAATTTCTACCGAAGGCCTTCCCCTCTGCGGAGGCGCAGCTGCTGCACATCATCAGAGCCGAACGCTCTCACTCCGTGCCCCTTCCAGAGATGATGATCGGACCCAGTGATTGCTGGAGCCTCCGGACTCGACATTCTTTTCAAAGCGGTGATAGCAACCGAATTCGCTGCGCTCACCTTCGTAGAGATGCCCATTCGATCTGTGTGCCACTAACCGATGGCCATGACCAAGTAGCGGTAATAACTTTAGATTTGAATACCACCAAGATCGCACTACCAGATTTCGCCATTACGGCACTCCTGGAAGAGGCCTCCAATTCTTTCTCGACATCCTTGATAAACCTGAGCCTTCGTAGATCCCTTGAGGAGCAGGCTTACCTCGACCCCCTGACCCAGGTTGGGAATCGGCGCGTCGCCGAAGACTCCATCGCCACAGGTATCGCCAGGCTCCGATCAGTAGGTGAGGAGTTTGCGATCGTCATGGTCGATATAGACCACTTCAAGGTAGTTAACGATCGCTTTGGTCACGAAGCAGGCGACCGAGTGCTGACTGAGTTCGCTGGGCATCTGCGCTCGCACCTCAGAGAGAAAGACTCCGTCGCTAGATTGGGGGGTGAGGAGTTTCTACTCATTCTTCAAGATGTGACACGACTAGAAGTAGAGCAGATCGTTGAAGAATCGGTGAAGCGAATCGATACAGCAGCGTTCTACGAGAATATAACTGTCACAGCGTCAATGGGTGCCGTACATGTCTCCACAGGCGAATGTACCTCCGACGAACTGCTCCGCCACGCTGACTCCCTGCTCTACGAGGCTAAGCGTCAAGGGCGTAATCAATTTCAGATTAGTGAGTTTGGAGCGATCAGAGCCGCAGATGGATCCGGTCGCGTGACAGAGATGGAACACCGGGCCTAACGTGAATACCGTCGACCAATCCCAGGAACGTAAATTTCTGATTCTTGATGCAGAGGGTCAAGTCACTGAAATCAGCAGGGGCGCTAGCGAAGTGTTCGGTATCGACGAATCTAAACTTGGAGTCCCAGTATCAACCTTCCTCCATCCCCCCTTAAACTCGCCCGAGGAAACAGGATTAATTTCAGTCCTTGAGGCCACCCCCGGAAAACCAGTCCCTGTGCTCGTGCAGAGAACGATCCTTACTGGCACTCAGTTTCTGGAGTTAAGCGCCCTAACTGACGACGAATCCTTCTCGGATAACCTTTCCTCGGCCGGCTCTCTCCCCGGCCAGCTTGTAGCCGACCTCCCGGTGGGCATAGTTGTCCAGTTTCAGGATGCCAGAATCCTCTCTGCTAACGCTGCAGCCACCGAGATACTAGGACTCTCGATGGACGAGCTGCTTGGACGCACAAGTATCGATCCTCGCTGGAGGGCCGTACAGTTAGACGGCACTCCATTCCCGGGCGAGCACCACCCAGCGATGGTCTGCCTCCGAACCGGCGCTACCGAGAACGCGATTTTTGGAGTCATAACCCCACTCGACGTTCGACGTTGGATTGACGTAACTGCCCAGCCTCTCATCGCACATAATCAACACGTATTTGCGACAGTTGTGTCATTTATCGACATCACAGAGGCGGTAGATAGTTCCGCTACGGCTCTTAGCACTTCTAAACGTTTTGAGACTCTGCTCTCAGAGAGCTCTAGCCTCATTATGGTCTGTGACTTAACTGGAGTCATTACCTATGTCGCTCCCGTTGCTACTGGATCAGGAGCCTCATACTTAGTCTCCAAAATAGGCGAGAACTTTCTTACTTTTGTCACCGATGACAACAGGGCAGAGGTCTCGCGTCTATTCACGCTCTTGGCAACGCGCTCTGGATCACATGGAACTTGTGCCGTAAAATTAAATAACTCTGATGGGTTCGCGCATTGGTTCGAAATATCAGTTCGAAACCTGATGGATGAACCGAACGTAGCCGGGCTAGCAATCACCGGAACAGACATAAATGATCGCGTGATAGCCGCTGAGAAATTAGCAGCCCTAAACATTGAGTTACAACGCAGACTCGACGAGCAAGAAGCAGAGTCTCAGGTTGATCGAGACCTTAACGCCGCCGCGGAACTCATCTCAAAGTCCCGCTCTACCAGCGAGCTCGATGCCGTGTTGCTCGGAGCGATTCAGAGGGTCTTTCCGGAGAACCACCCGCAGCTATACAAAAGCCTCGGGGTCAATGCAGCGCTCCATGCCATTGGCGAGATCACGGTTGAAAATCGCTTCTTAGATATGGGCGAGTGTTGGGCATTGCGAACCAATCAGATGCATTTGAGCATTGGCACCAACTCGGTCGGGCTCAGGTGTACCCACCTCCCCCCGGACGAAGACCCATACCTATGCGTTCCACTTGGAGCTGCAGCGAGTCTCTTCGGGCTGCTGGCGCTTTCTTGGCCTACCGCTTTGACACAGAGCCATGCCGAGTCGTTTGTAAATAGGATTGTGCCGATCCTTAATATCGCCTCAGAGATGAACGACTAAGGATCACGCTGTACGTTTATACCCCATGTCAGATCATCGCGGCCATACTCATCACATAATCGATGCCCACTTGGCGCATGCAGCACGGATGCATGTGACGAGGCACACGCATGATGATTTTGTCGCCAGCTCCGGCTCGAGCGGCGACGAAGCAACCGGCTTCGAAGAGCATGCCGCGTTTCAAACTTCCTCAATTGACGCCCTGCTAAGAGGCTCGTTCGCTGGCGATCTCACACTCGATGAACTCACTGCACATGGAGACTTCGGCCTTGGAACAGTTCAAGGCCTCGACGGTGAGTTGATAATCCTCGACGGTAAATGCTTTCAAGTGACCTCCGATGGAGTTGTTCGCATGCCTGCAGGCTCTATGCGTACACCATTCGCAGTTGTATGCAGGTTTGCTCCACACGTCGATGAACCAATAGACGCGTCTGGGTCACTCCCCTCCCTGATCTCCGAGATTGACCGAATCGCATCCGAGCATGCGCAGGACCTAGGCCCAGCACCCATACTTGCGGTGCGCGTTGATGGGATGTTCAGCGAGATCGATCTGCGCAGCGTGCCAGGGCAGAGTGAGCCGTATCCACCTCTAAGCGAAGTCGTTGACCACCAGAGCGAGTGGCAGGTAATCGCAGAGCCCGGCACGAGCATCGAGGGAACGCTCCTCGGCTTTCGTTTTCCACCAGAGGCTCAGGGCATCGAGGTAGCCGGGTGCCACCTTCATTTCCTCTCAGAGGATCGAAGCATTGGCGGCCATGTAACAGGCATCTCGATGCTCAGCGGCCGACTACGCCTCGACGGTGCCACCGAACTCCACCTTGAGATCCCCGAGGGGGTTGAGGTAGCAGAGGCCGATACCTCCGAAGAAACCGCAAAAGCGATACGCGCGGCCGAGGGAGGCTAAGCGCTCTCTGCTCCTCTATGCAGCACCAAAAGGTGTGCACGAGCACGAGAAACCCGAGACCTAATAGTCCCAACTGGGCAATTACATATCTCAGCTGCCTGCGAATACTCCATACCCATCAGCGCCGTAAGCACAAACGCAATCCGCTGATCGTCGTCGAGCTGATCGAGGAGGTTGCTCCACTCCACCTCTCCAGCGAGAGAGACCGCCGACTCTGGGACTGGAACCCGCAAGGCATCAATACGTCTATGGCGCACTCGAGTTCTTACATAATCTGCGCATACATTCCTAGCAATTGCTAGGAGCCAAGACCTAAATTGGGATTCCCCTCGGAATTTGTGAAGCGAGTCGAAGGCTCGAAGGTATGCATCCTGAGCAAGATCCTCTGCATCATCCTGTGATCCGAGGTGGGCGCATAAGCGCAAGACCTCTACTTGAGTCTCGAGAACCAATGCGTTGATAGCTGGTCCGTCGCCATGCCTTGCTGCATCGACGAGTTCGCCGAGCGGGTCAGCAATCATAATTTTCACACCATAGTCTGTAGCCACTAGAAATTTTTTCCGGAACTTTCCTACTACGCCGCACGACAGGAGAAATATGGAGAGCCTCCCCAATCTCGCCACACGGGTAACCGTTGAGGCAGCACGCCGAGACCGTGGCTCTGTGAAGGCAATACTTCGGATTGCGCTGGCAGCGGTTGCAGTCGCTGAGTTATTTATCGCGATTCCAGACCTCTTTCTCGGTCATAGCCCGGGCGAGCAACAACACCATGCTCACATAACCCGCCACCTTGGGGCCTTCGTCTGCGCGTACGCGGTAGGCCTACTCGTGGTTGCCCTCAGACCGGCAAAAGCGAGGGCCTTTGTCCCAATGACCGTCGCACTCGCTCTGGCAATGCTCGGCGGCGCGATTGCTGATGTACACCGGGGAGATGCCTTAGCGTTGAAAGAGGCTCAACATGGGCTTGAGATACTAGGAATGGTCTTGGTATGGCTCCTCGCCGCTCGCCCTATCTGGGCACGAACCGAGACGAAAGGTAATACCCAGTCAGGCCCAGTTCCTCCGGTGCTCGACCAAGATCGCCCGCGAATCGTGCGAGTCCAGCCGTCTCCAGACCTCTAAACGGAGCCCTCCACACGTGGAGGGGTTTACTTTTGAGGATTCTCGGCTGCGGGGAACTCCCAGGGGGGTCCGCACGACAGGTAGAACGAACGGCTTAAGCCGATTCACGCCCATTACTCCACGAAAGGATCCTCTGTGCGTCATCAGATTTCCCGTTTCATATCCGTTACAGCGATCGCTGCTGTCTCGATTATCTCGGCAGGCCCAGCATGGGCACATGTCTCAATCAAGCCCGCGACGGCAGAGCAAGGTGGGTTCGCAACATTCGCTGTACAGGTTCCTAATGAGCGCGAAGCCTCAACCTCGCAGGTACAGGTCGTGTTCCCTGCAGATCACCCAATCGCGTATGTGAGTGTTCAGCCGGTACCCGGATGGACCGTCACCGTAGAGAAGACAACCCTCACCACTCCTCTCGAAGCAGAGGGCGGCAAGATATCTGAAGTCGTGTCATCAATTACTTGGACCGGAGGAAAAATTGGGCCAGGGCAGTTTCAGCAATTCTTAATCTCGGCAGGGCCTCTACCAACTGACACTGACATGCTTGAGTTTAAAGCGATTCAGACCTACGAAAACGGCGAGATCGTGCGCTGGATTGAGCCCACACCCGCCAGCGGAGAAGAGCCCGAGAAGCCAGCACCAACACTTGAGCTCACCGCCAGCTCAGGAGATGCACACGGGGGCGATACCAAGGAAGCAGCAAGCAGCACTTCAGATAATGACTCCAACGTTCTTGGCATCATTGCTGTAGTCGTTGCCGGGCTTGCACTTGTAACCGGAGTTGCAGCATTCTCTAGAGCCAAAGGCGCTAAGGCTTAATACCGCTTTAGTTCTCAGTTAGCAAACCGAATTAGAGAGGGGCGTCACCGGAAGGTGGCGCCCCTTCTTATGCTCTAGCTCGAGCGGGTCTTTGAGCTACTTGCCACTTGCGATCGCGCTGCATTTAAGGGACTGCTCTATTTAAGGGACAGCTCTATTTAAGGTACTGTCCAGAGCATGCAGTCGGTTGCGGTTGTTGGAGCGTAGATCGCTGGATTCCAAGTTGCACCGGTGAGCGTTATTGCTGTTACACAGAACTTGAGCGTGGTTCCGTTAACTGCAGCAGTTGCACCCGAACTCGAGGTAGCGATACCAGTGGTGGCTGTCTTCTGGGTCTTCGAGGAGAGCAGGGTCGTTCCCTTATACCAACTTCCAACTACTGATGCTCCGGAAATAGCAGCGCCGGTTGCATCCTTCACAGTGATCGTCGCGGTCGCTGTGCTCGTTGTAGTTCCTTTAACACCAGTGACAGTAAAGGCAGATATATCCATCGGCTTTGTGACAACGATCTTTATCGTCGCAGCAGCCGACTTGAGTCCAAGAGGATCCGTCACATAAAGAGTGGCCGTAAATGTTCCAGCGGCTGTGTATGTAAACGACGGGTTGACAAGTGTCGAGGTAGTGGTTCCTGTACCGAAGGTCCAGGCATATGTAAGCGCTCCAGCCTCAGGGTCTGTCGAGGTTGCTCCGTTAAAAGCAACTACCAATGGAAAGGTCCCAGCGGTCGGTGTTGCGGTTACACGTGCTGTAGGCGCAAGGTTTGAAGTAACCGTTATCGGAATAGTCGCAACCGAGGTCTGGCCCAGCGGGTCCTTTACCGTCAACGTCGCAGTAAATGTGCCGGCTGTTGTGTATGTAAATGAGGGCTTCGCAAGTGTTGAGGTAGTGGTACCAGTACCGAAGGTCCAGGCATATGTAAGCGCTCCGGCCTCAGGATCGCTAGAGGTTGAGCCATCAAATGCAACGACAAGGGGCGAGAAACCGGAGGTGGGCGTTGCGGTTACGCGTGCGGTAGGTGGGAGGTTGACTGTCTGTGAGTAAGTAGCAGTAACTCTGTAATTACCAACGCTTCCATAATCGGAGTAACCAGTCGATGCTGCAGTACCTGCACCAACTCCGTCAACAGTGAGCGTGTAGAGCCCAGCGACAAGTGTCTGGGTAATAGATGCAGACATACCAAATGCAACATCGCCATTAGTCGTACCCGAGATCGGATCGTCTGTCGCCACAACCGTGCCAACACTGTTCTTGAGAGTGAGTTTGATATCAAGATCAGGGCTCGTGGGTGACGGCGTAGCGGAGAAGGTAGTAAGACCTGCTGCAACATTAAAACTAAACACGTCGACATCTGTAGCGGTACTTATAACTCCATCAATGGTTGCTGGAGCGGCGGATACAAAGGTTGCTGTTGCGTCTGTGTTTCCGTAATCATCGGTTTTCAGGGGCAAGCCATTAGTGCCCATTACCGTGAAATCGTCTTCCTTGTTATTAGCGCTGGTGTACTCGCCCTTGCTCCACTGAGTAATTGGAACGTAGTAACTAGCGCCCATGATCGGCGCCCAGCTCCCCTGGCCTTGGTAGTAGCCGGCGGTAGCGGTGCCATCATGACTCAGCCCTACGTTGTGCCCAACTTCATGGGCAGTCGCTTCGGCTACATACTTAGGGTTATCGGTTACGCCATTCTGAAAGATCAACGCAGGCTGGTAGGTGTCGTGACTAGCTCCAGTAAGGCCGTAGACGCCGACATAAGCGATTCCACCGCAGCCCGTTGCGCATACTGATGCGTAGAGAGTGGAGCCATTAGCGCAGTTTGAGCTGCTCTTGGTAATTACAGCCCGAGCTCCATAGTTCACATCAGCGGCGGAGTCGCGCGAGAGATTGGCTGCAGTTGGTTCTTCGGTCGTTACGTCAACGTTAAAGGGCGCGTAGTCCTCGGATACTCGACGCCAGACACTCTGGATATTTCCCAGCTCAGTCGATGTAAAGGTTGTGCCATCAGCATCTACAGAGTACGGATCGGCATAGCAGTCTCCACCGGTGCTCGCATTCCATGCGGTACCCGAGAGAGTCTGCCCGTTGAAGTCGAGATAGATAAGGCGGGTCGCACCGGGGAGGCTATGGAGCAAGAAGGTATTGGCGTCTGGGTATGTTGGATCAAGCGTGCTCGACTTGGCTGGAAGGGCAGCGGATTGCGGAACGGGCGGATCCATGTAAAGGAGACGATCGTTTGCATCAACGCGTAGGGTCTTGTCGCTCGCGAACTCGCCTCGCAGTTTGGCCTCACTCATTCCGCTGCGAGAGGCAACGGTTGCGAGCCTCGAACCGAGGTGGCTAATTGCGGACTTCCCGGACCAGCGCTCGCCGGGGCTAGAGATCGACTGCGCTGGAGCCACAGAAGCCACGAGGCCGAGGAGGGATACAACAGCGGTCGCTGCGAGTGCTCGGTTGAATCTGCTCATTCGTTCTTGCCTTTCGCGACTTTTTCTCTGAAACTGGTCTGGAACTGACACGTGCATTTAGGTGAGCCGGCCGACGGCCAGCCCTCCACCACTTAGGCCCGATAGGCACCATTAAATCTGTAAAAAGTGACGGCATAGGCCGCCACTCAATGCGCACAGTCTGCCACGCAAAGGAGCGTAGCGCCACTCCTAATTTTGTCGATATGTGATTATTCTGCCCCTAAAGATGGGCCGAATAGCCCAGTGGCTGGACGATTACGAGTGAGTTTGACCCTCACCAGCTAATGAGGGCTCGAAAGAGGACAGGAATAACGACTGACATCAGTCGGTTACAACCGGTGCAGGCCCGGCCTCAGATCGATTTGAGGCCTGGTCATGCGCCAAATATCACGCCGCATAAGGCCCGCATACGCGCTCTTGCCTTAACCGTTGATTTTACCGGCGACTCGAGGCATAGCGATTCGAACATCGACACCCGGGGACCACCGAGCAATCGGCGTTCCGGTCGGTAGTGGCAATCCTGCGGCGCTCAGAAGAGACTCGTCACAGTGAAGTACCTCGGCAACGTGCAGAGGCCACGCGCCATGGTGGATGTTGGCCCAGAGCATGCGCGATCCAAATACCGACCCCAGAGCCCAGCGTGCTGTTAGAAAATGATCAAGCTCCGTAAGTTCACTCGTTAAGAGTTCTCTCCCGACGCGCACAGTTACCGAACTCGTTGCTTCACCACGCGGCCATTTTCGACGCGACGTATAAGAACGAATCTGCGTGTCTCCATCGGCTTGTTCACTCATCGTCATTGACGACCAGCAGTACGGAAGACCATAAGTAACTCTTGCCACTAGTGCTGGGAGAATTCGCGATACGTCAAGACTGAAAAACCACACTCCCCTCCTGCCGTTTTCATCGCGAATATAAGTGCGCACATTGGTCTCAGGGAAGGTCGAGAGCGGTCCAAGGGCGGGTGTCCTCGGCACTCGAATTCGCCGCATGTGAAATGGAATCAAGCCAACCCATGCAGCGTCATCAAACGTGTCAACAGTAAAACCACTTGGCAGGAGCGCTTGGATAACTGAGGGCTCATACTGCCAATGCAGTGCGGTGAGGTTGTACCAACCCTGGAGCATGACCGGTCGCGTTACCTCGACGGTAGGTTCGATCGTGATCGGTTCGGGTTCTGTGTTCGTCACTTGAGCCCCTTATGAAGAGTGATTTGAATATCCAACCAGAGAACTCTCCATGAATGGGAATACTTGAGGATCTTGTTTGAATTAATGCTCCAAGAGGCGACCATCTGATCGATTATTCGAGCGCGCACGTAACTCGGCCAGGAGGGGTTTCAGGAGGGGTTTGTCCCACTCCCCCGCCGAGTCTTAACTACATGCATGCGTTACCTCAGCGGAAACAACGTTCATTTCATGGTACCGACCCGTCAAATTCGACGCGAAGACAACCCTTGCAACTGCGTTTGACGACGCTGCGTCGCGACTGCTCGGTTAGATCACAACGCCGCGAAGCCCGTCCTGATCTACAACGCTCTTCCCTTCGGCTTCCCATGCCTGCATGCCGCCAGTCATGTTGATTGCATCAAAACCCTCAGCGATCAACCATGCGGTGACTCGCGCAGAGCGACTCCCCGACCTGCATACACAGATGACCTGACGGTCACGATCGAGTTCTCCAACATGCTCCGCAATGCTCTGCATCGCTATGTGAAGAGCTTTCGGCGCATGCCCCGCACCCCACTCGTCATCCTCACGCACGTCAAGTAAAACCGAGTCATGCTTCTCAGCAACCTCACCAACAGTTATTGCAGGCAGCGCGGCGGGGGCATTTGCGGCTCCCCATGCCGCGTAGCCACCGATGAGATCCGATACATCACTAAAGCCATGTGAC
>Ga0194043_1001995_pt1 | contig 11405 bp, 7 predicted proteins | sample JunL4415m_MetaG_FD_161274 | JGI IMG/M metagenome (GOLD analysis project Ga0194043, IMG submission 161274) | Anoxic zone freshwater microbial communities from boreal shield lake in IISD Experimental Lakes Area, Ontario, Canada - Jun2016-L442-15m | ecosystem: Environmental > Aquatic > Freshwater >...
AGCAGGTGGCAACGGAGATCGGCCGTGCGCCGTCAGACACCATCCACTGGACGAGCGTGAGATCCCATCCGCAGCGACTCCACCTGTGCGACGCGGTCCACGCCGTGGAGGACCTTCGCATCATCTCGGTGGTCTTCAGCAAGTGGGACATGGACGATGCGCGGCCCATCAGGGCTCCGGATCACCTCTACACCTGGACGCTTCGCCTGCTGGTCGAGCGCCTGTCGTGGTTCGGAAAGCGCCATCAAGCACAGACCGTCATGCACTTTGCCCAGGTGAAGGGCCTGCCGCCCTATGTGATCGCCGACTACCTCAGCGGCCTGCAGCGTCAGGCGACGAACATCGAGTGGGGTCACCTGGTGATGCCGGCCAAGGTCGACACACCTCGCAACCAGAGGATGCTACAGATCGCCGACGCGGCCAGCGGGGCGGTCTACGCGGCCTTCGAGTGGGATGAGTACGGCAACACAGAGCGCCGCTACCTCGACACGCTGCACTCGCGCCTCTGGCGACCAGCAGGTGGGGCACTGCAGGCGCACGGGCTCAAGATCTGCCCATGGCCGCACCCGCGCCACTCGTGGGTGCAAGCGTTCTGCAGGCGGTAGGCAAAGAAAAGGGTCCGGGCCGTCGGCCGCGTTGCCGCGGTGTCACTGTTTCCAGCGACTGACGGGGTTCCCGAACCCACCCTCATTATCCCTGACTCGGGGACGAATGCAACGGGCGCGGCAGATTGTCACCCCGCGCGGCCGAACGCCGCTGCGGGCAGCCGCTGGATGTCGTGCACGAGCTTGAGCGCCGTGCAGTCAAGCGATTGCTGTCGCTGGGCGCTCGTCTTGATGAGGCCTTCGGGCACCACTCAGGCAGGTGGGACGCTTTCCTCGACGAGGGCGATCTCGTCGTCGGTGAGGCCGTAGAGGTCGTAGACGAGGCGGTCAACACGCGTGTCAACGGCATCAAACTCGCGCTGAAGCCGTGCCGCCTCTTGGCCGGTGCGTGCCGCTCGCAACTGCTCGTTCAGCGCCAGCAATCGACGGACACCGTCCACGATGGCCTCACGCGGCGAAGCGCCTCCGTCAAGCGACTCCACAGGAAGCGCGATCGGCAAGTCGCGGATGAACCGCGACTCGAAGCTGTACCAGCCGCCGCGCATCGAGGTGGCAGTCTGCTTGACGACCCAGTCGAGTAGCCGGCTGTTCAGAAGGCCGAGAAGGTACTCGGGCTTGTAGCCCGCCGTCGGAAGAATGCCGTAGCCACCGGCGACACCGCCCGTGAAGAAGCACTCGCCGCTGGGATCCCAGGAGAAGGCCGCCCGAGGCGCCAGGTCCGGGGTGAACAGCTTGGGCAGCGGCATCACGTCCAGTGCTTGAGTGCGACCGTAGGCGTACCACGTCGGCCCTTTCAAGAGGCCGCGCTCGCGCGCTTCAAGGAAGGCGCGATTGGTCATCAGGTAGTCCCACGTAAGCGGCAGGTCGTTCTCAATCCTCTCCGCAGCTACGAGGCCAGAAGCCGCGCCCTGCCGCTCGTACGGGAACAGAATCAGCCGATTCGTGCGGGCGAGGCTGTACCGACGGCTGTCGCCGCCTTTCACGAGTGGGTGCAGAAGGTCGGGCTCAAGCCAATGGTCCCGGCCGGTCGCCTTCGAGCGCACATGCACGCGCCTGTCCGCGCGCTCGAGCTCCTCGACGATATAGACGGCATCGCCGCTCGTCTTGATGCCCTGGAAGATTCGGTCGGTGACGTCGCTCAGCTTGAGTGGGTAGGTTCGGAGGCGGGCGAGAAGGTCACCGGCCGCTCCCGTCGACATCGTCCAGTCGGCGCTCGTCAAGCGGTCCGCCGACATGCGACCGGCCTGGGCCGCGCCGCTCAGACGCCACGCGAGCAGGTCGTCAACCTGCGTCATCCCGACCTCTTCCCGGCCGGTCCGGCCGAGGAACAGCAGGCACGTGTAGGTGGACGCATTCGCGAACACCTGCTGGTGACCGAAATGGACGACATCCGACACGTGCCGCCCGGCAGCCAACATCCCGCGCAGCGGCTCGCCGTACTTCGCGTTCATGAACTTGTGCGGAAGGATGTAGCCGAGCAGGCCGCACTGGTTGAGCAGCGACAGGCCCCGCTCGACGAACACCACGTAGATGTCATAGTTGCCCTTGCTCGCCGCGACGTAGCGTCGCTTATAGAACTCGACCTCGCGCGGCGCGAACTCCTTGAGGTTCTGGATGCGGATGTACGGCGGGTTCCCGATCACCGCATCAAACCCGCGCCTCTCCTCCGGCACCGCCTTGCCGAGGACCAGCGGGAACTCCGCCTCCCAGTCGAAGACGTTGACGCGGTAGCGCTCCTCCTCATCGAGGCCGGCGAGGCCGAGCTGCTGGTCGTCGTAGAAGTCGGGGCCGATCAGCGAGTTGCCGCACTTGATGTTGGCGGAGAGGTCGGGCAGAGCGCGCTCGCGGAGAAAGCTGAGCTGGGCATCGATGCTCTCCGCGGTCTCGCCCTCGAGCACCTTGAGCAGCAGGCTGAGCTTGGTGGTCTCCACGGCCTGGGCGTCGATGTCGACGCCGTAGATGCTGTTCAGCAGGATGCGCTTCTTCTCGGCGGTGGTGAGGCGCCACTCGCCGCCGGCGCCCTTGTAGAGTTGCTTCTGATGCTTCTCGGGTCCGTGCGCCACGTACCAGTCGCGGTGCCAGTCGAGCAGGTACTGGTAGGCGCCGATGAGGAAGGAGCCCGAGCCGCAGGCTGGGTCGAGGATGCGCAGGGAGGCGGCCTGCTTGGGCGTCAGCCCATCGAGCAGGCGGCCGACCGTGTGCTCCACGATGTAGTCGACGATGTAGGTGGGCGTGTAGTAGACGCCGCCGGCCTTCTTGACCTCGGGCTTGTCCTCGACCACGGCGCGGTGCCCGGCCGTGAGGCGAATGACCTTGCCGAGGAACTGCTCGTAGACCTGCCCGAGGATGTCGGCGGGCAGCACGCTGAACTCATACGGGCTGTCGGGGTAGTAGAGCCGCTTGAGGATGTCCTTCAGCGGCTTGTCGTCGATCGCCAGGCCGGGGGTGAGCCGGTCGGCGTAGCCGGCCCGGCCTTTCTCGTCGGCGAAGTGAAAGAGGCCGGAGTCGTAGCGCTGGTCGGCCTCGTAGAAGAGCGCCCTGAGCCGGCCGTAGGTGCCGCCACCGTTGCAGAGCCCCTGCAAACGTCCATAGGGCTCGATTCCGCGGTCCTCGCAGATGCGCAGAAAGATGAGGCGGTCGATGGTCGCCTGCACCGCGTAGTTGAGCTCGCGCTGGCTGAGCGACGGGTTACGCAGGGCTATGTTGCGGGCCAGCGCGTCACGCCAGCCCTCGATCTCGCCGAGGAAGGCCTTGTCCACTTCGGCGGTGCCCTTTTTGGCTTTGGTCGACTCGGCATAGCGGTCGAACGAGCCTTGCAGGATCGCCTCCTTGCTGAACACGCCGGCGATCTCGTCCCAGCGCTCGTCGTAGTGCTCGAAGGGGACGTAGAGGGTGCGCGCCGCCGAGGGCTTGTCGCTCGCAGCGGGCTTCACCCGGCAGTCGTAGACGGCGAGCTCCTGGAAGTCGGTGAGCAGGCTCAGCGGCAGCTTGGCCGACCAGGCGTAGCGGCGCAGCTGGTAGGCCGGCGCGGGGTCGTCCTTCAGATTGACCGCCGGCTTCTTGGCCTCGACGAAGAACTTGCGCTGGCCGCCGATGCGAAACGAGTAGTCGGGGGCGCGCGAGTCGAGACCGACCTTGATCGCATCCTCGTGGACGACGTCCTTGTACTGCTGGGCGTGGCCGGCGGTGTTGTCGATGTCCCAGCCCAGCGCCGTGAAGAACGGATCGAGGAACTCGCGCCGCACCTGGGTCTCGTTGTAAGCGGGGTTCAGGTACTGCACGCGGTTGCGCGCAAAGCGTTCGACGAGCTCAAGAACGGCATCCGGTGCAGCCATGCGACCTCCGCCACGCGTGCCCTCGAGGCGACGGCGTTCTGTCCGCGCCCGGTTTGACTCCCAGTCTACAGGTCGGGCCGGACGCGCACGTCGGCCCGACCCCTTCGGTCAATCCTCGACGGCCCTGTCGCGTCGCCTGAGCACCAGCCAGGCGCCCACCCCGACGACCACCAGCGCCGCCCCGACAACGAGGGCGATCCACAGGGTCGAACCGCCGCCTGAGTCCCCCGATGAGACTGGTCGCAGATTCAGGTAGGTGTCGGGCTGGGAGACGAAGAACGCCGGGCCCTCCCCGCCCAGCACCCGCGTCCAGCCCGTCCACTTGGCCGTGTTGTAGGCCTGCAGGTACTGAGGGTACGTGAGCACCATCTCGGGGGTCTGCGTGTACATCAGCTCCTGCATGCGCCAGATCATCTTCTGGCGCTCGGCGGCGTCGAGCGTGACCGCCTGCTCGGCGCAGAGGCGGTCGAACTCCGCATCCACCCAGCAGGGCTCGTTCCAGCCCTCCACCTGGCCGGCGGTGAAGGTACTGAGCGTCTGTCCCGGGTCGAAGTAGCCGTCCCACCCGGAGACGAAGAGGTCGTAGTCGGGGGCGTAGACGTCGCCTTCGTAGTTCCAGACCATGCTCTCCCAGACGCCCATGTCACCGATCTCGAGCTTCGCGCGGATGCCCACCTCGCCCAGCTGGCCGGCGATCAGGCGCGCCTCGGACTGGTGCTCCACGCTGTCGGTGTCGGCCCACAGGCGCAGCACGATCGGCTTGCCGCCTGCCTCGCGGACGCCGTCGCCGTTCGCGTCCCGGTAGCCCGCCGTGTCCAGCAACCGCCCGGCCTCGGCGGGGTCGTAGTCGTACGCGGCGTTGGCCGGCGGCTGCCAATGGTAGTCGGGGTCGCTCCACTGGCCCGGCGGAAGGATCGTCGTGGCAGGCTCGGCGAAGCCGGCCCAGGCGATCTGCGCCAGCTTCTCCCGGTCGATCGCCCAGTTGAGGGCCTGACGAAAGCGCTCGTCCTTGAGGACGGGAGCGCCCCTGGACCCGGCGCCCGTGTAGCAGTTGAAGCAGAGGTAGTCCCAGTTGCGGTAGTTGTAGGCGACCGCCTGCAGACCGTCCGTGCGAGACAGGCTCGCGAACTGCGCCTGCGGCACGCCCTGCGCAGCGTCGATCGTTCCCGACTTCAGGTCGGCGGTCATGGTGTCGGGGTTCTGGTACGTCTGGAAGATGATCTCGTCGAGGTGCGGCGCCCCTCGGTAGTAGTCCTCGTTGGCGACCATGCGCACGAAGCCGCCCTTCTTGAATTCCACGCACTGGAAGGGACCGGTGCCAACGATCGGCGTCTTGTTGACGAATTCGCCGGCGGTCTTCGGGGGGACGTTCGCCCAGATGTGCTTGGGCAGGATGGGGATCCAGATGCGCAGCAGGTCGGCCTTGGGCTCGCTGCACACGATCTGCACGGTCAGCGGGTCGACGATGCGAGCCTCCTTGATGCCGGTCGTGGCGATGCTGAAAGCGTACATGTCGTTCTTGACGATGTAGTTGTAGGTGAAGGCCACGTCGTCGGCGGTGAACGGCTCGCCGTCCTGCCACTTCACGCCCTCGCGCAGGTGAAAGGTGTACGTCTTGCCGTCGGGAGACACGTCCCATCTGGTCGCCAACCCGGTATCCGTCGAACTGAAGTCCTCGGGATCCCAGCCCACGAGCTGGTCGTAGTTGAGCGACCACACCTCGAACGAGGCGGATGCCCAGCCGACGAAGGGGTTCAGGCTGTCCGGGTCGCTGGTCCAGCCCATCCTCATCACGACCGTGCCGGCCGGGGACGGGCTCGAGCCGGAGGCGAGAGCGCCTCCCCCCGGCCCAACGAGAGCGGCCGTCAGCAGTACCGCGGCGATGAGCAGCAGCTTCGTTCTCGTGGCGAGGTGCATGGCCGTCCTCCCCTTGCTCGTCCGGGCACGCTGCCCGGCGTCAGGTCGCGTTTGCCTCCCGTGCCCTGCGCAGCAGGTCGGCGAGTGCCCGCTCGACGTCCTCGCCGAGCGGGAGCTCCTCGCGCCCGGCGAGCAGCTCGTCCGCACGGCGACGGGACTCGCCGAGCAGCGATGGTCTGCCGGCCGCGTCCCACGCGTCGTACGAGTCGCGCACGCCGAGTCCCGGATGGAACCACTCGCCGGCGCGCAGATTCGCGCGCGTCGTGCGCTCCGACATGAAGCTGCCTCCCGGCCCGACCCGGGCGATCGCATCGTCGAGCCACAGCTCGTCGCTCACCGGGATGCCTCGCCGCCCGTACTCGCACATGCGGAAGATCTCGACGTCCACGAGGACCTGCTCCAGGTTGAAGATCATCGCGCCGCCGAGGCTGCCGGGCCCGACCAGCAGATCGGGGCCCGCGAGCGAGCCGACCAGCGAGCTCAGCGTCTTCTCGTAGCCAGTCTGCGCGCCGGGGATGAAGGCGTCTGTCCCGTTGCCCGACCCCATCACCGGCAGGCCGTAGAAGCGCGCCATCTCGGTGCAGGCCGCGCTGAGCACGGGGTGGAAGGTGTTGCTCGTGTAGCGCCCACTGCGCGGGTCCATGCCCACCGGGAGCGCGGCGCAGATGAAGGGCGTGCCGGGCTCGGCGGCCTGCGTGAGACAGAGCATACCGAGCGTCTCGATGGCGGCCAGCAGAACGGTCGCGACCAGGCTGCCCGGCGCCGTGGTACCCATCATGGGCATGGGCAGCACCGCCACCGGGATGTCCCAGCCGCGCAGGGCCAGCCAGCTGTCGGTGCAGCCGGCGTCGATCACGAGCGGCGAGACCGGCGTGATGAGGAACGAGTACGGGTGGCGACGGCGCACCTCGTCGCGACCGCCGAAGACGATGTCCAGCACGTCCAGCACCCACGGCGACCACACCGGGTCGAGCCACGAGTCCTGGATGTGCTTGCTGAACGCGCGCTGCAGATCGGTGTTGTACGCCACCCAGTCCGCCGCGCAGCCGTCGCCCATCCCACCGCCCTCGACCGTCGCCCAGTACACGGCGATCTCGTCGATGGCGTCGATCAGCCGCGTCGCCTCCAGCCAGTCGGCGCGCGTACTCGGGCGCAGCTCGCCGGTCGCGGCGTCGAGGACGTGCGTCGCCTCGCCGGACATGACGAGCGCGGCCTGCCCGGCGTTCATGGGGATGCTCCAGCCGGGGCGCCGGGCACCGAGGGCGAAGCGCTTCGGCGCCAGGCGCAGCGCCTCGGTCACCAGGGCCGGCGGGAAGCGCACGATCCGGGTCGCCTCGTCGACCTCGGCGCCCGCCGCGGCGAGCGCCCGCCGCCCCTCCGCGGTGTCCACCCGCATGCCGACCCGCGCCAGCACGTCCAGGCTGCGCTCGTGGATCTGGGTACGTTCGTCCTCTGAGAGGACCTGGAGGAAGGTTCTCATGGCGACGCTTCCTGCCCGGCGCCGCAGCCGGCGAGCAGCGCGGCGCCGAGCACGCCGGCGACGCACAGGGCGCAGCGCCGCACGTCGGCGGCTCCGCCGCGTCGCCGTCCGTTCACCATCCGACGATCTCCTCGATCTTGTCGAGGGCGGGCTTCCAGCGCACGGCCCGCCCCGTGCCGAGCTCGACCGTGTCGGCGTGCCCCATGACGACGCGCACGCCGGTCGCCGCGATCCAGCGCAGCGGCTCCGGCTCCCACCGTTTCGAGCGGTGACCCACCCACGGCAGCCGCACCAGGTCGGAGTCGCGACGGAGGATGAGGTCGGTGAGCGTCCGCCCGGCGAGATTGGCCGTCGCCACGCCGTCGCCGACGTAGCCCCCGGCCCACCCGAAGCCGCTGGCCGGGTCGAAGGCGGCGCAGGTGTGCCAGTCGCGGGTCGCCCCGAGGACTCCTCCCCAGCGATGCGTGATCGGCGCGCCGGTCACCGCCGGGAAGAGCATCCGGAGGGCGTCGTGGATCCGCTCGAACAGCGCCCGCGGGCGCTCGAAGCGCTCGGAGATGCGCGAGCCGAAGTAGTACGGGGCGGCGGTGCCGCCGATGGCGATGCGGTCGTCGGCGGTGCGCTGGGCGTAGATGAGCAGGTAGCGGCCGTCGCTGAGCACCTCGCGTCCCCGCCAGCCGACCTCGTCCCAGAACGCGGCGGGCAGGGGCGCCGTCGCGATCATGAAGTCGTAGATGGGGACGACGTCCCGCGCGTGCCCCGGCAGCTGGACGGTGTAGGCCTCGGTGGCGAGGATGACCGCCGCGGCCTTGAGCCGTCCGGCAGGCGTGTCCACGCCGCCGGGCCCGGCGGCGAGGGCGGGCGTGCGCTCGTAGATCCGCACGCCCATGCGCTCCACCACGTCCGCCAGCCCGCGGGCCAGCCGCGCCGGGTGCACGCTGGCGTAGCGCCGGCTGAAGAGGCCGCCGAGGCAGCCTTCAGCCCGCACCCGCGCCAGCGCCTCCCGGCGCTCGAGCCACACCCAGTCCTCGTCCCCGAAGCCGAAGGCGCGCTGCGCGTCGAGCACGGCCTTGACGCGCGGCGTCTGCGCGGGCGAGGTGCTGAGCCAGAGCGAGCCGCCCTTGTGAAAGCGCGCGTCGATGCCCTCCGCCTCGCAGACCCGGCCGATCTCGTCGACCGTGAAGAACATCTCGCGCTGCATGCGCGCGGCCGCGTCGCGGCCGTGGCTCTCAGCCAGCTTCGCCAGAGGCGTCGCGAAGAACGGCGAGACCCAGCCGCCGTTGCGCCCCGAGGCGCCGAAGCCGGCGATCTCCTTCTCCACCACGGCGATACGGAGATGCGGGTCGGCCTTGGCGAGGTAGTAGGCCGTCCACAGGCCCGTGTAGCCGGCGCCGACGATGGCCACGTCCACATCGGCCGGGCCTTCGAGCGCGGGCCGCGGTGCCAGGTCGTCGCCGCTGTCGTCGAGCCAGAAGCTGTACGAGCGATAGTCCTTCATGCAGTGGCCTCCCGAGCGCGCGCCGCGCGGACGCGCAGCTTGCCGAGCTCGCGCTCGACGTCTTCTCCGAGCGGCAGCGGATGGTGAGTCGCGAGCAGCTCGGTTGCCCTGCGGGCGGCCTCATCGACCACCGACGGCCGCCCCGCCGCCTCCCACGCCTCGAGCGGTTCGTGCACCCCGAGCCCGGGCAGGTAGTACTCGCCGCTCCGGGCGTTCACGCGTGTCGACCTCTCCGCGACGAAGTGGCCGCCCGGACCGCGGCGCGCGAGCACATCCACGAGCCAGCGGTCGTCCGACGTGTCGATGCCCTCGTGCGCTTTGCGGCACATGCGAAAGACCTCGACGTCGATCAGCAGCTGGGCGTGGCTGAGGATCGTGGCTCCGGCCAGGCAGCCTGGCCCGACCATCAGGTCGGGCCAGCTCAGCTGGCCGAAGAGCGAGCTGAACGCCTTCTCGTAGCCGGCCTGTTGCCCGGGCAGATAGGCGTCGGTCCCGCAGGCCGAGCCCATCACCGGCAGGCCGTAGTGCCGAGCCATCTCGACGCCGGCGACGCCGACCGCCGAGTGCGCCGTCGTCCCCGCGTACCGTCCGTTGCGCGGGTCCATCGTCAGCGCGATCGGCGCGTAGATGAACGGCGTCCCCGGCGCGGCCGCCTGCACCAGGCACAGCGTCCCGATGGTCTCGCAGTTGGCCAGCAGCGTGGTGGCCAGCAGGCTGCCCGGCGCGGTGGAGCCCATCATCGGCATCGGCAGCACGACCACCGGGATGTCCCAGCCGCGCAACGCCAGCCAGCTGTCCGCGCTGCCGCGCTCGATGATCAGCGGCGAGACCGGCGTGAGCAGGAACGAGTAGGGGTGGCGGCGGCGGACCTCCTCACGGCTGCCGAAGACCGTCTCGAGGATCTCCAGCAGCCAGGGCGACCACTCCGGGCGCGCGAACGAATCGTTGACGTGCTTCGAGAACGAGCGCGCCACCTCGACGTTGTAGGCGACCCAGTCGGCGACCGTATCGCCGCCGATGCTGCCATCGACCATGGCCCAGTACACACCGACATCGTCGATGGCGTCGATGAGCCGGGTCGTCGCGAGCCAGTCGGCGTGCGTTCCCAGGCGCGGTGTGTCGGCGCCGGCGTCCAGGATCCTGGTCGCCTCGCCGTCCATGACGAGCGTCGTCTCGCCGGCGTTCAGTGGGAGCTCCCAGCCGGGACGGCGCGCGCCGAGGGCGAAGCGCTTCGGCGCGAGGCGCAGCGCCTCGTCGACCAGCGCCGGCGGGAAGCGGACGATGCGCGTGGCTTCATCGACGTGGGCGCCGGCCGACGCGAGAATCCGGCGCCCCTCGTCGCTGTCGACCCGCATGCCGGTGCGCGACAGGACGCGCAGGGTGCGCTCGTGCACCTGCTCACGTTCGTCCCGCGAGAGGACCTGGAGCAGCGTCTTCACGACGTTACGACTCGCGCCGTCGTCGGCGGCGCCTTGCGATACGTCCACCAGCCGAGCATCGTCCCCCAATCGCGCTCGCGGCCCAGTCACCGGTCAGGCATCTTGTATCAGACGCTCCCCGGGAAAGTCAACCAATCGGGTGAAAATTACTGCAAAACTCTATGAGATAGAGTCCTGCGTCGGCTGCGTCAGCGCGCGCAGCGCGGCGCGAAAGAGCCGCTCCCACACTTCGTACACACCATCGACATCGAAGCCCGGGTCGGCGGCGCACTGAATGGTGAGGCCGTCGCCGACGGCGATGGCGAGCGCCGCGAGGCGCTGCACGCCGGCGCACGCCCCGGCATCCGCCTCTGGAGCCAGCACCCATCCGTCGAGGTCGCGGTACCACTGGTACAGCTCGGCCAGCCGCGACCTCAGCGCCGGGTCGCGGAGCACGTGCGGAAGCAGATCGAAGAAGAGCTGGTTCTCCTCCCGGCTCGTGCAGCCCTCGCGCTGCAGGCGCAGCAGCAGATCGAGGCGGGCCTGCTCGTCCCGCTCCTCAGCCAGTTGCGCAACCAGTTTCACGCTGTCGTCGTGGTCGAGCCATTCCACGAGCGTCGTGATGAGCGCATCCTTATTGCCGAAGTGATAGCGGATCGCGGCTTTGTTCTCGCCGGCTTCGACGGTGATGGCCTCCAGGGTGAGGCCCGAGAACCCGTCCCTGGCCAGTACGCGACGCGCTGCGGCGAGCAGACGCCTGGCCGTGGGTGAGAGCTGCTCGGCCGGGTCGACGCCGGGCGGGGGCTGCCCACCCGGAGGCGCAGGCTCCGCAGGCGGCCTGCTGCCGACCTGACCAGCTTCGACGCGTCGTGACCGGCCCATGGCACCCTCGCAGTTCTACCCGTAGCGCAGGCAAGTTCACCCGCACGGATGACCCTGACGCATGATAGTCGCAGTCCGGCTCGGGTGGCAAGGCGGGGCACGCAGGGCCGCGCCCGCCGCGATGGACCGGGCCGGCCCGCGTCAGCCCGCCTGCCCTTCCTCCGCCTCGATCTCCGTCACCACGCCCTTCGAGGAGGGCAGGAGCTCCACGATGAACACGCCGGTCAGCATCAGCGAACCCCCGACCAGCAGGCGCCAGGTCACGGCGTC
>Ga0194043_1001996_pt1 | contig 11405 bp, 10 predicted proteins | sample JunL4415m_MetaG_FD_161274 | JGI IMG/M metagenome (GOLD analysis project Ga0194043, IMG submission 161274) | Anoxic zone freshwater microbial communities from boreal shield lake in IISD Experimental Lakes Area, Ontario, Canada - Jun2016-L442-15m | ecosystem: Environmental > Aquatic > Freshwater >...
TTGCTGAACCATTTGCACGTGCAGTTACACCAGTATAGGAAACTATAGTAATAGCTGCCAAGATACCGATAACTACGATAACTACCAAAAGCTCAACAATAGTAAAGCCTCTGTCTTTTTGATTAAGTTTTTTATTTAGAACCATTACTGATGCCCTCGTTTATTGATTATGTTAATAATATACTACTGTCTAGGCATAAACACAAGCATTAATTATTATCATCATATAATATTAATAATATCCGCAATTGCGGATATTATTAATATTTAAAATTTTTCTATTAGAATGTAGTCAAACCAGTTGTACCAAAGTTGGTAGCATTATTGGCAGTTCCCCAGTACATACAAGTATCACCGCCGGCATTAACTGCTAGAGTAGTACCTGCTGACATATTACATAAGGCACTTTTATCAAAGTCATAAAATACCACTTTTCCACCAGTTGTTGGTGTAGCTGTTAATTTATATAGATGGAATACAGTCGTACCATTACCAGAAGTAGGATCTGCTACACCTATAGTTATACCTGATGGTATCCTTGCTACGCTAGCTAGTGTTCCAAATTCAGCAATTGTGACTGGATATTTTGCATCCGTATCAGCGTTAATCGCATCCGCTACACTTATTACTGATGCTACGTTAGCAACAGTTTTAGATTTATTTGCACGTGCAGTTACACCAGTATAGGAAACTATTGTAATAGCTGCCAATATACCGATAACTACGATAACTACCAAAAGCTCAACAATAGTGAAGCCTCTGTCTTTTTGATTAAGTTTTTTATTTAGAACCATTACTGATGCCCTCGTTTATTGATTATGTTAATAATATACTACTGTGTCGATATAAACGCAAGCGTTTTCATTATTCTTGTTTAGTTTAGTCTTCTAGATCCAACAATTTAAAGTGCGACTTCGGTGCTAGGGGCAGTGTGTGTCGGTTCGGTGGCGGTGTATTGACGAACAAAAATCCAATCAACCTGCATGGTACCAGAGAAGTTATTTAATTCCAGATATAAATTATCAGCAGCATCATTGACATATGGCGAGACTGTATTTGCTGTAAGGGCGTCGACCGCGTAATCAATACGTGTACTTTGACGGAATGATGACTTAAAACGACGCCAACCAAGCCCATATCCACTCTGAAGCGCAACACCCGATTGACTTGCGTTCCCAGAAGAGTTTGAACTTTCCCAGTATAGGTTATTATCAGAATAGTAAACTATATCCCAACCATTTTCCCCATTATTAACATCACTTTTAAACTTATCTGCCAACGATACTGCCGCTAGGCGACCTACTTGACTTGCTCCACCCTTTTTTATCATAGCCTCAGTAATAGTATTATTACCTAATGTATAATTACCTGCTCTTATTGAATCGCGAGCATTAGGAAGGTTTAATAAACCACCATTCAACAAAGGATATGAAGCATTGTATTTATCTGTCCACTTACTGGTGTCTACGGATGCACCACTAAAATCGTCACCAAAAATCATTGTGTTTGTAATATTTGAAGAGCTCGTCGCGCTTGTATTTCTGTAATACATATTAATATTCGTATTTCCAGTTGCTAAGGCACCACTATACTTTACCCAATATTTTCCATCAGATTCTTGCCAATATGGCAATTCTGTACCATCTAGTTTAGTAAAGCGAAGGTCGGCGTAATCACCGCTGACTTTTGGTGTACCAGCAGACCCGTAAAGTAAATTAACCTCAGAACTAGACATTCCACGCTTGAAAAACCTAACCTCATCTATTTTACCATTTACATAGCCTCCTGGAATCGTGTCTATTCTACGGCCACCAATAGCTGGTGTCAGAGTTTGAGCACCAATTGAATTTGCAGACGTCACGGTACCAATCGAAACACCGTTCTGATAGAGGGTAAATACGTTTCCGACCCTTGTTACAACGAGATGTAGCCATGTGTTGGTTACCGGGACTGTTGAGGTGTTAAGAACGGTATTCCAGGCATTGGTAGTTGAGCCGAGAAAGTTAATAGTGTTATTCGTTTCTAGATAAAGTATATAACCAGTCTGATCACTTGCCCCCCTACGGTCAAAAATAATCTGGTAGCCCTTGTTGTTTACTGCAAAATTTACCCATGTTTCTAAAGTAAAGTCTCCGCTTCCAGGATCTAAATTTGTACTTGTTGGCAGTGTAACCTTATCATCTATGCCGTCCAAAGAGATACCACCACCGAATTTACCTGAAGCCCAGGCCATGCCTGTAGTATTTGGATTAGTAGCTGTTCCACTATTATTGTTACCAGACATGTCCTCAAACCCAAAAGTTGCCCCATTTGCAATACTTCCTGATGTTATATTACCAAAATGGTACGATGCGGCTAAATTATTATTGTTCACAAAAGCTGAATCAGTAAAAGGTGATACAGCCAACTCATAATTCGTCAAATCTCCGCCCGAACTATTGGTAATTGTGATTGGTCGCTTATATGCCCATGTTCCGCCGCCACTATTTGAAAGCGCGATTGATGATCCGCCTAATTGGTGTATAGAAGATTTAATAGTGCTACTATGAGATACGTCGCGGCCGGCAATGGTTTTAGTACTAGTAATAGTAACTCCAATAGTGTTGGTCGTTCCTATAGCGGTTTGCCTGACTGCTGGGTCGGTTATAGAGGGATTGTTGGCGGTTGTGTTGGCGGTTGTTGATCCAGAAGCATAGTAATTGACGACAAATCCACTTGTGCTAACACCATCAACAAGTTTAGTGTCATCTGTTTTACAAAAAGCTGCAGTATAGTCATGTACGCATGTTGGTTTTTGCCAAGGTTCAGTACAATTTGTGCCAACATTAGCATAAGTGGATGGCATGACGACTCGTCGCCATAAAGTGTTGTCTTTTACAAAATAGACGATGTTTATCATTAGTTTTGAGTTTTGGTTGACTGTTGCACTGTTGCAGGCATTCGGTTGATTTACCAAGTTAATATAATTTTTTCCCGAAGATAATGGGTTTGTAGGAGTCGCATATGAATTTAGAATTAGCATTGTACCGTTTGCTGTACTGGCATTTTGGAAAGCTGTTGTAGATGTACTACCATTATCATAACCTTGACCTGCCGAAAGAGTAAAATTATTTGTTGCTAAATACCCAGCACTAGATTTAACATCGGTGTCGATTTGATTTAATGCGTCTTGAATACTATAAGTAGTAGAATTAGCGCTTCTAGATGCCAGAACATCTCCGGTCATATTAACAATTGCTCCGATAAAAACACCAATTGTCAGTAAAACTATTGGCGCAACTATTAGCATTTCGATAATAGTAAAGCCTGATTTTTTTGAGTGCTTAGTTAATGGCCTTACTGTAGTAAGACTTTTTAATTTGATGTTGATATATTTACTAAGGTTTGACATAAGTTGAATTATTTACTGTTTGCAAGGGGCTGCCATATGTAACTGTGACGCTAATTTTTGATATCGATATATTAGTTGCGTAAGGACAACTGAATGTAATTGTTCTTTTGACATTTGATAATCCTTCTACTGTAACGGTTTCGTTTGGAGCTGGCAATCCGACTGGAGAAGTAGTACAAGGATTTGTTGCCAGCGGGCTGTATTCACTTATATATTGATCCGTGAGATTTCCAGCTCTTGATTGCATTCTGGCTTCGCCGCCATCTTTAATTACAACAGCGTATAGTTGGAATCCTGATATCAAAAAAGCAGCCGCAATGAACAAAGTTATTAAAAGCTCTACTGCTGAAAAACCCGATTGTTTTATGTGTATTTTTTTCATTGATTCTTACTCGTTATCATACAAACATTTTTATTCATATTTATTCCGGCTAGTATTTTTGGACATTCTGTTGTTGCATTTTCGACTATATAATAAAGATTAAATTTCTTACACTCATCAGTTGCTAGTGAGCATAATGTCCAGCCGTTAATAGAATCATATTTAAGAGGTTGGTAAACGTAGTTGTCTTTCGATATATCTATTGTCGCAGTTACTCCTGCTTCAGTCTGTGTGGTATTATTTGCAGGGATAAATGTTGTCTTCGCGCTAATCTCTTTATTTTCATTACTTGTATCTAAACCTGGTGCAATAAGCGATCTTATATCAATATCGACTAGTGCTTCGGTCATAGTCGCAGCAGACGTGGTGATTAATGTTGAAGGGTAAGAAATGGTATGATTTGAGGTAGTTGTTGGTGTTAGATAGCGGATTATAACAACACCTGAGCCACCAGCGCCACCAACACCAGAACCACCACCGGCACCTCCGCCACCACCACCTCCAGTATTCGTTGTTCCAGCTACACCATTGGGATACCCACCAGCTCCTCCGCCGCCATTACCTCCAGAACCATGAGTACCATTGTTCCAAGTAGACCCTCCTCCTCCACCTCCGTAATATACAGATGAACCACTAATACTATTTGAAATGCCGATTCCGCCATTACCCGAGGTAGATGCACCTGTTGGATTGCTACCAACACCTCCAGCTCCACCACCACCTGCCGAAGGATACGGTGAGGCATAGTATGATGATGTTACCGTACCACCAGCATTACCTTGACCTGTTGTGCCAGCACCTCCATTTGTCTGAACTGTACTGGTGGAGCCTCCTCCACCGCCCGAACCGCCGACAGTTGCTGAAGACGCTAAATCATTTTTCCCACCATAACCACCACCCACAGCTGTAAGTGTACTGAATACTGAGTTTTGACCGTTTGTTGCGCCAGCTGCTGAGGCCGCATTTCCCCCAGAACCTCCATTGCCAACTGTGACTGAATACGCCTGAGCGTTAACAGTAAATGTCATATTATTTATTACTCCGCCAGCACCGCCACCGCCGCTGACTCCTCCTCCACCGCCAGCAACAACAAGCACTTGGGCGCTGACAGCATTAGTGCAGGTTAGTGAACTAGTACCAACAGTTGTAAATTTGTGGACTGTATATAATCCATCGTGTGTGGTAATACCACCTGTCATAGTACAGTCGGCTGCTGTAATAGTAGTGTCAGTCCCAGATGTGTAGTATGTTTCAAGTTGTTGAGCAATTGTCTCGACATCAACTTTTCGTTCTACATCACGACCATTGGCTTGCGAGCTGCGCAAGTTTACGACGCCCAAAATTAATAATATGGACATAATACTAATTACAATTATAAATTCTACAATAGTAAATCCGCGGCGGTTCATATGTATTAATCATAAACGTCTTGCGTTAAAATCGCAAGTATTTAGAGGTGATAACTAATCTTATATTTCGAGAGGTTCTTGTTCGATTTGGACCCGGAATTTATCGCGTACTTTTCCAATAATTTCGTCACGCGCATTTGCCAGGTCTTGGTATGATTTGGCAGATTCATTGATTAGTACCAGCGCGTTTTTGTCATAAACTCTAATGCCAGATATTAAACTACCCTTAAGACCAACATTTTCAATTAACCATCCTGCAGGCACTTTGAAGTGTCCGTCGCCCATGTCGTACATTGGAATATTAGGATTTACCTTACGTAAATCTTCTAGCTGCCAATTTTCTACAATTGCGTTTTTAAAGAAAGACCCAGTGTTAGGTAATATTTTTGGATCGGGAAGTTTTTCTTTTCTAATATCGATCACGGCATTTCTGATTACTGCTACGGTAAATATTTTGATATTTCTTTCATCAAGATATTTTTGTAATGATTCATAAAATGGCGGTTGAGGCTGGTTTTTGGATAATTTTATCGTTATTGATGTTATAACGTAACGTCCCGATTCGTCACCACGGAAAATGCTATTTCTATACGAAAAACCACATTCAGTATCTTGTAAAGTTACAAATGTATCGTTTTCGATATCATAAGCCTCTAGCGATTGAAGGGTATCAGCAATCTCTTGGCCGTACGCGCCAACGTTTTGGATAGGTGTGGCACCAGCTGTTCCTGGTATTGCCGACATTGCCTCGATTCCACTCAATTGCATATCGACAATACGTTTCACAACCGAGTCCCATTGTTCACCTGCACCAATGCGTATTGTGGTTGAAAGAATGTCATCAGAGATAACTTCGAAACCAGTAATCCTTATTCGGACAACAATTCCATTAAAACCCTCGTCTTTTGCGATAACATTGCTTCCGCTTCCGATTATGAAAATAGGTAATTTTTGTTTTTTCGCATTTCTACAAACCATGGCGACCTCATCGCCGTTCCTGACTTCTGTAATGAATCGAGCGTTTCCACCAATTTTCATAGTCGTATAGTTTTTTAGCGGTATTTTTGTGTGAATTTTCATACGGTCATTATTATAGCTCAAAATTGCCATGCGTGATATAATTATCTCTGTTATGCACCCGTAGCTCAGCGGATTAGAGCATCTGTCTTCGGAACAGAGGGTCGGCGGTTCGAATCCGTCCGGGTGTACCAAAATAATAATCCTATCATTGATAGGATTATTATTTTGGTAGATTTGCGAAGCGAATCCGAACCGTAGGTTCGGCGTAGTGATTAGAGTTAAAAAGTGTTTACATTTTTTAACGAATGAACGGAGAAGGCTTTGGCCGCTATCCGTCCGGGTGTACCAAGTATCGGCACTATACTATAGTGCTTATTTATATATAATGGGATTATGAATATAAACAAACAAATATACAAAAAAATAAAAATTAAACATATACTAATGTTGTTCTCGTTATTATTACTAGTAGCTATTAGTTTTGTGGTTTTGATGTTTTATCAAAATGCGAATACCATACTCGTAGTCACTTCTAGTGGTGGAATGTGTAGTGGTGGGTGTAACCATCCTAAATATCGCATATTAAATGATGGGACATTTGAAGGTCATAGAAAGTTAAGTAGTTCGGAAGTCAGTGAATTAAAAGAAGTTATAAATGATACAGATTTTACAGAATACACAACAAACATTGATCCAAAGTGTCAGTCCTTTGTAGATGGTTCCGACGAAGTTCTAATTTTTCCAAATAAACATGGCGACAATAGATTTACTACATGTATGTTAAATATTCCTGAAAATGATAAAGCATATTCTTTTATTCATAACTTATTAAACATTAGCGAAGAAAAGGTTCAAATACAGTAATGGAAAATTCAGAACAAAAAATTAATACCATTCAAGATAATTCGGGTGAAACTTCATTCAGAGACGTTGAACTTGCTAATTCAATCGAAGATGCAGTCCTTGCTATTAACTTTGGAGAAGGTCGAACAGTCGTTCCTATTGATAGCATCGAGACTATAGACCAGTTGAAAAAAGCCAAACTTGGTGTAGATTATAGGGTTGTTGAGAACTCAGAACCTGGTATTACTTCTGTTTTCGACAGAATTGCATTTGATCCAAAAAATGTTCGAACTCAATCTTTTGCGATATACGAAGGTGATAAACCTGTCGGGTCAATGTCGTTTATTATTGAACCAAAATCTTGGATTGTAGAAAATGAAAGATATTTTCAAAAAAGAGGCGAAGGTGTAATAGTGCTCGATGCACATGCTGTATCAGGTCCTGAATTGCCTGAATTTTATATCACTCCAGGATGGACAAAGGTTTCAGATTCTCATCGTGGATCACTGGCGCTTCCTGGTTTTCGTGCCTTTATGAGTGTTATGGAGGTGTTAGAAGATTCAGCGCCAGAAGGTACCTGGATTGAAGCTGTTGCACAGGGCCAATTACCGTATGACGCAAACAATGAAGCGGTCAATCTATCAAAAAGTGAAGTTGGTACTGTAATTCCGTTTAATGAACTTCCTTTTGATATGAGCCTATTCGGACTAAGTAGCGAAGGAAGTGCTTCAACTGTTAAAATGGCAAAATCACTAGGTTTAAATGAAATTATGGATATTTGTTCTCCGTCTACCTTGGGGCCAGTATTTGCTAAAAAAATTAAATAACGAATAATCTACATTCGATAAATCGTCAGGTTCTTTGGATTTGTTCGTTCGGCAGCACTTTCATTAGGAACAACAGCAAGAATCACTTCACTAATAGTAGACTTTATTATAATTTCATTAGGTAGTTCTGTGATGGCTTCATCAAATCTATCCTTCGATAGGTCTCGTCCAATTGTAAGGTGGGGAGTGAAATCATCTTCATAGATTTTATGTTCCATATTACACAAATTATTGTTTTCTTTTATGAAATCAAGCATTTCAATCTGTAGTTTTGATAGTTCATCTTTGTTTTTTGTGTCAACCATAATACAGCCATTTTTGGTGTCGTCTTGTCTGTCTAGATGAAGCCTAGAAAATTCAAGTTCAATTTTTTTATTAAATTTGCTGAAAAACTTTGTCAGGTCAGCTTTTAGTTTGTTTGCTTTAGAATCTGTAATGAAACGTGGCTGGGTCAAGGTGATATGCGCTTCGTAAGGTACATCGAATGTATTGGTATCTGGGTGATATTCTAGGTCATATTTATTCCTGAAACTATCTAACCAGTCAGGTTTTTCGGTAATGTCGACATTTGTGTATATTGCAAAAAACTTCATTATTTTATTATCCATATCTTTCTAAGTGTAATGAACAGATTCTTACATGACAAGACAATACTGCATTGAATCATAATATTATTATGTTTTTATTCATATTTATTTTATACTAAATAATATATAAAGAAGGGTAAAGAATAAACATGTTTTTAACAAAAATCAGATTAAGTTATTATTTTGTGATAGTATTCGCGGTATTTTTGGTACTAGTTACTTTTATAATGCCACGAGTAAAGTTTGAAGGCGGGGCGTTAGCCTTGTTCTCTGTAAACTCATTTCTTTATGGATTTTATATTTCACCAATTTTAGGTGCACAAAAGGCTAGAATAGAGGAGTTACACAAGATTGTTCGTTCAGAAGCGAACGCTATTTTTGCGATGGCACTTATCGTCGCAAAATTACCTGATAAATTTCGTGAAAAAATTCAAAACATGCTATTAGATTATGTTGACCATGCAATGCGACACCGAGTGCCTGCTGGCGGTGAAGAAAAATATGAAGCGATGATTGCATATTGTCTAGATTACAAAGGTGAACACCAAGTAGAGATAGATAAATTACTTGATAAATTGATTGCGAATCAACAAAATCGAACGAACTATGCAATGCAACTTAGTAATAGGGTGTATAGCAATGAGTGGATGATAATGATTATATTATTCTCTGTTACGCTATCATTTATTTTATTATTAGATACTGGTGAAGGTTATATTTATAGGATTTTGGCAGCACTTCTTTGTACTGGTTTAAGCATGCTGCTAATAATTCTATTAAAAATGTCGACCTTGACACATAAAAAAGCTAAACAGATATGGAACCCGTACAAGAAATTAATTGATAGTCATTTTTATAGAATCGATTAATGTTTTAGGAGGACTGATATTCAAGAATACACGTAGTGCATATTCAGGTGACTAAAGTTTTTTCTTTAGTCTCTTGTTTTCATACATATTATCGTCTGCGTCCATAATCGATGTATCCCAATCTGTATATCTATGAGCTGTAGCTGTTCCGATAGATAGAGATAGGGGATTATTGTTATTGTTGTTATTATTATAGTCAGCAAGGCTAGTTAAAATTCTTTCAACTGTTTCTTGAGCCGTATCTTTGTTTATGTTTGGTAATAGTACTACAAATTCATCACCACCTGCACGACAAACACAGTCTTCTTGACGAAAAACATCTTTTAATACTATGCCAACTCCCTTTAAAAGTTCATCACCAGCAATATGACCATATTTGTTATTGACTTCACGCAATCCATCAACGTCAATATTAATAATACTAATTGGATATTGACGACTGTTTTTCAATATCTCACTTTGTTCATCTAGATGATGTCTGGAATATAAACCAGTTAAGCTATCTTTTAATGCCATTTCCTTTAATTTTTCTTGAAGTCGTTTTAGTTCCGTTATATCTACGACCCCCATAGAGCTATATAGTATTTCGCCATTTTCATCTTTTTCAATCAATAAATCAGCTAACACTGATAAAGACGATCCATCTTTTCGAATATGAGTCATTTCAGAATTAATTCGAATTGATTTATGCTTTGGGTCATTCATTTTAATTTCTAGTTCCTGACGTTCTTCGGAATCGATCAAGTCAATAATCGATAGTTCTTTTAATTCTGAAAATGAGTAACCATACATTTTTTGGAAATTGTAATTAGAGATTCCAATCTTATTTTTTTCTCCGTTTGTTGATTCGATAGCGATACCCCAATTAGAAGTAGAAAAAAGCTTGTTCCATTTTTGATTTTGTTTTTCAACTCTTTTGATTTCATCAATATCTACTCTTGTTCCGAAAACCGATATTATATTACCGTCGTCGTCATAATTAATTATTTCAGCTTTATCTCTGACCATGTGCCAAGCACCGGTTTTATCTATTAGCCGTGAGTCACATTCAAAAGATTTCTCATCGCCATTTATAAAAGCTTGCCATTGTTCATCTTTTTCTACGGCATCGTGTCTATTAGTAAGGTAGGATATGATTTCATAAGTAAATTTTTTTGTTTCGTCTTCGTCATAACCGAGAATTGAATAACATTCCGAATCATATGTTTTTTTATCTGTTAAGGAATCCCAGTTCCAAAATCCAGTTTTTGTTGTTTTTAATAATATTTCGACTTTTCGTTTCTCGTCAACAAGTTGGCTCATGATTTGTTCATAATCATCTATTGAAACATCATCAGCATCCTGGTCAGGCATCTCGATAGAGCCATCTAACCTTAATAGATTTGCAAATTTCTTACCATCAACTTCTGTCTGAACCGCTTTTAATGCCATTTTAGCTAATTTTTTAGAAGCGTATTGTCGAGTTTCTACATCTGGGCTTTCAAATCTTTTAGCTAACTCTAATAAGTCTTTAGGTTCAAAATCGTCACAGTCATTTATTTTATCCATAATAAAATACCTCGGCGTTATAAATAGGTGATTATGCAATTATATTTTTTCATTAACACCTATTAATCACATATATTATACCACGCAAACGTAGTTATGTAAAGCTTGTTAGTCGTTTTGACAACCCCTCTTTATCGGTAGAGGATTCATTTTTAAAGTTATATATCATTTCTTGCATCAACAGAGGTAATGGTGTACAATCAATTTTTGTAAATAGGCAAGTATTGCAAATTTATTCGGGCCCATAGCTCAGCTGGTTAGAGCACCTGCCTCTTAAGCAGGGTGTCGTGAGTTCAAGTCTCACTGGGCCCTCCAAATTGTTACACTTAAGACAGAGATAAAAAATCTCTGTTTTTGTTATACTTGTTGCATGGATATATTAAATCAAGTATCAGAGCTAAACCTACCGTTGGGAAAATATGCAATTTTTGGTAGCGGACCAATGGCAATACATGGTATAAGAGATTCGCAAGATATCGATTTGATAGTTATAAGTAGTTTATATGAGGACTTACTATTTTCTGGATGG
>Ga0194043_1001999_pt1 | contig 11397 bp, 8 predicted proteins | sample JunL4415m_MetaG_FD_161274 | JGI IMG/M metagenome (GOLD analysis project Ga0194043, IMG submission 161274) | Anoxic zone freshwater microbial communities from boreal shield lake in IISD Experimental Lakes Area, Ontario, Canada - Jun2016-L442-15m | ecosystem: Environmental > Aquatic > Freshwater >...
GAACGATAACGCCCTTCCACAGGAGCAACACTCCGTCAAATCAACCGCGAATGAGACCACCTTCGATCCCGCCGCTGCACCTATTGCGGATCCTTTTGTTCTAATCAAGCGCAGGGCTCAGGATGCTTTGTTTGCGCGACTCGGTTCACGCCTCTACGACTCTTCTCTTGGCGAGGACCAACTCGACTCCTACGTGGTGCAGGAACTCTCTCGCGTGATTGATGCCGAGCGCGTACCCTTAACTCCCGCCGAGAGGGCACGCATCGTCGCTGAAATCTGTGACGACGTGCTCGGGTATGGCGCGATTGAACGATTCCTAGCCGACCCGGAGATCACCGAAGTTATGGTGAACTCGCTTGATTCGATCTACGTAGAACGCGCAGGGCGCCTAGTTAGAACAAATGCTCGCTACGTCTCAGAGGAGCACCTCAGGCAGGTTATTGAGCGCATCGTCTCAAAGGTGGGGCGCAGAATCGATGAATCTTCGCCAATGGTTGACGCCCGTTTACCCGATGGAAGCCGCGTAAATGCAGTCATCCCTCCCCTCGCTATCGATGGCCCAGTTCTAACGATTCGAAAGTTCTCGGAGAAGGCCTACTCGCTCCACGATCTTGCTGGTATGCGTGCTCTCACAGAGCAGATGATTGACCTCTTAAGAGCCTGTGTTGAGGGGCGCCTAAACATCTTGGTCTCTGGTGGTACCGGCACCGGAAAAACAACGATGCTTAATGCGCTCTCACAGTTCATCCCCAATGGTGACCGTGTTGTAACGATCGAGGACGCTGCAGAGCTTCGTTTGGTGCAGAACCATGTAGTGCGCATGGAGAGCCGGCCACCCAACATTGAGGGCAAAGGCGAGATCTCAATTCGAGATCTAGTGCGTAATGCCCTGCGCATGCGCCCCGACCGCATCATCGTGGGAGAGGTTCGAGGTGCCGAGGCGCTTGACATGCTCCAGGCAATGAACACCGGCCACGAAGGGTCTCTCTCCACCCTGCACGCTAACTCTCCAAGAGATGCACTCTCTAGGCTCGAGACAATGGTGCTCATGGGTGGAGTCGATCTCCCCGTTCGAGCTATCCGAGAGCAGGCAGCCTCAGCTATTGACCTTGTAATTCACGTGAGTCGATTGCGAGATGGAACACGCAGAATTACCCAGGTTGCTGAGGTCAATGGCATGGAGGGCGATCGTCTCCTTCTCACTGACCTATTCGCATTCGACTACGAAGCAGGGATTGATGAAAACGGTTTCTTTATTGGGGATCCGTTTAGCACCGGCCTGCGCCCTAACTTCCTAAACAAACTTCGCGACCAAGGGGTTGAGGTCCCCGACTCAGTCTTTGTTCTCTCGGAGCGAACCAAGAATCAGGGTCGATGATCTCACGGAAGGGATCACTCTTTTCACTAGCCGCTGCTTTTCTATTTACGGCGGCACTCTTTCCCTCTGTCGCCGGCGCCGCAGACTCTGTAGTCGTGAGCGGCGCAGACCTGAGTGCTGCACCAAAAGTGACGCTTACAGTCGCGGTAACGACCGCATCAGGTTCTCCAAATCTAAACTCCTCCGCTTTTACCGTCCTCGAGACCTCATCCAAGAGAAGTGCCAAAGTAATCGGGCTCCCAGGGGACGCATCCCAGGTCGCACTAGTCATTGACACTTCGGGAAGTATGTCTGGAGCTGGGCTTAACGGAGCAAAGGCTGCAGCGGTCGCTCTGCTAACACAGCTTCCTCCCGCAGCATCGGTCTCAGTTACGGGCTTTGGAAATACTCCTTACGTGGCTAGCAACTTCACAACCGATCGCACTGCTACCACCTCGGCGATCAACAATTTGAAGGCCAATGGAGAGACTGCCCTGAACGACGCCGTCTCAATGGGCGCTAAAAGTTTCACCTCCGCGCGCCGAACTCTTGTAGTGCTCACCGATGGGCGGGACACCGTAAGCAGTAACTCAACGCAGCAGGCCACTAAGGATGTCAAGGACTCAAACTCAGTTGTTTACGGAGTAGTACTCGACACAGCAGACTCTGATGTAGTAGCGCCAACCGCGTACGCCGCTGCTTCAGGCGGGCAAGTCGCGCGAGCCACCGATCCAAGTGGTCTTCGAGGCATCTTTACTAAAATCGGCAGCGAGTTGGCCTCTCAGTACCAGATCAGTTTTATCTCCACCGGTAAAGGTTCAACCGGTTTCACGGTTCGTGTCGCTACCCCTGAGGGCACGAAATCAGGAACCATTCGCCTGACCCTCCCTGCATCACCAACCGATGCAGGTGCAGAGGAAGCGCTGCCCAGCCCAACTACTCCATCGGGCGACACCAGCAGCTCTAAAGGCGCAGGATCATCTCCCCTGCTCCTCATCCTCGGCCTTGTAGCGATCATGGGTGCTGTCGGAGTAGGGGCATTTGCTTTTCTCTCAAATAGCGCCCCTGAGAGCCAGCTTGCTGGGACCAAGAACTCAATCGGTTCCTCGCAAACCATGCTTAGCGAGATCAGGCGCGGGGCAACCGCTTTAGCGGAGCATTCACTGCGCGCTGCGGAGCGTGGAGATGCGCTAAATAAGGCTTTAGAACGAGCAGGCATCGACATGCGCCCCGCCGAGTACCTAGTCGCTGTTGGTGTCTCAATCTTCATTTCGGGGCTTGTTGGGCTTCTACTAGGACAACTCGTGATGGGGATCATCTTCGCACTAATTGCGTTCTTTGTAGCGCGTTTGCTCCTTACGCGAAAGATTGGTAAACGCCAACTGGCTTTCGCTGACCAACTAGAGCAGACATTACCTCTGCTCGCCGGAAGCCTTCGCGCTGGGTTCAGCGTTACGCAGGCAATTGATGCGGTAGCACGTGAATCTGAGTCGCCCACCGCAGATGAATTTCGAAGAGTGGTCACAGAGACAAGGCTCGGTAAAGATTTGAATGATGCGCTTGCGGCCCTCGCAGAACGTATTGAGAACCCAGATTTCAAGTGGGTTGTACAGGCGATGGAGATCCATAGAGCAGTCGGAGGAGACCTAGCAGAGGTGCTCGATAACGTCTTCTCTACGATTCGTGACCGCAACTCTGTTCGTAGGCAGATTCAAGCGCTTGGCGCTGAAGGTCGCCTCTCAGCGACGGTTTTGATTGCGCTCCCATTTGGAGCAGCGATGTTCATTCAACTAATCAACCCTGGATACCTAGGGTTGCTCTTTCAATCCGTGCTCGGCTGGACCCTGCTGATTACGGCACTTGTATCGATAGGCATAGGGTCGCTGTGGATTAAGCGGCTTCTAAAGGTCGAGTACTAGGAGCGCATATGTCGATAACTTTGATACTCGGAGCGTTATGTGTTGGGGCCGCTATACCCGTAACTTGGTGGGCGGTAACAGGGCCTCCAACTCAGAAGCAGGCGGCCAAGAGCAACCTGCAATCCGGTGGATCCATAGAGGTTGACGTTCGTAGGCAACTCTTAGAGAAGTCTGCCTCTGAGCGCATGCTCTCGCCGTTAATGCAGCGATTCGCCGAGCGCGGTAAACGGATTACGCCGAGCGGTGCGAGGGATAATTTGCAACAGCGGATTCAACTTGCTGGGCTAACCGATACATGGACAATCGAAAAGGCATTTGCCCTTAAAGCCATATTTGGTTTAGGAGGAGCAGTATTAGCGCTTCTCCTGATTCTCTCAAATCCAGCAGGGCTCATGATTGTCGCGTCTATAGGTATCGCTGTAGTCCTATATCTGGCTCCAGATCTATACCTGCGCTCCAAGGCAACAGAGCGACAAAAACGTATCGAGCAGCAATTAGCAGACACGCTTGATCAAATAACAATCTGTGTCGAAGCAGGGCTCTCATTTGATAACGCAGTACTTCGTATAGCGAATGGAGAGGGCCCTCTTCCTGAAGAATTAGGTCGCACTCTCCAGGACGTGCAGCTTGGGGTACCGCGATCACAGGCGCTAGAACGGCTGACAGAGAGAACCGATGTCCCTGACCTGCGAGGCTTTATTCACGCGTTTAACCAAGCAGAGAAATATGGAATTCCAGTAGCGCAGATACTCAGAGTGCAGTCCTCTGAGATTCGACTGAAGCGCAGACAACGCGCTGAAGAGATGGCGATGAAGTTGCCTGTGAAACTCGTCTTCCCTGTGATCCTGTTCATACTCCCAGCACTATTTGTCGTTGTCGCTGGCCCTGCGGTGATCAGACTCTCCCAGACGTCGTTCTAGGAAGCGTTGTGGAATCCTTCAAAGCGACTACCGCAGCGGATCTCCTGAACACCCCTACAGTTAGCCTGCACATTGGTGCGACCCCAGTTGCTACGGGGCTTGCACCTCTCGATGACGCACTCCGCGGAGGCCTTCGAATCGGAGACCTTTCTCTTCTTGTGGGTCGCCCAGGTGTCGGCAAGACGGTGACCGCACTCCAGATTGCTCGCAATGCTGCTCTAGATGGAAGGGCAGTGACCTTTGTCTGTAGTGAGCACTCGACAAGCGCGCTATTAGAGAGACTTCTTGTTCTCGAGGCGCGCTCAATCGCTCGAGAAGATGAATCCCACTTAATCGACACTGCAATTCATGAAGTCATCGACTCCTCTCGAGTCGGATCAAAACGCGGCTCTCTGTCTCCATTAGCCGAAGAGGTATTAGCGAGAGTTTCACAGTATGGATCGAGATTTATCATCATTGGAATCAACTCCTCCGATTTCAGTCTCGATCAAATGGAGGCCTTAGCGCCACCTGCTGATGGCCTGCTGATAGTGGACCGACTCGATGCGAGGAGTTCGAGCAAGGACGGCTTTGAGTCTGTCAGCGCCGCCGATTTTGCCGTAGCCTTAAAGTCAATCGCAACGCGATTAGGTATTTCTGTCCTTGCTACTTGTGGCACGAATCAAGGAGGCATGGATGCTCGTCGGCTCTCCATCTCAGGTATCAAGGATGCAGCATCGCTAGATCCATTCTGCGACTTAATCTTGATACTTAACGAAAAGGCGCGAGCGGTGGCCGACGTCGCAATCGCTTTCAACCCCGCTAAGAGCGACGAGTTCTCTCGTCAAGTCTTGATCACTGTTGAGAAGAACCGCGCAGGAAGAGGCGGCATAAACATTCAGTTTGATAAGGACTTCGAGTTCTATCGATTAAACCCACATGGATCGTTCCTCGTCGAGAAACTCCTAAGTGACGTTCTATCCGATGGGTAACGAACTAATTACCTGAAACTTCTTTCATCGGCTCTGCGTAGAACTGCGAGTACCACTTCCGGAACTTCAAGATCGGTCCGTCAGTATCAGCCAGTGCTGGTACCGGTAGGAAAACCTTGTTCTCCCAGATTGGCGTGTCCTCTACCACTTGCTTGTTGATCTCCTTAACAAAGGCAGATGCAACTGTTGAGGTAAGTGCTTCGTCTTCAAATTTGCGTACCGTGAAGTTGAATCGAACAATGCAGGTTTCATCATCAATGGGTGTAGTGGTTGCAATATTGATGGCATCTACAATTCCAGAGAACCAAACCTTTGAGAAACCAGGTCCGTAGTTATAGACGTCAATTCGTCCCCAGGTTGTGCCTCGAGGAGTCACGTAAGACTGCCTTGAGAGCATGACCGAGCACGGACCATCGGTGTCGTATTTCTCCACCTCTGCAACTGTCTCAGTTCCATGCACATAGAGAAAATGGGCAGGATCTGCGCTGTTCTCCATCATTTCTTGGGGGACAGTCTTGATTACGTACTCGGAGCTGTAGTACTCGCTCCATCCAGCATCGCCGATCTCCGCGATCTCCTCGACCTCCCACATAGGGGCGATCTCGGGATCCGGGTGGCGCCAGGCGAGAACAAAGCCGTTGCGAACTACGACTGGATAGGTACGCAGTCGCGCCTTGCGATTGACTTTCTCTGAGTAGGGAATCTCAAGGCATGTGCCACCGCCATCAAAACGCCACCCATGGAATGGACACGTAATCGCACCATCAGAGACGTGACCACCCTTGCCTAGGTGCGCCCCAAGGTGGGGGCAGAAAGCATCCTGTAGGTGATACTCCCCTGCTTCATCGCGCCACAGAACTAGGTCAGCACTCCAGTACTGAAGTGCTTTGACTCCTCCGGGCTCCAAATCATCTGGGTACGCAACCTGAAACCAGCCATAAGGGTGCGGAAACGGGAATCTGCTCATCTACTACTCCAGGGTTGTTTAGCGATTGAAAGCCTGCTCCATTCTCCCACTATTGAGCCTGGCCTGCAGACTCATAGGCAGAATTAGAGGTCGAGATCCGTTCTCTCGAAGGCGGCTTCACCGTTGATTCGCGACTGCAATCAGAGAAGTACCAAATGTCTCTATCTCATTGATCGCTAGGTAAATAAAGCCCTCTTAGAGATGGGATCTCTAAATAATTGCCAACTCGAACATCTACCTCTGGCATCTACCGCTGGGGCTCACAAAGGTAAAGAGTACGGCGCCCAGATGGAAGTTTTAGGCTTGAGGTGATCTCGAAACGGAGCCTGAGGAGACGCTCGAATTCTTCGATTCGATAATCAGGGAACATGCCAAGCTCCTTGTTTCCTAGGAGCCTCTCGGCCATCGGATCGTGCGGCTCAACAAACTCCACAATGAGTTTTCCGCCGATATCAGCGAACCACTCAACTATTTGGGACAGGGGAACGTTCGCCGCTAATGCCAAGTGATGCACCAGTGCTAACGCAAGTACAAGATCCGGTTTGCCGCGATCGGTAAACGCTTTGCGCTCGGTACCTCTCCAACCACGAGCCGGTGATGGGTCTACAAGATTCATCACGATCGGAAGAATATTTGTAACCCCATCCTCCTTGAAGGAACGATACATGGCATCAACTGTTACATCGTCGTAATCAACAGCAATAACTTGTTGCGCGTGTTTTGCAATTAGGCGCGCATACGCTCCGTCGTTAGCGCCAAGGTCCCAGGCAACACCGATCTCTCCGGCACTCGCAGTCTCAGTAACAAATCGCTCCTTAGCCTCTCGATCCTCTTCAGAGTACGAGCAGGTTGAACGGTAGGCGCTCCAACCAGAATCAGCGCGATCGCTTTTGAGTTCAGTTACGGTCTTAAGAAGTTTCTTAGCTAAGGCCTTATTTAGCTCGGCACCGAATCCTGAGTTTCCCAAATCCTCCTGGGTTTTACGGCCACCACGATCAAACCTTTTATCCGTCGCAGCCTGAAGCGTGACGTTGCGCATGACTCCTCTTCGGTACTTGCTGGTACCTCTGAGTAGGCGATTCATCTCACTAGGGGTTATTCCGTCTAGGTGCCCCATAAGAGTCCGCTGAAAAGGTATATCTAAGTGAGCCTCAAGCATCAGCGGATAAAGAATCGTCTGACAGAACTGTCGGTAACCAATCCACGGCCCACTCGGAACCGGCTCAAACGAGCCAATGTCGATGAAGACCGGGTTTACTCCGAGAAATTGCAGGTTGAAGGAGTAGCCATCCTTCATCGAGACTCCGTCCTCCAAGCAGGCTAAGAGAATCTCAAGGTGGAGTGCCCCAGCATCTTGAAGCATTGAGAATGACCACTCATACGGGTACGAAATAAATGGAACCCGTTGGTGTTCTAAGACTCCGGAGAACCTACCGGCAACCTCTGAGGGGATCTCCTCATCACCTAATTGACGTGTCCCAATAATTTTTCCGGAATCCCTCAACTCAGCAAATGCTGATGTCGCAGAGAACGTCGAGAAATCGGCTGCAGCCTTGGCATCAAGCCCACGCAGCACGCGACCGTCCAAATAGACAACAGAATTAGCTGGATCTCTAAATGAACCCGACTCATTAACCAATAAACCCATTGCATTCCACCATCCGAGAAAGGTTGCCAATAAGGGCTATGAATCAGCTGGTCTCTAGTGGCAACAGTAGCGATTGACTGTCGTTACGAAGTTTTGTCTTCGCTCTTCTTCGAACCTTTTATACGAGCGATCTGCATTTTCAGAAAAACCACTACACCAGTGAAGCCAGCCGCGATCGCGCCGCCAATCATTCCTGCACTTGTTCCGTCTAAATACGCAAGGTTTCTCAATGGTTCTCCTCTGTAGCGGGGCCGCACCCCTTATCCCAGTTAGATCTAATCCGGGAACCGTACCAAGAGATTTACCCTACAAAGACCATTCCGATCAGCCCATTCAGATCGGCCCATTCCGAGCAGCATGCTTTCAGCTCTCCGGAGCGGTCTTAAAGCAAATACTGATCCAATAGACAGAAGCACTAATCCGATGAATCAGAACGGTTCTGCCTTGCTAAATGAGAGCGGACGACGGGATTCGAACCCGCGACCCTCACCTTGGCAAGGTGATGCTCTACCGCTGAGCCACGTCCGCGTAACGGGGCAACTCTAGCAAGCGCTGACCTGCCCCCGGTCACTGCAACGATGGGTTTCTCCGCGTAGTCTGTTTAGGAGGCCGATCCCCGGCCCACCTGATCGGAGCGAAAATGAAAATCGGAATCTTTGGAGGAGCGGCAGTAGAGCAGGGGCTTGGTGCGGTAAGGCGTGCGGCAGCTACGGCAGAGGCCGAGGGGTTTGCTGCCTTCTGGCTACCGCAGATTTTTGGGCTTGACGCCCTAGCCGCACTCACTCTCGTAGGCGCTGAGACGCCGAGGATCGAGCTAGGCACTGCTGTAGTACCCACCTACCCTCGTCATCCCATTACTCTCGCCGCTCAGGCCCTCACTGTTCAGGCAGCATCAGGGGATCGCCTAACGCTAGGTATTGGCCTCTCGCACCAGTTCGTCATTGAAGAGATGTTCGGGTATTCATTTGAGAAGCCAGCGCGCCACATGGATGAGTACCTAAAGGCTCTCATACCGCTGCTTAATGGCCAGCCAGCCGATATCGATGGAGAGACCCTCAAGGTTCATGCCTCGATTGCTGTCCCTGAGGCAGCCGCTCCGTCGCTTCTCATCGCAGCACTCGGGCCGATCATGCTTCGCCTCGCAGGGGAGCAGTGCGACGGAACCATCACTTGGATGACCGGCCCCAAAACAGTGGAGTCGTTTACCGTGCCGGCGATCTCTGCGGCAGCTATGAGCGCCGGGCGACCCTCACCTCGAGTCGCTGTTGGGCTACCCATCTGCGTAACAGACGACACTGCCGGTGCGCGTTCAAGAGCCGCTGAGATCTTCTCTGTCTACGGTTTTCTTCCTTCTTACAGGGCGATGCTCGACCGTGAGGGCGCCGAGGGACCTGCAGATGTTGCCATTGTCGGTAATGAAGCAGAGGTAGCTGCCCAGATTGGGCGACTAGCGGATGCAGGGGTTACAGATTTCGCGGCTGCTGAGTTCGGAGGCAGTGCTGACGAAGTACGCCGCACTCGTGACACGCTTAGGAGCCTTCTCTAGAAGTCGCTGGTCCTAGGACCACTCCACTAGGACGCCGCCGCTAGGACGCCGCCACTAGGACCCTGCGAGCCTTGCTACGACTGGGGCGAGTAGTTCAAAGTTGTCGTTACCAAATACAACATTCGAGACTCCCCATACTTCGCGTCGCTCGATAAGCGTTTCGCATATCTCCTCGATGGTTCCGGCAAGAACAACGCCTGCGCCAAGCGCCTCTTCGGCATCGATTCCGAACATCGGAGCCATCGCCTCTGCGTAACCCTGCCGGTCATCAGTAACAGCAGCAACGAAGTATCGAATCTGCAACTCTAAGGAATCGAACCTCTCCCCTGCGCCCTCTCTGATCCACTCGATCTTCTGTGCTGTCATTGAAGCGATCGAATCCTTCGCAGCATCTTGAGTAATAGCGCCTGCTCTGAGGTTTGGATTAATACCGATGATGTCTGCGTAACGCCCTGCTAGACGCAGCACGCGCGGACCTCCCCCGCCAATGAGGATGGGGGGACCAGGCTTCTGCGTGGGTAGCGGCGTCGCAGTGTGATTTGTCACTGTGTAATGGTCGCCGGAGAAGGAAAACTCCTCGCCGCTCCAACATTTGCGAATAATTTGCAGAGCCTCTTCAAGGCGCTCAATACGCAGCCCAGGGCGGTCATATGGAATGCCGAGCTGCTCATAATCGACCTGCATCCAACCTGCGCCGATACCGAGGTCCACACGACCATTTGAGAGAACATCGAGAGTCGCGATCTCTTTCGCGAGGATTGCTGGGTGCTTGTAGTCATTTGCAAAGACAAGAGCGCTAACCCGAAGATCCGTAGTGACGGCTGCAGCCATGCTGAGCACGACCATCGGCGCAAGGTCTGTATCGACGAAGTGGTCGGGAGCGTAGAGAGTTGTGTACCCAAGCGACTCGATCTTGAGGGCTAAGGCCTTGAACTCGCCAGACGAGAGATTGCCGCCGATTTGAACACCGAACTTAAAGGGGTGGGTCATTAGCTGCTCCTGTTTGTAATAAATCTTGCTTGATTCGAGTAGTCACTCATCGCCCGGTCGATCCCCATCCTTCAAGACTGCGTTCGCTCTCGTCAAGGTTGGAGACCTCGTTCCATTCGATCCGCTCAAAGCGTTGAATCACTAACTGAGCAATCCTGTCCCCGACCTCAACTACGTAATCAACAATTGGGTCGGTATTTACTAGCAGTACTTTAATTTCATCTCTATAACCAGAATCAATTAAACCGGGAGTATTAAGACAAGTCACCCCATGACGCAGCGCCAGACCTGACCGAGGCTGAATAAAGCCTGCGAAGCCATCAGGGATACCAATCGCTATCCCTGTACCGACAAGCGCTCGTCCGCCTCCAGCGGAGAGCGAGATCTTCTCGCGGGAGCAGAGGTCATACCCGGCATCTCCACTGTGCTGAGCAGCAGGGAGCGAAGACTCTGGAGAGAGGCGTTGAATATTGATCTGCACCTGCAGAACATTATTCCAAAACTCTGCGTAATCCGGGAGCCCGGCGAAATGTGGCAGGCTTGCGCATCACCCACGCACGCAGTCGCCAAGAGGCGCAACCTGCTCTCGTGGCCATCTCAGGAGAGATCAGAGTGGAGCAGACGATCTGGTGGTTTCTTGGGCTTCTTGGGATCCTCTTTTTAGTGGTCGCGGCTGTAGCGATATATGACCTCTTTCAGAGAAAGCATGCGATCCTGCGCAACTTCCCTGTAGTGGGGCATCTGCGGTTTGCTCTCGAGAGTGTTGGGCCAGAACTTCGCCAGTACATCGTTACCGATAACGACTCCGAGCGCCCTTTCAGTCGAGATGACCGGCGTTGGGTCTACGAGGCGGCGAATGCTCAAGAAGGCATCTTTGGCTTCGGGACGGATAACGACCTTGAGTCAACACCGAACTACATATTTATCAAGCAATCCACTTTCCCCGTCAATGCGGACCCAGTTGTAGATACAGATAAGTGGCGTGCCCCCATGGGAAAGACCATTGGAGCTGCGCGCAATCGGCGTCTCGCGTTTCGGCCGGAGTCAATCGTTAACATCTCGTCGATGTCATTTGGATC
>Ga0194043_1002000_pt1 | contig 11389 bp, 6 predicted proteins | sample JunL4415m_MetaG_FD_161274 | JGI IMG/M metagenome (GOLD analysis project Ga0194043, IMG submission 161274) | Anoxic zone freshwater microbial communities from boreal shield lake in IISD Experimental Lakes Area, Ontario, Canada - Jun2016-L442-15m | ecosystem: Environmental > Aquatic > Freshwater >...
ATTAATCACTTCAACCGTTCGTAAAATATGCTACGATTAGCGTTGTATTGCATACCCTGTGGATAACTTGTTATATTTTTCACTGATAATAATAACAGTCAGGCGAAACAATGGACCTAATAGAAGTATGGAAAATAGTCCTCGGCGAACTACAGGTTAGTTTGTCACGGGCAAACTTTGAAACATGGTTTCGAAATACTTTTATCTATGAGTATAAAAAAGGTGTTTTCACGATCGGAGTACCGACTTTTTTCGTGGAAGATTGGCTGAAAAAGAAGTACCTAAAAGATATCCAAAGAGTCCTCCAGACCCAGGCAGACGAACCTCTAACCCAAATAAAATTTAAGATAGCTGCCCCAAAACCAGAGCAGGTTATAAGCTTCGATAAATCCAAGGTTATCCACACCCCTGTGGATAAGTCTGTGCAAAAAGTGGTTACTGAAAATATCCAACAATTACCGCAAAACACCAGTCTAAAAGAAGATTATACATTTGATAATTTCGTGGTTGGTCCGTCTAATCAGCTGGCTCGTGCCGCGGCTGAAGCAGTCTCTTCTAAGCCTGGAAATCTCTATAATCCCCTTTTTATCTACGGCGAATCAGGACTTGGTAAGACGCACTTGATGCAGGCAATCGGCCATGAATTCCTGAAGAAATATCCGGAAAAAAAGGTCTTATATGTTTCCACTGAAACGTTTATAAACGATTTTATCCAAGCAGTTGGCTCAGGATTTGGCAAAGCAAAAGATTTCAAGAATCGGTACCGAAGTGTCGATCTGCTACTTATCGATGATATTCAGTTTTTATCGACAAAAGAGCAAACACAGGATGAATTTTTCCACACGTTTAATCACCTCCATCAAAACAGAAAACAGGTGGTGCTTACTTCGGATAGAATTCCAAAAGATATAAAGGGCCTAGAAATTCGTTTGAAAACTCGTTTCGAAGGGGGAATGGTTTGTGACATTGGCTATCCAGATCTAGAAACTAGGGAGGCGATACTTCGGGACAAAGCGAAGAAACTAAACAAGATCCTAGATCCCGATATAATCACTTTTATCGCGACAAACGTCAAATCCTCCGTCCGAGAGCTAGAAGGTGCCTTAAACAAGCTTATAGCGACTTGTGAGCTGACAAATACAGAGATGACAGAGTCCAAAGCCGTCGAAGTGCTAAGCAACATCGTAAAAGAGAAGCAACAGTTCATAACCCCAGAACTAGTCATCCGAGAAGTCCACAAATATTATAGAATTCCAATTGAAGAATTACTTGGAAAAAAGCGAACAAAAGAATTAGTTACCCCTCGTCAAACAATAATGTATTTGCTCCGTCATGAATGTAATTTATCTTACCCAGAGATTGGACGTAAGATGGGTGGCAAAGATCATTCGACTATCATGCATGGATGTGAGAAAGTCCAAAAAAATATATCCACAGATAACCGTTTAAAAGATGATATAAATTTTATTAAAGAAAAGATATTCACAATTTATAACTAGATAAACAGATCTTTAGCTTATATAAAAATATTAAATATATTCCTTGATTATTCGGCTAGATAAACCAGAAAAATTACAAAACATATTTTGGATTACGGGGTAGTATTTATATAGCTTATAAAATTAGTAGTAGTAGTAAGGGCTGTGGACAGAGTGGATAACTCAAAATATGACGCGTTAGAGCGACAAAATCGGTCAGGAAACAGTGGATAAACCGGGTATATAAACTGTTTATAACTTGTGTACAGAAATAATTGTCGCCAAAATGTATAGAATAAAACTGGGGATATGTGGAAAAAACAGGTAATTATACACAGGCAAGTGACGGAAAAGACGACATATCCACAGGGTATAAAGTAACGACAAAAATTGATAGTCTAGGGGTGGATAAAACGACACATAATAATTCATTAATTAGACACAGGTAAGTGCATAACTGTGGATAAAGCTAAAAATAGGAGACAAATGAAAGCGACAATCTTACAATCAAACTTTGCTAAGGCGCTGAACATGACAAGCCGGATCGTTGGCAACAGAACGACATTACCAGTTCTTGGTAATATCTTGATCAGTGCGAAGAAGAGTCAGGTGAAGTTTTCCGCAACCGACCTAGAGGTGGGGATAACGACAAAGAGTATAGGTAAAATAGAGGAAGAAGGGGATATCACACTCCCTGCGAAGCTCCTGTCGGATTTCGTGCTGAACAATAAGGATGAGTCTATCGAGATATCCACAGTAGGAACTGTCGCAACACTGAAGTCGGATCACTATGAGGCTTCGATCCATGGAATTGCCGCAGAGGAGTTCCCAACTATCCCTGAGCCACCAAAGACAAATAATGTCACGGTGAACAAAGAGCTTCTCTCTGACGCACTGCGCAAGGTTGGTATCGCACCTGCGACAGATGAGACGAGACCAGTTCTTGCTGGTGTGTTCTTCCAATTTGAAGGAACAAATCTGACGCTGGCTGCGACTGATTCATATAGACTTGCCGAGAAGAAGCTTGCTGTGACGGATAACACAAATGACAGCAAGATTATCGTCCCAAGCAGAACTATCAACGAAGTTATCCGCATCATGCCGACAGTTTCTGTCGACGACGTTCAGATCTCTGCTGCTGAGAATCAAATCTCTTTTAAAGTAGGGGATACATACATAATTTCGCGACTGATCGAAGGATCTTTCCCAAACTACACTCAGATCATTCCGGCTGCTGGCAAAACTATTGTTACAGTGAAGAAAGTAGACTTTGTCTCGGCGGTGAAAATGTCGTCCTTGTTTGCAAAGGACACAGCAAATAACAATGTGAAGATGGTAGTGGGGAAAAACGAAATTAGCATCCTCTCTGCTGCTAGCCAGAACGGCAGCGCGAAGTCCTCAATAAATTGTCCAGTAGTAGGGGATGGTCTAGAAATTGCTTTCAATTCGAAATATATAGTAGACGTGCTAAACGTGATAAACGATGACAACGTAGTTCTGGAGTTTAACGATAATACCTCGCCGGGCGTAATAAAAAGCGAAAAAGATACAGAGTATGTCTACATCATCATGCCGCTGAAGGTAGAGAACTAAGGCCTCTAGTTTTTAGTGGGTAGTTTTTAGTTTTTAGGCTTGTCATCCTGAACTTGTTTCAGGATCCCGTCGCTATTTATACGGTTATAAGATCCTGAAACAAGTTCAGGATGACAAACAACAGGACAATAGAAATTTAATCATGCTAAAATCGCTGACGCTAGAAAATTTTCGTAATCACGATAAAATCACCGTAGAGTTTAAAAAGGTGACAGCAATTATAGGTCCAAACGGTGTCGGTAAAAGCAATATCCTAGAGGCGATATCTCTAATCTCGTCTTGTCGTTCTTTTCGCGAAGAGGACAAAAGAAACTTAGTAAACTTTGAGTCTGACTATGCCAGAATAACCTCGGGAGACTTGGAAGTATTTATCCAAAAAAATCCCTCACTTCTTTTTCAAGCAAAAGAAAGGGGAGTAGTTAGAAAGAAATCTGATTTTATTGGAATACTTAAAAGTGTCGTTTTCTCCCCCGAGACTATGCAGCTTATTGACGGCTCGCCTCGCCTCCGTCGTCGTTTCTTAGACATCATGATTAGTCAAAAAGATCATGACTACTTACGTCATTTGATTGCTTACGAGAAGGTAAGACAAGAAAGAAATTCCCTTCTTCATTCGATACGCTGCGTCGGCGACAGAGAAGATGAGCTTCTGTATTGGGATCAAGAGTTAGCAAAACATGGTGCGATAATCACCAAAAAAAGAGAGAAAGCAATAAACTTTATTAATAAAATTATACCACAATTTTATTCTGAAATATCTGGTAAAATTGAAGATGTCCTAAATATCGAATATCTGAATAACTCGAAAAATGATTTTCTGGAAAAATTAAAAGAAAACAGGTATCGCGAGATTTGTTCGAATCACACAACGATTGGCCCACACAGAGACGAGCTAATTTTCAAACTTAATAAATATAACATGGCGAATTATGCATCGAGGGGGGAGATCCGTTCCGCAGTTTTGTCCCTTGTGATATCTGAGCTAGAATTCCTTAGCGAAGGGACTGACGTCAAACCTATTTTGCTGCTGGACGATGTTTTTTCAGAAATGGATAGTGAACGTCGAGCAAAGCTTAGTGTCTTAGTTTCGACTTATCAGACGGTGATGACAACGACAGACCTAAATCATTTATCGCCAAAATTAATTAAAAATGCACAAATAATCGAGCTATCTCACAATGGATAAATTAGACAAGATAATGCACATATCTCTGGCCAAGAAGGGCATGCGAAAGGTCACACAAGGCTCAGAGATTTGTTTCTATGCCGAACAATGGGGAAAGGGACGTTTTGTCCCAATCTCTTTTCTAAATGGCACTCTGAAGATTGCTGTCTCATCTTCCTCCGCGTCAGAGATGCAGATGGAGACAGAAAATTTGCTTGATTATGTGAATGAAAAGATACGATACAAAGTTTTACACCAAGTAAGGATTATAATCAAAAAAGATGTTCAGAGAGATTATAGATAAGATTACAAATATTCCTACTTGCTCCAGTGTGAATACGACAAGCTAAAGCTTGCACTACGGACATAAACGTAGACCACGCTTTAGCGTGAATTATCGTATCTTAATCGAGAGGGATATATTAGTATAAATAAGAAATGACTGTATAGTATACAGTCATTTCTTAAAATTAATACGTCATTGTGAGTGAACTTGCGTGGCAACCTGCCATATATAGATTGCCTTTAATTTTTTATAGTATTTTTTATGACAGTTTCAAATATTGTCACAAGGCCAATTAAAACATACCCAACGATAGCCCAGATAAATGTTTTCTTGGCGGTTTCTGCTTTTGCCTGATCGCCCATTGAGCTGACGTAGAGAAAGGCACTATAAAGAATCATAATGCTAAACAAAATAGTTCCAAAAGTTTGAATTAGCTTTGTAAGATCTCTAACCCCATTATTTACATCTCCTAGGTTTTTGTTCGAATCCGTACCATTAAATCTATCAAAGAAATCACCAATAGTTTTTATTGCGCCTGGGATTGTAGGATCTGGCGTAGGCGTAGGATCTGGGGTTGGTGTAGGATCTGGCGTAGGGTTCGGGTCGGTTGCGACAAGTGTAGTAAAGCTGGCTATATCAGAAAGGTTGTCGACTAATGTTGTTCCACCGGGCTGTCCGTTTGGTTGGGATATTTTTGTCGAAATGCGGTACCAATATTTTGTGCTCGGTATCAGTCCAGTAAGGGTAAGGCTATGTGTTTCTGATGCCAAAGCATCTTTTAGTTCAAAGGTATTTACCAGATTGGTTGCATTGACATCAGAATATACATAAATACTAGTATTGATAGTCTCTATTCGAGAACTCCAAGAAACTGCTGTTTTCGTATCTGCCGGAACAGTTCGTATATTTAAATAAAAGGGAGCGGCCGGGTCTGAACCTGCGGGGTGAAGCTTAGCTTGAACCATCCCGTCAATTAGCTTAGATATCAGAGTGACACGCCTATCGTTTGGACCGAGTGGACCGAGAAGTCCTGGATAGTACGGCCATCCATCATATTCATAAATCTTATTGAATACTTCGATTATATCATTTGTTTCTTTTCCTTTTGCATCCTTCACGGTTCCTAGATATTTTGATAAATCCCTAGTATTGCTTGATGTACACATTTTAGCTAAGATCGACAAACTGTTGCCTGAATTTCCGACTTGGTCAAGAGCGGATTCTAGTTTCGAAACTATCTTCATCAATTCCAGATAACCATATTTGTCAACAGTATTGCCTACTATTCTTCTGGTAAAGAATTCCGTAAAACCTTCATACATTGATTGCCAATGTACTATACAGACACGCTGCCCTGAATTGTCTTCATACTGACCGCAGACCTTGTAATACCAAGTCGTCATAGCAGCATGCATCATTTCATGCACAGTTGTAGTTTGACGGTATGGACCTGTCTTTAGAAATAAATATGACGGAAGATAAATCATATCTTTGGCTATGCCATTACCTGGTATATAGCAAGCCATAACAGTACCAGTGCCACCGCATTTATTCTGAATCTCATCAGTCGGGTTCTTGAAATCTGCTTTGCTGCTTAAAACCATAATTTCAGAAAAGCGCAAAGGATTTCCGTTCATATAAAAGCCTTGGTCAACTTTCGGCATCCAAGAGGTGTCTATAATTAGGTTATAATCCGACTGAAGGTTTTGTTTAATCTTTGCTTTTCTCGCTGTCAAATCGCTACCTAAAGAGTTGAAGGTAGTGCTTTTTATGTCTTGTTCAGCTTTCGCGGAATAGACGACCTTGATATCATATGCAGATGCCGTCTTAGTATTAAAAAAATATGTGCAAGCGAATATTGCAATAAAAAAAACCGCAGTGCTTAGCTTTATTAAAATTTGAGAAATTTTTCTCACTATTTCCTCTCCAAGTAGGCCATTATATCTACTTGAACTGCTATGCCAAAGTCAGTATTTGTCTCGAAGCAGTACTGCGTGCGAGTGTCTGTGTCAAGAGGTCCGAAGTCGATACATGAGCCGAATGTGATGGTTTGAAATTGGTCTTGTACAATAGTAAATAGCTTGTTCACTTTCTCTACTTGGGCGGCATTGAAGATCGCTTTTGCCATGGTCTCATTTAGCGTCGTTTTACTCGAATTTATGAAATAATAAAAACCATGTGATTCTGTTTGTTTGGTAAAAATTGTGTCTAATTTACTTTGATCGAGTTTCAATCCGATAACCTGTGCTTCTTTTGCCATGGTGTTCTTATAAGGCTTGAAGGCAACTTCGTCAGTTGATGCTGTGAGCGTCTCTTGAATAGCAGATTGTTTTGCCTCAAATTTATCGATTTCTACAGCTCCGATCATAATCTTTGCTTTAGGTAAAGGGAGACCCGTAGCAGAACGATATTTATTTTTCTTGTCAGAGAGCGTAATCTCGTCGCCGACTTCATAAATTGGAAGATCTGTACCATAGTCTATTTCTTTAGTGTAGGCAGAAACTTCCGCTTTAGTGTGTCCCTCAGTAACTAGGATAATTGATTCTGAGACGTAAGATACTGGAGTCTCTACTATTATTGAGAGGTTTTCATTGATGGGCATATTTTCCTGTTTAGGAATTAGGAGCCAGAGGATAGCGGCTATCAAAACCGCTCCGACAATTATAATTAAAAGTCGAAAACGAATCCAAAAGGATTTCATTTGTATAGAAGGGGTTGAAGCCTGAAAAACTGCTTCGGGCTCGGTCTGAGCAGGGACAACGGTATTTTGATCGGGCTTCTTTTTCCAGAAAATCATTCCCCTCCAGGATTATTATTTAGCAATATTTTCATTCTTGTAGCCAGCGCCTTAGTGTGAAAGAAACAAACTAAAGTTTGGACTACGGGAAGCCGCCGACTTGTACCCCACGCTTCAGCGTGTTACTGACAAACTAAAGTTTGAGCTACGGGAAATTACCGAGTTGTAGTCCACGCTTCAGCGTGTTACTGACAAGCTAAAGCTATAGAGCAGAATATGCGAGTCATTGGCTAGTACGTATAGTCTATCAGCTAATGCAGAGCTTCTCAACTTGTCGGTCCATTAGATATAATGTTTTGCCAGCGATTGTCATCGCGAGAAATGGTCTTTGGCTCTCGATAAGCTAGAACAATAAATTTTGTTTTATACCTGAGTCCTAATAACCAAGCATGATCACTAGAAGCCGATATGGGTAAAGGCTACATTCTGAATGTTGTACCAAACTCCCATTCGAGTCGAATCTGTGACAACCCCAAGGGAATTTACTTTACTACAAATTCCGTTTTTAGATATATATCCATCACCTAGTCTGGCAATACACATATTCGTTGATATTTTTCCTTCCCAATAGTCTACGTCGACTTGGCGTCCCGTCATTATCTGAATTGGCACGGTAGGTTCGTTTGAAGAGTCGTTGTACTTTGTGAAGTTTTGTAGATTTAACAAATCGCCAATTAGCGTTCTTGCCTTGTACTGTGCTACAGCAATTGATTTTTCTTCCATAAGCGCTTGAATTTCTTTTTCGCGTCCAGAAACTTTGCCGCCCCAGATACCTAAACCTGTTGTGTCATTGTCGCGCGTAATATAGCTTGGCAATGAAGCTTGTGTATAATTATGATTTAGTCCAAACGTACCAGTATTGTTTTTTGTATTATCCATATATGGGTAGTAACCATCGGCGGTGCAATAATAATCTACTTCATATACCCCAAATAAGTTGGCAATAATGAAGAGCACTGCCGCAGCAGCAAGCGCCCACATCAACCCAGGCATCATAGCTTGATAAATACTAGAAGCTGCTACTGATCCAGCTGCACCACCACCTGCTGAAATGTACGCGCCAGCCTCCACAACGACCATAGCCGCTGCACCAACAGTGAAGTCGATAATACCGTCGGATAAAATATTTAAGCTTCCAGGGACTAAACCATTTTCATTTTCAAAGTCACGGAAATCCTGACTAAACTTTGCAGCTATTGTTCTCTTTACAGCCTCTGCTGCAAAGAATGCAATAATTTTGGCTATTGAAACATAAGCGCCTGTGCTGGCTTTAGCAGCTCCAGCAGCTGCCTGAGCGTTATCAAGGCTTCCAATTTTTACTGCCCCTGTCGCGGCCATAACAGCATCTTGGGCAGCTTTTGGCGCAGCAATTAGGCTTGCCTGGTCTTTAATCTTCTTTAGTTGGCCAATCAATCGTATATTCTTGTAAAGTGCGTAGCCATTTGAAAACACAGTATACGCAGTTCCTGGTTTCCAGTGAAACTCCTTATCTGCCCATTTGAATACCCAATTGGAGGCAAAGCTTACTAGCGCTGCGCCCAAAGTAGGTAGCTGAATCCCGTTTCCGATATCAGTAGTTTTGGCAGACTCAGTCCCAGTGACTTGGTCAAAAGAGATATCATTTAGCCCCCATTTACCAGTGCAAAGGCCTACGAGAATACCCTTGAAGACATCAGCTGGCATTCTGAAGCCAAACCAATCCTTTGAATTGTCTACAACCCAATTTGTAAGGAAGTTCAGGCCTGCACCGCTTGCGAATTCAATAAATGTTTTTTCTAAAGCATTTTTATCTTTGCTGATAAATTTGTGATCTACAAAACCTAAAGCAAATTTTACTACAAGCTGTGCATTTGCTGAAAGTGCGTTGAAGCGAATTCCAAAGAGGTGACCATGTGCTAAACCATTTTCGAAATATTTTGTAAGAGCAGCAATCTTCGCGTCCCCACTACCTTTCATAAGCGCTGAGCTAAAACCAGGAAAAACATTATCATCTAGCTTCCAAAGACCGATATCCATAAGTTTATACTGCAATCTCTCTCTACCCATAGCTCTGTTTGCGGCCTGGATAACCTCTTTGGTCGACTTTACATCTGCTGAAGGTTCTTGTGGTGTGTTTAAAATATTAACATTTTTTTCTGCCTCCACAAAATCAGGATGAGTTGCTCTATAACGGTCTATGCATGGCAGATAATTTGGATCATTTTTCCCTTGGCCGTTTGGACCAGAACCGCTAGGGGCAAGGCAGTAGCCCTCGGCTTCATTTGAGATAGCTGTGACGACGGCTTGATTGGTAGCAATGGCCGCGGCATAGGTTTCTGCATTAAAGTCGTAGACCTTATACATCGTATTTTGCATTGACTCTATTGAGTTAGTGTTATTTGGTATAACAGCTCCCATACAATCAACACCGGTAGAGAAGGCGCCTGTACCTGAGTTTGGACAAGCAGCATTAAACAGATTATATGGAGTAGCAGCTGGATTAGCGGTGTTACCAGTCACATAAACAAAAGCAGCAAGTCTGTTTGCATCCAGGGCGGGTAGGCCATAGAAGGACAAAAATAAATCTTGATAATTGATCCGGAATTCTGCAGGTACCGCCATCGGACATTTACCATTTGCAATCTGAGATGGGTTGCAATTCTTTGTACCGATGCGATCAACTTGTACTTGAGCGATATTTACGCCTATAGACATAGCAGCAATTCCTGCATATCGGACATCCGTAAAGATCAATTTGATATCCGTCATCGGCATATCTATACCAACGTTTTCACCGTTCCATTCTACATTTAGCAAGTAGCCATGTACTGTTTCTGCTGCGGCATCTTTGATCCATTCCCAAACTTTGTTAGTAAGCTTCACGAGCTCAGGAATTTCCTTGTTGTCTTTGTCTAGCTCTTTTGCTTTTGCATGACGAGCGCCGGATATATTATTTGCTAACTGTGCGTTTCTGGCACTTACTTGAGCGGCGAGATCTTTATATTGGAGCTCAAGAACATTTAGTTCTGCAAGGCATCGGCTTACTTGAACGCCCAGAGGAATAAGCTCTCCAAAGATACCTGCTGCTTGCTGCATTATGCTGATATTGCCTGCGAAAGGAGCTGTCAAGCTGGTTAGCTTATTGCTATCTGAATCGCTGCTCATTAGCGTATTCTCTAAGCCGATAAGAATCTGATTTTGCTGCTCAGCGGTAACGCCTAATTTTTCTACTAACGGGATTAGATCGCCAAACTTTGTGTTGTATGGTTTTTGGTAAGTCGCTAATTCAGCAGATTTTTTGTTGATTTCATTTACAACATTTATCATTCCTTGATTCAATAACATGTCAGCACTATTATCTGGGACTGGAGCGGAAGTGCCAATCTCAACAGGGAAGAGGTACTTGTAGAAACCGCTAAACGACGCAATTTTGCCAGGATTTATCCCATATTTGGCATCAAGTTTGCCAGTGCCTATCCTCATTGCAATTCTTAGGGCATTTTCTGGCTCGCGAATAAGCTGTGCCATCGTGCCTTGTGGGACGTTCGCTCTTTCATCAAGTCTGAAGTTAAAAATCTTGTCGAGATTATCATAAACATACCCCCAATTGTGGTACATATTTTCCGGCGATCTTGTTACCGTCGTACCAATAAGTTGGTCTTGTTGGTGTCTAACAGTACAAGTGTCTTTGACCCGATCATACTCATGGCTTATGTCGTTTGAAGAATCATTCGGGCTTTCACAGGCAAATATTATTTGAAGATTTAGCAGCAAATCTGCGGCAGCCCCGGATTGAGTTGAGCTAAGCCCTAGCGCTGTACCGAGACCAACTGCCATGGCTCGATTGACAGCTTTGTCTGAAACTATTCTGGCATACTGAGTAGGGCTCATTCTTACAGTGCCATCTAGAGCATTCGAAAAAAGTTTGAAAGTAATTCCGTTTGCAATGCTAAAAGTTGAATCAAGGGCCCATAGTAATGAGACAAATGTCGCAACTTCGTTGTGCCAGACTATTTGGTCTTTGCTAGAATTTTTGCCTATAGCGACTTGGAGATTACCTGGGTCTGCGCTGCTTAGAATATTTATTATAT
>Ga0194043_1002001_pt1 | contig 11387 bp, 18 predicted proteins | sample JunL4415m_MetaG_FD_161274 | JGI IMG/M metagenome (GOLD analysis project Ga0194043, IMG submission 161274) | Anoxic zone freshwater microbial communities from boreal shield lake in IISD Experimental Lakes Area, Ontario, Canada - Jun2016-L442-15m | ecosystem: Environmental > Aquatic > Freshwater >...
GCGTGTTCGCCCGGCTGTCGACGTCCGGCCCACTGCGCAACGTGCGTTTCTCACGCCCACTTGGGCATGGCATCTTTGAACTGAAGACGCGTGGCGGAGTGCGCGTCCTCTACTTCTTCGACGAAGGCCGCGTGGTGGTCTGCCGCGGCGCCCTGCGGATCGTGGAGGACCAATGACCGAGATCACGTTCAAACAAATGTTCGCAGAGGCGCGACGCATGCCCGAATACTGGGAAGAGGGCGCCGTCCTCGACTTCACCGAGGCGCTCTACATCGCGATGGAGGAGCAGGGGGTCACGCGTGCGGAACTGGCCCGCCGGCTGGGGACCTCGCAGGCCTACATCACGCGCGTGCTCAGCGGCAACGCCAACTTCACGCTGAAGACGATGTCGAAGCTTGCCCTGGCACTCGGGCTGCAACTCGAGGTCGGCCTCGGGCCGCAAAGGCTGCCGTCGGCCGCTGCAAAGGCCGAAGAAGAGAACGCGCGCTAGAGCCCGGGCTCGGTGCCGCCGACGGCGACACTCGTCTTGCGGCCGCGTCCGGCCGCCTGTTCACGGCGCAGATGCAGCAGCGGCGGCCGGGGAGCGGACTATCTCGGCCCGCGCCGGCAGCTACTCGATGTCCGGAACCCCTCTTGCCGCGTGCCAAACCCTGACGATCACAACAGCGCTTCTTTCGTGATCGACTCCGTAGACGATCCTGCGTGGCTTGCGGCCAATCCCCTGAGCTCCTCTCTTACCTGCTCACGCAGAATGCCCTTGCCTTCATCGAGCTCACGAAGGCCCCTATGCACGCCTGCGACGAAGCTGATGCGCTCCTGAACATCCTCCCAGGTGGCGTCTTCAGGAAGTTCGTGAATGCTCTTCACGGCTGCTTCTTTGATCGTCATAGTCAACCCTCTTCTTCCATGCCGCTATCAACGAAGCTCAGCTATCGCTCTGGCGACCGCTGAAAGCATTCTCACGGCGCACCTCCTCACGCAAAGTTACTCCGGATGCAGACCGTGGACCAGCGACCCTCGCTCTGTGACCCCCATCGCCGGCATGATTGTCGGCCACCGCATGCACGTCGCCTCGGTGACGGCGTGCGACTGGTGCAGGACGCCGGCGAGCGTCGCGCCCGCCTTCGTCACCAAGGACGTGCCGGCCATGGTCTGCGCCAACCGCGGCGAGGAGCACCTGGACGCATCCACCACCGAGCAGGTGCTGCGCATGACTGAGGCGCCGCGCAACCCGGTCGTCGCCCACCGGAATGGTACTCTTGACCACATGGACTGGCACGACCGCATCGCCGTCGACCCCACCGTCTGCCATGGCAAGGCGTGCATCCGCGGGACGCGGGTGCAGGTGACCGTGGTGCTCGACAACCTCGCCGAGGGGCTGTCAGTCGAGCAGATTCTCGCCGAGTACCCGGCCTTGGCGCCAGATGACGTCCGGGCAGCCCTCGCCTACGCCGCTGACCTCGCTCGCGAGCGCACCTCGCCGCTGCGCGCGTCGGCGTGACCCGCTTCAAACTCGACGAGAACCTGCCCTCGCGCGCCGCGCTCGTCTTGCGCAAGGCCGGTCACGAGGCGTCGACCGTGATCGAGGAGGGCCTCGGCGGATCCTCGGATGCGGCGCTCGCCAGGGCGTGCGCCGACGAAGACCTGGTCCTCCTCACACTGGACCTCGATTTCGCCGACATCCGCGCCTACGGCTCGCCGGACTCGCCCGGCATCGTCGTCCTCCGCGTGCGCCATCAGGATGTCGCGAGCATCTGCGGCCTCCTCGAGAGAAGCGCTTCTGAGCTCGGCAAGGCATCGCTTCGAGGCGGCATCCGGATTCTGGAGCCGAATCGGATCCGCACGTGGCGGGCGGGCGACTGACAAGCTGGCGGATTGCAGGCCGGCCGTGGGAAGGACACTTCGGCCTGCTGCGTCGGCCCCAAGGGCCTTTCCAGCAACGGTACGTCCAACGGCCCCCGTCAGACGTACGTCCAACGGATTCGGGGGGATGCGTACATGGCCGCCCACCGCTCCGGCGCTGCTCCGCCGCCCACCCCAGCCGGCCTGTCAGCAAGGGTCAGGCGGCGCCTCATGCCGCTCGGGAACCAAGCCTGCCAGCAGGGTCTCTGGAGCGATGTCCTGTTCGTTTGGCCAAGTCACTGCGCCAAACACAATGCCGACCTGCCGAAAGTAGTGCACGTTCTGCAGTTCGCGCATCACACCGCGATCCAGATAGGGCTTCAAGTCGAAGGCGCCGTGACGTCCGTCCTCCAGCTCCACATAGATGCGATAATCGGAGAGTGGCGTAACGGTTTTTGCATCCCAGTACACGGCAGACCTCACAGAGGGGCGATCTTGTAGGGCTGTTCGCCACTGCTGGCCAGCTCCCAATCTGCCAGCAATTCGTCGCGGCGCAACTCGATCCAGGCCTGTACCAATCGCAATTGCTTGCGCGGCAACTGGCCCGCCAGGATCATGCCCTCGTCAATGCCGATGGAAGCCTCGAATTCGCCGTACTTGGCGTGCAAGTGCGGCAGCGCGTGATCCTGTGCCGCAGATTCCAGTCACCTTGGACACCGATTCCGGGCAGGCGATCAGCGTAGCAGCGAAGCGACACCGACTCTGCCTATTCCTAACAGAGCGATCGGCTTCAGGTCAACTTGGGGCTGCGTCGCGGAGCGATCTGTTCGGCCCTCGAGTGCGTACCTTCGAACGCCTTGATCGGCCGAGTGGTCCTGCGCTAACGCGCGGGCCGAAAGCCACACGGAGCCATGTTCGGTACGACATCGCAGCCCAAGGCGTCCGCGATTTGAACCATCGTGCGCAAGGTCGGGCTCGACTTATGCTGCAGAAGCTGCGACACGTGAGCACGAGAGACGCCGAGCCGACGAGCGAGGTCGGACTGCGAAAGGCCCTGATCGGTCATCAGGCGAGCGATCTCGTTGGTGAACGCGCTGATCGCGAGCTCGTGCTTGTACTCGACTTGGCTCGCCTCGTCCGCGATGAGCTCGTTGAGCTGGTCCAGGATGTCACTCATAGATCTCGCCTCCCTCCAGGAACGCATCGCTCAGCATCTTCACGGCTTTCATCGTGTCTCGTTGAGCTCCTGATCGCTCTCTGTCTTGTCTGCGATGCGGGCGATCACGAGGCCACGGTCAGTCTGAAACGCGTGGCCTCGACAGGCTCGCGGGTGATGGACCTTGTACTCGCATAGGCGATGGCCGCGGTGCTTGTGAGCGTCGAGCCACTTGAACAGCTCCTGGTTGGCAGGTGGTCCGTTCTCATCGACGTCCTTGATGCGCGCCAGCATGACAGGGGCCGTGGCCGGCACTGGCCCGAGGCGGACACGAGCATCCAGGTGCGCGCTCCCGCTTTCTGCGCCTTCACGTTGGCAGCCCAGCCCGGGTGTGCCATCGGTATCGGCTATGTAAACAAAGAGCTTTACACATGTCCAGCGCAGCCTCACGTAGTGTGTCTGCTCCCAGAAGAAGACCTCGTCGGTTCGGGCAAGCCCGAACGGGGAGGAGCGGCGAAGCAAGTGCGCGCCGCTCAAACGCGGATTCGAGCGCGCGTGGCGGCCCGAGCCCAAATGCGAACCTCACGGTTGACGCTTGCGGTGGATGTGCCGTCGTCAGGCCAATGCCCGATCATGACCATCCCCATCGCTCAGGCGCCGGTGAGCCACGAATGGGGCGCCCGGCGGGTATGAGGCGCAGCACTTCCCGACTGATCGAGCGATGGCCGGCGCCCGCCATGTCGATGACGAAGCCCTCTCCGGCTACCGAACGACCTCCCAGCGTGCTCCGCGGCCTCTGCCGACGAGCCGGACTGTGCCCTGCCGCTTCATCTCCGCGAGCACCTTCTTGATGAGCTGCGGGCTGGCCACGGGCGCCTGAACCGCCAGGTCGCCCAAGGTGAACTGCTCCACTTGAGCGAGCACGGTCTGGCGCACGAGGTCGCTCTTGGCGGGGCGAGCCGCGGCCGATCCCATCTGCAGCTCGAACTCGTCGTAGGCACGGCGCAGCACGTCGAGGAAGTAGTTCCACCAGGGGACGATCGCGTTGCGGCCTTCGTGCCAACCATCAGAGCATTCGGCCAATGCCCGGTAGTACTGATCCTTGCTCTGCTCGACGATGCGCTCGAGGCTGACGTACCGAGCGACCTGGAAGCCGTGTGATTGGAGCAGGAGCGTCGTTGCCAGCCGCGAGACGCGCCCGTTGCCGTCGCGGAAGGGATGGATGCACAGCAGATCGAGGGCGAAGGTGGCGACCACCAGAAGCTGAGGCAGGCGCTGCTCGTCAGCGGCGTCTCGATAGTTCAGGCAGAGCGCCGCGACAGCGTGCGGCGCGTCCTTCGCGGACGTGGGGACGAACCGCACCTTCGCCTCGCCGCCGGGCAGGATCTCGATGATCTCGTTGTCGCGTTCCTTCCATGCTCCGGCGTCGCCGGTGAGGCCGCCCTGAGCGAGGGCGTGCAGTCGCTGGATGAGCGCCGGTGTGACCGACGCCACGCGCTGCCGCGAGAAGATCCAGTCGAGCGCCTGACGGTAGCCCGCGATCTCCTCTTCCGGGCGATCGCGGGGAGCGGCGTTCCCCAGGACCACGGACCGTAGCCGGTCCGGCGCAATGGTGACGCCCTCGATGCGGTTGGACGATTCCACGCTCTGGATGATGGCCTGCTGGCGCAAGACGGCCAGGACCTCCGGCTTCTGCCTGGTCCACAGGTCCTGTCTGCCGCGAGCCTCCATGCAGGCGCCAAGAAGCCAGCCGGTGCCGATGGGGATCGACATCTCCGCCAGGGCAGCGCGGTTCAGAGAGAGCACGATCGATCACCTCCACGTCGGGATAGCCTAATAATAGCCCATTTCTCGCGGAGTAGCCGATAGGCGCCGCCAACGACGTGCGACGGAGCGGAGGCGGGTGACGCGCGACGACTTGCCTCTGTGATCTGTGCCAAGGGCACAGAGGCTGACGGCAACGAAGTCAGTAGTCCCGGCGGCCGAGCCGCGCATGAGCGCCTTCCGGCTTTGTGCGGTTCGACCGCCTCGCCCCACCTGTTCAGCTACATCCGGCCGCACCTCTGTCACGGTGGGAGAATGCCGGTCGTGCCCAATCCACCGCTCATGGCCGACGTAGATGCCTTCATGAGCGTCGGGGAGATCAATCTCGACACGTCAAGGAGTTGTGACCGGACTTCGCCTGTCGTGAGCTGGAGATCTTCTTGAAGCCCAGACTGATCTGGAAGCACATGGAGTCGCGTGTCGATTTTGCACTGCAGCTGAAGGTGTTCACTACGCTCGGGCCGTTTGCGCCGGCAGGCGCCCACACCGCTCGTGATGGTGAGCGTCGCGAGGATCTCAGAACGGATCGAAGTGGGCGATGCCGGCTTTGACGCAGCGACCCTGCTTGTACGGCAAGTGCTCTACCCCTGAGTCGATCGCCGTCATCGACAACAGCACGCATGTCGCCTCAGTGACCGCCGTGCGCCTGATGCACGACGCCGGCCGTCGGCGCGTTCATGCTGCGCGCCGCGGTGTCGCTGACGGCGACGCTCGTCTCGCGGTGGTGATGAGCTGGTTGATGGAGACGCCCTCTGCCTCTGCGAGCTCGCGCACGTGGTCGTCGCGCGGGTCGCGCAGGATCGGGCGCCACAGGACGAGGACGCGCGCGGCGGACAGGGCGATCTCGGGCTCCTCACCACCAACAAGCGTCAGAAGGCGATGCGAGGCGCCCCGTGACGAGCGCAGGGCCGAGATCAACACATTGGAGCGGACGGGCCGGGCCGTGCATAGCCTTGCGCCGAGGCCCGCTATCAGGCCGCGGCCCCAGACCACGGCTTGATCTTCGCCAGCTCCTCGGACAGGGCGGCCTCGGCGACCTCCGTGTCGTGGGCCACCTGGGCGCGCAGCCAGTAGCCATTGGAAAGGCCGAAGAAGCGGCACAGACGCAGGTCGGTATCGGCGGTCACGGCACGCCGCCCGGCGACGATCGCGCCGATGCGCTGCGCCGGCACGCCGATCTCCTTGGCCAGGCGGTACTGCGAGAGGCCCATCGGCATGAGGAACTCCTCACGCAGCAGCTCGCCGGGCGTCACGGGGTTCAGCTTCTGCATTTCCATGCTCCTAGTGATAGTCCAAGATCTCGACGTCTTCAGGTCCGGCCGCTGTCCAGCGGAAGCAGACGCGGTACTGGTCGTTGACGCGGATGCTGTGCTGGCCGGCGCGGTCGTCCTTGAGCGCCTCAAGCCGGTTGCCGGGCGGAACGCGCAGGTCGCCGAGGCGTCCGGCGATCTGCAATTGGCGGAGCTTGCGGCGCGCGACCGACTCGATGTTCACGAAGCGCTTGACCCGCCGGCCGGCGGCCAGCGCTTCGGTGTCCGCGTCCTTGAACGAGACGATCATCGCCGCATAGTAACGTCACGCGTTAGTAACGTCAAACGTGATGATCCGTCTCGCGGCTGTCGGCGCACTGGACCTCGCCGGGTTCCCTCGGCGTTGGGGGGCAGCCGGATTGCTGACTTCGGGAACTGCCGCGAGGAACGCCGGAAGCCGCAGTCAGCCGGGCCCTTCGCTACCGGGCCGCCTGCGGATCGGCAAGATACGAACGCGCGCCGCGATCTCATCGATCGTGACGATGGCGCCGCTCTCCAAGGCATCGCGCTGCTCGAGCAGCACTCGCACGACTTGCGGTCCGAGCGACTCGGGAAGGACGTCTTGCGTGCGAACCTGGATGACGCTGGGCCCCGTGGCGCTGCTCGTGGCCAGAAGAGCGGAGAAGTCAGGGTCGCTGGTGAGCACCACGTAGCCTCCATCGCGCGCCCACGCCATGATCGCCGCATCCGTCGCCCTGAGATCACCCACCTGGGACCAATGCACAGCCTCGATGCCTCGCGCGCCAAAGAAGTCCACCCACTTCGGCGGAAGGTTCACGTCCACGACGAGCTTCATGATGCTTTGAGCGGGAGCTCGATCTCCTCAGAGCGCCAGGCCGCATAGGCCAGGGCGGCCTGGATGTCGTCCTTCTCGAGATACGGGTACTCGCGAAGGATGTCATCGGCACTGTGGCCCGCACCAAGCAGACCCACGATGACGCCGACCGTGAGGCGCATGCCGCGTATGCACGGCCTCCCCCCCATCACGGCGGGGTCGTGAGTGATGCGGGCAAGGATGTCTGACGCTGTCATGCACCCGAGTCTATCTCATGCAGTCCAGAGACAGTGTGGACAGGCGATCCACGGACCTGTGTACCTGGGGTGTGCGCCCGGTCTGGTGCTCTCTTGGGCGCCCGATGCTGAACTGCCAGCGCAGGACCTCACCTTCGTGCCGCTCTACGACGCCGGCACGCTCATCGGCCAGATCACGGGCCGCCGACGAGCTGGAGAGACCGTCGCCTCCGTGACCGCCGTGCGCGATGGCCGGCATGATCCTCGCCGGCGCCGACCGGCTGCAGGCGGTGCGCCTGCAGGTCGTCGCCGTCTTCATGCTGCTGGCTGCCATGTCGCTGACGGCGACGCTCTTCTCGCAGCCGCCAGCAGCTACTCGATATCCGGTGAGATATGGAATCCGCCACGAGTAGGCGACCGCCGTCGAGGGGCTGTCCGCGCCGCCACAGATCGTGGCAACGTCCACCCTCGTCACCCTTCCGTGTCGCGCCGACGGCTGCTACCGTCGAAGGCAATGACCCCTCGCCCTTGTCAGGACTTAAGTGATGAGTTAACATGAAGCTCCATCTGATCAGCCGCGGCCTCTGGACTGTCCTGGCCGTCTATCCCGACGAGGAGCGCTGCGACGTGCTCGAGCTCGCAGACCAGCTCGAGCGTGACGATCCCCGCGAGCATGCGCGCCTACAGCGCGTGTTCGCCCGGCTGTCGACGTCCGGCCCACTGCGCAACGTGCGTTTCTCACGCCCACTTGGGCATGGCATCTTTGAACTGAAGACGCGTGGCGGAGTGCGCGTCCTCTACTTCTTCGACGAAGGTCGCGTGGTCGTTTGCTGCGAGGCTCTGCCGAAGCCGAAGCAGCGAGGTCTCGCTGCGGCGATCGACCGCGCCGCCCGCATGCGGTGGCGCTACCTCAACGACAAGCGCCGCGGCGCATTGCGCATCATGGAGGACCAATGAGCACGCGCACGTTCAAGCAGCTCTTCGCCGAGGCGCGACGCATGCCCGAATACTGGGAAGAGGGCGCCATCCTCGATTTCACCGAGGCGCTGTACATCGCGATGGAGGAGCAAGGGGTCACGCGTGCGGAGCTGGCCCGCCGGCTGGGGACGTCGCAGGCCTACATCACCCGCGTGCTCAGCGGCAACGCCAACTTCACGCTGAAGACAATGTCGAAGCTTGCCCTGGCACTCGGACTGCAGCTCGAGGTCGGCCTCGGGCCGCAAAGGCTGCCCTCGGCCGCTGCGAAGGCCGAAGAAGAGGGCGCGCGCTAGAGCCCGGACGCGGTGTCACAGACACTGACACCGTACCGACAGGTCGTCCCGCACGGGATACGGAGCGCCGCTGCGAAGCCGCGCCGCACGATCCTCGAGCACGTACGTTCTATCGCCTTGAGCGGCCGAGTGGTCTTGCGTTACCCGGCAACGGTCTTGCCGCCGTCAGCCACAAAGGGACGCGCGGGCCGAAAGCCACACGGAGCCACGTTCGGTATCGGCTATGTAAACAAAAACCTTTACGCGTGTCCAGCGCAACCTCACGTAGTGTGTCATGGTCATCGCAATGCACCTGACGCTCGCCGCAGTCGCTGCTACCGTTGTTCTGCCGCCCGTGCGGAATCGGGCGCTTCATCCTGCTGCGAGAGATGGTCGACTCACGGTCCGCGGTGGTTCTGGTCTTCACGTCCGCGAGGACGCAGCTCGAAGACCGCGCTGTCATGGCGTGACGGGGATGCGGCGGCGAGGAGGGCCGGGCCGTCCTCTTCGAGGGCGGCGTCGAGATACGTAGCGAGTGATATCCCAAGGATGGGTGGTCGTCTTCGCCATCGTGGGACTCCTCAAAGTCCCTCGAACCAGAGCTGGTACCCATCCGTCTGCCGAATCTCGATCGCATGATGCCTGTGTCCCACAGGCTTCGCTCCTGCAAGCTGAGCGGGTTGAATGCCTCCGTGCACAGATGCTGAGGCTACGCGGACCTTGAGGCTGCGACAAGATGACGACGATGGCCCGGCGGTGACGTTGTGAGTCGTCCCGGGTAGACGTTGGTGGGCGGCCGCCGGCCGTCTCGGCCGCGCGCAAACGCTGGAGGGCGTTCCTCATCGACGGCGGGCGGGAGCAACGCCTCTCGGGCATGCCCGCCGACGCGGAATACGGCACAAGGGAGCCATGCCGATTGAGGTGAGGATCTGGCCGACCGCTCGCCTGAGGAACATGCAGTTGATCCTCAGAGAACACCCGCAGTGCGCGATGACCGGCTTGATCGTCGCCGGCGCCGACCGGCCGCAGGCGGTGCGCCCGCAGGTCGTCGTCTTCATGCTGCTGGCTGCGGTGTCGCTGTCGGCGACGCTCGATTCGTGGCCGCCGCCGGGCACCCGCTCACGGCGCAGATGCAGCTGCGGCGGCCGGGGAGCAGACTATCTCGGCCCGCGCCGGCAGCTACTCGATGTCCGGAACCCCTCTCGCTGCGTGCCAAACCCTTACGATCGCAACAGTACGTCTTTCCTTGTCGACTCTGTAGACGATCCTGCATGGCTTGCGGCCAATCCCCTGAGCTCCTCTCGTACCTGCTCATGCGAAAGACCTTGGCCTTCATCCAGTTCACGCAGGCCCTTACGCACGCCTGCAACGAAGTTGATGCGCTCCTGGATATCCTCCCAGGTGGCGTCTTCAGGAAGTTGTTGAATGCTCCTGACGGCTGCTTCTTTGATCGTCACAGTCAAGCCTCATCTTCCCTTCCGCTTTCAACAAAGCTCACCTATCGCTCTGACGACCACTGGAAACATCCTCACGGCGCGACCCCCTGACGTAAAGACACTCTGGATGCAGACCGGGGACCAGCGACTGCCCTCTGTGATCCCCATCGCCGGCATCATCGTCGGCAACAGCATGCACGTCGCCTCGGTGACGGCAGCGCGACTGGTGCAGGACGCCAACGAGCTGCGTGTCGGTCCGGATGCCGTCGACAGGCCGACGCCCGAGATCAGGCCGCAGCCCCAGACCACGGCTTGATCTTCGCCAGCTCCTCGGCCAGAGCGGCCTCTGCGACCTCCGCGCCGTGGGCCGCCTGGGCGCGCAGCCAGTAGCCGCTCGAAAGGCCGAAGCAGCGACACAGACGCAGGTCGGTGTCGGCGGTCACGGCGCGCCGCCCGGCGACGATCTCGCCGATGCGCTGCGCCGGCACGCCGATCTCCTTGGCCAGGCGGTACTGCGAGAGGCCCATCGGAACGAGGAGCTCCTCACGCAGCAGCTCGCCGGGCGTCACGGGCTTGAGCTTCTGCATCTCCATGCTCCTGGTGATAGTCCACAATCTCGACATCCTCAGCACCGGCTGCCGTCCATCGGAAGCAGACGCGGTACTGGTCGTTCGCGCGGATGCTGTGCTGGCCGGTGCGGTCTCCAATGAGCACCTCGAGGCGGTTGCCGGGAGGCACGCGCAGGTCTTCCCGGCGACCGGCAGCGATCTGCAGCTGGCGGAGCTTGCGGCGCGCGACCGACTCGGTGTTCACCAGGCGCTTGACCCGCAGGCCGCCAGCCAGCGCTGCGGTGTCCGCGTCCTTGAAAGAGACGATCATGACCGCATCGTAACGTCAAGCGTGAATAACGTCGAGCGTGACTATCTGTCTCGCGACCGTCCGCGCGCACCACTTCGGCCCCGAATCGGAGGGCGGCCGGCACACCCTCGCGCGTGAGTCGCGGATGTACGCCATGCGCCTCGTGCAGGACGCCGGCGACCGGCGCGCCCAGATCGAGGCGGCCCCGGCGAGGGCCGCCTCGCCGCGGCAGTGCGCGGCAAGCGTCATCCGCGGCTCGCGTCGCGAGCGCTCGTACGTCTGCGCGTACACTATGACCGCGGCCAGCCGTGTTGAGTGATGAATGCGGGTTCGTTCGAGGGTGCCGCACGTTTGATGACGCCCCCAGCGCCCTTGCGCAAGTCCGACATGGCGATGATGGTGGGCAATCCGCTGATGTCTGGCACCTCCTGGAGTACCGTCTAGGATGCCACCAAGGGGAGGTTCGAAGCGACGCGAGCTCGATGGCGCTGGCGACGCTCTGGTACAGGCCCAATGCGCGGCGGCCTCCGGCGGCTGGAGGGGTGGGCGGGCCGGCGATCGCGGCGGAGGGCACGTCGCCCCGGCGCCCCGCCGCGCGGCTGAATGGGTAGGCCGGCGGGACCGCCTCTCGGTGGTCCCGCCGGCCGGACGGGCGGCTCTTATGGCTGGCCGGCCAGCCATAAGAGCCGCCCGTCCGGCC
>Ga0194043_1002003_pt1 | contig 11382 bp, 6 predicted proteins | sample JunL4415m_MetaG_FD_161274 | JGI IMG/M metagenome (GOLD analysis project Ga0194043, IMG submission 161274) | Anoxic zone freshwater microbial communities from boreal shield lake in IISD Experimental Lakes Area, Ontario, Canada - Jun2016-L442-15m | ecosystem: Environmental > Aquatic > Freshwater >...
GGGGCTGCGGGTCAAGGATGGAGTTACTGACGAACAACATGCGATCCTGCAGAAGCTCGCGTGGGAAACGGTCTCCAAGTATCCGTATGCGGGCATTGCGAAGCATGAAGCGTCCGGTCCTTCGAAGGCAGTTGAGAAGCCAGCCCCGGCCGCCGGTGTTGTTGCGCCTGCCAAGACCGAAGCCCTGAAGGGCTGGACTGCGACGCAGGATCTGCCCGATGACACGGTGGTCACCGATTACAACGACTACATCGAGAGGCTGCCGAAGGCGGAACGGCCCGGCGTCTCCGACGTGAAATACTACGCCGATGGAACGGGACGCAACGCGGTGGCGGTTCTCGTCAACGTGGGCGGCACGCAGTGGACCCATTTGCTCGTCTATGACAAACAGAACAAGCGGACCGGTGTAACCAGGTTCGTCGCCGGCAAGTAACGGATGCCGGGCGTCGGCGTCCTAGTGAAAATTATCCTGGTGAAAATTTGAAACACAACATGAAGAATCGAATCCCAAATACAGTTCCCTCATTCCTATTCACCGCAGCCATGGTGGCCGCGTGGTGCACGCTTGGGCTGGCGCGGGCTGACGTCCGGATTGACGGCACGTTCGCCAGCCACATGGTCCTCCAACGTGAGAAGCCAATAGCCGTGCAGGGCTCGGCGGCCCGCAACGAGGAAGTGACCGTCGAATTCGCCGGCCAGAAAAAGACCGCGCAGGCGGACGCGAAAGGGAAATGGCAGGTCGCGCTCGATCCGCTGGAGGCATCGAAGGAGCCGCGGATCATGGTGGTCAGGGGCGCCACTGGCGCTCCCATCCAGTTCGAAGATGTCCTCGTCGGCGAGGTGTGGCTGGGATCGGGCCAGTCGAACTGGTTCTTCGACTTCGAAGCGCAGGCCAAGGACAGTGCGGCACGAGGCGAAACAGACGAAGTGTTGGCCGTCATCGTCAAAGGCCAACATCAGTTGTTGCGGCTCAATTACGGGCGAAACGTCTGGGTGGCGGCCACGGATCCGGAAACGAACAAGAAATACTCGGCGTTGATGCTGGCCTTCGGTTTCGCGCTCCAGAAAGAACTCGACGTGCCCGTTGGGCTCAGGCCCGGCATGTTCCAAAGGCCGGCCGGAGCCGCAAGCAAAGCGGCCTACGAAGCGGATCCTGGCTACAGCAAAGAGTTGGCGCGAGTCAAGAAGGAAGCCGCGGCGAAGTATGAGGCGGCCCTGAAAGCGTGGGAAGAAGCCTGCCGCCAAGCCCGCGCGGAGAACAAGCCCGAGCCCGCCAAGCCCGCTGCTCCTCCCGAACCGGGCAGTGGCGGCTTCGGCGGTAGCAGTGTTCCCGACGCCTTTCGAGGTCTGCTGTACGACCATGGCGAGGAAGGGACCGGCATTGTCGGCATTGATCGACCGACCGCCTGGGCCGCGATGAACCGGATCCTCCGCAAGGAGTGGGGGCAGCCGGACTTCCCTTTTCTGTATGTCCAAAAGCCGGTCGGCGGCGGCTGCGCCTGGGATCCGAAGGATCCGGTGACTTCGTTTGCCTCGCCGTTCGCGCCGTTGCCAAAAACCATGCCCGACAACGCCAGGGGCACTTACAACATCGATCGCGAGGAATATCCGCGCCTGATCAAGGAACCCGGCATGTTCATGGTCACCAGCAGCGATCTGGGCGGCTCCACGCATCCGACCTGCAAGTCGGGATACGGTGCCCGGGCCGCGCGGGTGGCGCTGGGCGCCGTGTATGGCCGGAAGATCGAGATCTACGGTCCCACCTACAAGTCGCACACGATCGAAGGAAGCAAGGTGAGGGTCCAATTCACGCACGTCGGCCAGGGGCTGGCGTTCCGGCACGGCGACAAGCTGCAGGGCTTCGCGCTGGCGGGAGACGACCGGGTGTTTCACTGGGCGGACGCCATGATCGACGGAGATACCGTCGTGGTTTTGAGCCCCCAGGTTTCCAAACCGGTTGCCGTACGTTATGCGTGGGCTGGTTCCCCCGCCTGGGCGAACCTGTTCAACAAGGACGGACTGCCGGCGCTGTCGTTCCGGACGGACAACTGGGATAAGTGAACAGAAAGAGATTTTTCGATATTGGAAACCTCACCGGACGCCGTGGTCCGGGCGATGGCGTCCTAGCGCCGTTGGAACCGTTCAAGAGCGAGGTGACTCCACTGATCGGATTGGAACACGCCAACAATATCGCCAATCATACCCCCTCGCGGCACAATCCGCCGGCGACCTGCGAGTGAGCACCGCGCCATCGAATCTGGGCTGGACTTGGTCTGCGGCATCCATCATCTCAATCAATCACCAAACATGAAAACCATCCGATTCCTGACCCTCATATTCGCGCTCATCGGCAACCTCCACGCCGCGGACAAAACGCCACCCGCCGGGATCATCATCGCTTACACCGGCAACAGTTATCATCATCTTGTCCCGGAGGTTTTGGATGCCTGCGTCAAGGCCGCGGGGATCGCAGGACACAGGAAAGTCCAGGTTCCCGGAGTCCGTGCGGGTTATCTCGGGCGGCTCGATGGAGACACGCCGGTCGCGGTCGCCAGCCGCAATGTCTTGAAGGAAGGGGTTGATGTTCATGTCCACTCACACCATTGGGCTGAATTCACAACATTCACGGTCAAGCCCGGTCTGGAGGGAAACCCCAAGTTCCGCTTCTATCACACAATGTCCTGGCTCCCCCAAACGGCCGGCGCGTCCCTGACCGATGCGGCCACGATCACTGAAAAGCAGCAGAAAAATTGCGAGGTGGAAGCCGACAAGGTGAACAAGACCCATGGCGGGCAGGTGGCGTTTCTGATCCCCACGTCGCAGGCCGTCATGAAAGCGAGGCAGCTCATCGTGGATGGAAAACTCCCCGGAGTGAAAAAGGAGCTGGAACTGTTCACGGGCACTCCGGAGAAGCCGGATGGACATCCGTCGGTCATCACGGGTGTCCTGAACGGCTATTGCACGTTTGCCGCGGTTTACCGCACGTCTCCCGAGGGTTTGAAAATCGACATTGGCCGGCCGCTCGGTCTCTCTGATGAACTTCACGCAGCATTGCAGAGGATCGCATGGGAGACCGTCTCGAAGTACCCGCCCGCCGGCGTTGCAAAATGAAGCCCGGCGATCGAAGCGGCGCCGGTTGCCCGGTTGCTGCCCGTTTAATCCCCGATTACAGCCGCCGGCTGGATGCCCTCCGGTCTGGCGAATCCACGGGAAGATCCGATGCAGTCCGTTGTGACAGGAGGAAGCGCGCGTTCATGAATGCGAAAACCAACATTATTTTGAGGAGCATGGCGTTCCTGGCAATTGTTTTGTCCTTTGCCGGAAGGCTGGTTGCCGACGAGATTGAGGAGGAGGCGGAGAATACTGTCAGCTTCCTCAAGGGCGTTTTGGTTCGCGACGAGAAGACCGCGGGCAGACCCATCACCCGGATCGATCTTTCCGGAACGGCGGTGAACGGCGCAGCGTTGAGGAAGCTTGGAGGGATCCGAAGTTTGCACGACCTGAATATCAGTGACACAAGGCTGGCGGACGGAGGAGTGAAGGGACTCGCCGAGTTCAAGAGCTTGCAGAGCCTGAACCTCGGCAACACACAGGTGACGGACACGGGGCTCATGGAACTCAATGGGCTCGACAACTTGCGGAACCTGCTTCTGACCAACACACAGGTAACGGACACGGGGCTCTTGGAACTCGCGGGGCTCCACCGTTTGCAGAACCTGGGTCTCAGCCACACGCTTGTGACGGATGTCGGGCTAAAGTCACTGGCAGGGTTCCGGAATTTACAGAAACTGGATCTCACCTATACGGGAGTTACGGACGAAGGACTGAAGGAGCTTTCCGGGCTGATGAATTTGCAGGACCTGAGCCTGAGCAATACGGGGCTGACGGATACGGGGCTCAAGGAACTTTCAGGGAACAAGAGTCTGCAGAGCCTGTCCCTGACTGGCACAAAGGTGACAGCCGCCGGAGTGAAGGAGATCAGAGGGCTTGACCGCTTGCGGAACCTGGACCTCAGTTATACGGAGATGACGGACGCGGGGCTCAAGGAACTCGCGGGGTTCAGGAGCTTGCAGAGTCTGAGCCTGGGCCATTCGCAGGTTACGGGAACGGGACTCAAGGAACTTGCCGGGCTCGACAGGTTGCAGAGCCTGGATCTCATCAGCGCGCCCGTGACGGACATGGGACTCAAGGAACTCGCGGGAGTCAAGGGCTTGCAGAGCCTGAACCTCAGCTACACGGAGGTGACGGACGCGGGGTTCGAGGGGATCAAGGGACTCAAGGGCTTGAATAGCCTGAACCTCGGCCATACGAAGGTGACCGACGCTGGGCTGAAGCAACTTGCCTTGTGCGGGAGTTTGCAGAACCTGGATATCAGCCACGGGCAGGTGACCGACGCGGGGTTGAACGAACTGGCGGGGTCGAAGGATTTGCGGATTCTGGATCTCACCTACACACAGGTGACGGGCGTGGGCTTGAAGGATCTCTCCGCGCTGGGGAATTTGGAGAGTCTGTCCCTCAGAAGCACGCCAGTGACGGATGAAGGGCTTGCTAGGTTCGCAGCTCTCAAGAATGTGCAGAACCTGAACCTCAGCTTTACGAAAGTGACTGACGTGGGACTTAAGGAACTCGCCGGGCTCAAACATTTGCGGACCCTTTCCCTACGGGGAGCGAAAGTGACGGATGCCGGGCTGAAGGAACTCGCGGGACTCGATGGCTTGGTGGACCTGAATCTCAGCTTTACGCAGGTAACGGACGCAGGCGTGGCGGAGTTGCGAAAAGCCCTGCCTCATTGCAAGGTCAAAAAGGACAAGTGATGGGAGGAGGGTATCCTCAAAAGGATATTTGTAACTCCGGTGATCGAGAAGGTGGCAGTTTTTGATTAGAGCGTTTCAATTAAAAGCATAGCCTCCCTCGAGCTTTCGGATTCCTGCGGAATGGCCCGGAGGGCCGACGGAAATTAGCCGGTGGCGCGAGCCACCGGACCTCGTCCAAAATGAAATCCGCCCCGGAGGTGGCGGTGGGAGCCGGGCTATTTCCGGCGCACCCTCCGGGGCGCGTTCGGTCTTTCGGCGAATCGTGGGCGACGAGCAAGCAGGAATACCTGCGCCTCGGCTACCGCGAGGTCGCGGATCTCAAGCAGCGGGATGTGACGCATGGCTTCCGCTGCGTGCTCGTGCCGGGCGGGGAGCGGTGAATGCCGGGCCAAGCCTTGTCACGATGGTCACGGTTTTTTCATGTGAATGTCCTGACCGGCGATTGACACCCGATTGTGAACGATGTCTAGTTTCAAAAACCCCCATTCATATGAACGACTCTTTTCAGACTGAACAGACCGAACAGGAAGGCGAACTCCATCAGCAGTTCGTCGAGCCGCCGCTCACGTTCATGCAGAGATTCCAGCAGAAGTTCGCCGAGTCGCGATACTTCATGCTGTCGTGCGTGATCCACACGATCATCGTGATCATCATGGCGTCGATCGTTTACAAGTCCATGGTCGAGCAGCCGGCTTTCGTCCCCGGGGGCGGCGGCGTCCTCATTCCCACGGACGATCTTCCGCCGCCCACGGAATCGCTCAAGGAAGCCGTGCCCGTGGAGGCGCAGGTGACGCCGAAGCTGACCATCAACAGGCCAATCATTGACGTCATCCAGACGACGAGCACTGCGACTGACCTCAAGGTCCCGCCTCAGCAGATGCCCCCGAATCTCCCGAACCCGACGGACCTCACGAAGCCCACGGGCAACATCGCCACGATAGGCGGCGGCCTCGGCAGTCTCCCCGGTCCGATGAAAGGCCGCGTGGGTCCCGCAAGGGATAGGTTGAGAGTCCAGAATGGGGAGAAGCCCGGGGCTGAGAAGGCGGTCTTGAAAGGCCTCGCGTGGCTGCAAAAAAATCAAGCGTCCGACGGTTCCTGGGGCGATAGCAACAAGGGTGCGATGACTGGGCTCGCCTTGCTGTGCTTCCTCGGTCACGGCGAGACGCCTCAGTCGCCGCAGTTCGGCTACACGGTGAACAAGGCCGTCGAGTGGATTCTGACCAACGGGGCGGCAAACGAGGGCCGCCTCTGCATGAGCAAGTCGTTCGCCAAGCAGCCCGACGCGTATGAACACGCCATCTGCACCTACGCGTTGGGCGAATATTACACGATGACGCAGGATCTGAATGTGAAGGAACTCTTCAAGCAGGCCATCGGCTACATCGTGCAGGGCCAGGGCCCCGACGGCGGCTGGATGTATTCCTACGACAAGAGCCCGGGGGATCTCTCTGTCAGCGGCTGGCAGATTCAGGCGCTGAAGGCCGCGCACCTCAGCAAGCTAGGCATCTACGAAGTGGACCAAGCCCTCGACAAGGCGATGGTCTACATCGAGCACAGCAAGGGGCCGAAGGGTGGCTACGGCTATCGCGGACCTGCGGATAAATACAGCCTCAGCGGCGTCGGCATCCTCTGCCAGCTTTTCTGGAAGGGCGAGCGCGCCAAGCTGAAAAAAGGCATGGAGTGGGTGCTCCTGGAGACCGAGAAAAACGAGCCGGTGAAATATCAGGGGTCCAAGGCGGATCTCTACGCTTGGTATTACCACACGCAGGCCTGCCTGATGTTTGGCGAGCCTGCGTGGACGAAATGGAACAACTGGTTCCAGGATGAAATCGTGAATGCCCAGGCCGCTGACGGAAGCTGGCCGCCGATGGCTGCGCCCGGCGTATTCAATATGCAGAACGGAAATGGCATGTCGGCGACTGTGTATCGCACCACGCTCTGCATTCTGATGCTGGAGGTCTTCTACCGCTACGTGCCGCCGAACCGCGAGGGCTGAGCGGACGGCACGTTTCAAATTTCGCAAGGGCCGCGCTTCACACGAAGCGCGGCCTTTTTCGTCCCGCGGAAAGATCGCCACGATGAATTTGCGCTTAGTTGCGGCATCGCGCGTTGACGGTCTGCCGCGCGGTGGTTTCCTCCACGCACACACTTATGGACAATCCGGTTGCAAGTGAGGAATCCGGCCCTCCGGCGAAATCTGCAATGTTTCATTTGCGGCTGCTTTGGCCTTGGCCACCGAAGCCGCTGGTGCTACGAGCTCGCCATGAACAGGCAACCATGCACGATCCCCGCAGGCAAGATCCTCTCAGTCCCTGGCGCCGGCCCGGGTTCTGACCGTCCACGTTGCGGCGGACGCAAGGGCAATTTCCTGGCAGTTGTTTTCGCACTGTTGGGAGTTTGGACTGGCGCGGATTCGGTGCGGGCCGATGTGACAGTGGCGACGATCTTTTGCGATCACGCGGTGCTGCAGCGCGATCTTCCGGTGCCGGTCTGGGGGACGGCGGAGCCGGGCGAACAGGTGACGGTCAAGGTGGGCAGCGCGCAGGCGACGACCAACGCTGACGCGGAGGGCAAGTGGATGCTCAGGTTGCCGGCCATGAAGATGAATACCGTCGGCCAGGAGCTGGTCGTCACCGGCAAGAACACGGTCACGATCAAGGACGTGCTGATCGGCGACGTCTGGATCTGCGGCGGGCAGTCGAACATGCAACTTTCGTTGAAAGACTGCGACGCCAAGGAGGATATTGCCGCCGCCGATCTGCCCCTCCTGCGCTGCCTGATGACGACCAATATCCCGTCGCGCAAGAAGCCGCGCAGTGATGTGGCCGGGGCGTGGGCGGTCTGCACGCCGAACACGGCGCCTTCCTTCACCGGTGCCGGCTTTTACTTTGCACGGCGCCTCCTGAAGGAGACGGGCGTGCCCATGGGACTGATCGAAATCTCCTTTGGCGGCACACCCATAGCCGCCTCCATTCCGCCCGAGGGGTTTGATCTGGAGCCCTGGTTGAAGCTGCAAGGGGGCTATGAGGCCATGATGAGGCAGCCGGATCACATCGCACTCTCGGCGGTCCATCTGTCCAAAGGGAAACCCGCGGCTCCCTATGGCATCAAGGGCGCGCTCTGGTACCAGGGCGAATGGAACGGCGGCGACACGAGCTACTCCCGCGAGATGAGGGCCCTGATAGGCGGCTGGCGCAAGATCTGGAATCAGGGCGACTTCCCCGTGTATTTTGTGCAGCTTCCCAGTGATTGGTTTGTGGATGCCAATGGCATCCCGCAGTCGGTTGAGCCGGACGGCGAGGACGGCATAGGCCTGGCGATTACCCGCATGGAACTGTTCAAGAGCCTGCAAATCACCAACACCGGCATGGCCGTGACCATTGATGTCGGCGGTGGCATTCACCCGGTGAACAAGTTCGACGTGGGCGAGCGCCTTGCGCTGTGGGCGCTGCGCGACCTGTACGGCAAGAAGGATCTGGTGGTCAGCGGCCCGCTCTACCGGGAACTGAAGATCGAGGGGAATAAGATCCGCCTGAAATTCGACCATGTGGGGAGCGGCCTGATGGTGGGCAGTAAGAAGGGCAAGGCTCCGGCCGTGGAAGTCAAGGATGGCAAGCTGCGTCCGTTCGCGATTTGCGGCGATGATAAACAATGGTCTTGGGCCGATGCGGTCATTGATGGTTCCGACGTGGTGGTCTCGAGTTCTGCGGTGACCAATCCCGTGGCCGTGCGCTACGCCTACAGTTGCGCCCCCAAGGAGCACAATTTCTACAACAAGGAAGGGCTGCCTGCGGCCGCGTTCCGTACGGACGACTGGGGGCTGATGGAGCCGCAGGGGAAGAAGATTATCCTCTTCAAGTCCTGGCCTCCGGAATGGGATGGCAACTACCGGATGCAGGCGCCGGAAGACACAACCGTCGAGTTGTCCATCCGGAGCAACAAGCTCGTCAAGTTGCTGGTAACTCCGGCCAGCCGCCGGACGGATCTGGTGATCACGCCACCTTTCCGCGATCCAATGGGCTTTGTGATCGAGCCTGCTGCGGGTGAAGCGCCGCTGCCGGTGCGCTTCGACGCAACATCGGTAGAAGGCCCTGCCGGCAAGATTGTCTCGTACGTCTGGGACTTCGGTGACGGCGCCAAAGCGGAAGGTGCTACGGCTGCGCACACCTATGCGAAGGCCGGAACGTTTACGGTCGCTTTGCAGATCAAGGACGCACAGGGACGGACGGATGTTGTGCCGCGCATTATCACGGTGACGCCGCTGGATAAGGTTGCACCCGCCGTGGTTGCGGTTTCAGCGCCGGGGCAGACCAACCGGGTGGTGGTTACATTCAGTGAACCGGTGCAGAAGGAAGACGCCGAAGCCATTGCCAACTACACCGCAGCATCCGGCTTTCAGGTGCTATCGGCTGCGCTGGGATCGGATGGCACGACCGTGACCCTGACGACCACACCGCTCGCCCGCGGCGAGTACACCATCGCTGTCAAGGGGATCCGCGATCTGGCGCGCAAGCCCAACGTTCTGGCGGCGACCAGCAGGAAGTTCCGGTATGAGGGGTTGTGTGCCTGGTGGAAACTGAATGAGGGGAAGGGGAGCGTCGCGGCGGATGCTTCTGGAAATAACCCGGTGAGCAAACTGAAAGGGCTGAGCTGGACAAATGCGGCAGGACGCGTTGCCGTGAGCTTCAACGGTCAGTGGGGCCTTCTGGATACGCCGACCACGCTGGATGATCTGGCGTTGCCGTTCTCGATCTCGTTCTGGGTGAACCCCGCCGCCCAACAGCGGATTTGCGCGAACATCTTCGCCAATTCCGGCAACGACCCGGTTCTTGGCCAATGCGGTCTGTCCATGCAGCAGGATGTTGGCGCGACCAACCGCTACGCGTTCAACTATGGCATCGGAAAGAGGGAGTCATCCGGCACGCCCTCGGTGCAACTGACCGCGGACCAGTGGCAGCATGTGGCTGTGGTTTGCGATGGCTCGAACAATGTCATCTATGTGGACGGCGTGGAGAAAGGCAGGGCTCCGGCCAAAGGCACTTTTGCGCCTAATCGGGGCATGACACTGCGGTTGGGGTACTGGGAGCAAAATCGCTTCTTAAATGGCCTCCTGAACGACTTCCGCATCTACCGCACCGCATTGTCGTCGCCTGAGGTGCAGGCGGTGATGAAGGAAGGCGCCGTGGAACCCGGTGGCGCGGAAAAGGCCAAGCCGTAGGTCTGAAACGCAGTAAATTTCACGAGCCTGCACGCCATGACGGCATTCTTCAGTGCCGTTCTGACCGCTTACGCTGCGGCCGGCGGGCAAGCAAATTCCTAGCAGTAATATCTTGCCCGGCGGGGCGATGCCGATCTTCTTTCGTCGCTTGATGAACATTACGCATCGTCTCCCTAGGTCTTTCCGCGCTTTCCTTGTCGCCTCCGCGATCGGCTTGCAATCGCTCGCCGCGGCGGAGACTCGCACCGCCGATGTGCTCGTCTATGGCGCGACGCCCGCGGGCGTGTGCGCAGCGGTCGGCGCGGCGCGCGAAGGCGTGAGCGTGCTGCTCATCGAACCGAGCGAGCACGTTGGCGGGGTGAACACGGGTGGGCTGTGTTTCAGCGACTCGAACCAGACGGTCCGGGCGGCGCTGCGGGGACTGTTCGAGGAGTTTCATCAGCGCATCGAGGACGACTACAAAGCCCACGGCGTGAAGCTGCCTTACACCGTGGTGGAGAAGGATCAGAAGGTCTGGACTTACGAGCCGCACGTAGCCGCGCGCGTCACCGAGGCGATGCTGAAGGAAGCGGGCGTGCCGGTGCTCACTGGGCGGATATTGAGCCGCGCGAACAAAGACGGCGCGCGCGTGAAAAGCATCGCGACCACGAAGGGCGAGACCTTTGCCGCGAAGACCTTCATCGACGCCACGTATGAAGGCGATCTCATGGCGGCGGCGGGTGTGAGTTGGGTGATCGGGCGCGAAGGGCGGAAGGAGTTCGGCGAATCGCTCGCGGGCAAGCAGTATCCGAAAAAGGCGATGGCGATTTCGGGCCTCGATGCGCAGGGTGATCTGCTGCAGCTCATGACCACGAAAGACGCCGGCACAGATGAGGACGGCGACCGCAACGTGATGGTTTACAGCTTTCGCCTCTGCCTGACGGCGAACCCGAAAAACCGCGTGCCGTTTCCCGAGCCAAAGAAATACGACCCGGCGCGCTTCGAGGCGGTGCGGCGTTACTTTGCGGTCGAGAAAACGCCCGCGCTGCTGTGGGATCTCTATCCGTTGCCGGGTGACAAGGCGGACGCGAACAACGGCATCGGCAAACAGTTTTCGATGGGTCTCATCGGCGGCGGCAATGCCTGGTGCGAGGCCGGACCGGAGGAGCGCGCGCGCATCTGGGAGGAGCACAGGCAATACACGCTGGAGATGTATCGCTTCCTTACCACGGACCCGGCGGTGCCGCAGGAGTTACGCGAGACGCTGGCGAAGTATGGCCTGTGTAAGGATGAGTTTGCCGCCTATGGGCACTGGTCCCCGCAGCTCTACGTGCGTGAAGGCCGGCGAATGCGGGGCGCGCAGGTGATGAC
>Ga0194043_1002009_pt1 | contig 11360 bp, 11 predicted proteins | sample JunL4415m_MetaG_FD_161274 | JGI IMG/M metagenome (GOLD analysis project Ga0194043, IMG submission 161274) | Anoxic zone freshwater microbial communities from boreal shield lake in IISD Experimental Lakes Area, Ontario, Canada - Jun2016-L442-15m | ecosystem: Environmental > Aquatic > Freshwater >...
GACCTACCGCCATACGGCCGCATGCTGCCGGGAATTCTTGGCCTGCGATTGCAGATCGTCGAGGTGGTCGCGAAGTTCAAGTACGACGATCACAATCCGCTCACACATCGAGAGAACGTCTCACGACGACTGATCGAACGCGGCGAATTCCACGACCCAGGCGCGGCTGCAGAGCAGACGAGGCGGCTTAACGAACGCGGTGAATGGAAAGTCAGGTAGTGGCCTTCCTTGGCAACTACTCCTTGCAAACATCTCGAGAGATACTGTTCAGGGCACTGCGTCAGACACCGGCGCATGATGCGAGGCTGATCACATGGATGCCGCAACTCTCAGCGCAGAAGAACACCGACTGACCTCCATCCTCGCAACATGGGCCGCGGCCAACGTGATCGTGGGCGGTGCAGCGTGGGCAGTAGGGCACAAGCAACAGAACCCAAACCTCGCCGGTTTCGGCCGGCAAACCCTCATGTGGGGAGTCGTCGATGGCGCGATCGCCGGCGCCGGCATGGCGGGCGCACGTAAACGCGCGCCGTTTGCCACCGACGACCAAGCGCGGGCTCACCGCACGAAGCTTCGGCGAATCCTGCTCATCAACTCCGCCGCCGACGTCGCGTACATCGCTGCGGGTGGCGCGATCATGGTGCGCGCTCGGCAGTCGCGTCGCATCCTCGCAATGAACGCCGGCGACGGCGCGGCTATTGCACTTCAGGGCAAGTTTCTATTGGCACTCGACACCGTCATGGCGTGGCGCCTGCGCGGCTGAACTCCACGCATTTCTCAACCCCCGTCGTGCCACCGCACCTCGAGTGCGACTCCCACAAAAGTCGCCCACGGAAGGAACGATTCTTCGACTGCGTGACGATCGCGGGAGCCGAGAGGTCGCAGCGGAATCGCCGTGACGACGGCCTTCTTTCCCTTAGTCGCGCGCGTCCAGGTGCCGAGAACTCGGCCTCCTCGTAGGAAGGTCGACCGGAAGATTCCGTTTCCGCCCGGCACGACGGCCTCGAAATCGCCGGGCTCAAGCATGAGACTGCGATCCTTGTAACCCAGGAGGTACTCATCAAAGCCGGGTAGCGCGTGCACGTCGTCGTCGACGGGTAGCGTTGCGCGCGCGTCGAGTAGTTGCGGGTCGAGATGAACGGGAACGCCCGCGTGCTCTGCCGTCGCGAGCGCGTCACCGGCCGCAGCGACTGCGCGTCGCGAGTCGGTCAGCGTCAGTCCGGTCCAGCCCGAGAAATCCTTCACCGTCGTGGGCCCGTGACTGCCGAAATACCTCACAGCCAGCGTCGCCAGCGCTTGGTCACCCTCGAGCGTCACTGGATTGGTCACCCATTCGTCAAGGAGCACGAACGTCTGCTCACCATCGACGTCGGGCGCGATCGCGATGAGTCCGCCCTGACTGGCAAACACCAGCAGGTGATAGCCGCTTTGCCCCGAGACCGGGATCCCGTGGGCCGCTAGAGCTTCCAACAACAACGATCGGGTCATCCGGCGGCCGGTAAGTTCGTCACCAATCACGTCCATTGCACGTTTCACGACATCATCGTCGAGCCCCAGAGTCACCCGCCTTCCCGCCGCGCTGTGAAGTGCACGGGCACCCGTAGCGGCAACCATCCAACGCGCGTCGCGCGCGGGCACGAGGTGCACAGTGCCGCGCATCGGCCACGTGCGTAGTGCCTGCCGTTGCTCGAGCGCATCAACCACGTCTGCCTGCGTTGTTCCCGGTAGGCGCAAGCCCAACGACCACAGCCCGCTGGCGTAGTCCTGCGCTTGCATCGCGCCAAGGCGCGTGACCACGTCGCTCACCGACGAAGGGGCAGTGAGGCCGGCCGGACCAGCATGCACGAGGAGGGCGGCCATTCGAATCCGGCGCACGTCGTCGTCACTCAGGATGGTCACGCGTCAGTTTCGCATGCACGACGGCACTTGCGGTCGGCCCGTGATCGTGCTGCGACGCGGGTTTTCCAATCTCAGGGCAAATCGACGCGTTATCCGTGCCGATTTGCCCTGAGAACGACGAAAACGGACCCACAACGCTGTCAAAGCGAGGTGACTTCGTCCCCCCCACTACTCAACGCGAAGGTAGAACGACCCAGGAATGCGGGAGGGCACTAAGTACGGGCACACCTGTGCAAGCCGTTCGTACTCGCTGTGGTGCAGGTAGTTAAGTGCAGCGACAATGCGGTATCGCGTGCTGTGCGCCAACAATGCTTCCAGCAGGTACTGCTCGCTCCACATACGCACGAGATTATGAATGAAGAAATCTGGGTAATCGCGTGGCGAGAAGATGTCGTGAATGTGCACGTACACGCCGCTGGCCAGCGTCGGGAGCAATTCGAGGTACTCAAAGAGCACGTCGCCTTGTGGTCGAATCATGTGAGACGAATCAATAAACAACAAGTCATTGGCGCCAAGTTGACTGAAGAACTCGAGGCCAAGATTCTCAACTCGCTCACGAACCACGCGAACACCTAGCTGCTCCAGCCAAGGCATCTCATAGGGCTCAATACAAATGTGCTCACACTCCTGGCCCGTCTCGGCCGAGTTCCGCCTGAGCGCGAGCTGGAGAATCTTTGTGGAGTTGCCGCAACCAATCTCAATAACACGTGCGGGTTTGATGAGTCGAACCATCGAATAGAGGAACTCCGCGTCACCCGAACCGAATTCAGGATTTGAGATGGAGAAGTCCAAATCTCCGCGGGGTTCAGCCGCGAGATCGAGGTCGACCAGTTCCTGACGGTAGGTCAGTTGATCCATCAGAGCTACCTGATCGCCGTGACGCCAATTGATTCCTGGCAACGCACGCACAGCCGAGAGTTCCTTGGTCAGGTGCTCGTCATTGAAGAGGGGTTGATAGTAGTGATCCCGAATGGGATACAGCCCCATACGCCGGAGAGTCTGACGTGATGTGGGCAACTTGGCCGGCCCCATCCACGTGAAGAAGAGGTAAGGAGGAGATGCAACGCGCAAGCCCCACGCGGTGGTTCGATCAACGAGGCGCTTGACCCTCAGTTTCCTCGCCACCGTTCGGGCGACACTCTCCACGTTACTCACCGGTCCGCCTTTCCGATGCGCGAGTGGGACGCGGAGTCGGTGCGGAGGCAGCTTCCATGCCCCGAAGTACACCGAGTCGAGCCATCCCGGTCAATTCGAGCGGACGGCCGACACCTGCTGATCCTGAGCGGAAACACCGGATCTTCCGGCTATCTCGGCATTACCACCACTTTGCCGCAACAACTGTCGCCGGTGGCAGATCGCGGTTCTTGCTCCGATGCGTCCAATCAGTCTGATCAGTCTGATCAGTCTGATGGAGCAAGACTCTTGACACGCCTCCCTCCGGGTACTAATTTCCCTAAAAATGTACGGTTGTACATTACCTAGGAGGATTCGTGAGTTCTTCGACCCCAACCGAGGCGCGCGCGCCCATCCCAGCGAACGACTTGGAACGTGTCTGCGATCCAAACTCCCGAGCCGCGAGGACCATGCCGAGCAGCGCATACATCTCATCTGCGGTCTTCGCATGGGAGCACGAGCACCTCTTCGACCGCGCCTGGGTGTGCGTCGGGCGCCGTCAGCTCGTCGACGCTCCTGGTGACCAACACGCGATCGCGGTGGGCACGCGGGACGTGCTGCTGACGCGAGATTCCGATGGTGTGCTGCATGCGTTCATGAACTCCTGCCGCCACCGCGGGCACGAAATCCTCGCGGTTGGTGAGTCGGCAAATGGAAAATTTGTGCGCTGTCCCTACCACTCGTGGGTCTACTGCCTAGACGGTGCGCTGCGAGCCGCGCCGCGCTTTCAGAAGGACCCGGGCTTCGATGCCGATTCATGGCCACTTCTCCCTGTCAGAGCCATTGAGTGGCTCGGTTGGATCTTCGTCGCATTCTCGGCCGAGACGATCGAGTTCCCCGACTGGGTCACGGATCTCGCCAACCTCCTCGGGCCGTGGAAGCCCGAGACGATGGTCGTCGGCGCGGCTCGGAGCTACCAACTCGCTACGAACTGGAAGACCGTCGTCGAGAACTACGCGGAGTGTTACCACTGCTCAACGATTCACCCCGAGTTGTGCCGGGTCTCGCCTCCGGACGACGGCGCCGTCTACGAGCACTCGGGCCGCTGGAATGGAGCCCGGATGGGATTGCGGGAGCACGCCGAAACAATGTCGCTCGACGGCCGCAGTGGTGCCCGGATGCTTGACACGCTGACACTGGAGGAGTCGCGTCACGTCCACTACTTCTATGTGGCGCCCAACTTGCTGATCGCGCTGCACCCCGACTACATCCTCACTCATCGGCTGTCACCGCAGGGCCCTGGCGTGACCGTGGTCGATTGTCAGTGGTTGTTCCCGCCTGATGTGGTGTCCTCACCGGAGTTCGACCCGTCCTACGCAGTCGACTTCTGGGACGTGACGAATCGTCAGGACTTCGCGGCGTGCGAGTCGGTCTATCGCAGCATCTCTGGTGGTGGCTACCGGCCGGGCGTGTTCGCCGAGCAGGAGCAAGGAGTGCGCAACTTTCAGGTCCAGGTGGCTCAGGCCTATGAGGCTGGGGCATGGGTGCAGGCCCCCTCAAACTGATTTTCCCGTGATAAGGAACTCGTCACGGGACAACCTCGCTATGTCGGTCGCGATTCGGGAGATTAGGAGCGTTGCGCAGTGGACACTTATGACGTCGTCATCGTCGGCGGAGGGATCGCAGGACTCACGACGGCCAGGGATCTTCGCCGCTCGGGACATTCGGTCCTGGTCTTGGAGGGGCGCGCACGGCTCGGCGGGCGGACTTGGTATCGGCGTTTCGCCGACACCGACCACTACATCGAGATGGGCGGTACCTGGTTCGCCGAGGAGGCCCAGTCGCACATCGCGGAAGAGATCCGGCGATATTCCTTGCCCACGATCCTGAGCCCGGCGGGCAAGGAACTGCGCACAGTCCTAGGTGGTATCGCGCTATCCGGCGAGGACTTCCCAGTGCCCTCCGCCGTACGCCCCGAGCTGGACCGGGCGTTGGCCACGATTGTGCAGGAGTCGCGTCGAGTGAGGTTCGGGGAGAACCTCGATGACCCTGGTCTGCGCGACCTCGACGTGGCGTTCAGCGAGTTTTCCGCTCGGCTGTGGACCTCACCTGTGGTTGGGGACTATCTCGCGATGTGGGCCGGATTCGCCTTCGGATGCCTGCCTGAGGAGCTGTCCACTCTGCACGCGTTGACGTGGGTCGCGGGCTATGGCCACGAGGCATGGACACTCGACGCCGCACCAGCGACGAAGTTTGGTGAAGGCACGTGGAGCCTGGTCAACGCACTCGCCGAGGACGGCGCCCCGGACATCGCCTTCGAAGCGCCGGTCGCCCAGATCGTCGAGGAAGCGGGAAGGATTCGCGTCACCACACTGGCGGGCGATACCCACGTCGCCCGGGCTGCGGTGCTGGCGACCCCCATCAACACGTGGTCGGACATCGAGATACCGGCGCTATCGCCGGCCAAATCTCTAGTCGCCGCGGCGGGCCAAGCAGGGCACGCAGTTAAGGTCTGGGCCCTGACTCGCAACATCCCGGAGTACCTGATCGCTTCCGGGTGGGGAGGGCCACTGAATTGGATTTCCGAGCAGGCTCACTTCGATGGCGGTCGGCTGATGGTCGGTATCGGCGCCGATGCGAGCCGATTCGATCCCATCAACCGCGAGGACGTCGAGGCCGCCGTTCGGCTCCTTGCACCCGGTGCGGAGGTGCTCAAGTTCGACTCCCACGACTGGACGACTGACCCGTATTCGAAAGGCACCTGGGCCGCCTATCGGCCCGGCCAGTTGTCTAGTTCTTACGCTGCCCTGGCCGAGCCCGAAGGTCGTCTGTTCTTCGCGGGCTCGGACGTCGCGCGGGGTTGGGCTGGCTTCATGGACGGCGCGATCGAGAGCGGCAAACTGGCCTCCAAGAGGGTCGCCAGCCAGCTCGAAGCGGAGGTATAGGCAATGACAGGTCGTCTCGCAGGGAGGGTCGCTATCGTCACCGGTGGTGGTCGCGGCATCGGACTCCAGGTGGCGAGGTCACTCGCCGCGGAGGGCGCTCGCGTGACCATCGCGGATCTCGGAACCCTTCTCGACGGCACTGGGAGTGACGAGTCGCCGGGTTTCGAAGCGGCGGCCAGCATCCGACTCGAGGGCGGAGAGTGCGCCTTCATGCTCACTGACGTGGCTGATCCGGTCGCGGTGAAGAGTCTCGTGGAGGCGACGGTAGAGCGGTTCGGCGGCCTAGACATCCTCATCAACGCTGCGGGCAACCTCCGCGCGGGGGGACTCGCGGACCTGACGACCGACGACCTGGACGCCACGCTGCGGGTTCACGTTGGCGGCACAGCGCTCACGATGCAAGCCGCGCTGGAATTCTGGAAGACCCGTCCCGGGTCCAGTCGGCGAGTCGTGAATGTCTCCTCCGAGTCAGGGCTGTTCGGCGAAGGCCCGTATTTAGCGTACGGCGCGGCCAAGGCCGCCGTCGTTGCGTTGACTCTGGGGGCAGTCGATGAACTTGCCGCAGTGGGTGCGACCGCGCACGTGTTTATCCCCCAGGCGTCAACGCGGATGACGTCAAGCATTCCTGCGTCGCTGTTGGGCGACACGGGCGACGGCAAGTGGCTGCCAGGCGGCGAGTACGACCCGATCAACGTCACACCCGCCCTGCTCTACTTGGCCGGGGAGGAATCGGACTGGCTCTCGGGAAGGGTTGTGGGCGGGTGGGGTTATGAGATCCACCTCTACTCTGCGCCGGCCCGGACACGATCGATGTACGGCGATGGGCCGTGGGATCTGAGCCAGCTCCGTTCTCGCCTGCCTGAGGCTTTTGGTCCATGAGCGCACCTGGGGGCAGGAGAGCGCGTTTCGGCGTATCCGTCAACCTCGAGGACCTAGGCCAGTTCGCTGAGGTCAGAGGCACTACCAGCTGATCACCGACCTGGGCACCTTTCCGCCCCTCCGAACGGGATCGAGGTGGAGTTGGCGGGTGTGCGCGTTCCGGCCATCGCGTCGTGGCGCCCGCTCTATGACCCAATCGGCTCGCGACTGCGTTCCTAGGCTGCGCACGGGCCGACGCCACCGGTTCGTTCCGATAGTGTCAGAACTCGACGGTAGCCAATCAGGATCTTCACGGGAGGGCGCTTGCCCACGGGACATCCTGACGATGCACGTCGGAAGCGCATCACGAGCGGTGTTCTGGCGGTCCTTCAGGAGCGAGGCGTAGAGGGCTTAACGCACAGGGCCGTGGCTGCTGCTGCGGGTGTCCCGCTTGGGTCGACGACCTATCACTTTCGTTCGAAAGACGATTTGTTGGCTGTTGCCCTTTCGGAAGCGATAGATGGCTGGGCGACCGAGTTGGACGCATGGGCGGCTGCACTGCCTCTGGGCACGCCCTTGGCGCAAGCGCTAGCAGAGTGGCACGTCCAAGCGACAACGACTCGACGTGCGACGTCACTCGTCGAGCTCGAGTTGTTCTCCGCGGCGCTGAGACGCCCAGCTCTTCAGGAACTCGCGTCTGTGTGGGAAGACCGCATGGTGGCTGCAATGGGCACACTGGTGAACGACGCTTCGCTTGGGCGCGTTGTGGCCGCAGCCGCGACGGGCATAACGTTCGCCACCTTGGCCCGTGGGACGTCGCTGGATCCCGGTGAGGCTGAGGTTTGGTTTCGGACGCTGCTAGGGGACCTCGTCGTTGGTCAACACCGCAGCCATTCTTGAGTGATCAGGGCCGCCACCAGCCATCTTTTCCCGCCCAGCAGCCCGAGGGTCATGAAGGCACCTCCTGATCCGGTGCAGGCATTCACCACCGTCTTGCAGTCACTGCAGGCCGACGCGGTCTGCAGAGGCCGAACAGTGAGCCAGTTTCATGTGGTGGTGCTCACCGGCGTCGAATGGGTTCCTGTTGTCAGTGGCGGGTCGGCACCCGCTCCCACCACTCGCCGCCGAACTCGGCGATGGTGATGGCGACCGAGTCGAGCTCGATCGAGAGCGCCGCAGGGCACCTGAACGCAGGGGTAGCTGCTCCAGCCAAGGCATCTCATAGGGCTCAATACAAATGTGCTCACACTCCTGGCCCGTCTCGGCCGAGTTCCGCCTGAGCGCGAGCTGGAGAATCTTTGTGGAGTTGCCGCAACCAATCTCAATAACACGTGCGGGTTTGATGAGTCGAACCATCGAATAGAGGAACTCCGCGTCACCCGAACCGAATTCAGGATTTGAGATGGAGAAGTCCAAATCTCCGCGGGGTTCAGCCGCGAGATCGAGGTCGACCAGTTCCTGACGGTAGGTCAGTTGATCCATCAGAGCTACCTGATCGCCGTGACGCCAATTGATTCCTGGCAACGCACGCACAGCCGAGAGTTCCTTGGTCAGGTGCTCGTCATTGAAGAGGGGTTGATAGTAGTGATCCCGAATGGGATACAGCCCCATACGCCGGAGAGTCTGACGTGATGTGGGCAACTTGGCCGGCCCCATCCACGTGAAGAAGAGGTAGGGAGGAGATGCAACGCGCAAGCCCAACGCGGTGGTTCGATCAACGAGGCGCTTGACCCTCAGTTTCCTCGCCACCGTTCGGGCGACACTCTCGACGTTACTCACCGCTCCGCCTTTCCGATGCGCGAGTGTGCGTTTCCTGTCGAATCCTCAGAGTAATGATGTGTGTGGCGGAAATCAGGAACCCTAATCCTCAGGCATGAGTTACGCACATCGTTCAGCCCGTGAATTTCACATCGGTAGCCTGTGAGGGTCCCGGTCTTGGGGCGCTTCGAACTGCACCACACAAGATTGGATTGTCATTCACATGTCACCAACGACCACGGCAACCAGCGCCATCGCGCAGGCGGCACCGCCCACGCGCATGTATCTCGATGGTGCCTGGCGCGAGGCGTCCAACGGCGCGCAGGTCGAGGTCGTCGACCCAGTGAGCGAACTGGTCATTGCCACCGTGCCCAATGCCAGCGACGACGACATTGACGAAGCGCTCGCCGCCGCCGCGGTCGGCTTTCGAATCTGGCGCAAGGTCTCAGCATGGGAGCGATCGGCGAAGCTACGCGAGATGGCACGCATCATTGCTGCCGAAGCCGACCGATTCGCCATGGTGCTCACTGCAGAGATGGGCAAACCGTTGGCGCAGGCGCGTGGCGAGATCATGGCCACCGCCGATCAGTTCGACTGGTATGCCGACGAAGCCCGACGCGTGTACGGGCGGGTTGTCGAAGCGCACACCACCGACACTCGCATCTTGGTGCGCCGCGAGCCCATCGGTCCGGTCGCAGCGTTCGCGCCATGGAACTTCCCGAGCTACCTACCCGCACGCAAAGTTGCGCCTGCCCTAGCCGCCGGTTGCTCAGTCATCCTCGTTCCGCCCGTTGAGGCACCGCTCAGTGGACTGCTGCTCGCCGAAGTGGCTGATCGCGTCGGCATTCCGGCCGGCGTCGTGGGCGCCATCACTGGTGACCCCGCCCGCATTTCCGCGCGACTACTCGCAAGCGATGTCATCCGCAAGGTGTCGTTCACCGGCTCAGTGCCAGTCGGCATCAGCCTGCTCAAACTCGCCGCCGACGGCGTGAAGGCAGTCTCGATGGAACTCGGCGGGCACGCGCCCGTGTTGGTGTTTTCCGACGCCGATCTCACCACGGCAGCGAAAGTGGCGGCCGCTGGCAAGTTCCGCAATGGCGGTCAGGTCTGCATCGCAGCCAGTCGATTTCTGGTGCACGAATCCATCGCTGACGATTTCACCGAGCAGTTCGTCGCAGCCACGCGCGCATTGCGCGTCGGCTCAGGCTTCGACGCCAGCAGCGATGTCGGTCCCCTGGGCTCAGAACGCCGACGCGCGGCCGTCGAAGGCTTGGTCGCCGACGCCGTCGGTCGTGGCGCATCGGTGGCCGCCGGCGGATCTCGACCCGCCGACTTCACCAGTGGCTACTTCTTCGAACCCACCGTGCTCACCGGAGTCACCGCCGACATGGCGGTGATGTCGGAGGAACCCTTCGGACCCATCGCTCCGATCACCACGTTCGCGTCGTTCGATGAAGGCATCGCGATCGCTAACAGCACGCGGTATGGGCTTGCAGGTTTCGTCTTCACGCGCGACCTCGCTACCGCATTCCGGGCATCCGAGGAACTCGAAGTCGGAATGGTCGGAGTCAACCAACTCACGATCGCGACGGCAGAAGCGCCGTTCGGTGGAGTCAAGGCTTCGGGCTTCGGTCGCGAGGGCGGTGCCGAAGGACTCGATGGCTACACGGTCACCAAGTACATGAGCATGCTGCTCGGCGACGGTCCGGCCTGAGCGGCGTCAGGTGCACTAAACGTCGTCGGGCTGCAGCGGCACGCTGCGGTCTCCGAACCTGATCAGTCCCTGCGCAAGTGCTGCGCCGACGAGAATGATCGCTCCACCGACGGGCGCGTTCCACGTCAAAGTCTCGCCGAGAAACAGCGTTCCGATCAGCACGGCGACCAGCGGTGCGAGGTAGAGCGCGGTACTGGCGGTGGTGGCGTCGGCACGACCGATCACACGCAAGTTCATCGTGGTGGCGATACCGCTACTGAAGATGCCCAGAAAGAGAATGCCGACGATGCCCGACGTCGTGACGTCGCCGTGCGTCACCGGGACGACAGTGGCGACGGGAATGACAGCGATCGATCCCATGACGAACATGCCCGCCGCGAGCGCGAGCGGGTCGACAGTGCCCGCCTTGATTCCGCCCGTGAGGTAGCGCCGAGAGAAGGGCCCCGACCATCCCCAGACCATGTTGGCCACCAGAACGGCGACGACGCCGATCCAGACTGCTGCGCCGACTCCCGTCCACGGTCCGACGACAGTGACGACGCCAACGAACCCCAGACCCAAGCCCACCATCCGCGGCCACGTGGGCCGCTCTTCGGGAAACGCGATGAGCACCGCGACCAGAGTGAACAGCGGACCGGTGCTTCCGACGATGGCAGTGAACGCCGACGACAGGTGCAGTTCACCGAACGCGGTCAGCGCCCAGGGGATCGTGCCGGCCAGCAGGATGTTGACCAGAAGCAGCGGCCAGATGCGGCGCGGAGCGAAAGGAGTGCGAGTGATAACCAATGCGATCAAGAGAGTGACCGCCGCGATCATCGTTCGCAGCGCGCCGATACCGAACGGTGTGAACACCGTAAGCGCCAGCTTGATAAACGCGAAAGAACTACCCCAGAGCAGCACCATGACGAGGTACGACGGAAGCCAGCGCGAGGGCGGCTGGCGGGTCACATAATGAACCTGCCAGAACGAGCGTTCGTTTAGAACACCGGGGTGCTGCGGTCACCGTCTCGGCTGTGGATTAAGGGGTCGAGAGGTCGGACTCGTGAGGCAGGATTGCACCATGAACCTGGTCA
>Ga0194043_1002012_pt1 | contig 11349 bp, 13 predicted proteins | sample JunL4415m_MetaG_FD_161274 | JGI IMG/M metagenome (GOLD analysis project Ga0194043, IMG submission 161274) | Anoxic zone freshwater microbial communities from boreal shield lake in IISD Experimental Lakes Area, Ontario, Canada - Jun2016-L442-15m | ecosystem: Environmental > Aquatic > Freshwater >...
TAGGTTACAGGCCACCAGCACCCGAAACCCAAGTACCTAGAATCATCCAAAACCAACCCATTTTGCTGCAATGATTTACTATAGAAAAACTCTCTCAAGTAGTGGACCTAAATTGACAGCAGTTCAGCAGGACAAGCAAAAAAGTCGGGCGGTATTCGCTTAATTATTACCGCCGGCGAAGAAATTGGTTGTGAGGGTGCATTTTATATAGCATCGCAACAAAAGGCACTCGATTTTATCGGGCCAGTAGGGTGTTTTATCGTAGCAGAGCCTACTGCTAATGAGCCGTTGATTGGCCATAAGGGCGCATTTTGGCTGCGCGCGCGAGCCGAAGGTAAAACTGCCCATGGTTCAATGCCGGAGCGTGGCGATAATGCTTTTTATAAATTAGCACGGGGCGCATTAGAGCTAGAGCGTTTTGAGTTTGATAATGAGCCTCATCCATTAATGGGGCAAGCTACGCTTAATGTGGGCACCGCTAGTGCGGGGTTAAATATCAATTCTGTTCCTGATGCCGCTGAAATGACGATCGATATTCGCACCGTTGCTGGACAAAATCATCGCCATATTTATGGTTGCCTTTGCAAGCGACTGGGTGCAGATATCAAACTTGAAACAATTTTAGACATCGAGTCTTTTCATACCCCAGCATCCGATCCATGGGTTCAGCGTGTATTTAAATGCTGCGCGGAAATGAATGGGCAGACACCTTTAGTCAAAACAGTTTCTTACTTTACCGATGCATCTGCATTAAAAATACCCATCGGTGACCCGCCTACGGTAATTTTAGGCCCTGGTCAGCCCGAGATGGCACACCAAACTGATGAGTATTGCTTTACCAGCAAAATAACAGAGGGCACGCTTTTATTTGAAAATTTAATTGGCGATTGGAGTAAATCTTAAGTCTTTTATTAGACAACTCCGTTAAACCCGTTCGATCACTAATGCAATGCCTTGGCCGACGCCAATACACATAGTACAAAGCGCATAACGTAACTTTTTTTCTTCGAGTTCAACTAGGGCAGTAGTAATTAAACGTGCACCACTCATTCCTAAAGGATGCCCTAAGGCAATAGCACCACCATTCGGATTAACGCGTGCATCATCATCAGCAACGCCCAGTTCCCGTAGTACCGCAAGACCTTGTGCAGCAAAAGCCTCGTTTAGTTCGATGACATCCATTTGATCAATCGTGAGCCCCAAGCGTTTAAGTAATTTTTGCGTTGCTGGGGCTGGACCAATACCCATAATGCGTGGCTCTACTCCAGCTGTAGCCATGCCAAGAATTTTGGCTCTGGCTTTGAGCCCATATTTTTTTAGCGCCTCTTCACCAGCAAGAAGGAGGGCACAAGCTCCGTCATTTACCCCCGATGCATTGCCTGCGGTAACCGTGCCATCAGGACGAACGATGGGCTTTAGCTTGCCAAGCGCTTCTAATGTTGTCGCGCGGGGATGTTCATCGGCAGAGACAACAATGGGATCGCCTTTTTTTTGCAGAATAACAACCGGAGTAATTTCTTTTGCGAGGCGCCCACTTGCTTGAGAGGCTGCCGCTTTATTTTGACTGCGTAGGGCCATCTGATCTTGATCATCCCGCTTAATTTTAAAGTCGTCTGCCACATTTTCTGCGGTCTCCGGCATTGAATCTACGCCATAGGCTTGCTTCATGCGGGGATTAATTAATCTCCAGCCAATTGTCGTATCTTGAATTGAGTTGGCTCTTGAAAAAGCAGACTCTGCTTTGGGCATTACAAAGGGCGCTCTACTCATACTTTCGACGCCCCCGGCAATCATGAGTTCAGCTTCTCCCGACGCAATGGCCCTCGCTGCCGTACCAACTGCATCCATGCCTGAGCCACAGAGGCGATTAATCGTTGCGCCAGGAATACTCGGGGATAAACCAGCAAGCAAAGCGCTCATTCTCGCTACGTTACGATTATCTTCACCTGCCTGATTGGCGCAGCCATAAATGACATCGTCTATCTCATTCCATGGCACTGAAGGATTGCGCTCTACTAAGGCTTTGATGGGAATTGCCCCCAAATCATCGGGCCGCACACTTGATAACGAACCACCATAACGACCAATCGGTGTTCTGATGGCATCACAGATATAAACAGGAAGGGTAGCTTTTGAGTTCATAAAGTTAGATTATTTTTTTCTTTTCAAGATCTTGTACTACTTTTTCGGAGTACCCCAAAATATCAACTAAGACCTCGTGATTTGAATCACCTAATTTTGGTGGCGCACGGTCGTATTTTGGAGGAGTACCTTGAAGTCTAAGCGGACTAGCTATTGTCGAAACTGTTGTGCCATCGGTATATGCGGTATCAATTTTCATATTGCGATGAATAACATGCGGGTCTTGAAATACTTGTTGATAATTATTAATTTGCCCACAGGGCACATCAAATTGTTCTAAAACTGAAATCCATGCAGCCGCTTTTTTCTTGAGCATGGTTTTCGCTAGTTCTGGCACAAGCTCAGATCGCCCCGTAATTCTGCCAGTTACCTTACTCCAGCGTTTATCTTGCGCAAGATCAGGCCGTTTAATTGCTTCGCAATAGCGTTGCCATTGGGTGTCATTGCCTACCGCGACAACAATTTCACCATCTTTAACAGTAAATACTTGATACGGAACGAGACTGGCATGGGCATTGCCATAGCGAAAAGGAACTTTCCCATCGGCAAAAAATCCTGTTACTTGGTTGCCGCCAAGAGCAATAATGCCATCGAGAAGTGCCATATCAATATACTGACCTTGGCCTGTTTCATTACGGCTATTAAGCGCTGCCAGAATAGCAACCGAACTATACATGCCAGTAATTACATCGGCGATAGCAACACCTAATTTTTGTGGACCACCACCGGGTAAAGTATCGCTTTCGCCAGTAATGCTCATCATTCCACCAATTGCTTGAAAGACAAAGTCATACCCCGGTTTATGCGCATTAGGTCCGTCTTGTCCATAGCCGGTAATAGAGCAATAGACTAAACGGGGATTTATTTTTTTGAGGCTCGCGTAATCAAGTCCATAACGTTTTAGGTCACCCAGTTTATAGTTCTCAATCAAGACATCACTTACTCGAACCAGGTCTTCGATTATTTTTTTTCCTTTAAGAGAGGAGATATCGAGGGTAAGGGATTTTTTGCCACGATTAGCAGCCGCAAAATAGCTAGAAATGCGCTGGCCATGAATGGTTTCTGTTGGATTAATCCAGGGCGGCCCCCAGCCACGAGTGTCATCGCCACTTCCTGGCCGCTCAACTTTAATAACCTCTGCTCCAAGGTCAGCTAAATTTTGGGTGCACCAAGGGCCTGCCAGAATGCGCGATAAATCGAGCACCCTAATATGGGATAAGGCACCAACTATTGGCTTAAGACGGATTTTTTTTGGCATGAATTAATCGATTTTAATATTGCTATCGTTGATTACCTTCGCCCATTTACTAATTTCATCATCAACATACTTAGCATACTGAGCTTGGTTCATGCTGCCCGCATCCGCGCCTTGTTCGGCAAATTGATTTTTTACTTGCACACTTTGCAGTGCGGTCAAGACATCACTAGAAATTTTGCTTAATAGGTCGGGTGCCATTTTTGGCGGTGCATACATGCCAAACCAAGCCGTTGCTTCAAAGCCTTTTAGTCCCGCTTCACTGATGGTGGGTACATCTGGTAAAGCGGAAGCGCGGGTGAGGGAGGTTACGCCAAGGGCGCGTAATTTACCTGATTTGATATGCTGCAAAACGCCCGGTACAGAATCAAACATCACTGAAATTTGATTACCTAACAGGTCGTTTAGGGCAGGTGCCGCACCCTTATAAGGCACATGAACCATATTGATGCCAGCCATCGCGTTAAACAACTCACCCGAAAGATGATTCGCCCCGCCTGTTCCTGAGGAGCCAAACATAACCTTGCCAGGGTTCGCCTTAGCATAGGTAATTAATTCTTTGACTGTTTTTGCTGGAAAAGCAGGATTAACGACTAATACATTAGGCACGTTTGCAACCAAGGCAATTGGCGTGAAGTCGGTGCGGGTGTTGTACTTCAGATTTTTATATAAATTCGGATTAATAACATGATGGGTAGCTGTCACCATGAGGGTATAGCCATCAGGCGGCATTTTTACTAGCTGCTCAGAAAATACCGTACCGCTTGCGCCTGCTTTATTCTCAACCACGACAGATTGTGACCATTTTTTGGTTAATTCATTGGCGAGAATGCGAGCCAAAATATCGGTTGTTCCACCGGGTGGAAATGGCACAACTATTTTGACTGGACCATTTGGAAAATTTTGCGCGAAGGCGCTAGCCCCGACAATTGCCAAACTGAAACCTAATAATAGATTGCGTACAAATGTATTTAGTTTGCTCAATTGCCTAACTCCTTATTGTTAATCGAATATGCGTAAATTCGCCGCTTCATTACGACGCGAGGGGAAATTCAACTAAGGCTTCGCCAAGAGCAATTACTTCATTTCGTTGATTATTTACTACGATATCTAGCGAGACCCAATGCCCCTTTTTAGTAGTTTTGATGGCAGTGATGATCGCACTGGGGGTAATTGTGTCACCTGGTTTCACTGGCGACTTCCAGCGCGTCTCTAAACGTCGGTGCATTCCGCCTTGAGGATAAACCCAATCGGTAATCATTTTAGAGATGACGCCAAAATTATTCATGCCATGCATGATGATGCCATCAAATTTGGTTTTACCAAACTGGGTTGCATGTAATTATCATCAAGATGCAAGGGATTAAAGTCGAGCGAGGCCTCACAAAACTCACGAATTGATTCTCTCGTAGGGTAGAACGGCGTGCCCTGAATTTTGTCGCCAATATGGCATTTTTCTAATGCATTACTCATCAACTTGACCTCATTATTTTTTATTGGGGGCGAATAGTCCAACCGCGGCCGGAACAGATCACGTCGTTATTTTGATTAAAAAAGACGTTGTCATGAATGACAAACAGACGCTCCTTTTTTATAAATTTATCTAGCGCTCTGGCTTCCAGGCGGATAACGTCATTTGGGCGCGCTGGGATGTTGTAACTCCACGATTGTCCGGCGTTAATCGTTCCCGGGCTTCTCATCCAATCGTCGGCCGGGGTACAAGAAAACATTAAAAGAATATGAATTGCTGGCGGGGCGATGATGCCTTTGTAAGGCGTGGTTTTTGCATAGTCCTCATCAAAGTAGAGTGGGTGAGTATCACCAATCACTTTGCAATATTTTTGGATAGCTTCGAGCGTAAGTGTGTAAGGAATAGTTTTTCTGGCTTCACCCGGAATAATGTCATCCCAGTTCTTGCGATTTTGTTCATCCTTCCAGAAATCGGTTTCAAAATTAATATTGGACATTGTTATTTTTCAAGTGAATTTAAATAGAATATGAGGAGCGCTAAGCGGATAATACCAAGCGAACCATGGCAATCCTAGGTTGTTTAAATTAGCCTGTCAAGAGAACAGCATTGCGCAAATTATTTTTCACTTTCTGCACTGAAATAATTTTTAGCTGATTAATCTCAATGACTTAGGTAAATTTTGCAGAATTCGTGTAAACCTAGTATTTACCCGCTTTTTTCTCAGAATCACCTGTGATATGGTTGAGCAAAATCACCATAGGAGACTGTATGACAAGTAGATTCAATAGCCGGTCTTGGTACCGTTCAACCGTATTGTTGGCTTTGGCCAGCTGTTTAGGTGCCGCGGTTACGATTAATTCGGCATTTGCTCAACCCTATCCTAATCGCCAAGTGACTTTAATTGCACCTTATGCTGCCGGTGGAGATAGTGATTTTTCTGGACGCAATTTAGCTGCAGCAGCAACTAAATTAATGGGTCAACCGTTAATCGTACAAAACGTGGTGGGTGCTTCTGGCACGATTGGCTCAATGCGCGTGCGGAATGCTGCACCCGATGGCTACACTTTACTTATTTCGCGGGGTGGGTCACAGGCCATTACGCCTGCCTTAGATAGTAAAACGCCATATAAGTGGAATGACTTTACGATTATTTCTTTATTAGACTTTAATCCTGTTGTCTGTGTTGTTAGACCTGATTCACCCTATAAAAATCTTAAAGAATTATTAGATACCATTCGCACGCAGCCGGGCAAATTAAATTACGCTACTGCGGGCCCCGGTACCACTCAACATTTAGCAGTTGAAGTCATGTTACGCTCGGTCAATATTCCTTCCAGTTCAGCAGTGATGATTGGTTATAAGGGTGGCGGTGAGGCTACAGCTGCATTGCTTGGTGACCAAGTGCAATTTTTATGCAATAACCTCACCACCTTAGTCGGTCAAATTAAAGGCGGGGCGATGCGCGCTTTAGTTTCTTCGTCTGCTGAACGATTAAAAGAGTTTCCGGAAATTCCTACTGCGCGTGAAATGGGCGTAGGGCCATTAGAGCAAGTGATGGGCTGGAGCGGTTTGTATGGGCCACCCGGATTACCTCCTGAAGTGGTCAATAAGTGGGTTGAGGTGCTCAAAAAAGTAGCGCAAGATCCCGATTGGAACAAAGGCAATACTACGGTTGCGGCCATACCGGCAATTCGCTCGCCCGCAGACACTGAAAAATTTGCGCGTGAACAAGTCGAGCTATATGAAAAGCTGGGGACTGCGCTGAATTTACGGAAGTAATTAAGACAGTTTAGTAGTGGTGCGGCACTTGAAATTCTTTTAATGCATCCAGGTCGGGGGTAATTCCTAGCCCTGGAAATGCATTTAAAGTAATGTTGCCCTGAACAATTTTTGGCAGTTGGGGGGCTAAGAGTTCGCGCAGTGGATTGGGGTTGGCATCAACCTCAACAAAGCCAAAGGTATTCGCACTTGCTTTCAGATGCATTGAAGCGATTAAGCCGATGCCACCACCTAACCAATGCGGGCAAAACATATTTTTACTGTTCACAATCGCCTGGCCTAGCGGGACACCAGCGCTAAATCCCCCCCATTTACCCATATCCGGTTGAAGTACGGCAAAAGCAGTGCTCTCAATGGCATTGGTAAATTCCAGCATGCCCCGCATATTTTCCCCAGCAGCTAATGGCAGCGGTGAATGGGCAGCTAATTCCTGCCAAGCACGCAAAGGGCTATCTGCTGCGATTGGCTCCTCTATCCAAAACGGCTGATATTTGGCTAATTGCTGAATTTGTTCTATGGCCTCTTGGGGAGACCATGCTTGATTAGCATCCACCATAATTGGAATATCGGCACCGAGAGTTGCCCTGAGATTAGCTAAGTTATCTAAGTCGCGTTTTGCGCCAAAACCGATTTTTAATTTAAAGGCCCGATATCCCTCATGCCATTTTTGCTGCGCCATTTTTTCAGGATGAAGGGGATTAATACCTGAAGCATAAACTTGCACGGTAGGGGAGCCGTTAAAAATTTGCCACAGGGGTTGCTGTAATTTTTTTCCGATTAAATCCCATAAGGCCATATCTACACCAGCAATGACTTGGGCAATCGGACCGGGCTCACCGCTTTGCAGACTTAAAATATGTAAGTCCTTGGTTAGTGTAGAAAATATATCTTGTGGCGAGGCCCACGTTTTACTTAGTAAGAGGGGTGCAACTAAAGCCTCGAAAAGTCGGGCACGGTGTTCGGCTCCAACCGTGGGGAAGTTGCACCAAATTTCACCCCAGGCGAGATTGCCATCACGATCCTCAAGCCTCACCACCAAAGCAGGCCGGTTATGCATCAGGCCAAATGAAGTTTGCACGGGCTCGGCAATGGGAGCCCGGTAAACGATGGCTTGCGCTTCAACTAAATCAATTGGGGGTAGATTCTGCAACACAGATACCCTTTATTGTGTGGCAACTTAAGCTAAGCTATCAGCCCAAATATTTTTTGCCCAACCCCATGCATAGATTCCTTCCAGTGTCGTTGGCTCAGGTGAGAGACCGCCCGAGCCTGGTACTGTTTTAAAGGTTTTTTCTTCCGCATTGTATTGATGCACACTCGCGACGTGAACGACTTGAGTTGCATCGACAAAGCTATAGCAAGTATTAGTCAATACCGGGGCGGAATTCACCTCTAAGTCACCGAGCTCGGCAACAATCGCTGCCGCAGCTACTTTGGCATGGGAGTTAGCCATGTGTCCTGATTTAGGCATGAGGGGTGCGACTTGGATTGAATCGCCTAAGACATGAATGTCTTTAGCTGCGGTAGCTTCAAAGTTAAGAAAGTTCACCTGTACCCAGCGGCCATTGGCATTAGCAATGCCACTTTTGACGGCAATATCACCAGCGCGCATCAAAGGGAGAATATTTAAGACATCAGCTTTGACATCATCTTGCACTTCAAACTTCAGCGTTTTAGTTTTAGCATCGACAGCCACTACATTAAATTTAGGGTGATATTCAATCATCCCTGGATATAAAGTAGCCCAAGCCTTTCTAAATAGACCCGCCTTTGAAACAATATCGGCATTCGCATCAAAGATTAAAACTTTAGACTTAGGCTTATTCTTTTTAAAGTAGCTCGCTACTTGGCAAGCACGTTCGTAGGGTCCTGGGGGGCAACGGAAGGGGGCTTCGGGAATGCTAATCGCATACACACCACCATCGCGCATGGCCGCTAGCTGCTGGTGAAGCGCAACTGTTTCTGGACCTGCCTTCCATGCTTGAATGGTAACGCCGGCTTGATTGGCTTCAGCAAGGCCTTTAATTTGATCCATCATGAGGTTCACGCCAGGCGACACAACCAGTTTGTCATACTTGATAGTTGAACCTGATGCGAGTTTGACGGTTTTCTGTTTTTGATCGATTGACTCGACCATGTCTTTAATTAATTTCACACCATGGCGTTTTGATAAGTTTTCATAGGGTGAAGTAATTTCTGCCATGGTGCGTGAGCCACCAATAACCAAGTTTGACATTGGGCAGGAAATAAAGTCGGCATTGGGTTCAATTAAGGTTACTTGGGCAGTGTTGTTGGAGAACATACGAATATATTTTGCTGCCGTTGCTCCCCCATAGCCCCCACCAATAACCACTACTTGGGCTTTGCTAATATTAATCGGGGCAGAAGAAGCACATCCAGCTAGTAGACCAGCAGAGGCAAGACTTTGACCTAAAAAATGACGACGATTCATCTTAGCTCCTGAATTATTTTTTGCCGAGAACGCTGGCGATCGTATTGAGTTGTTCATCGGTATAACCTTTAGCCAATTGCGGCATGATGGTGCCTGGTTGCGCACCACTTTTATAGGCCATGAGTTTGGTGAGCATCTCATCTTTGCTAAGCTGACCAATGTCTGGCATACCACTATTGGGTACAACTACCCCATTCGTACCATGACAGTTTGCGCAGGTAGCGGCTAGCGAACGATTATTCATATTGCTAGCAGAGGTTTGTGCAAAGCTAGGTGAAGTTATTAGTATCAGCCCAAGCAGACTTAAGTTAATCGCACTAAATTTCATAAGCTGTTGAAAATGAATTAAAGGCATTTGCTCCCCCACCGGTATATTTTATAAGACTACCTCTAGTAATAATTTACTGCAACTTATTGCCCTTGCCACTTAGGGTTTTCACCCGCTAAAAAAGCGGCTACCCCAGCTTTAAAGTCAGCACTGCCATAGCATTCGCGAATTAAATCATCGCAATTCGGTAAATTACTTTGTGATAGACGCAATAAACTGAGTTTAGTTACCTTTTGTGTAATCGGTGCTAGCGATTCCAGGCGCTGGGCTAAGGCGATTGCCGCAGCACTTAATTCGGCTTGTGGGTAGATGCGTAAAATAAATCCTTGGCTAAGCAATTCGGTTGCACTAATTAGTTCTGCTAAGAGCAACATACGCCTAACTATGCCAGTGCCAAGTTGCGCAGTCAGCCAGGCTAAATTGCCAATTGACAGGCAATTACCGAGTGTCTTAGCAATCGGTACGCCAAACTTAGCTTCAGGTGTAGAAATGCGAAAGTCGCAACTACTCGCAATTGCTAGACCGCCGCCAATTGCAAAGCCTTCAATGACTGCAATGGTAGGAATGCTGAGTTCTTGCAGAGGTTGTAAATAAGCTGCTATAGAGGCTTCGTAGCGCATACCATCTTCACCATCTTGGTAGCCGGCAAATTGCGCAATATCACTTCCAGACACGAATGATTTTTCACCTACACCCCGTAGAATGGCCACCCGAATCGCAGGCGTATTTTGGATTTGCTGACAAATAGTCCGCAAGCTTTCATACATTTCTTGGGTCATGGCATTACGAGCCGAGGGGTGCTCAAAATGAATATGCGCAATTGATCCCTCAACCGAAAATAATACGCGGGCGAGATTTTTCTGTTCTATGTTCATTACGCTACTCACTACTGCGCTTTAATGCCCAGGGTTTTAACCAATTGTCGATATTTTGCAATTTCCGCAATTAAGAAAGCATTGAAGGCTGCTGGCGTTTTAGGCCCCTCGGTTTGTAAGCCCTGCGACTCAAGCGTTTTATACGTATTGGGGTCGGCCATTGCTGTTTTAACCGCTTGATCAATTTTGGAGACTGTGGCGGGCGCCATATTTTTTGGCCCCATCACCGAGTACCAGTTGGTTACGTCAAAACCAGTAATACCAACTTCAGTAAAGGTAGGCACGTTGGCCAGCAGAGGTAAACGCTTTGGAGTGGAAATAGCAAGAGCCTTTAATTTGCCTGATTTAATGTGCTCCAAAACGGGTGGCAGAGTATCAAAATTCATGGTAATTTGCCCGCCTAATAAATCAATAATCGCTTGACCACTTCCTTTGTATGGCACATGGTTAAGAGAAATACCAGCGATTTTGGCAAAGAGTGCGCCAGCCAAATGCTGCGTGCTGCCAATGCCGGATGACCCATAGGTTAATTCACCTGGTTTAGTTTTAGCTAGGGCAATTAATTCAGCTACGGAATTGACGGGGAGAGAAGCATTTACGACTAATACATTAGGTACGTATCCCAGATAAGTAATGGGGGTGAAATCTTTTTCAGGGTTAAAGGGAACGTTATCTAAAACAAAGGGCGCAATCGCATTGGAATTAGAGTGTCCCATTAGCAAGGTATAACCGTCTGGTGCTGCCTTGGCAATCATGTCAGCGGCAATGGTACCTGCAGCACCCGCTTTATTTTCAATAATGACCGATTGACCGAGTGACTCACTCATTTTTGGCGCTAGGGCTCGAGCAACGATATCCGTGCCACCACCAGGCGCAAAGCCCACAATTAAGCGAATGGGCTTAGTCGGATAGCCTTGTGCGTTAGCAGACAAGGTGCCAAAACCAAGCAGAGCAATGGTTAAAAGAGCAGTCATGCGCAAGATATTCATCTTCTTCCTCGTAAATGATTTATATTATTCAGCTTATTCTATTCCTTCAAAGTAAAGC
>Ga0194043_1002013_pt1 | contig 11347 bp, 10 predicted proteins | sample JunL4415m_MetaG_FD_161274 | JGI IMG/M metagenome (GOLD analysis project Ga0194043, IMG submission 161274) | Anoxic zone freshwater microbial communities from boreal shield lake in IISD Experimental Lakes Area, Ontario, Canada - Jun2016-L442-15m | ecosystem: Environmental > Aquatic > Freshwater >...
CCAAGCAGAAGGGAGAGATGGTGCGAGAGGCGCTGGTGGCCAGCCTCTTTGTGCCGATGACAGGCGCGGCTGAGCAGGGGAGGAGGGTGCAGCCCGACGGCACGCGGCCGGTCCTCCACAATGGCGGGTTTGAGGAGCTACTCCCGGGGGGCGACATGCCAGCCGCCTGGTATTACGGCCGCCAGATCAAGATTATTGAGGGTGTCGAAGGCCAGGGTGCGGCTGAGGGCGTTCGCTACCTGCGGCTAGAAAACGGCCAGCCGGGCCGTCCAGCGCAGCTCTTCCAAGGGTTCCCGGTCGATGGCCGGGCGGTCGGACGGGTGACGTTTTCCCTACTGTTCCGCGGCGATCAGATCGGAGCCGGGCTGGGTCCAGATGATTTTCCCGGACTCGTGGTGAGGTTTTTCAGCGAGGATCGCAGCCGCTCTACAAACGGCCAAATCGGGCCGTGGAAGGGAAACGGGCCGTGGCGGCCAGTTGAAGGCACGGTCACCGTGCCGATCTGGGCGCGGGACGCGATCGTGCAGATCGGCCTACTGGGGGCAACCGGGCGGGTGGATGTCGACGACGTCCGCGTAGCGGGAATACCCCGCTAATTTCTGCGGTTCTAGAAAGCCGACCACGCCAGAAGCGCGGCAGTAGCGAGGCGGAATATCTTTCCCAGCCTCCTTGATTTACCAAAACTGCAAACTATCCTTGGCTCGGGCTGGCTGTTCAACGCCCGAGCCGCGACCCAGCGGCTCTGACACGGGCGATCCTCACTTTTCTAGATCCTCACTTTTCTCATGGAGCATGATTCCGATGTTGGTTCATCGTCAGTGGTTGCGGGTGGCTGGAGTTGTCACTTTTGTCGCGGTTGTAGCGACTGCCTGCGATGCTGATGCTGGCTGGCATCATCGTTATCGCGGCGCGGGTAGCGCGGGTGGTTCGTCAGGCGGTAGCTCCGGTGGATCATCCGGCGGTAGCTCGGGGGGCTCGTCTGGCGGCTCCAGCTCCTACGGCTCGTCTGGCGGCAGCTCGGGTGGTTCGTCCGGTGGTTCATCTGGTGGTTCATCTGGTGGCGCTAGCTCCTACGGTTCGTCCGGCGGTAGCTATGGTTCGCACGGCTCTCTCCATGCCGCCAAGATGGCGCGGCGTGCCTATCGGCATTCGGCCCAGGGCTCGTCGGGCGGTAGCGCGGGTGGCTCCTACTCATACGGCGGCAGCTCAGGCGGCTCCTCCGGTGGCGGCTCGTATGGCGGCGGCTCTTACGGTGGCGGTTCGTATGGCGGCTCCTCAATGCCAGCTGCTGTTTACTCCAGCGGCTATAGTCCCGCCGAGTCGTATCGCGTGATGGGCGAAGAGCCTTCGGTCAGCGGTGGCGAGATCATCGAAACGCCGCAGTCGTTGAATGGAATTGTGACTGATCCGACAACCAGCGTGGTGCCCGCCGACGCGGCCCTCATCGCGGTCGATGTTCCTGCCGACGCCACGATCTATGTCAATGGCATCAAGACTTCTGCCACCGGCACCGCGCGTCAATTTGTGTCGCGTGGTCTGGCCGAAGGCAAGCGGTATGAGTTTACGGTACGGATGACGGTTGACCGCGACGGCAAGAGCAGCGAGCAGACGAAGGTCGTGTCGCTGGCCGCCGGCGGACGTTCGAGCCTGTCGTTCTCAGCGGCCGCGGCCCCGAAGACGAGCCTGACGCTGCATGTGCCCGCTGACGCAAAGGTTTGGCTGGCCGGCAACCAGACCGCCTCGGCTGGTGCTACTCGGCAGTTTGAAACGAGCACGCTGGCCGCTGGTCAGGCATGGCGGAACTACGAAATCCGCGTGGCGACGGTTGTCGACGGCCGTGAGCAGGTCGTCTCGAAGGTGATCGACCTGGCTGCTGGAGAGTCGATTGAACTGTCGCTCGATCCGGCCTCACGGACCGCCACTGCCGAATCGACTGCCTCGATTCGCTAAGCAGCCCGAAGTTTCTAAGCTCCCGCGCGGCCCAGTGCCGCGCGGGAGCTTTTTTCGTAAAAAAAGGTGGCGGCCACCAAATCTGGGTAATTTGGAGGGGCCCGCAATTGCCTATCTTTCCTAAACTTGGTGTCTGTCACCTTTCTTCTTGGGGGCGGGGCAAGGAGGCGTCGAAACACTCCGTATGAAGTCGAGCGCCACCACGAAGTCGGACGCCCAGAGTTTTGCTGCAGGAATTTCCTGGTCGCCGGCAGCTCGCCTCGGGGCGTCGCTGGCGATAGTGGCCTATTTTTCTGCGGTCATCCTGCCGCCCTTGGCAGGGCCGCCGCCGGCGAGTGAGCTGGCGATGGCGGCGCTGCAGCCGCTGCGGCCGCTTGTCGGGGCCCTTTCCCTCGGGCACGGCTATCGTTTTTTTGCGCCAAACCCTGGTCCTGGCCACTCGATTCACTGGTCAATGCAGATGGCCGACGGCTCCACGCAGCAGGGTTTGATCCCGAATCGCGACACTGACTGGCCTCGCCTGCTCTACCACCGCCGCTTCATGATCAGCGAGAAGATCGCGGCGCTTGTGCCACCGCCCGATGCGCCAGGCGACGTGCGACAGCGGAGTAGGGGAGACTGGCAGCCGCTCGTGAAGGATGTCGCCGGCCACCTTCTCAAGCGGCAAGGCGGGAGTCAGGTGACGCTCAAGATGATCGAGCACTATCTGCCAGACCCGGACGAGGTGATCCGGTCGGAGCAGGGGGCTGACGTGGGCACACCGCTGGGCAGATACGCACTTTCCGGGGCAGGTGACCGATGAGTCTCATCCCGCCGGCTCGTGAACCGACTCATTCCCAGAGCTGGCTGGGCGAGTGGCGAAAGTCTTGGAATAGTTTCTGGTTCACTCCTGCTGATCCGCTACCGCTGGCGCTGATTCGCATCGCTACCGGTGCCTTGCTCACCTGGGCGAGCGTTGTTTGGCTGCTCGATGCGGATGCTTTTTTCGGGAATGAGGGCTGGCAGCGGCCGGAAAATGTCTGGCGGATGAGCGATCAGCCCTGGCAATGGAGCTGGTATTTCGCCGCCGGTTCACCCGTCGCGATCCGGCTGCTGGCCACCATCACGCTCGTGGCCGCAGTCATGCTCACGCTCGGCATCGCCACGCCGCTGGCAGCAATTCTGTCACTCGTGGGGTTTATCAGCGCCGCCAACCGGGCGCCGCTCAACGTCTTCGGATTCGACGACACACTGGGAATGCTGCTGATCGCAGTGGCGGTGGGGCCGGCCGGCGCTCTGCTCTCGGTCGACCGGTTGCTCGCCCCGGATACGCTGGCATCTCGGCCATCAGTGCGGGCGAATCTCGCCCTGCGTCTGATCCAGGTGCAGCTCTGCGTGATGTATCTCTTTTCAGGCTGCGGAAAACTGCTGGGCGCGAGCTGGTGGGAAGGAACGGCCCTCTGGGGAGCCGCCGCGAACGTGCAATACCGCACGCTCGATCTCACCTGGCTGGCAAGCCATCCCTGGCTCACGAACTTCCTCACGCTCGCCACACTCTGGTGGGAGATAACCTACGCAGCCCTGATCTGGCCCCGGCTCACCCGACGGCTCGTGCTCGGCCTGGCAGTGCCGGTGCATTTGGGCATTGGCCTCGCCATGGGCATGCTGGAGTTTGGGCTAGCGATGCTCGTGGCAAACATGGCGTTCCTGCCGGCCGCCGTTCTGCAGCGTCTTCTGCACCGCCAGCCAACTGCCAGCCGACCGCCATGATCGGACCACCCCAGACGATCCGACTGACGCTGGCCTACGAAGGCACTCGGTATTGCGGCTGGCAGGTGCAGCCTGGCCTGCCGACGGTGCAGGGGGCGCTCGCCGAGGCGATCCGGAGCGTCTCCGGTGAGACGATCTTACCGCAGGGCTCGAGTCGCACAGACTCCGGCGTGCATGCGCTTGGGCAGCTGGTCGTCTTCACAACAGCAAGCAGCCTCACACCGGCGATCTGGGTGCGGGCGCTCAATGCGACACTGCCCTCCGACATTACCGTGGTCGAGGGATGCGCGGTCTCCAACGACTTCGATGCTGTGACGGCCCCGATCAGCAAACGCTACCGCTACCGGATCCACGACGCCCCCTGGCGGCCGGTGCTGCAGCGATCCCTCGTCTGGCGACGGAAATCCCGGCTCGATGTGCCAGCGATGCAGGTGGCCGCCAACGAACTCCTCGGTGAGCATGACTTCTCCAGCTTCGAATCCGCCTCCTCTGCCCGTCTGTCGAAGGTGCGGACTATTCTTTCTGCCGACATTTTCCGCCACTCTGGGTATGATGACGCTGCTGGTGCCGAGGTCTGGATCGAGGTCGTCGGCACCGGGTTTCTTTACAACATGGTGCGGATCATCACCGGCTCGCTCGTGATGGTCGGCTGTGGCAGGCAGCGGCCGGAGTGGATCCGGGAAGTGATCGCAGCCCGCAGCCGTCCGGCAGCGGGTCCGACGGCGCCGCCGCAGGGGCTCGTGCTCGTGTCGATCGAGCTTGGCCCACAGACTGCGGCCGCGTTTGTAGAGCGGCCCGCCTTCGACCTAAGCCCTGATTCCTAGCGTCTGGCGTTTTTATGGCACGCATCCCCGAGCACCTTGGAAGTCTGTCCCTTACCCGTCAGCTGGGCGTGGGTCGCCACTGTCAGGTTTGGGATGCAATCGAAACCGACTCCGGCCAGCAGGTCGCGGCAAAAATCGTTGTACCCGAGATGGCGGGCAACTCGGGCCAGCGGCGGCTGCTGCGTCACGAACTCTCAGTCGCTCGCGGTCTCGACCATCCCGGAATTATTCGGATCGATAGCTTCTCGACCGCCGGCGGCCTACCGCATCTCATCATGGAGCTCTATCCGCACCCGAATCTCAAGAAGCAGATCGCGGCGGGCGTTGACCAGCTTGCGCCGCGGCTGCACCGCATCAGCTTGCAGGTGGCCTGGGCGCTCGACCACATGCACGGCCGCGGCTGGGTGCATCGGGACGTGAAGCCAGACAACGTGCTAGCCGCTGCCGACGGCGAGACGAAGCTGATCGACCTGGCCCTCGCGGCGCGTCAGGCGGGTCTGATCCGCCGGCTCTGGGGTGGTAAGGGGCCGGCTCAGGGTTCGCTCAGCTACATCGCGCCAGAGCAGATCCGCGGTCGGCCGGTCGATCCACGGTCCGACATCTATTCCTTCGGCTGCACGCTCTTCGAACTTCTCACGGGCATCCCGCCCTACATAGCTTCGACCACGGAAGAGTTGCTTGGCAAACATCTGTCGGCACCGCCGCCCTTGGTCGAGGCCCACAACGATAACGCCACCGCCAGTGTCTCGCAGCTGATCCGCCAGATGCTCGCCAAACGGCCCGCCGACCGCCCCCCCTCGATGAAGGCCGTCGTGCAGCAGATCGGCGCGATTAAGTTTTTCAACCGCGGAACGGGCTGAAACGGCAGGCTGAGCCGCGATTGACGCAGGGCTCGTGCCGCGGAGACAATCACACTCCTGCCGTGAAGTTCCCCGAGGTGTTCTCAGTCTTTGAAGGTCTTCTGCCTAAGGTCTTGTCCATGTCGTCCGCCCTGCACCGACTGCCGCTGGAAAAGCCGCTCTACGCGATCGAGGATCAAATCTCCCACCTCGAGGCCGCCCCGCTGGGGGCGCAGGAGCAGGAAGAGTTGCGGCGGCTCAAGAGGGAGCTTGTCGATGTGCAGAAAAACATCTTTGGCAGCCTCGACCCCTGGCAGACGGTCGAGGTGGCCCGCCATCCCAATCGGCCGAAGACGAGCGACTATCTCTCCCTCGTCTTCGACGAGTTTGTCGAACTGCATGGCGACAAGTGCTTCGGCGACGATCCCGCGATGCTGACTGGCTTTGCCAAGCTCGAACAGCACAAGGTGCTGGTCGTTGGCCATCAGAAAGGCAAGACACTGACTGAGCGGCAGGCCTGTCACTTCGGCTGTGCTCATCCCGAGGGCTACCGCAAGGCCATGGGCAAGATGCGGCTGGCGGCCAAATACGGCCTGCCGGTGATCTGTCTCATCGACACGCCCGGCGCGTATCCGGGCATCGGCGCCGAGGAACGCGGTCAGGCCCAGGTGATCGCCGAAAGCATGTTCCTGATGGCTACACTCCCAGTGCCGATCGTTTGTGCGGTGATTGGCGAGGGAGGCTCAGGCGGGGCTTTGGGGATCGGGGTCGGCGACCGCGTGGCCGTTCTGGAACATGCCTACTACAGCGTCATCAGTCCGGAGGGCTGTGCCGGGATCCTGTGGAAGAGCGTCGAATTCAAGGCCGACGCCGCTCGGGCACTGCGATTTCGCTCACGCGACTTAAAGGAGTTTGGCGTGATCGATGCCGTCATCGAGGAACCCGCCGGCGGCGCTCATCGGCATCCGCGGCAGATGGCGACTCGGCTCAAGACCTGGCTGCTGCGGTCACTGCGGAGCCTGGTCGATCAGCCGGCCGAAACGCTCGTGGCCGAGCGCTACGAGAAGTTCCGCCGCATGGGTGTGTTTCTGGAAGAAGTTGCTGGCTAAGTGCGGCGAGCTAGCCGGCTCGGGGGCGGCAAAAGTCTCGTCGCCGGGGCGAGGATACGCGCAGGGCTCCTCGAGAGGCTCCTCGAGCGTTCGCCGACCCCCGTGCCTACCTCAACCACAATGAGCCCCCCTGCCGTCCCTCTCCCCAACGTCCGATAATGTCTCTTATGTCCGGTTTGGGCCCCTTGCGTTTGGGACTTCTTTTCTAGGGCAAAGCTGCCCTGCTCCCTGCCTGCTACCTCGGTGGGAGTGATGACTGGGCCCCGACCGGATAGCCTTGCGGCAAGGGTTGCTGCTGAGGAGCAAATGCCTGGGGAACCGACGGCGGTGGCGCAAACCTCTGGGGCTGCGAGGGCATGGCCGCTGCCGTGGGCGGCGGCGCAAATCGCTGCGGTGATGAAAAGCCGTTGTTGCCTGCTGGTGCTGGCGACGCATAGCGATCAGGCGCGATGTACTGCACCGGCTGAGCTGGGCTCGCAGCCTTCGGCACGAACCAGGCCGTGCCCGCTGGCAGCACGCCGCCGGCCTGCGTGGCCCCCTGCCCCGCGGAGGTCCCCGGCTCTGTTCCCGTCCAGGCTGTCGCCGACGCTACGCCGTTCCAGAGGTTCTGCAGTGCGGAGGATTGCGAAGCGACTGGTTGACCGGCTGGCTGACCGACAGGTCCGCCAGCCAGCGCCGCCGGCATTCCGCTGGCCGCGGCCGGTCCGCCCAGCGGCTGCTGAAACTGCTTTTCAAACTGTTTCACAAACGGATCGACGGTGTCGTGGATTTCCTTTGGCAGGTAGGTGTCGGCCCGCACGATCAGTTCGGCCACGAGCCGGCCGCTGCGGCTGGCCACGATTTGATGGCGATAGTCGGGCGCGAGGATGACACTAAAAAACGTGACCACCACGCAGAGCAGCGCCCCCTTGGTGAGGCCCAGCAGCAGACCGAGCTGGTGATCGAAGGCAGAGAGATGCACCGCGTTGATCGCCCCAGAAATCAAGCGAAACACAATCCAGACGCCGAGCGAAGTGCCAACGTAGGCGGCCAGCATGGCGGCGTAACGGTTCCAGGGAGCCTGGTTGCCGAAGTACGGCGTCAGCATCGAGCCGTAACGGAACGACACGTACGAACTGGCGAAGATCCCGGCGATCCAGGCCAGTTGCCAGATCATCCCCTTGAAGTAGCCAAGCAACGCAGCCCCGGCCAGGATGCCGAGCATGACAAGGTCATAACCTTCGAGCGCCACTCCAGCCTCCGCGTACTCTACAAACAGGGGATGATCGGGCTGACTGCCTAACCACGGGCCAAACCTTAGGGGCCGGAGTGTAGAGACTGTGGCCACTGCGGGCGAAGTCCAAACTCTGGGCCAATAAAACTTCTCATTTCCTGCAATTCAATAAATCAGCCAATCATCACAATCTTCACAGGCGACGTATGCCTCCTAAGCGACCAAGCCAGTACGGCGTTTCATTTGCCATAAACCGACTCAACACCCCATTTTAACTATCTTGTTTAATTTCTTCTGTTGGCCTGTAACGCGTGGGCGATCTAGTTCAGAGGGCAGTGCAGGGGGCTTTTGACCCCGCAGCCTCCGCAGAATCTCCAAACGTGGCGTGGCCTCCGCTGTCGATAGAAAGATCGTTGTCTGGGCTGGTCGTCAGGGAAGGCGACCGCGTGGGCATGCCGTGCGCGTGTGGTCGCTCCCACGGACCGGCTGTTTGGCAAGACTTTGGCGGGGGTTCGCAGTGCCCGGATTTCAGGCGCACATCACTGGTTCTTCGATCGTTGGCATTGGCTATGCCACAGCCGCGTGGTACGTGGGTGGCATGCACCCACTGACATGCGTGCTCGGCGGCGCCGTCTGCGCGGTCGCCGGCATGCTACCCGATCTCGACAGTGGCTCCGATGAGCCAATGCGAGAGAGTCTGGCATTTGCGGCCGCCATTGTGCCGCTCCTGCTGCTGCCGCGATTACAGGAAGTGGGACTGCCAATGGAGGCCATCATCCTCCTGGGAGCCGCGATCTACATGGCCATCCGCTTTGGGGCAGCCTGGCTGCTCGAGCATTATTCGGTTCAGCGCGGGATGCTGCACAGCCTGCCGGCGGCGGCCATCGCCGGCCAGGTCACCTTCCTGGCCTTTAGCCACGACGACCCACTGCGGCACTATTTTATCGCCAGCGCCGTAGTGCTCGGCTTTCTCACGCACCTCGTGCTCGACGAGATTTGGAGTGTCAGGCTGGGGCTCTTCGGTGCCCGGGTCAAGAAGGCGTTTGGCACCGCGATGAAGTTTTACGGACCGGTTGTATGGTCGAATATCGTGACCTACGTCCTGGTCATCGCACTGGGGCTGCTCGCCGCCAGCGACGCGGCCCGCGGAGAGCGGCGGTCACTTGCGCGGCAGCAGATGCAGCAGGCGGCGCGGCCGTATCAGACTGTGCCCGCTCCCTGGAACTACCGCCGGTAGCCAACCTCCGCTTGCCGCTTGCCTCGGGGGCCACGGCGTGTGATTATGGCGGGCTTGTAAATCCCTGCCCTCCGAGCACGCCCCCATGCCACTGCTTTTGGCCGCCACAGCCCCAGGCGAGCTGCCGTTCCTGACGCTGGCCATCCAGTTAGTTGTCGTGGCAGTTGCGGCCTACGCGGGCGGTTCCTCGCTCTCATTTCTGTCGATGGGCCACCGCCGCATGCAGGTGCTCTTATCGCTCACCGCCGGCGTACTGCTCGGCGTCGGCCTGCTCCATCTTTTGCCCCATGCTTTCCTGCAGCTCGATCGGCAGATCGACACCACGATGGCCTGGGTGCTCGTCGGCTTCTTTCTGATGTTTCTGCTGGAGCGGGCCTTCCACGGCCATTCCCACCATACGGCCGACGGCGGCGGCCCCAACCACGAGCATGCCTGCGGGCATGACCATGCTCGCGATCATGGGGATCATGGGCATGATCACGAGCACGCCGCCGCGTCCGGCGGTCGGTGGGCCTGGTGTGGCGCATTTGCCGGACTCACGCTTCACAGTCTGGCTGACGGCGCGGCGCTGGCCGCGTCGGTACGGGCCGATAGTGACAACGGCATGGGCTGGCTGGCGGGATTTGCGACGTTTCTTGCCGTCCTGCTTCATAAGCCGTTCGACGCCGCGATCATCGGCACGCTGATGATCAACTCGGGCATTTCCGCCCGGGGCCGCGGTATTGCCAACGGGCTCTATGCCCTCATCGTGCCGCTCGGCGCTGTGGCGTTTCTTGGCAGCCTTCGCGTGTTTGGCAGCCAGCAAGAAGCGGTGGTCGGCGTGGCGATGGCCCTGGCGGCCGGCGCGTTTCTGTGTATCGCCGCCGCCGACCTGCTGCCGGAGGTGAAATTTCACAGCCACGACCGCGTGCTGTTGACCGCGAGCTTGGCCCTCGGCCTCGCGATTGCTTGGGGGATCACGGTCGTGGAGAAGTCATCGCATGCCCACAGCCACGCCCACGCCCACGAGAAATAACCAGACTCGATTAGGTGGTTGCGACCTTTTCTTTTTCTGGTTCGTCGATGTCGAGCCCACGGCGGCGGCGCGACTCGCGGACTTCCGCCATGACTTCGTCGATCAGGCCGTGCTGCAAGCGGATCGGCGGCAGTTGGGCCTGTAAGCACCAGGCGATCGCCACCACGAGGCCAAGCCCGCCAAGGAGATGCGGCGTCACCCACTGCTGCGTGCCGGGCCGCCCCGAGGCCGGATCAGCTGCTCCGCCCAGCGCCACGATCGCCACAACCGCGAGCATGCTCATCATGGCAAAAGGAAAAGCCGACCGCTTCAGCCGCTTGCTCCGCTGGATGTAGCTGCCGTCGAGACCGTAGGCCTCCACCACCTCCCGACACCACCGACCGGTGCCGATGAAGTAAGTCACGGCCATGCTATTGACCAGCACGACCATCAGCGCCGCCAGCACGCCGGAGAGCCGATGGACTGTGCCCCAGCGGAGCACTGCGGGATCGGTCTGGCCATGCAGATCGCCGAGCCACAGGCCCAAGCCGGCCGTGGCCGCCATCAGTGCTACCGCAAACAGTGCCGCCCGCGAGAAGACGAGAGCCATGGAAGAAAACAACCTCAAGGGAAGAAAGCAGAGATGGAGAGAGAATGCTGGATGCCATGATGGTGCTCACCACCATGGTAGGCTCGTGGGCTGGATCGAGCTACATGACCGTCGCGAGCCTGCCGATGCCGCCCTCTGAAAAGCCAAGTTTACTGCTCACTTGTGGGGATCCCGCCGGGATCGGGCCAGAGGTGATCGCGAAGGCCTGGGCCGCCACACCAGAGCATGCCCACGCGAGGCTGCGGGTCGTGGCCGATGCGGGCATGCTGATTGGCATGTTGGCCACACGGTCGGGCCTGCCCCGGCTGAGTGTTGTTGTTGTCCAGGCTGCCGACCCGCGTGATTCAAGCCCAGACTCCCTGCTCGTGATCGATCTTCCGGACGCCCGGGCTGACACTGTGGAGGCCGGCGTGATCAGTGCGGCTGGTGGGGCAGCTGCCGCTGCTGCTGTCGAGACTGCCGCGAGACTCGTGCACGACGGTCTCGCGAGCGGAATAGTCACCGGCCCCTTACACAAAGCCGCCTTGCATGCCGCCGGCTTCGACGTGCCTGGCCACACTGAAATGCTGGCCCGAGCCTGCGGGCTCGCGGATGACGCTGTCTCGATGATGCTCTGGCTGCCGTGGGAGCGACCGGCGGGCCTTTCGGCGGGGCTGGGAGTCGTGCATGTGACGCTGCATGAGTCGCTCTCCCATGCCCTCGCCCGACTCTCCACCAACGGCATCGTGGAGGCCGGGCTGCGGCTGGCGAGCCTGCTCAAGCCCCTGCTCGGTCGTCGGCCCCGGATCGCCGTCGCGGCGCTGAACCCTCATGCCGGTGAGG
>Ga0194043_1002014_pt1 | contig 11346 bp, 5 predicted proteins | sample JunL4415m_MetaG_FD_161274 | JGI IMG/M metagenome (GOLD analysis project Ga0194043, IMG submission 161274) | Anoxic zone freshwater microbial communities from boreal shield lake in IISD Experimental Lakes Area, Ontario, Canada - Jun2016-L442-15m | ecosystem: Environmental > Aquatic > Freshwater >...
GGTTTACACCCGCGAAGAACATTCCTGGGGGCCCAGAGATCACGGCAGCATTGTTGCTGGGTGGGGGAGTTCCGAACTGCCATACCCAGAGAGCGTACCAACCGGCAATCTCCTTCGTGGTGCGCGCTGGAATAAGTGAGATACCAAATGCGTGCTTCCACTGCTCTTGGTCGTAGATGCGACCGAATACTGCAGTATCGGCGTAGACCGTCGGGCCAAGAATCCATTCGGGGTGGTAGTCCTGTGCGGTTGCCTCTTTGGTAAGCGAGAGCGGAGTAAGCGGGTCGCCATAGAAAATTACTGAGGTGACCTTGGCTGCTTTGAGCTTCGCAATCGTTGTGCGTGCATTCTCCTGTGCACGTGCAAGGTCGAGGTAGTACTGAATGTCTGAGGCGATCTTTACGTCGTTCTTCTTCATCTCAGATCTAAACGTTGCCCATGCTGAGCGTTGCTGCCCTGCAGGAGTGTCGTAGTGCACAGCGCCGAATACGCGTGTCTTAGCGCGTGTGGCAGCATCGCCAGCCCACTCGGCCTTCTTGCCATTTAAGAGACTCCCGACCATCTGTGCGGTTAGGAGGCTCGCTTGCTCGGGCATCGGCCCTGTAGTCCAGAGGTAGGGGGAGCGCTCTGAGGTGAACTTGGCGCCTGCGGCAGTGGCGCAACCTAGGCAGACGATCTTTGCTGCGGTTAGTTCATCTGCAAATGCGTCTGTCTGACTGGGCCCACCGAATACTGCAAATGGCTTCTTATCGATGATCGCCTTAGCGTCTGCTTTCGCAGCAACTGGATCGCTTGGAGCGCCTGTTCCAACGTAGAAGTCAAGAGCTACCTTGCGCCCGCTCATCTCTACATACTTCTGGTACATATCGACCCAGCCGTTGTAGGTCTGCTTGGTCAAACTGATGTCTACGTCCGAGCCGGCACCCTTGATCAGGGCTGATTGCAGGGGGTCTTTGGCTGGGTCGCCGATGTAGGCAACTACCTTGATTGTGTCGCCTGTAACGCCAGGTGACGTTGCCCCACCGTTGTCGCCGGTAAATGCCGCAACGCACATAGGCGCGTACTCTGTGGGCATCTTGACATTGCCGGTTGAGGTGTCACACTTCTCCCCGAAATCGACTGTCTTGCCGAGGAGTTTGGCCTTATCGGGGGTCATGGGCCCGGATTTGATTAGGGCTTCATTAGAGGCTGCTCCCTGATCGGCCGGCGGCTTCGAGCCTGAGTCGCTCGACTTATTTTGGCCAACAGCGAACACGACAAGTGCGATAACGACGACTGCACCAATAAATGGCGCGTAGCGACGAATGCCGCCTTTTTTAGGCTGGCTTGGCGTTGCTTCCATGGTTCCCCCCGGTTTGGTTAGCAAACATTTCAATTTTCAACTGCGTGTTCTTTAGAACAGTTTGGAGCGTATCTAGTTTTGCCTTCGATGTCTCAGACTCTTATCTTGAGGCCGATCACGCTCAGAGGTTTACTCCCTCAAACTATGAAGTTGGTGTATTCCCTGAGCCAGATCTAGCAATCGCCGCCTCCGAGGTTCCGAGATAGCTCTCAACGACCACCGGATGGCTAACAACATCCGCCGGGAGTCCAACGGTTACGACCTCTCCTAGGTGCAGCGCTACAAGGCGATCTGCGACTGAGGTGAGGAGCGGTAGATCGTGCTCGATAAGAAGGATTGTGGCCCCGAGGGTGTCTCTAATCTTCATGAGTAGCGGTCCGAGAGCCTCAGCCTCGCGCTGAGCGATACCGCTTGAGGGCTCGTCTAGGAGCAGTGCGGTGGGGTGGTGTGCAAGTAGGCAAGCCATGTCGACAATGCGTCGGCTACCCGTCGAGAGTTCTCTGCAGAACTTATCCCTAAAAGCTCCTAGCCCCATTAGGTCAATCAACTCGTCAACGCGGAGGCGAACCTGTGACTCTGAGTCTGAGACTGCTGGTAAGTGGAGCGCTGCAGCGATTGGATCGCGCACTGCGACGTGGCGCTCAAGGGCTACTGCGATTGTCTCGCTAACAGTGAGGCCTGGGAAAAGGCGTCCGTCTTGGAACGATCTCCCAATTCCACGGAGGGCTCTCTGTTCGGCGCGCATGGCGGTTAGCTCTACTGGGCCTTCCTCGCCGATAAGAATTACACGACCGCTCTCGACGCGTATGAAGCCCGATATGGCATCGAAGAGCGTTGTCTTCCCAGCGCCGTTCGGGCCGATGAAGCCGAGAATCTCCCCTGCGCCAGCGGTGAAGCTGACGTCGCGTAGAGCGTGAATGCCTCCGAAGCGCTTAGAGATGTTCTGCACCTCGAGGCGCGTCGGGCGCTCTACAACTTTGACTACGTCGGAGTCGTGGCTGCGGGATGCAGCGAGTGCTGCGCCGCGGCTTGCAGCACCCTCAAGATAGACCGAGCGAAGAATGTCAGGTCTCTCAAGTAGCTCAGCGGTTGGGCCCTCGAAACGAATCTCGCCTTTCTCCATGAAATACGCGCGCTGGGCAATCGTGAGAGCAACGTTCACCGATTGCTCTACGACGATGATTGTCGTACCTGCTTCTCGAATGCGCTCAACGATCTGTAGCAGTTGCCCGACGACAACCGGCGCTAATCCAAGCGATAGTTCATCAATCATCAGGAGGCGAGGGCGCTCAATGAACGCCATCCCGAGGGTGAGCATCTGCTGTTGTCCCCCGGAGAGGTTTCCTGCTGGTTCCTCGATCCGTTCACGCAGAACTGGGAAGAGGTCGAGCACCTCCTCGGTTGCGGCCTTGACGCGGTCTTTGTCGCGTCGGTGAAGCCACCCTGCGAGGTGGAGGTTCTCCTTGACAGTAAGGGTCGGGAATACACCTTGACCCCCAGGGACCTGAGTAATACCGAGCCCTGCTACTTCATGGGGAGGGGCGTAGGTCATGTCGCGGCCATCGAATACAACAGCTCCAGCGCTCGCCTCAACGAGACCAGAGATGGCCTTGAGGAGAGTTGATTTTCCTGAGCCGTTGGTTCCGAGAAGAGCGACTATCTCTCCTTCGTCTACCTCAAAGTCGACGTTGAAGAGAACCTGGACTCCGTCGTATCCAACATCAAGTCCTCGCACTAGAAGGAGTTTTACCAAGCCTTGGCGTCGCTGGTAGAGCACCTCTGACTGCGCCGCTGCGGAGGTCCATACCTGTGTCACATCTGCAGCAACCTGTGAACCTGCCGAGGCGATCACAACTGAGCCAATGAGGAACACGGGTACTAATACCAACAGGCCCACTCGAACTCCATGGGTATCTGCAACACCGCCGATGATCGGTAACACAATCAAACCAGGGAGTATCCAAAGTGCTGCCACCGCGTAACCAAATGAGCGAACCTTTGGTGGCGTAGCGATTGAGAGAGCAGCTGCGACGCCAGGCGCCACGAGCGAGATAAGCGCCGCGGTGAGCATGCTGATTCCCACCGCCACGTACACGTTCGGTGCTAATGCAAAACCGACCCAGCAGACAGCCAAGGCTGCATTTACAAGGCCAATGAACTTGAGTATCAGTCCAGGATCGCGCTTCATCAATCGAGTCGCGATCGGGATTCCAGCGAATAGACCGATCAACTGTGCTGGCTCTACGAGCGATGCAACAAATCCTCGTGCTCTCTCGTCCAACCCAAAAGTTTGCGCGTACTGCAGCGAGGAGAGCGTCGCTAAGCCGATTAGTGCAACAGCTAGGAACGGCAGTGCGTAGAAAATGCGGCGGAGGGTCCCGACCTTCCAGACGATTCTCCACGACTCAGCGAACGAAGGCGGTAGGTCCTCTGTGCCAACAGCATCCTCAGCAGCACCTGCGGCGCGTCGCTCCCATGTTCCGCGTAGAGGCTCGACCAACCGACGCCCAAGAATCACGAAGACGAGCGTCGGGATCATAAAGATGATGAACGGTGCTCGCCAGCCAAACCAAAAGGCGAGTAGCCCAGCAGTTAAAGGTCCGAGGGTGAGCCCGATAACGCTCCCAGCGCGGTGGAAAGAGAAGACCCTCGGGCGAACTGGAATGTCGTAGTAATCAGAGAGAAGCGAGTTATGAGTGGGGTCGACGACCGCTTTCCCGAGGCCTGAGCCTGCTCGAGCAATTGAGAGCATGATGACTCCGACTGCAAGTCCTGTCATGCCGGTGAAGAGCATCCATACAACTGCACCTGCAATGGCGATCTTGGTGCGGGGGAGGCGATCCGCATAGAAAGCAATTGGAACTTGAATAAGGAGTGCGACTAGCGATGCGAGCGCAACAACAGTTAGAACTGCTTGGAGGTTAAGCCCGAAAGCGTGGCGAATCTCCGGCAGCAGGATCCCAAACGCCGCACGGTCTAACTCGTCGACAGCAAGCAGCCCGGTAAGAATGATTAATGGATAGACCGCACCACCGCCGGTGAGGCTTAGTAGTAGCCCATGAAGTTTTCCATGCTCTGCGTTTGCCTCTGGGGTGATCGGGGCGGTCGTCATGCCGAGTCTCCGATGCCTTCGATTGCACTTGGATCAATCTCGATCGGCACTAACGCTTCAACTCGTCTGTCGGCGAGAAGGCTTGGGACGATGATGTTGCGGCGGCGAGCGATCGCTCTGAGAGCACCGTCTCTAATATCCGCAAGGGCTGCGCCGAGTCCCCCTGGGAGGATTAGAAGAACCAGAAGTAGCCCTGCTCCGGTTGCCAGGAACTGCCATTCGGCTGGCAAGAGCCATGCTGCACCGCGAACATAAATGGCACCGAGGATGGCTCCCGAGATTGATCCGAGCCCTCCGATCACAACCATAGAGAACGCCTGAATGCTCTCCGAGGGGGCGAAGTTGGTTACGTCAAGACCGTGCTGCTGGTGAACTAGTAGCACTCCTGCGACCGCTGCGAGAAAACCAGAGACCGCGAATCCAGCGAGTGTTGTTCGGACAGCAGAGACACCATACGAGCGAACAGCGCGATCGTTCTCGCGTATTGCTATGAGAACGCGGCCAGTCCTGCTGGAGCGCAACCCGCGCACTGCGAGTAGAGCGAGAGCGAGTACTCCGACGCAGAGGTAGAAGAGGCGAGTATCCGTAGAGATGTCGATCGCTCCCCATAGGAATTGAGGGGTCTCTATCCGACCTGATGGAAGCCAATCGCCGAGGAACTCTTGATTGAGAACGAATGACCACGTCACCAATGCGAATGCAAGTGTGCTCACGGCAAGGGTGAGGCCACCTCGCCGGATGGCGGGGTAGCCAATGATCACAGCGATAATTGCGCCAGCTACTCCTCCTCCAAGCAGGGCAAGGAGCAAGTCGAGTCCATGAACTGCGGTCATTGCCCCTCCAACAGCAGCGCCGATCCCAGCAAGCGCCATCTGGCCAAGGCTCACCTGCCCTGCCCACCCCGTGAGTACCACTAGCGAGAGTGCGACGATCGCAGAGATCACAATGACTGTCGCAAGATCGAGGCGACTCACGCTCAACCAAGCCGGGAGGCTAAGAACGAACCCAATTAGGCCAAGGCCAAGAACCCATCTTCCGATGCGAATCTCGGGAAGGTTTACGAGTTCGCGCGGTATTGGGCGCACCTCCCGCGCTGCCTGCCAAGTAGATGCCTCGGATCCAGCACGGCCCTTTGCTGCGCGCCCCGTTAGTAGTAGCCCGAGTAATACAACGCCGAAGAGCATTAGGTCGTTGTATGCCGGCCTGTTCCCAGGTTGGAACGTCATTGCCTGATCAACAACGCCGAGTGCAATTGCGGCGAGCGCAATAGTCGGAAAGCGCTCGAAGCGACCGATTACAGCGGCGGCGAGTGCCTGCAAGAAGAATGTTGGCCCTAGGACCGAGCCGATAGGCAGTCCAACTGCACCTGCTCGAAGAAACATGGCGAGGAACGCAAGCAGCGAGGCAAGTGCCCAAACAATTGTGCTCAGACGTTTCACCGGAATACCGAGCATTGAGGCTCGATCAGCGCGTTCTGCAGCCCCTCGAATCGCTATGCCCGAACTAGAGCGTTGCAGGAATAAAGCGAGGGATATAAACGCAATCGGCACGATGATCATCGTGAGTAGGTCGTTTGCATTGAAGACGACACCACCGAAAACAATGTGAACGGTGAAGGGCGGCTCGAGTCTCGATGCGAGTGCACTGGTGTTGAAAAGGTTTGGAATGAAGAGAGCTAATCCAGTTAGGACCTGCGCTAATCCAATTGTTGCGACCGTAAGAATTAGGCGGGGCGCTCGAAAGAATCTCCGAATGATCAGGACCTCTACGAGTCCACCTAGAGCGAGGGAGGCAACGACGCCGATTCCAAGGGCGAGCCAGTAGGACCAACCCGCGGATATCACGAGCAGCACAACAAGTGTTGCTGGCACCTGCCCAAGGTCACCCTGGGCAAAGTTAACGACACGACTTGCTCGATAGACGAGAGCGAAACCGAGAGCAATGAGCGCGATGCGGCCGCCAACGAGCATCCCGCCGAGCACGACTCCAAGTGGGGAGGGGAATGGCCAGACGATTACCGCGAAGAACACAGCAACTAGAGCAAGTAACCCTAGGGCGCGTTCAGATAGGGCCTTCTCAAACCATTCGCGCCGATTGGCTGTGCTCACCTCGATGACCCCCCTCTCCCGCACCGAGTAATGCTCCGACGGAGACTAGGCGCATCTGGGTAGGGCGCGCTAAAGCCCTTGACCCCTATTGTGGGCAAATGAACGACAGCGTTTAGGCCAGCGTTTAGGTCATGGGTGAGGTCATGGGTGAGGCCAGCGTTTAGGCCATGGGTGAGGCTCGCCTCAAACTTGCACCAGCCACACACGCGTTTGCTCGAAATATCCATCACAGAGTGAGAGAAGAGAATCGAATGCACGAGTTTCGAATTGATGACGACGCCATTGCCCACATCTACTTAGACGATGGCAAGGCCAATGTCTTGAACGATGCTTCCTGCGCGGCTCTGCGAGACGGTATTGACGCAGCCGGGGACGCCTCGGCGCGAGCTCTCGTGATCCACGGCAAGGAGAAGACCTTCTCGGCTGGGATTGACCTCACCATGGTGCGAGAACCAGACCCCGTGAAGCGCTCAGCGACTCTCTCGAACGTCGCCCACACAATGCTCGCAGTCTGGACGGCCCCAATACCGACCATTGCCGCGGTAACAGGGCACGCAATCGCTGGTGGCGCAATTCTGGCGATGGCTTGTGACCGGCGAATCGGAGTCAAGGGAGAGTTCAAACTCGGCATCAATGAGACGCGACTCAAGATGGTCTTCCCGACTTGGGCAATTGTGATCGCTAAGGCTGGGCTTCGACCCTCTTCATGGAATCAGGTGATTCTTGAGGGCAATCTCTTCAGCCCGGAGGATGCGGTGAGATTCGGCATTCTTGATGAGGCAGTAGAGATTGATGATCATGGCCAGACCGTTGCGCAACTCGCTCTCGAGCTTTCCCAGATCCCAACTGGTGCCTATGCAGGTAACAAGGACCTGCTCAGGGGTGTCGAGGCGAGGCGCGCTAGTGCGTTGGTAGCCCAGGAGATGGGTGCGGGCTTCGCCTCAGATCAAATAGGCCAGTCCAAATAGGCCAGTCCAAATAGGCCAGTCCAAATAGGCCAGTCCAAATAGTGAGAACCGAGCTCCTGTCCTAAGAAGCTCTAGGGCTGTAATCCGCTAGCAACTATCTCGCGGCCACGTTCCCGCAACTCAAACTTAAGCACCTTGCCAGTTGCATTGAGCGGCAACTCGTCAACCAACACCACGTAACGCGGTGCTTTGAAGTTCGCCATCTCCGCTCTGCACCATGAGAGCAGCGTGTCTGGGTCTGGGCTTGCGTTTGGTCGACTGACCACAAATGCCATGCCAACTTCGCCGAGGCGTCCATCTGGCACTCCGACGACTGCAACCTGTGCGATCTGGTCATTGCGAAGCATGAGATTCTCAATCTCAGCAGGGTACGCATTAAATCCACCGACAATAAACATGTCTTTCGTGCGGTCGGTGATCCGAAGGTACCCGCGCTCATCCATGATGCCGATGTCGCCTGTGTGGAGCCAGCCCTCTTGATCGATGGTGGCCGCGGTCTCTTCAGGGTCGTCGAAGTAACCGACCATCAGGTTGTACCCACGCACGACAATCTCTCCTGGCTCGCCGCGAAGTACCTCCTTGCCGGCCTCGTCGAAGACCAACACTTCTACGTCTGGAATAGCGCGCCCGGAGGTAGTTGCGATGGTCTCAGGGTCATCATCGAAGCGGCACATTGTCGCTATTCCGCAGGTCTCCGTGAGCCCATAACCCGTGATGACAGTCTCAAAGGTGAGTTCGTCACGAAGTCGGGTAATCAACTCAACTGGAATAGCCGCGGCTCCTGTGACGGTCAGGCGTAGAGATGAGAGGTCGTAGGAGTTGCGCTCGGGATGGTTGAGTATGCCTTGGAGAAGGGTCGGTGGCCCAGGGAGAACGCTGACTCTGTCGCGACCGATGCGCGCCATTACCTCATCAGCGTCGAATACAGCCTGGGGAAGAATCGTCGCTCCCGCCATGATGCAAGAAAGCCACCCGGCCTTGTAACCAAACGCGTGGAAGAACGGATTGACTATTAGATACCGGTCTCCCGCTCTCAAGCCCACCACGCTGCTCCATGCGTAGAACGCGCGCAGGGTCGCAGAGTGTGTCTGCATCACGCCTTTGGGGTTGCCGGTTGTTCCAGAGGTGAAGAGGAGGTCCGATAGATCGTCAGGGCGCACCGCTGCGGCTCGCTCCTCGACTTCGTTTGGGTCGATGCCTTCGCCGAGTGCGAGGAACTCGCTCCAACCGAGTGTTCCTTCCGGTGGATTCTCATCTCTTAGAACGACTGTGGTCTCAAGCGAGGGGAGAGTGTTCTCGTCTTCGAGCGCATCTCTGAGTAGCGAGACGTAGTCATTACCGAGGAATCCCGCCATTGTGACAAGAGCTCGGGCTCCACTTCGGCGAAGAATGTAGGACGCCTCTCTGCCCTTGTAACGAGTATTCAGGGGTACAAGTACTGCGCCGACGGATTGAAGTCCAAGTGCGACAGGAATCCACTCCCAGAGGTTTGGTGCCCATACCGCAACTCTGTCGCCGGGGGTAATTCCTAGGCTGATGAAGGAAGCTGAGACTGCTTGTGTTGAAGAGAGAATGTCTGAGTAGGAGAGCGACCTTGGGCCATCGCTTATGGCCTCGGAGTCGCCGAATTTCGCTGCCGCGTAGCGGATAAGGCCGCCGGTGGTGCCCCACTCAATCTCGGGTCGAAAATCTGTCATCTCTGTTGCTCCCATAGCGAATGATTTATTACCTATAGATCAGGCGAACTTGAGGCGGAGTAACTCCGCGTTTAATAAGCAGGCTAGCCGTGGAACTCTAAACAAATAGGCGGCCGCATTGCCTAGTCTGCTCAATGCGGTAGACAATGGAGCAGTAAACACTTACGTACCGCCGGAGTGGCGGAGTATCTCTAGGGGGCCTGATGCTCGACATCGTTATTCGTGGTGGTTTGGTAGTGGACGGCACTGGTGCTCCGGGGCGAGTACTCGATGTTGGAATTAGAGACGGAGTGATTGTCGCGATCGGCGCAGTAGATGAGGATGCTCGCGAGAGTCTCGACGCCACTGGGCTTGTGCTCTGCCCGGGCTTTGTAGACCTCCATACTCACTACGATGCCCAACTCTTCTGGGACCCGATGGCGACTCCCTCCAATGTGCACGGCGTTACAACAATCATCGGTGGTAATTGTGGGTTTACCCTCGCGCCTATTCGCGCTGTTGATGGCGATTACACGCGACGGATGATGGCTCAGGTCGAGGGGATGCCTCTCGCCGCCCTTGAGTCTGGAGTGCCGTGGAACTGGGAGTCCTTCGGGGACTACTTGGATCGCCTAGATGGTGGAATAGCGGTAAATGCAGCCTTTATGGTCGGCCACTGTGCGCTTCGCCGTTATGTGATGGGCGAGGAGGCGATCGGTCGTGCGGCGACAACTGAGGAGATTGCTGCAATGGTCGCAGAGTTGCATCGCTCCCTCGATTCAGGCGGGGTCGGGTTCTCTACAACGCTCTCACGCACGCACACAGATGGAGACAAGCAGCCAGTTGCATCTAGGTGGGCTAACAACGAGGAGCTGCTTGCGCTATGTGCAGCGACCGGCGAGCACGAGGGAACGCAACTAGAAGCGATAGTTGATGGATGCCTAGACCGCTTCGCTGACGAAGAGATTGATCTTCTGATTGCAATGAGCGCGGCTGCTGGGCGGCCTTTGAATTGGAATGTTCTAACTGTCGACGCTTCTGTGGTTGATCGTGTTCCGCGCCAACTAGAGGCTTCAACGCGCGCTGCAGCCAATGGCGCGCGAATTGTTGCGCTCACGATGCCAGTTCTTGTTCCTATGAACATGTCCTTCGCTAATCACTGCGCACTCTTCTTGATGCCAGGTTGGAAAGAGGTACTTGGGCTGCCGCTTGCAGAGAGCATGGCAAAGCTTGCAGACCCAGAGACGCGCAAGTGGATGCACGAACGCGCAGTTAGCGAGGAGGCCGGAGTATTCCGACGCCTCACCGGCTGGGGCGGGTATGTAATCGGCGACACGTTCTCTAGCGCCAATGACGGTCTGAAGGGGAAGCGCGTATCTGAGGTTGCAGAGCAGCGCGGTATCTCGGACTTCGATGCGTTAGTTGAGATTGTGATCGCAGACGATCTGCAGACTGTGCTCTGGCCAAGTGCCACTGATAACGATGAGGCTTCTTGGGCGCTTCGTCATGAGGTGTGGGAAGACCCTCGGGCAATGATCGGTGGCTCAGATGCTGGAGCGCACTTAGACCGTATGTGTGGCGCCCCCTATACGACTCGATTTATTGGCGACATGCTGCGCGGTCGAAAGCTTCTTGGGCTTGAGCGCGCCGTGCAGATGCTCACTGATGAGCCTGCCCGCTTGATGGGGCTCAAAGGGCGTGGGCAGATTGCCCTCGGATGGATTGCTGATGTAGTGGTATTCGACCCAGAGCGCATTGGCTCAGCTGCGGCAACGTTGGTTAAGGACTTGCCCGGAGACGCCGCTCGCCTCACTGCGGATGCTGAGGGGATGGTTCGTGTCTATGTGAACGGCATCGAGACGGTTCGCGACAACACTGCAACCGGCGCTATCCCGGGTGCGATTCTGCGCTCAGGTCGCGATACCGAGACCGTCAGCACTCGCTGACAAACTCATTACCTAGTTTGTATATTGCCTCTTGTTCTGCAACCACGAAGATGTTCATTGAGCTCGTGGTGTTACCGAAGTTCATGTCGATCATCCGAAGGGAAAGCTAAGTGGCTCAGGTAGGGGTGCCAGAGAGTCTCGCAACGATTGAGGCGGACCTGCTCAAACCGGGCGGCATTTTTGCACTCGAGAGT
>Ga0194043_1002017_pt1 | contig 11341 bp, 10 predicted proteins | sample JunL4415m_MetaG_FD_161274 | JGI IMG/M metagenome (GOLD analysis project Ga0194043, IMG submission 161274) | Anoxic zone freshwater microbial communities from boreal shield lake in IISD Experimental Lakes Area, Ontario, Canada - Jun2016-L442-15m | ecosystem: Environmental > Aquatic > Freshwater >...
GCGTGAGGCTCCGGCCCTGCGGATCGCCCGCCTGCTTCTCGAAGATGGAGCCGACCTTTCCTACCACGACGCACACGTCCCTTCGATCGAGCGCTTTGGCCTCGAGTCGGTGGAGCTGAACGCCGCGCTTGAGACATGCGACATCGCTGTGATCGTGACTGCCCACGCCGGGGTTGACCACGCTGAAGTGGTTGCAAAGGCTCCGTTTACACTCGACTTCCGTGGTGTGACGGGTCCTGACGGCGACCGGTCCCAAAGACTCTAAAGCGTGCCGACCACCGGGGCGCGTCCACGGATCGCTGTCGTAGGTCTCGGGTACTGGGGCCCAAACCTTGTCCGCAACTTTGCGGCAATGCAGTCGTGTGAGCTTGCCGTGATCTGTGATGCCGATGCCGAGGCATTGGCCAAGGCACAGCTGCTTGCCCCGGAGGCGAGAGTCACCCAGAGCTTTGATGAAGTCCTTGCTGATGAGGAGATTGATGCCGTGGCTCTGGCCACTCCCGTCCCAACTCACGCAGATCTGGCCGTAAAGGTCCTTCAGGCGGGGAAACACTGTTTTGTGGAGAAACCCCTGGCCCAGACGGTTGAGGACGCCCAGAGGGCTGTGGATGCCTCTGACGCGGCAGGCAAGGTACTCATGGTGGGCCACCTGCTCGAATATCACCCCGCGGTCATTGCCTTGGCGGACTTGATCTCTAAGGGAGAGCTCGGCGATGTGCGCTACGTCTACAGCAACCGACAGAACCTCGGTCAGCTCCGATCAGACGAAAACGCCCTTTGGAGCCTTGGTGCGCATGATGTCGCGGTCATCCTTTCGCTTCTCGGTGAGGAGCCAGAACAGGTCACGGCAGTCGGAGAGGCCTACTTGCGTCCTGGTGTTGAGGACGTCGTGTTCGGGTACCTGCGGTTTCCCTCCGGGGTCGCAGCGCACATGCACCTGTCGTGGCTCGACCCACACAAAGAACGGCGCATCACAGTTGTCGGCTCCAAGCGCATGGCGGTCTTTGACGACATGCGGATAGAGGGCAAGCTGACGGTTTATGACAAGGGCTTTGACGAGGACACTCAATCTTGGGGCGAGTACATCACTCGTGCGGGTGGATCTTGGGCGCCTCGCCTCGGTAACACCGAGCCACTCCGTACCGAGTTGGAGCATTTCGTCACCTCAGTTGCAACGCCTGGCGCTTCCCCTCGGACTGACGGCCGCAGCGGCCTGAGAGTCGTGTCCGTCCTGTCAAGGCTGCAGGAAGCATTGGTATCGGGACGATGAGCTCAGCGACGATTGATCCGACGGCTGTCATCGCACCAACAGCGGTTGTGAGCGACGGCGTTGAAATTGGGCCTGACGTTGTCATCGAAGCGGGAGCAATCCTCCTGACTGGCGTGAAGGTTGGCAGGGGCTCCGTGATCGGAGAGAACGCAGTCGTGGGGCGCGAGCCGCGTCTGGCCGCTCACTCACGGGCGGTCAGGGAGCCTGCCGGAGGGACAGTCATTGAGGATGACGTGACCGTCTGCGCTGGGGCAATTGTGCTCGCAGGCGCGCATCTCGCTTCGGGCGTTGTGATCGGAGATCAGGCGCATGTGAGGGAGCGCGCCACCATTGGCCGCGGTTCAGTTATTGGTAGAGGAACAACGATTGACAACGATGTTCAGATCGGCGAGGGCGTCAGGATTCAAACGCTCGTCTATGTGACCACGGGCAGTGTTGTTGAGGATCACGTCTTTATCGGACCGGGAGCAATAACCACCAATGACGACAGCATGGGTCGTCACGACGGAACTGTTCCGTTGAAGGGAGCCACCTTGCGCCGCGCCTGTCGGATTGGAGGCGGCTCAGTCCTTCTGCCGGGAGTTGAGGTTGGCGAGGAAGCTGTTGTCGGTGGCGGGGCTGTCGTGAAACATGATGTCTCACCCCGAACGGTCGTCGTCGGTGTTCCCGCACGGAGAATCGGCACAGTCAGCGACGAAGAACTCGTAGAGAACTGGCGCTGAGGCCCGTTCCCCAGGCTAACTGCGAGGGATGGTTCCTTCGCTGGCCGCAGTCCAGATGACCTGATCCCGTGAAGGACCAACGCCGATCAGGGTGATTGGCACCCCTGTGAACTCCTCGACGAAGCGGATGTAGTCAAGCGCAGCCTGAGGCAGCTCTTCCAAGTTCCTGCAGCCAGTGATGTCCTCTGTCCAGCCCGGCAACTCGATGTACTTGCCAGTTGAGTGGTGAAGCACGCTCTGGTGGTAGGGGAAGTCTGGGAACTCAACGCCGTCTTCACCAAGGTAGGAAGTGCAGACCTTGATGGTGTCCAGGCCCGAGAGCACGTCCAGCTTGGTTAGAACAAGTGCGCTGAGCGAGTTGATTCGGGATGCGTAGCGGAGCGCTACAAGGTCAAGCCAACCAACACGACGGGCCCTTCCGGTGGTCGTTCCAAACTCGCCACCCTTCTGGCGCAGCTCCTCGCCAAAGTCGCCGTCAAGTTCTGTTGGGAACGGTCCTGACCCGACCCTTGTGGCGTAGGCCTTGGTAATTCCCCAGACCTCGTCAATGTCGCGAGGGCCAACGCCGGCGCCAACGCAGGCTGCTCCAGCGATTGGGTTTGAGGAGGTCACAAAGGGGTAGGTGCCATGGTCAATGTCCAGCAGCGCGCCCTGAGCGCCTTCAAACAGCACTGTCCGTCCGGCGTCAAGGTCATCCCAGGCAAGCTTCGCGGTATCCCGGATGTGAGGCTCGAGCCTGTGTCCATAGACGAGGTACTCGTCAGTCATTGCCTGAAGGTCCAGCGCCGGATCTTTTTGGAACGGGCGAAGCGAGGGCCGCTTTGGTTCCATCGCGGCCATGATCTTCTGCTTGAGGATCTTTTCGTCAAGGAGGTCCTGAACTCGGATGCCAAGGCGGGCTGCTTTGTCTTCGTATGCGGGGCCGATGCCTCTGCGTGTTGTCCCAATCTGAGCTTCACCCAGACGGAGCTCGCCAGCGTGGTCAAGCATCAGGTGATAGGGCATGATCATGTGGGCATTGGAGCTGATTCGAAGGGTTGAGATGTCAACGCCCTTGCGCTTCAGTTCATCAAGCTCAGACGTGAGCACCTTGGGGTCGATGACAACGCCGTTGCCGATCACGCAGGTGGTCCCAGGATGCAGGATGCCTGACGGAATCAGGTGCAGCTTCCACTCAACCCCGTCGCGGACAATGGTGTGGCCGGCGTTGTTGCCGCCCTGAAAACGGATGACGGTATCGGCCTTCTCAGCGAGAAGGTCGGTGACCTTTCCTTTTCCTTCGTCGCCCCACTGGGCGCCGACTATGACTATTCCTGGCATTTGAGTGACGGAGTCTACGCACCCCGGCGGGAATACCTAGTCTCGGCGGTCGTCTTCTCTCTGCAGCGTAAGAAAACGGGGGTAAATGTCTTGGAAAGTGAGCCGCACAGTGTCTAGCTGACCGTTTCTGTGTTTTGCGATTATCAGCTCGGCAACGTTGGAGTCTTCGCTCTCTTCTTTGTTGTAATAACCGTCGCGATAGATGAACATGACGACGTCTGCGTCCTGCTCAATCTGTCCTGATTCACGCAGGTCGGAGAGGAGTGGGCGCTTGTCGGTCCGTGACTCGACTGCGCGGGAGAGCTGGGACAGCGCGATGACGGGAACCTCTAGCTCACGAGCGAGAATCTTCAATCCACGGCTCATCTGGCCGACCTGCTCAACGCGGCTTTCGTAGCGGTGGTCGGCTCGCATCAGCTGGAGGTAGTCGATGATGATCAGCCCGAGTCCGCCCGTTCCATCCTCTTTACGCAGCTTCTGGTGAAGCCGGCGGGCCTTGGCTCGGATCTCCATGATTCCGATGTCCGACGTGTCGTCGATGTACATCGGGGCGGCGGCGATCTTGTTGCACTGCTCGAGGATCCGTGGCCACTTCTCCGGACTTACCTTGCCCTTGCGGAGACGGTCACCTGGGGTGTTGGATCGCGAAGCTACGAAACGTTGGGCGAGTTCTGCCTCGGACATTTCGAGCGAGAACAGCGCGACGGGCTTCTGAAGGTCGATGGCAGCGTTCTCCGCCATGTTGGTAACGAGGGCCGACTTGCCCATGGAAGGTCGCGCCGCGATGATAATCAGGTTGCCTGGCTGGAAGCCTCCCGTGACCGCATCAAGGTCGCTGAACCCGGACTCAGTTCCCCCCTGGGGGCGTTCGCCTCTGGAGAGAGCTTCCATCCGGTCAATTTCACGGCCGAGAATGTCGCCAACCTGAAGGAAGTCCTTCTGCGCGTCGTCCCGGGCCACTTCAAGAATCGCCATTTCGGCCCGCTCGACAAGATCCCGGGCTTCGCCATCACGCGTGCTGATTGACTCCTGGATCTCGTATGTGGCTCGGAGCAGCCTGCGCAGCAGCGCCGAAGACTTGACGATCTGTGCGTAACGGCGAACGTTCGCTGCGGCCGGAGCAGCTGCGGCGAGCGCATCGATCATTCCTTCGCCGCCGGCATCCTCAAGTGTTCCGGAGCGACGGAGCTGCTCTTTAAGGAGGAGCGAGTCAATCGGCTCTCCTGCGTTGTAGAGAGACATCATTGCGTCGTATATGGCCGCGTGTTGAGGGCGGTAGAAGTCCTCGGGCCGCAGCTGGCCGGTGATTACAACTCCGTACAGAGTCCTCTCGGAAAGCAGGATTGCGGAGAGGACAGACTGCTCGGCCTCAATGTCGTGCGGTGGCGCGGAGCCACGCTCAAGGGAGGCGAGCTCGGATGCGAGTGATTGTGAGTCAGATGCCACGGTCGTGCGAGGTTAGCGCCGCTGCCCTGCCAGAGGAAGGGGAAAGGGCCGCATCCTGCGGCATCTTTGTCTGACTTGCGAGAGGGCTGCGGAGAGTCTTAGCTCTCAGCAACAACCATGGTCTTGACAGAAGCCTTCTGGCCTCCGGCAATTTCAACTTCAACCATGTGTGTGCCAACAGCCTTGATTGGCTCGTCGAGACGAACCTTGCGCTTGTCAATCTTGATGCCGCGAGCTTCACGGATGGCTTCCGCAACGTCAGCGTTTGTGACTGAACCGTAAAGTCGTCCGTCGTCGCCAGCCTGTCGAGTGATCGTCAGAACAGTCTTTGACAGAAGGGCTGCGTACTCATCGGCCCTGGACTCAGCTTCTCTGCGTGCTGACTCTTCTTCCTCAGCACGTCGCCGGGCTTCGGCGATTGCAGCATCGGAAGCCTCACGGGCAAGGCCGCGAGGGGAAAGGAAGTTACGCATGTAGCCCTTGGATACGACTACGACGTCGCCCTTGGCTCCAAGCTCGTCAACGTCTGAAAGTAGAATTGCCTGTGGCATTAGCGTCGGTCTCCGCCACGGCCGCCGCGGTCCCCGCGGTCGCCACGATCTTCACGATCATCTCGATCCGAACGAAGCAGGCGTCCTTCAACGTCACGGTGTTCTGCAACGTATGGGAGAAGCGCAAGTTCACGTGCTCGCTTTACAGCGGTAGCAATCTGGCTCTGATGACGACGGCATGCGCCTGTGATCCGACGGCCGCGAAGCTTGCCGCGGTCGGAGACGAACTTTCGCAGGGTGGCGACGTCACGCCAATCGACATGTTCGACCTTGTCCTTGCAGTAGGGGCATGACTTACGGCGGCCTGTGCCGACTCGCTTGTCCTTACGCCTTGAAGGCTTGGTGCTTGTGCTGCGCTGTTTTGCCACGTTTCTCTTGCTTCGTTTCTTCTAGAAGGGAATGTCTTCGTCCCCGGCACCGCTTGATGCAGCGGGGGGTGCAAAGTCGCCATCGTCGATTGGTACGTCTCCTCTAGGAGCAGGAGAGCCACCAGTCGAATCATCACGACCGCCTAGGAACTGTACCGAGTCGGCGATAATTTCGACCTTCTGACGCTTCTGGCCCTCAGTTTCCCACTGACTCCACTCGAGACGACCGTCGATTGCGACCGGTCGACCCTTGCTCAGGAAGCGTGCTGCGTTCTCACCTTGAGCGCCCCAAACGGTGACGTCAAAGAAGTTCGGCTTGTCTTCCCACTCGCCGCTGGCGCTCTTGCGTCGACCATTTACGGCGACGCCAAGCTTGCAGACGCTGGTCCCACTTGCGAGTGAACGCAGCTCAGGGTCCCTGGTGAGGTTTCCGGTGATGATTACTCGATTGATGTTGGCTCCGGCCACGGTGGCTTCCTTTCGACGGCGGCTTTTAGACTGAATGCGAGTCTATTGGTGTGAGCAGTTGGTTTTGCCGCGCAGGTGGGTGTTGGTGCTGAAATCGGAGCAGTGCTTGAGAGCACTGCGCGAAGTCGTGACGATCAGGCTTCTGCGGTTGGCTCGGCCGCTTCGGCAGAACCTTCGGCTTCAGCCGGTGCCTCTTCAGCGACTGGTGCCGGCGCGGCGACAGGAGCTGGAGCTGGGCTCGCCGATTCCTTCGGCGGAGCTTTCGCTGCTGGGGATGGGGCAACTGTTGAAGGTGCGCCCCGAACTGCCTTGACCACACGGTGACGGAGAAGTCCTTCCGTGATGTTGAGCTGACGGGCCATCGGAGCTACAAGCTCGCCAGGTCCCTCGAAGCGGATGAGGCTGTAGACGCCCATCGACTCATGGTCAATGTCGAAGGCAAGTGTTCGATCTCCCCAAGGGGTTGTTTCGGACACAGTTCCTCCACCCTTGGCGATCAATGCTTCCGCTTCGGAATGGATCTCGGCCTTGCGGCTGTCTTCTGCTTCGGCGCTCACAATGAGCATCAGGTCATACGTTTGATTAGGCATAGCGACTTGGCAGCGTATCAGCGGGGGCGAATCAGTCGCGTCCGGTCCCTTAACGGGACATGCAGATGAGGCGCAATATCAAGCTGTCGGAGCGAAGCCCAAACCCTCAGTTCTCCCGTCTACGCAGGTATTGGGCCCCCTTTGCCGCGGTCACAGTCTTGCTCCTCGCGGTCATGTCAAGCGACCCTCCACTGCCGGCCGTTCCAGAGGGATGGGGAACAATAATTCGAATATTGCCCCGAGCGGCAGAGCAAACCGGGAGGCCGAGAATGAGCGTTGCGGGGGCCTTGCCGGGCCGCCGACGGAGGGGCCAAAGGCCGCATCGGGCCCCTCACAAACAAGTTCCGTCGCCGGCTAGACCGGCGTCACACGGAGTTCAGCCAACACAGACCTGGCGACCTCCGTCTGAACGGTCGGGCAGGTCAACCCGACCGGAGTTCAGCCCGCTCTAGACGACCTTCGTGTGGCGATGTCCTCGAGCTGCTCGTCGATCCAGTCACCTGGATCTCGGGCAGTAACGATCTTCAGCAGACCTTCGTGGCGTCTCGCTCGCTCGTCGTCGGGCATTGTCAGCGCCGTGTAGATCGCGTCAGCAAGCTCCTGAATGTCGAAAGGATTGACCGAAATCGCAAACTCACCGAGCTCCTCATGCGCTCCCGTGTTCTCGGAAAGAATCGAAACACCGTTTCGTTCGTTGACCAAAGGCCCTTCCTTTGCGACCAAGTTCATTCCATCGAACATCGCGTTGACGAGCAGCACGTCGTAGTGCTTGTAAGCGGCCACAGCTTCCTCAAGGTCGTCTCGCAGCTTGAGCTGGATGGGCATCCAGTCGGGCGTCCCATGGCGCTGATTGACGACGGCAACCAAGGCCTCAATGCGCTCCAGATATTCGCGGTATTCGGGCACATCTGTTCTGGAAGGCATCAGCTGGGCGATGAAACTGACGTTTTCCCGGAACTCAGGATGCTCCTCCAGGAACACATCGAAGGCAGTAAATCCGCGAAGTACATTCTTGGAAAGATCGGCACGGTCCACGCGGAGGATCAGATGTTTGCGCCGACGCCGTTCCAAGTCCTCTTCGAACTTGAGCGTTCTGGGACGGGCGGCAACTGCCCGGGTTGACTTTGCGTCGATTGGAAGGGGATAGTCCCTGACCCAGACCACACGGCCATCGGGAGCGATGACCTTGCCTTCGCCAAAATCCACCTCTAGATCCATCAGGTCGCGGCAGCACTGCAGGAAGTTCCGTCGGTAGGCGGCGGTGTGGACCCCAATGATGTCGTTGCCGAGAATGCCGGTAAAGAGCTCCTCGCGCAGACGTGAAGGCAGGACGCGCCAAGCATCCGACTGAGTCCAGGGGATGTGGACGAAGTGCTGGAGGAATGCGTCAGGCCGTTCTCGGCGGATCACTCCGGGGAGTGTGTAGAGGTGGTAGTCGTGGATCATGACGACCGGGTTCTCAACCCCTTCTATCTCCTCAAGAACTGCGGCCGCCAAGTCTTCGTTGACCTGCTTGTACCCATAGTCGAAGGCATTGATTTCCTCTGGGGTGATGTCTGGAGCGTTGGACAGATCCCACAGGTAGTGCTGAATGAACCAGAGCATCGGGTTGCTCACAATGCTGTAGAAGCCGTGGTAGGCCTCCGGGTCTGATTCGACGAGTCGGACCAGATAATCCCTTGGACCGTCGGGGAGACTTACGGGGAAGGCAGAGCCACCGTGACGGCGGGCTGCGTCGGCGTCGGCCTGGGTCATCGCTGAGGCAACCCAGGTGACATCGCGGTATGAGGCGAGTCCGGTCAAGGCCGTGACAAGCCCACCGCTGCCTCGGGTCATTTCCCCACCGGGCCGGAATCGCACTGGCCCCCGGTTGGAAACAAGTACAAGCGGCGCAGCGTCGCGGCTCATGTTGTTGGGGGCGCCTCGGCCATGATTTTCAGCCAGTCCCGCAGCAGGCGGGGCGTGAGGAAGTGCTTTCGCACATGCTCCTTCCCGGCTTTGCCGAGCTTCGCTCCAAGCTCCGGGTCACGAAGAATCTCAACTGTGCGTTGAGCGCACGTTTCGGCTGAATCGACAAGGTATCCCGAGACGCCGTCTTCAACCTGAAGCGGGATCCCGCCGACATTGCCGCCGATGAACGGCCGGGACTTCCAGATTGCCTCGGAGACGGTAAGGCCGAAACCTTCCCGTGTCGACTTCTGGATGAGAACATCGGAATGTGATTGAAAAGCGTTGACCTCAATCGCTCCGACATTGTTGAAGTTGTTGAGGATGTGAATGTCAGGGTCGCCAGCTGCGTGCTCCACTGTTGCGTTGAAGAACTCCCAACCCTCAGGGTCGTCCGAGGCCATTGAGCCGACAAGGGCAAGCTGGATTCCCGGAACTTCCTCACGTGCGAGGCGGAAGGCATCAATCACTCCGAGAGGGTCCTTCCAAGGGTCAAATCGCGACACCTGACAGACCAAAGGTCGCTCAATGTCGATTCCGAACTGATGGCAGATGTATGTCGCCTCGTCGGGAGAGAACGCCATGTTCTTTGGGGCGAGCGGATCAATCGCTGGCGGAACGATGTTCACGGTGCCCTTCATGCCCTCGGGCACGTACTGCTGCATGTGGAATACCGACTGTGGGTAGTCGGCGATGTGAGGCAGCAGCTGCCGGATCGTGGCCGGGTTTGGAGTGGACAGATCAATGTGGCATCTCCACACCCACTGAGTCGCCTTCTGGGGAACGAGATTCATGATTGCGGCAGGCTGAGGGTCGTGGACGATGCAGGTGTCCCAGCCACCGGAGAGCTCCTTGGCGTTGAGCTCGTTGTAGTGCATCCAGTCGGTCCACTGCTGAGGGGTCAGGTCATCCGGTGCCCCCTGAAGGGAGTTGTGCATCTGCTTCGTTGCGGAGAAAAACTCATCCTGCCCGTAGATGACCTGCCACTCAGCGTCCAGCCCCACATCGCGCATCAAGGGAAGCAACGTGTAGAGAATCTCGGCAACTCCGCCTCCATAGGCGGTCGCCGAAAGGTGAAGAACCTTGCGGCCCTCCATTGGTTTGGCGAGCGCGTGGATCTCATCAATCAGGTCACGGCCAACGATTGACGCGTAATCAGCGAGCTGTTTGGTTCCAAGAGGGACGGTCTGAAGCATGTTCGTTGCCACGATACCCGCAACTCGGGCGAGGACTGTGAGGATTCGCGAGATTTGGCAAACCGCCGTTGGGGCTAGGCTGATCGGATGCTCGACGGTCGCCTCCATCGCCTCGCTCTCGTATTCCTGATGGTGCCCGTAATTGCCGTGGCTGCATTTTCGCTTCGTCCATCACCGCCTGCTCGAACTGTGGCCCTCGCTCCCGACGCATTTGATGCAACCGCAGCGCTCGCTGACCTCAAGCATCTGCAGGCCATTCCCAACAGATCACCTGGCAGTCCTGGGGACGCAAAAGCAGCAACATTCATCGCAGATCGGTTCCGGGCAGCGGGCCTCAAGGTCACGACCGAAACGCACGAATCTTCAACAACCGATGGTCAGCAACAGACCGTGGTTGTTCGTGCAGTCAGGACTGGGTTCTCACAGCGCCGACTTGTGATTGCCGCGGACCGGTCAACCCCGGGACGCGGCGGCGCCCCCTTGAGCGGCACGGCCATTCTGCTTGAACTGGCAAGAGCCATTGGTGGCCGAACCGTGTCGCATACGGTTGAGTTTGTTTCAACCGGGGCTGGGCCCGGCGGGGCGCTTGCGGAGTACACGGCCCCGGCTAGCTCAACGATCGCAGCGATCGTGCTTGGAGATACCGCTGGCTCTTCCTTCCACAAGCCACTGGTTGTGCCTTGGGCTGAAGGCCGTGCCGTTGCTGCACCGCTAGCGCTCGAGAGGAGCGCAAGCTACGCAGTCAAGAGTGAAACAGGATTGGACCCGGGAGTTCCATCGGGCCTTTCCAGATTTGGTCGCTTGGCAATACCGTTGACTACCGGCGACCAAGGCCACCTTCTCGGGGATGGAATTGCAGCGGTGATGATCAGTTCCATAGGAGAGCAGGCGACACCAGCTGCTGGAGAAGTCGGGGATTCCTTCGGGTCGTTTGGTCGGTCAGCTCTGCGGCTCGCCAGCGTGCTTGACGGTGCCCCAGCGGTCTGGCCTGGGCCCGCGTCCGCCTCTCTGCCAGTCAGGGACAGGGAACTCCCCGCTTGGGTTCTGTCAATGATCAGCGGCGCGCTGATCCTCATCGCGCTGATTGTTGGAATTGACGCGATGGCCCGCTCGCGCCGCCGCCGCGTCTCCGTCCTTGCTCCGGTCCGCTGGTTTCTTTCCGCTTGGCCCGTGTTTCTTCTGGCCTGGGGGTGGCTTGTGATCGCGGGATTGACAGGTGTCATCACAGCGGTTCCCGCCTCGCTTCCACCGGAAGGGACCGTCCCGATTTCATGGATTGCAATTGCCGGAGTTCCGCTTGTACTCGTGCTGGGTTGGGTTTTCATCAGGCCTGCCCTTGGGGGACGCAGGGTTCCAAATGCGGAGGGTGTCCCAGGAGTGGTCGGCACTCCTGGGGAAGCGGCCCCAGCGGCGTTGATGCTCACGGGAGCAACGCTTTCGGCCGTCGTCTGGCTCGTCAACCC
>Ga0194043_1002018_pt1 | contig 11336 bp, 14 predicted proteins | sample JunL4415m_MetaG_FD_161274 | JGI IMG/M metagenome (GOLD analysis project Ga0194043, IMG submission 161274) | Anoxic zone freshwater microbial communities from boreal shield lake in IISD Experimental Lakes Area, Ontario, Canada - Jun2016-L442-15m | ecosystem: Environmental > Aquatic > Freshwater >...
ATTCGAAGTCTTGGCCTGGTAGCTCAGTCGGTAGAGCAGAGGATTGAAAATCCTTGTGTCGGTGGTTCGATTCCGCCCCGGGCCACCAAGAAACACTAAAACCACCTTCGGGTGGTTTTTTCATTTTGGGCCTTATGATATTAATTATGAAATAATTAATACTTACTTTTTTATACCTTCATTGTATTTGGACACAATCTTTTTTGTAAAAATGAAATCGTATTGCTTTTAAAGAATCTCAATTCCCGAAGCGCTTGATTCAATGTATTAGCTTATCAAGCCTTATTTTGATGACGCTCATTTACCAGCAAGCGCATGCTGACACCGTTCAACAAAGCAACCAGAATATTGCCTATGACTTGAACAATCCATTATCTAATTTAGGCTTTACGGAGATTCAATGGAATCACAATAGTGGACTCGGGCAAACATCAAATCAAACGGGCTCAAGTCAAAGTATGCTGATTGCCCCCAAACTTAAATTTGATGTCTCTGAGGATTGGAAAACCATTAGTCGCGTTTATATTAATGCGACCAAACTGCAGAATGTAAATGGCGTTAATAATGCTGGTATTGGGCCCACTCAAATCGAAACAATTTTTACTCCAAAATCAAACTCTCAAACGCTAATGGGTGTGGGCCCTTATGTGCAAATTCCTGGCGGTCAAAGCGGAGAGTTCGGAAGCGCTCAATGGGGTGGTGGAGTGCGAGCTGTACTTGTGTCACAGCCCAAACCCTGGACTTTTGGCTTATTTGCTTTTCAATCATGGAGTTTGGGAGGGCCCAAGGGGGCAGGAACTGCAGCCAGCCCAAATACCGGGACGACCAACTCTATCTCTGTTTGGCCAACTATTGCTTACGTTACCCCTAACGCCTACATTTTGTTTTTAGATAGCGAATCAACCTACAATTATGATGCCCGAAGGGGGTATAGCCCCATTAATGCTGCTGTGGGAAAAGTGACGCAATTTGGTACTACGACAGTTAATTTTATTCTTGGTATTAGATACAACGTTGGCGGATACCCTTCTACCCTCCAATATCCAGGCACTCCTCAAGGCTGGGGCCCTAGAGCACAACTTATCTTCACGATGTAAATTGGCAGATTAAGAAACACCAAAACCACCTTCGGGTAGTTTTTTCATTTGTATGTTTTGCTTTGGCATGTTACTTTGGGTTGTCCTATTTACGGAGGTTCAAAATGCTTAGTCAAAAAATTAAGCTTTTTCTAACACCATTTTGCGAAGCGACCCCTACCTGTCTATTAGTTATGGTTCAGGGCAATATTTGGCTGGCAACGATTGGACACCTTCAAAAGGCAGTAGAGACAGGGTTGATCACCGGCCTTGGGGTTCTTATTTTTTCATTATTTACTCATCGCTGGTTTGGCAATAGATATGTAGTCGCAGGCATTACCGGCGGTATGTGCTTTGTTGCGGATTTATTGGCCCATCCAAGTCACTTTGGCGGAGTCTCTACAGAGGCAATTGTGACAGGCGCTTTTACTGGTTTAATTTCTCTGGTAGTGAACTTTGTTGGCAAGAAGCTTTTTGTGCATGGAAGAAGCAAGCTAGCTAAAAGCTAATAGGGGATAAGCATCCTCCGTCTTGGTCGATTCCGCCCCGTGCCACCAAGAAACAAGTAATGCCCTGCTTTATGCGGGGCATTATCTTTTGGTTCGGCAGGATTATTGGCCATCGATTAGGATGGAGTAGCCTGCCTACAAAATGACACAATTCTTATGAATCGTTTTAATCAAATAATTACTTCATGCATTTTTTTGCTTAGCGGCCTTTGTATCGCTCAGCAAGCAATGGCTTCTTTAGTAAATGATTTGCAGGATGGTCAGCATGTGTTGCTGATGAGGCATGCTGATGCTCCTGGCTATGGAGATCCTGCTGGGTATGTTATTACTCAGTGTGCTACTCAGCGTAACTTAGGTGATTACGGCAAAAAGCAATCCCAGGCTATAGGGGTATGGTTAGCTAACCAAGGCATTCAAAAAGCAGACGTGTTTAGTAGTCCGTGGTGCAGATGTTTAGATACTGCAAATCTTCTTAAAAAAGGCTCAGTAAAAATTGAACCATCACTTGGATCATTTTTTGACGAAATGAGCTTAGAGAAAATACAAACTAAGGCATTGAGGGTATTTATTAAAAATGAGTTGGCTAAGCAATCTAAGGCACCACTTATCCTAGTTACACATCACGTCAATATTGAGGCCTATACCGGAAAAGTGGTTGGTGTGGGCGATATGGTTTTAGTGAAGGTGAATAAAAACGGAGAACATCTTTCCCACACAATTTATCCAAGCCCCAAAGTCTAAGGCCAGAGTTAGCCGCCATTAGTCTCGAAAGTCTCTATTAAGAACTGTCCTTTAAAAGGACAGTTCTGTATAAGTGCATTTGTCAGTCAATGTCGTTTAAAAGACGCCAAAACTAACTATCACTTGAAATTGCTAATTCACCCCACATCACAATATCTACATCTACCAGCTGCCAACCTTTGTGTTGAAAGCCAACATCAAAGTCATCAGTAGTTTTACTATTATTAAAAATGGAAGATAAAGTGGCTTGCTCTTCTTTTGGGGTAGTCTCCGAAAAGTAGATGAGCTTGTTGCCCTCTTCTGAAAGACGAACCTCTGAATAGTCTTGATCACCAACACTAATTCCAATATCTTGCTCGTACTCATCTAGAAAGTTAGGCGGATTATTGATCAGGAATGAGCCGTTTTTCCATAGAAAACCACAATTAATCTCCTTATTCTCTTTGCGATAAGTCATGCGCTCGGTGATATGAAATTCACTTTTTGGCGCGATTTTAAATACCATGGCCACTCCTTTCGTAAGCAAAAAAGATAAGATAAGTTATCAGATTCATAGGTAATTGTGAATTATTAAGTTTATCGAGCATTGTTGGTAAAAATGTTTAAGTAGGTATAGCCCCTTAGCATCATTTCCATATAAAAAATGAGGTATTAGCCTGAAAGCCAATAGGGCCTGCCATCTTGTCTCCTCAGACGCTGCTTTGGGTTTAGGTCTGTGGGCTAATGAAGTAAGTTAAGCAAAAGGATCGAGCATCCTGGGCCCTGGTTCAATTCCGCCCCGGGCCACCAAGAAAAAACACAACTACCCCCTTGGGTAGTTTTTTGTTACTCTATTGAAATGAAGAAAAATGTGAACCTAACACTATTCTCTGTAATCTTAGTCGCATACTGTGTAAGCTCCTTCGCAGAGTCCAGTCCTATTAAGCTGCCAAACTTAACGACAGCGAGCCTGAGCTCAGCATGTAGTCAGTTATTAAAAGGTAGGGCGCAAGAGGGGGTTAATCAGGGATTGTGTGTCGGGATAATTTTGGGGTTTAAAGATAATGCCCATTACGACAATAAAATCCGCATACAAAGTGGCTACTAGCAATGCAGACCTTAAATAGCAAGATTTTGTTATAAAGGAATGAAAATCTAAAGTGAATCCAATTTTTTAAATTTATCCCATAACAACAGAAGGCCTTATATGAAGAATTTTTTTTTTCAATTACTTTCAGTGTCAATCTTAATTTTTGGATTAAGTGCTTGCGAAACCACATCACCACCCCAGCGTGGCTTCCCTGTCGGTGCAGTTGATCAATCTGTTGATCAATCAGTTTAAAAACAAATATACCGCGCACAAGCTACGATATATCATGCGCCATGAACCTTTTTGACTGCTATATCTGCGCCCTTTGTATCAATAGCTTTAGTGGCGAGGTTAGAAAAAGAATCTGACCTATCTTTTTTGTTAGATTTATCGCTGTAGTTTTGGTTCAGCTAGCTGGGTTCAAATCCAGCCGAGAGATTGCGCCGCTTCACATAAGAAATTGAATATTAGCCGGAGGTAGTCTAGAAGCAGGATGAGGCATCCCGACACCCTAGTCGATTCCGCCCCGGGCCACCAAGAAACACTAAAACCACCTTCGGGTGGTTTTTTCATATTTGAAATCCCAATTTGCCGTATATTTAAAAACAGCATAATTGATATAGAATTATCTAATGCTTATCAGCATACATATATTAAATATAGTGAAAACAATATGAGCTGACTCTAGCTAGAGGTTTGCTTAAGCCTAACAACAGATTAATGAGGGGATAAAAATGAAATTGATTAACTGCTTGCTGATATCTGCCGCACTATTATCGATAGCCGCCTTTGCTCAAAGTCCTGCTCCGAAAATCATACCTATAGCGAATTTAGATGCTAATAACGATCAGGTTATTAGCAAAGATGAGGCACTAAAAGCTGGTATGCCAGATGCCACTTTCAAAAAAATTGATAAAGATAATAGCGGTCAAATTAGTAAGGCCGAACTCAATGCCTATAAACTTCAAAACAATTCATTCAGCACTGTAGATGCTGACAAAGATGGAAAAATTAGCAAAGCTGAAGCCATGAAAATGGGTATGTCAGCTCAAGAATTTAGAATATTAGACAAAGATAACAGTGGGTACATCACACAAGCCGAGTGGGATACTGGAGACTGGATCATTTGGTAGGCCTGTTAGAACACAAAGCAAAACCCCTTACTAGTAATAAAAAGGGTTTATGACCTTTGGTTACAGCGTTTTGCAAAAAGCTGAGCTCATCTGGGTAGGGCAAATCGATTTATTCGAAGGGCGTTAACCCATCATGTCAAGCGTAATAGAGGCTGAACTACTATTTAAAGAGTCAAAGCCCAGGAAGATTTTGGGTAAAAAGTGGCAATACTGCAAACGTAAATTGAGCGGGGCCTATACAGGGCGGCAGACCAAGTATTTGTATATTAGTGGCCGTTACAGTGGGCTTAGAATTTAAAAACTTTTGCAATCTGGAGGGTGGGCATGTTTCGCTTTGTTTTTAAAGTAGTGCGTATTGACTTTACTTCTTTCTGTCAAATTATCTTGCTTGGGTTGGTTATATTATTTTGGAATTCCAACAATGCATATTCTCAAAATCAGCAAGAACCTCCATCTGATGAGGAGTTACAAGAACTGAGTAATAGTGCTTTTGAGTGGCTTAATCAACGCCGAGCTGAAATAGGCCTGCCCGCTCTTATTTTAAATAAAAATTTACAAGCTTCAGCTTCGGCGCATGCAAATTATATTGTGATGAATAATTCGCTTGCAGTAGAAATGCACAATGAAACTGCTGGTAAGAATGGTTTTACAGGCGCCACCCCCTCTGATCGGATGAAGAAAGCGGGTTACTTTTCAAATAGCACCGCTGAAAATATTGCTATGACGAACTATCCTGATGGCGTCATATCTACCGATAACTTAATTGCCGCCCCCTTTCATCGTCAGGCTGAATTTTCAAGTTATGTAGAGGCTGGTAATGCCATGAGAGCCCAAAAAGCTGGTCCTGGCGAGATTAATAATTTTGAGTATGTTTACGTTATTAATTTTGGAAATCCCGGGCCAAGTGATGTTGAAAAAAATATTATTATGTATCCCGCCCCAGAGCAAAAAAATGCGCCGATAGATTGGACTGTGAATGAGGTGCCTAGCCCATGGCCACAAATGGATGGCAGGCGAGTTGGATACCCAGTCAGCATTGGCGTCGGACCCTTAGCTGCTTTAACGGTGAAGTCTTTCTCGCTTATTGCAGTTAATGCGAATAGCACTCTAATTGAGGGTAAATTAGTTACCGAAGAAGGAGGCAAGGTAATGAAGAATTTTGCATTTTGGATACCGCTAAACCCTCTAGAATTCAACACTACTTATCAAGCCCAGGTTATCGGAACATTGAATGGCAAAGCTTTAGATCAAAAATGGCAATTTACTACATTAGCAAATTCTCCATTGGTCCTCACCCCAGCATCAACTACGTTAGCATCAGAACTAGGATCTGCTGTAATAGTTCAAATTAGCGGCGGAACAAATAATGAGTACAAAATTAATGAGATTGCACAGTCTTGGGAGTTCAAAGGAATCTTAAATAGAAAAGATACTAACTTCATCAGGGTAACTCACCCAAAACCAGATACCGCAGTAATTTATCGTGGAGCGACACCTTGCTCAGAAGACTTTAGCTCCTGTATGGTGAGGGTATCTGGCTCAGACTCATCAGGAAAAAAAGTCAGCATTAATTTGACTGTGAAGTAAATAAACCCTCTTTAATGGCCTGGTAACTCTAGTCTGCCCCGGGCCAGCAAGAAGCACCAAAATCACCTTTGGGTGGTTTTTTCTTCAATAGGGCCTAGAATGTCCAATGCTCTATTTCATATTGAGGCTTTTTAGCTCGCTTCCATTAGCGGCCCTTCAAATTACCGGCGCTGGCATAGGCCTGTTGGTTTATGTATGTTCGGCTCGCTATCGATCAAGATTAAATCTGAATCATCGAAGTGCGGCCGCCTTCTCAGGATTTAAGCCGTCCCCTTGGAAAGTTGCGGCTGAGTCAGGGATGATGTTTGCTGACACCCTTTGGATTTGGCGACATCCAAACTCTGCATTAGATAAAGTAACAACAGATAACCTAGATCAAATAATTAAACTAGCTAAGAATGGAAAGGGACTCATTATCTTGGCTGCACATTTGGGCGGCTTTGAAATAGTGCCGCGTTTTTTTGCGGAGCACATTAAGGCCACGGTAATGTATAGGCCAGCAAGAAAGTTTTGGGTTAATGAATTAATGCTTAAATCTCGTCAGCATTCTCAAATAGAGTTTGTTGAAGCAAATTTAGGCGGGGTTCGGAAAATTAAGAGAGCATTACAGAAGGGTGAAGTCATTGGTATCTTGGCCGACCAAGTCCCCAGCGTTGGTGATGGTGTGTGGGCTAAGTTCTTTAATCAATATGCATATACAACTACATTTCCAGTAAAACTAACCCGTAAAAATGAAGTAGCCACGATCTTTGTTAGTGCAGAAAGATTGAGTCTTGGGAGAGGTTGGGTAATTAAGCACCGTCTAATGACAGAAGGGTATCCAGAGTGTCCAGAGAAGGCATGCGCCCTTATGAATCAATTTTTTGAAGAAAGTATTACTTCAAAGCCTAATCAATATATGTGGTCCTACAATCGATATAAAAGTCCGCTAGGCGCAGAATTAGCCCCGGCAACATAAGTATCCAAATCCCTAGTCAACTCCACCCTGGGCAACCAAAACCACCTTCGGGTGGTTTTTTCATTTGGTTTTGGTATTGATTTAATTAATACATGTTTTAATTGTTAGATGTATATTCCTTCCCATTTTCTTGAGACTGATCTAGAGAAGATCTCTCAATTTATTAAAACTCACCCTCTTGGGCTGATGGTAGCCAATGTTGATGGGGAGTTAGTGGGAAACCACCTCCCTTTTATAGTGCCCAATGGAAATATAGCTGTTGGGAGCAAGTTAATTTCACATACAGCTAAAGCAAATCCAATATGGGAAGTTGGCGAAAAAAAACAAAAAGTATTGCTAGTCTTTTCAGGATATGAAGCTTATATCAGCCCATCTTCGTACCCCACCAAGAAAGAAACCCATAAAGTTGTTCCTACCTATAACTATTTAAGCGTTCATATCAATGGAACACTATCTGCCATCCAAGATGAGAGGGATAAACACCAAATTGTGAAGATCCTAACGGAGAAAATGGAGTCAAGCAGAAAAGATCCATGGGCAGTCACAGATGCTCCAAAAGATTATATTGAAACGATGCTGGCAAATATTGTGGGGGTCGAGTTGTTAGTTGAGAAAATGGAAGCGAAGTGGAAGGTTAGTCAAAATCGTCCTGCCAGAGATCGCCAAGGTGTTATTGACGATCTAAGGGAGAATGTGGGGGATTCTAATAGCCTAGAGATGGCCAGAGAGATTGAAGCGCTAGGCGGATTAAAGCCAGGCCACCAAGAATCTGAATAGCCTACTTATTGGGCTATTTTTATTTTGCACTTTTCTTCAGGGTCCAGGCACTTGGGTGCTGTTCAAAACCAAGAGGCCCATAATATTCTCTTGCCTTTGGGGCAGCAAGCAAAACCAACATACACTCTGGCCCAAGATCTGATTTAGTTTTCTCAATCAATTGCTTTCCAATACCCTGCTTTTGGTATTGAACATCTACAGCCAAGTCGGATAGATAGGCAACATATGAGAAATCAGTCAATGATCTAGAAATACCAACCAACTTATCCCCATCCCATGCTGAAATAATCAGATTGGCATGCTTGTACATATTCTCAAATGCTTGGCGATTATGAATGGGGCGTCTTTCCCCGAGTGTAGATCTAATATATAAATCAATCGCTTGATCAGCAGAAATTTTGGCTGAACTGGAATAGGTAATATTCATAGTTTTACATTTGATAAAAATACTAGTCTATAGAGACCCTATAAGAAAGTAAACCAAGGAACAGGCATCCTAGACCTTGGCCGATTCTGCTCTTGGCTACCAAGAAACACTAAAACCACCTTCGGGCGATTTTTTCATTTTCTGAACTTATTAATTCATAAAAATCCTATGCTAGGATACTTATCCAAACCATCTACATATTGCTTATTGGCAAAAAGAGGATATAAATGAAGCGAGCATTAAAAGCCGTTTTTGCAGCTATGTTTATATTAATACTGACTGCATGCAGTGCTACTAGCAGTTCTCCTTATGGCCGTTATAGTGATTGCGGGCCTTCAAGTGTAGTGTCGCGTTGCATGGTCGGTTAACTAAGCTATAGAGCTCTTATTTAAAGTTCTCATAAGTCACTAAAACCACCTTCGGGTGGTTTTTTCATTAAGGGTCGCTGTATCTTGCTCTGATGATATTCGGATCAAATGGATGTGAATACTCTACGTAGAGCCTTCTTCCAAGCGCCCCTATTTAGTAAAGAAATTAAAGCTGAATTTGCTTTATATAAAGAGGATATCAATAAGTAAAAGCTACAGCTTGATTAATTACTCCAAGGGGAGCAGCATTTCAATTTAGCCCCAAAAGAAACCGAGTAATGGGTAGATTTATAGACATCAGGTCGCGGTCGATTAAGCTCCGGTACCGTATTCAAGCGGAAATTAAATATTCGGTATATAAAGGAAAGACCCTTAACTACAGAAACCCAAATGAAAAAAATACTTCTAACAGCCCTACTCTGCCTTTTAACGGCCGGGATATCTCAGGCCGCAGATACTGCGCCGCCCATTAAATCAGATCCAGCTTGGTTAACCCAGGCAAGGGGAAGTATTAAGTCTGAAAAATATACTCAAGCGATACAGCAATTGCAGGCTGCTAATGAAACAAGTTCGGCTGATTGGAATAACTTAATGGGCTATAGTCTTCGTAAAAAACAGCCGCCCGATTTAGTCGGCTCTGAAAAATATTACCAAGCAGCCTTAAAAATAGATCCAAATCATCGTGGTGCTCTTGAATATTATGGGCAGCTAAAGTTAACTAATAATGATCTTCCAGGGGCTGAGGCCTTATTAGCAAGATTGGATAAAGCCTGTACTTTTGGTTGCGAGGAATATTCGGATTTAAAAGAGGCTGTACAAAAATATAAATCTAAAAAGTAGGATTTAGATATCCTAGGCCCCGTCCGCCTCTACTCCGGGCCACAAAATTCATATAATGCTCAGCTTTATGCAGGGCATTTTCTTTTGGTCTGGCCGATAAGATTTGATTAGTTGGGATAATCTTGCTCTAGGGCTAGCATTCTAAAGTTTCAGCTGTTACTGTAGATCCTTCATATCGAAAGTTGAACTATATTTACTTTTAGTCCCAATCGAATATCATGACTAGATCTTATTAGAGGATTCTATGCAAAAGGAATATAAAAAATTTCGCTGGTTCTTAATTAGGGCAAAGACTCGACTTTTATATTCGGCCATTATAGGTATTGCCGCATTCTTTTTGCTTGAGGGGCACCACCCATCTACCCGATTTTTAATGGCCTGGAGTTGTGCATCATTAACATATTTGATCTCAGTATTTGTGATGATGCAGTATTTCAACAGAGGAAAAGTTTCTCACCTTAGTAATGATCAAGATGAAGGCCAATCATTTATCTATATTGTTTCTCTGCTTGCAAGTGCTGTGAGTTTGACGGCTATTTTTATTCACGTTGGAGGCATCAGTGATATTCCTATAAAAGATCGCATACTTGGCGTACTGATGACGGGAGGAACCTTTTTTATTTCTTGGTTAGTGTTACATACGGCTTATGCACTTCACTATGCGCGCGCTTATTATGTGAGCCTCAAAGAGGGCGCTGAGTTCACACCACTTATTTTCGCCGGCACTAAATACCCAAGCTATGCAGACTTCTTTCATTTTTCAGTCGTAATCGGAATGACTTGTCAGACTGCTGACATTATCATTGCGGATCAGAAAATTAGAAGTCTAGTTACGACACACAGCCTTTTATCCTTTGTTTTTAATGCAACCTTGCTGGGTCTAACTATGAGTTTAGTCGGCGGTCTCTTAGGTTAGCCATCCCTACAGTACGCTTGAAGGCTTGCTTGTCAAAAACATTAACGTGCGTCCAGCTAATCTTCCTTGCCTCCAAGATGATTGATCATTTAGACCATCTTGCTTTAACTAAAGCAAAAGAGGCTTGGCCAATTATTCAGGGTCCTATTGTTCGTACCGGAGCAACTGCAAAAATTAATTCAGTTTACGTTCGCGATCCCGATCAAAATTTGATTGAGATTAGCGAGCTACTTTCTTAATTTTTAAGTCATCTAGATAGCATGACTTTCCAAGCACTGCTCATTCAAGCTTTTGTCCTTGGTTTCTTAGGCTTAGGCGCAGGCGTTTTGGGTGGGGTGATTGGGTTTGGTACAACGATTATTTTAATGCCGGCCTTGGTGTATTTTTATGGCCCAATTCAAGCAATTCCGGTGATTGCGTTAGTTGCCACGGTCGCAAATCTCTCTCGTATTTTTTTATGGTGGAGCGTCATTAATTGGAAAGTATGTTTTGTCTATAGCATCACTGCAATACCTGCGGTGATATTGGGTGTGAATACTTTAGTCACCCTGAACGATCGACTTGTTGAAATTACTCTTGGTCTTTTCCTCATTCTGCTCATTCCAATTCGCAGATGGATGCGTAAGCAAAATTTTTATCTTAAGCTATGGCAAATGAGTTTAGTGGGTGCTGGGATTGGTTATCTCACTGGCATAGTAGCCACAACGGGCGCGATTAATACACCGTTCTTTTTGGCATTTGGTCTGAGCAAAGGCGCCTTTTTAGGCACCGAAGCTGCCAGCACCTTATCGATTTTATTTACCAAAGGCATTACTTTTCATCAGCTAGGATTTTTAAATACTACAGCCATTATTCAGGGTCTATTGATTGGTAGTTGCGTACTATTGGGCTCCATTTTTTCCAAAAGGATTGTTTTGGCCTTGCCGGAAAAGAAG
>Ga0194043_1002019_pt1 | contig 11332 bp, 10 predicted proteins | sample JunL4415m_MetaG_FD_161274 | JGI IMG/M metagenome (GOLD analysis project Ga0194043, IMG submission 161274) | Anoxic zone freshwater microbial communities from boreal shield lake in IISD Experimental Lakes Area, Ontario, Canada - Jun2016-L442-15m | ecosystem: Environmental > Aquatic > Freshwater >...
GCCATGGCACCCCCCGAAGAATTGCTTGTGCCGCCCGGGTTTCATACAGAGTTCAACGTGCAGGGTGTGACGATCAGTCTGCTGCCCAGAACGAAAGCCAAACTTTCGGTTGATCCCGACGGCACGCCACGGCTTGAGATCGTTTTTGGTCGGGCCATTGTGAGAGCCAGTCGCCGCGATGCCCATCTGGGAATGAATGCCGGACAGATCATTGGCACAGTGATAGACGGGTTGATCGAACCGATTGCCATCCACGTGGAGCTCGAGCGATCCGCGGGAGCCAATCCGGCAATCGATCCAACCCGAGTGCATGCCGGAATTATTTCGGTGGAAGGAGGGTTTGTCTGGCGGCAGGGGGAGGGGCAGTTGCCTGTCGATGGAGGTGGATTATTGGAAGGCATGGCGGTCCAGGGGTTGGTTGAATCTCGCAACTCAATCTCGTGGGATAGCCTCAGGCCCACGCGAGTGACCGTAGCTCGGCAACGCGAACTTCCCGAATGGACAAAGTCCGCAACACGCAGCGACCCTCTCGAGAAGTCAGCCTGCGAGAGGCTGGCTGCCAGAGCGGTTGCATCGTTGCCGTTGGATCAAGATCTACGGGAAATGGCCGCCGAAAAAAGCGGTCGCGTCGAAGACAAGCAACTGGCCGTGTCAACGCTCGCGCTCTTAGGCGAGTTTAACGAACTCGTTGAGGTGCTTTGCGCAAGCGCACCGGGCCGCAAACTGGAAGCTCGGCAGTGGACCACGTTAGAAGCGACCACTGTGCCGCTGGCCCTTTCTCGCGGAATAATTGCTGCGGATAAACTCCGCGCCGCCTTTGAGACCCACAGCCCGCACGGCAAGGCAGAGTGGTTATGGGCGATGGCACGAGGCTTTACCGATGATGATCTCACCAACGGGGCAGCGGCCGTCCTTGTCAAATCTCTCGACGATGGTGAATTAGTGGTGCGGCGTTACGCATTCAAATGCCTCACAGACATCGCACGATCATCTGAAACCGACAAACTGCGGTACCGACCCGACGGGGTGTTGGAATCGCGTCGAGAGGGAGTGCAGTGGTGGAAAGGGCAGTTGGAGAAGGGGGCCATACGGCACGCCGCAGAGTCCGGAGGGACGACGGGTCCCTGAGCAACCGGGAAGTGAGCGAAGGAAATCAAACTGGTTTTTCGCGCAGCGTGGCCGTACGAAACGCTTGGTTTGTCGAAGCAGCAAGAAGGGTGATATGCTTTCCGCTCATGGCTTGATGCCCGCCCAAGCCTTTGCGTGGCGGCCCCGTTCCTTTTATGGAAAGGAAGTGTCCGGGTGCAAATCAATGTTTCAGCACGCCACGGTCATCTAAGCCCCGCTTCGCAGTCGAAGATTACAGCCAAGGTTTCTCGGCTGAAGCGGTATTTCAATCGACTCACTGCCCTCAATGTGACAGTCGATCTTGTCAATGCGTCGCTGCCTGCGGTGGAAATCGTGGCATCGGCTGAGCACTTTCACGATCTGGTCAGCCACGAACTCTCCAGCCATCTTTGGCGGAGTGTAGACGGCGCTGTTCAAAAGCTTGAGCAGCAACTCCGCAAGCACAAGGAAAAAACCCGGGACCACAAACACGTGCAGGCATTGCACAAGTCCTAAGGGCCGGCGGTTTTGAATCGCTTTCCCGACCCACAGCCACGCATGAAATTGAGAAGCATTACCGCATGAAGTTTTCTGATTTTGTAGCAGTCGATTCACTTCATTCCAACGTTGAAGCCGACACGAAAGAAGGCGTCATTCGTGAAATGGCACAGTCGCTTGTTGACGCAGGCAAGATTGCGGCAAGCGAACTGGAGAGCATCGTGAAGGCGATCATGAAGCGAGAGGATCTTGGGAGCACCGGGATCGGGCGGGGTGTGGCTGTGCCACACACGAAGCACCCCAGCGTTCACCACCTTGTCGGCACTGTCGCGGTGAGCCACAGCGGCGTCAACTTCGAGAGCCTCGATGGCGAGCCAGTGCAGTTGTTCTTTTTATTGGTATCGCCTCCAGATCGTCCGGGCGACCATTTGCGGGCTTTGGAAAATATCTCGCGTCAACTGAGAGACGAGTCGTTTTGCAAGTTGTTGAAGGCGGCCAAGTCGCCGGCGGATATCCAGCACCTGCTGGAGGAAGCCGATGGCCACGGCGTTGTATCGTAATCCAGCCATGACCCAAGAAACTATTTCGTGTGAGGTCGTTGTCGGTATGCAGCATGGCTTGCATGCTCGGCCGGCTGACCTCTTGGCACGCGAGGCAAGAAAATGGCGGTCGCGGATTGAGTTGGTGGCCAAGTCGCAGCGGGTCGACGGGAAGAGCATTTTGGAGGTGCTCACGCTGGCTGCCGAAGCCGGCACGCGACTGGTGGTGGAGGCGACGGGCCCAGACGCGAGGGAAGCTGTCGAGGCTATCGGCGGTCTTTTTGAGCGGAATTTTAACGAACAGACGAGTGCCGGCTGATGCATGCCGGCCAAGCAGATACCTGACCGAACACATACTGAATACCTGACCGAACCCATTAAAGGAGCCGCAACGAGCCGCCAGGCGCGAGTCGTTCGGGGATCGTGATCGCAGCGCCGTGAGCCGGACTTTCCGGCAGCAGTAGCTGCGATCTCCCGCGAATGATTCTAGCAGCCGGCGCGCAATGCGCCCCATGTTAAAACTTCAAGGCATCGCCGTTTCCGCCGGCGTCACAATCGGCGAGGCGCTCGTTCTCGACAGCGAGGGGTTCCGAATCCCTCGCCGTTTTGTCGAACGCAGTGCCGTCGATACCGAGCTGGAAAGGCTCGCCAATGCGGTGGCCGAGACAGCCCGCGAAATTGAACGCAACCGCGACGCGATTCATGCGGAATTGGGCGGCCAATACGCTGCGATCTTTGATGCTCATCTGGCGATGCTGCACGACGAGCGGCTGCAGGCCGAACTGGTAAGCGCCGTGCGCGATCGCAATTGGTGGCCGGAATATGCCGTCAGCCGCACGCTGCGTCGCTATGCCAAAGTCTTTCAGAACCTCGACAACCACATCTCCCAGCGCGCGCACGATATCTACGATATCGAGAAGAGCCTACTGCGCAATCTGCTCGGGCAGCGGCGTGAAACGCTCGCGGCGATCTCGCAGCCTGTGATTGTGCTGGCGCACAACCTCACGCCGAGCGAGACGGCAAATCTGGACCGCCGATTCGTGCAGGGATTTGCCACGGAGTTAGGCGGCCCTGGCAGCCATACGGCGATTGTGGCCGAGGGTCTGGAGATTCCTGCAGTGGTTGGGCTGGGCCCGTTTCTAGCCGACGTATCGGGCGGCGAGCCTGTGATCCTCGACGGCAACCAAGGGCTTGTGATTCTGCAGCCCGACGAGGAGACCATCGCCCACTACCGATTGGAAGTGGAGGCAGCCCGCACGGTGGCCGTGAAGCTCGATCGTCTGCGCGACTTGCCAGCGGAAACGCTCGACGGGGTGCGAGTTCAACTCACCGGCAATATTGAATTTCCCAGCGAAGTCGAGCAGTGTTTGAGCCGCGGCTGCGATGGCATCGGCCTGTACCGTACGGAATTTCTCTACTTAACCAGCCGCCGGGAGCCGACTGAGGAAGATCATTTCGCCGCCTACGTCGAGGTGGTGCAGGCGATGCTAGGCAAGCCCATCGTGATCCGTACGCTCGACTTGGGCGCCGACAAGATGCGAACTGAAACCACTTCGGAAGAAGAACGTAACCCCTGTTTGGGCCTCCGAAGCATCCGGCTTTCGCTGCGGCAGTTGCCGATGTTTCGAACTCAGTTGCGGGCGATTTTGCGGGCCAGTGCGTTGGGCGATGTGCGAGTGCTCTTTCCGCTGGTCTCCACGATCGTGGAGCTTCGGCAGGCCCGCATGGTGCTGGCGGACGTCATGGAGGATTTGGCGGAGCACGGTATTGCGTTTAATCGCAAGATGCCTGTTGGCATGATGGTGGAAACTCCTGCCGCAGTGGTGCTGCTCGATAAGTTCATCAAGGAAGTTGATTTTGTTTCGGTCGGCACCAACGACTTGATCCAGTACACGCTGGCGGTCGATCGGGGAAATAAAGAGGTTGCCGACCTCTACAACGCGTGCGATCCAGCGGTGCTTCGGCTCCTGCGTCGCTCGCTGGATGTGGCTCGAGAGGCCGGTGTACCGGCGAATGTATGCGGTCAAATGAGCGGCAGCGTGATGTACACGCAGCTGCTTCTGGGGCTCGGTTTGCGGCAGCTCAGTGTGCCAGCCAGCGCAATCCCGGAAGTCAAGCAGGTGTGCCGAAGTGTTTCGGTCGCCGAATGTCGCGGAATCGCCGAGCGCGCGCTTGAAATGGATGGCGCGGGTGAGGTGAAGGCTTTTTTACGCGAACAATTGCGTCGCTTGCTCTCTTCCCAGACGGTCGCTTAACGCGATGCAGCCGGAAGGGCCATGAGAGCATCATAAGGAAAGATGATTCATGAAACAGGAAATGCTGATCAACGTGTCGCAGCCGGAAGAGTGCCGGATTGCCATCATGGAAAACGGTGTGCTGGAGGAACTCTACGTGGAGCGCACCAGTCAGGACAATTATGTGGGGAATATTTACAAGGGGCGGATCGTCAATATCGAGCCGAGCATTCAGGCGGCGTTTGTGGATTTTGGCGTGGGTCGCAACGGTTTTCTCCACATCAGCGATGTGGAGCCGCAGTATTACAGGCAGGGCGGGCTGGATCCCGACAAGGCATTCGACGTGGCAGAGCCCTCGGGCCGGGGCTTAGAATCCGCCGAAGAGGATGCCGATGCCCGCCAGCGAACAGCTACGAGCCGCCGGCCTCGCCTCGGCGATCGCCCTCGCGTGAAACCGCCGATTCAAGACGTCCTTCGGCGTGGTGATGAGGTGCTTGTGCAGGTGATCAAGGAGGGGTTTGGCACAAAAGGCCCGACGCTCTCCACGTATATCTCCATCCCAGGTCGCTATCTTGTGCTGATGCCGCCGTTGGGCCGAGTGGGCATTTCAAAAAAGATCGACGACGAGCACGATCGCCGCATGCTCCGCGACATCATGCTCGATCTCCAGCCGCCTAAGGGCGTTGGTTTCGTTGTGCGCACCGCCGGCACGGAGCGCACCAAGTCGGAGATGGCAAGGGATATGACCTATCTGCTGCGTCTCTGGAAGTCGATCGTGCGACGGATGCGGAAGTATTCCGCACCGATCGACATCTATCAGGAGAGCGACATGATCATCCGCACCATCCGCGATATGTTCACGGAAGATGTGGGTCGAATTCTGATCGACGAGCCGGCGGCCTACGAGCGGGCTCGCGAATTTCTCGAACTTGTGATGCCGAAGTATGTCAGCCGGCTACAGCTCTATGATGGCAAGGAGCCACTCTTCCATCGTTACGGCTTGGAAGAGGAGATCAGTCGCATCCATCAGCGGAAGGTGCCGCTCAAGGGTGGCGGATCGATCGTGATCGACCAGACAGAAGCGTTGGTGGCAATTGACGTTAACTCCGGCAGTTTCCGTACGGATAAATCGGCGGAAGAAAATGCCTACCAGATGAATATCATTGCTGCGAAAGAGATTGCCCGCCAGTTGCGACTGCGGGATCTCGGTGGCGTGATCGTCAACGACTTTATCGATATGCGGCGGGATCGCTACCGCCGCGGCGTCGAGAAGGCGCTCTACGATGCGATGAAGCGAGACCGCGCCCGCACGAAGATCCTGCGAACGAGCCCGTTTGGTTTAATTGAAATGACGCGGCAGCGCATTCGGCCGTCGCTGCGAAAGAGCATCTTTCGCGATTGTCCAACCTGCACCGGCACCGGAATGGTCAAGACGGCCGAGAGCATGGCGATCGAGGTGATGCGAACGCTCCAGCTTTCTGCCACCCGCGACGACATCGCACGGCTCAACGTGACGGTGCACGACGAAGTGGCGGCATGGATCAACAATCGCAAGCGGCGTGAAATTGCCCAGTTTGAAGACACGGTGCACATGCAGTTGCACGTCGTTGGAAAAGAGAGCGTGTCGCCCGAGCACATGATGTTTGAGGCGTGGGATTCCAACAGCCGTCCGGTGCGATTTCCCTGAGGTGACTGAGGCAGCAACACTCCAAGAAATCCGTTCGTTCAAGCAGTGGCAAAGGCCCCGGGAGAGTCGTCTCTCGGGCCTTTTCTGCCCCCCTCGACCCGCCGCCCTCGGCCCGCTACGCTAATCGCCGCACGCGGTACTGCTGTCTGCCAGATATGCCGTTGTTTTTGCTGACTATTTTTTCAGAACCCTCCCGAACCATTTGATCGGACCCCTACTCATGGCCAAGGCATCAGCATCCAAAGACGCTTCTTCGAGCGACGCCACAACGAACCCAGCAGCAAAGAACTCGGCCGCAACAATGGCTGGTTCGGGGCATCATTACGCGATTGTTGTAGACGGCGGTCGCCAGTACAAAGTGAGCGAGGGGCAGGAGCTTGAGATCGATTTTCGCCATGTGCCGCCTGGAACCGAGATTGTGTTTGAAGAGGTCTTGGCTGTCAGCAAGGCCGGCGAGATCACGCTCGGTAAGCCACTCGTAAAGGGCGTCACGGTCACGGCCAAGGTGCTCGGATTAGTGCAGGGCGACAAACTTTTCGTACAGAAATTCCGTCGTCGCAAGAACTACCGCCGCCGTACGGGCCATCGTTCAATCGGCACAAAGATTCGGATTGCTGGAATTGCCTAGCCTGCGATACCCCCTTGGCTGGCGATTCCCGCCAGCGGACCACCCGAGGCACACATCGCATCCACGCGGTCTGAGGTGGCTGGGTCTTCCTTGACTGGCGGTGAGTGATGCGGCTTGAGTCGGGCGTCTATCACAAGCGGCCCACGGCAGCCCCAGTGTTTTTGGTGGACCCATGCCCCGACTCCATGCACATCGGCGGCTGGATTGGATCGCGTGAACGTGATCCAGAGAAAATGATTCAGCGACGCAGCAGCACTCTGGCTGTCGTCCACCACGACAATCAGCGGCCATGAGTGGAGTGGGTGGTCTGTGTCAATCGCTGCGCAGAAGTGCTCAACGTCGGCCGACCATAACGCGGATGCCGCCGACTGCCAAATCGCGATGTCGTTGGCGGCAGCCAACTCGGGCTGCGGTTCGATGCGAGGCCCGGTCACGGCCATGATGCCGGGGAGGCAGACTCTCGGCGCGGAAAAACCATTTGGCAGCGACCAGCCCGCAGAGATTGCATAAGGCAGTTCGCGGACGGCTGGTCCTCGCGCGGCCACCACCAGCTTCGAGCCCGTGTTGAAGCCGCTGCCGGAGTAGTCCAGCGTGTCGATCGTTGTTTCGGTGTGGAAGTGGCAGTCGCGACGCCAGTCGACTCGCTCCAGGAGATGTCTCAAAAATCTTGGTACGTCGTGAGCGTCGAGGTCAGGGGCGTCTCCGTGAGACACCAGAAAGAGATATTTTGCCAGCGAGAGTTGTCCTTGGCCGAGGATCGCAGCGGCCTGTGTGAGCAGTTCGGCAGGACGGCTGGTCGCTTTCCAAGGCATGTAGCGTTCGCTCCCGACAGCCAAGAGCAATGGATGTACGCCGGAGGCATCCACCGCGTGGACGCTGTGCACGCCCGAAAGCACGGTTGGGATCACAGGGCCTGTGAGTTCGTGCACGAGCCAGCCGAAGAGTGTGTCTTCCTGCGGCGGTCGACCGACCACCGTCACCGGCCAGATTGCCCCCCTGCGATGCCAAACATGCTCCACGCGGAGCACGGGGAAATCGTGTTGACGCGAGTAGTAGCCCAAGTGGTCCCCAAAGGGTCCCTCGGGCTTGGTCACGTCGGGGATGATCGTTCCTTCGATGACAAAGTCGGCTTCGGCATAGATGGCGGGCCGATTGTTTCGGCGGATCATTGGAATCCTGTGGCCTGCGAGCACTCCGGCAAACATCAGTTCCGAGAGACCCTCGGGCAGCGGCATCACCGCCGCCACCGCCATGGCTGGCGAGCCACCCACAAAAATGGATGCCTTGAGCGGTTCGCCGCGGGCCATCGCCGCTGTGTGATGCACGCCGATGCCACGGTGCAATTGATAGTGCAGGCCCACCTCGCAGCCCTGCTTGTACGCGTTGCCCGCCAGTTGCACTCGGTACATCCCGAGGTTGGATCGCTTCGTTCCTGGATGGTTTGGGTCTTCGGTGTAGACCGCAGGGAGCGTGATAAACGGGCCGCCGTCGCCGGGCCAACTCGTGACCTGCGGCAGGTGGCTCAGAGGAATCTCGTGGGCCAGCACGGCTCCCGTCGACACGCGTCTTGGAAGCATCGAGACGGCATCCAGCGGCGACCGCCAGTAACGAAGCGGCCGCCTCATCGCTGCGGTGGGATCAATTTTAAGTTCGACCAATCGCCGCACGCGGTCGAGCGAATCGGAGAAAATCCTTTCGATCCGCCGCTTGGTACCGTAGAGATTTACAAGGACTGGAAAGGCCGTGCCCTTGGGGCGGGTGAAGAGCACCGCCGGACCACCGGATCGAAACAGCCGCCGCTGGATCTCGGCGATCTCCAAGTACGGATCGACCGGAGCGTCGATCTCAACGAGTTCGCCGGTGGTGCGAAGAGCATCGACACAGGCAGTCAGCGTGCGAAATCCCATAGTTTCTCCGGCACTATCGTAGCCTCCACCAACGGAAGTGTAGGATGCGACGGCGAACAAAGAAACGCCACTGCTCTACAGAAAGGATTTCATGGTCCATCTCACCACCACGTACGAAGGGCAATTGCGGTGCCGTGCCGAGCACGCCCCTTCGCACACGACGCTCATCACCGACGCGCCAGTAGACAACCAAGGCAAGGGAGAGAGTTTTTCGCCGACGGATCTCGTGGGCGTGGCCCTTGGCTCCTGCATGATGACGATCATGGGGATCGCTGCTGGGCGGCATGGTATCGAATTGGTTGGGATGCAGGCGGAGACAGTGAAGGAAATGAGCAAAGACTTGCCTCGCCGAATCGCATCGCTGCGAACGCGGCTCACGATTCCGCTGTCAGCCGACCATCCCCAGCGGCCGTTGCTGGAGCAGGCGGCCCACACCTGCCCTGTGCACAAGAGCCTGTCGCCCGAGATCGATGCGGCAATTGAGTTTGTGTGGGCCGGCCCGCGTGGCTGAGAGCCTCGATAGGCTTCTAAAAAAGTAAAGTCTTCAGAGTTTCCCGAAAGATTTTCTCCAGAGAGGAACGACTGCATGGCCGATCTCTTGAGCGCCTTGCGTGCAGCGAATATCGCCAGGGCTGCTCCGTTGGCAGCCAGAATGCGGCCACATCGGCTGGCCAACTATATCGGTCAGGAGAAAGTGGTAGGGAAGGGCATGCTCCTGCGGCGGCTGATCGAGGCTGACCGGCTCGGTTCGGTAATCCTCTATGGCCCGCCTGGTGTCGGCAAGACAACGCTGGCCGAGATCATTGCACACGAGACAAAGCGGAGGTTCGTTGAGATCTCGGCGACAGCCTCGGGCGTAAAAGAACTTCGCGAAGTGCTGGAGGCAGCTCGCAATCGACTCGGCGAGGACGGTCAGAGAACGTGCCTTTTCATCGATGAGATTCATCGGTTCAACAAGGCTCAGCAAGATGTGCTCCTGCCCGATGTGGAAAGCGGTGTGATCGCATTGATCGGCGCCACCACGCACAATCCATTTTTTGCACTGACAAGCGCGCTTGTCAGCCGCAGCCGGATTTTTGAGCTGGAGAGCCTGTCTCGCGACGATATTGCTGAGGTCATTCGCCGCGCACTCTCCGATCGTGAGCACGGGTTTGGAGCAGAGCAGGTGTCGATTGCCCCTGACGCACTAGAGTTTCTCTGCGAAACGTCCGACGGCGATGCCCGTCGGGCGTTGGGTGCGCTTGAAATCGGTCTGCTTTCGAACTCCGAGCGGCCGCTGTTGTACACGCTGGCCTTGGCCCGCGAGAGCGTGCAACGCAAGGCCATCGCATACGATTCCGGCGACACGCATTACGATTGTGCAAGCGCCCTGATCAAGAGCATCCGTGGCAGCGATGCCGATGCGGGGCTCTATTGGTTGGCCAGGATGCTGGAAGGGGGTGAAGATGTTCGTTTTCTGACGCGAAGGCTCGTGATTGTGGCCAGCGAAGACATCGGCAACGCCGAGCCACGGGCGCTCATGATCGCAGTGGCAGCGATGCAGGCGACGGAGTTTGTGGGCTTGCCGGAGTGTCAGTTCGCGCTCTCGCAGGCGGTGATCTATCTGGCGCTCGCCCCTAAGAGCAACGCCTGCACGGTGGCCATCGAAACGGCCCGCCGGGATGTGCAAGAAAAAGCCGTCATCCCAGTCCCGAGGCATCTGCAAGACAAGCACTACGCCGGTGCCGAGCGACTCGGCCACGGCCAGGGCTATGCCTATGCCCACGACGCTCCCGACGGCATCGCAGCGCAAGACTATCTGGGCGTTGAAAAACGATATTACGAGCCGACATCCCGCGGCTACGAGCGAGACCTCTCCGATCGAATCGCTGAGATTCGCCGCCGTCTTTCAGTCTAGCTTTTGGACGGGTTTCGGTCCGGCATAGACGGATAAAAAAATATGGTAAACTCATTCAGCCCTTGAACGATGGTGGTTGTAGCTCAGTTGGTTAGAGCACTAGATTGTGATTCTAGGGGTCGCGGGTTCGAGTCCCGTCAGCCACCCTTTTCTCTTGCTTTCGATGCGGGGCACGCATTTGGTTGCATAGCATGCCGCATGGCCGGTACGCTTTGCGAGTTCTTCGAGAGTTCTCGGGGAGCGTTTTTTGTTGGTCACGAGCCATTAGCGTCGACCCAGAAGGAGCCTGTGCATGCCACGCCGTCGTTCAAATCGTTCTGCTATCTGTTGCGATGCTCGTTCCAGAATTCGTTCTGTTGGCAGGCCAGCCCCCTCGCGGCGAGAATTTTTGGCGGCATCGGCCGGCTCCGCAGTCACGATCGTTTCGGCGGTCGCCGGCGGGTATTGGATTGCTCCAGAGTCGCAGGCCTCCGACGCAACTCCCCCCGTCAGTGCCAACGAAGAAATCCGCTTTGCATGCATCGGCATCGGCGGAAAAGGTCAAAGCGATTCGGCTGACGCAGGCCGGAGAGGCAAAGTGGTGGCCGTTGCGGACGTCGATTCCAACCAACTCAAGCGAGGCGAAAAAGCCTTCGAGGGTGCAAAACAATACTCAGACTTCCGAAAGATGCTCGATGAAATGGGCACATCGATCGATGCAGTCACGATCAGCACTCCCGATCACGTTCATATCACCGCCGCTGCGATGGCCATGCACATGGGCAAGCACTGCTTTTGCCAGAAGCCGCTCACCCGATCGATTGCCGAGGCTCGGCTGCTCGGTGAACTGGCCCGC
>Ga0194043_1002021_pt1 | contig 11329 bp, 9 predicted proteins | sample JunL4415m_MetaG_FD_161274 | JGI IMG/M metagenome (GOLD analysis project Ga0194043, IMG submission 161274) | Anoxic zone freshwater microbial communities from boreal shield lake in IISD Experimental Lakes Area, Ontario, Canada - Jun2016-L442-15m | ecosystem: Environmental > Aquatic > Freshwater >...
TCTACCTCTTCAGCGATGGAGCCTACGAGATCGACCGTCCGGACGGCAGCATGATGACCCACGAGGAACTCTCCCAACTCCTGCGTGTTCCCGCCAACGGCTCCAAACTCGATTCCATCGTGGCCGAGGTGAGGCGCCAGCAGGGATCCGACGATTTTGCCGACGATTTCTCGCTGGTTGAGTTTGACTTCCTCAAGGAGTCCTCCGGCATTAGCGTCGATCAAGGTGAGGAGACCAGCCACGGCACCCTCATCCTGCGGGCCGAACTCGCCGAACTCGGCCGGCTACATCCCTTTTTGAAGGCCTACTGCGAGCGCGAGGGCACTCCCATGGAGCAGGTCTTCGACTTTGAAATCATCCTCGAGGAGCTCGTCACCAACGTCATGAAGTACGGTGGCGTCCAGCCGGGCGGGGAGTGCTGCCTCATCGAACTCATCAGGGATGCCAATCATCTCACCATTCATTTCAGCGATGAAGGCGCTCCCTTCAATCCGCTGGAGCAGGAGGAAGTGGACACCAGCCTTCCGGTCGAGGATCGCCCCATCGGCGGGCTCGGCATCCACTTCATCAAGAAACTGACCGACACGCAGAGCTACGAGCGGCGCGACGGGAGGAATATCCTGACGCTCACCAAAGAGCTCCGATCGGAGTGATAGCTGCGTGTCTCTAGACTGAAGGACGGCAGGTCAGAACCAGCTGCAACAGACTACCGCAGAGAGCCAAAAATGAGTGACCCGGCATGCCCGCCCGCAAGGAGGATGACATACTTCCGATTGCTTTTGCTGCGCTTAGCTGCCTTAACCTTTGTTCATGAGGCGTTGCGTATAAGTTTTACTATGCGCATCCGTCGTAATCGTTGGAATACTTCATGCGGAGGAGTTCACCACCATCTCCAAAATTGTTGCGATCTCACAAAAAGACCCGGTCCAAGCCGGGCGCGACGAGATGCGCAACGGGTTCACACCCTGTCGGAGACCATGTTGTGTCGATGGTTCTCGTGAACACCGGCAAACGCGTTCCCTCCCAGCGGAAGTGTCAATTTCGTTCCGGCGACGGCTCCGCAACGGCCTCAAGAAATTCCACGTCTCTCTCGTGAAATGCCTTCCGCATCGGTTCATCTAGGGTGTCGGTGATCAGAGTGTCGATACGATCAACCGAGGCGAACTGAGCAAAGCATGCGTGTCCGATCTTTGTATGATCACACAGGAGAAAGACCTTTTGAACCATCGTAAGCATGCGCTGCTTTACTTCAGCCTGACCGAGATCGGGGGTTGTGGCGCCGGCTTCAAGCGAGAAGCCGTTGGCCCCGAAAAATCCCTTGTCAACAGCCAGCTTCATTGCCCCAAACTGTGTGAAAGTGCCCAGGGTGCATTGGAACCCCTTGCGCAACGTCCCGCCGAGCACAACCACAACGATGCCGGGCATTTCCTCGAGTATTTCCACAATGGCGAGGTCGTTGGTGACCACCGTCAGGCGTGTCCGCTGATGCAGGAGGCGCGCCAGTTCCCGCAGGGTCGTCCCGGTATCGAGGAGAATTGTGTCGCCGTTTTCGATCTGCCGAAGCGCAAGCTCCGCGATTCGCTGCTTCTGGACCCGGTTTTCCACCTCCCGTTCCCGAAGCTTCGACTCGAAGCCGGTGTGCGGTTTCTCGATGGCTCCTCCATGGGTGCGCAGTAAGAAATTTCCGGACTCCAAATCCCGCAAATCCGTGCGGATCGTCGTGGCGGTTACCCCCAGAGATGCAGCGAGATCAATAACGGATACCTTCTTCCGTTCTGAGAGAAACTTCAAAATCTTGAACTTTCTCTCCTCCGCATACAGGTTTTTGTCCATGATCGAGAGATGTCACTCTTCCATCAAACTTCAATCGAAAAATAGTTGATACTTTCACTTGAATTCGGAATGATCGCAAAAGAAAGCATCTTCAATTCAAAAGAAAACAATATGAGCGTAAAAATTGGACTTATTGGAACCGGGCGTGCTGGGATGGTCCATGGGAGAAATTTTGTCTTTTCTGTTCCCGATGCCGCGCTCGTTGCGTTGTGTGATCCGAATGAAACGTCGCGAAACGAAGCGGCCGCTGAGCTGGGTATTGCCAACACGTTTTCCGATTACCGCGATTTGCTGGCTTTTCCCGGTCTTGATGCGGTGGTGATCGTGACGCCGACCCGGTTGCACTGTCAGATGGCGCTCGACGCGGCGGCTGCCGGCAAACACATCCTCTGCGAAAAACCGATGGCCATGACGCCGGGGGAATGCGACGCCATGATTGCGGCGGCGGATTCTGCGGGAGTGAAGCTTCAGATCGGTTTCATGCGGCGATTTGCCCCCGCATTTCGGGAGCTGAAGGAGCGGGTTGCCAGGGGTCAGGTGGGAGATGTGGTCTCTGTGAGATCGCTGACCTACGGACCAAGCGTCCCCCAGCCGTGGATGTATGACCTGGCGGTCAGCAACGGTCCTTTGGCGGAAGTGAACAGCCATGATATCGATACAGCGCGATGGATCACTGGCAGCGACATCACCGAGGTTTTCGCGATCGGTGGAAATTTTCGTTCGCCCGACGCCCGAGCCGATTTCCCGGACTTCTACGACAACGTCACGCTCGTCGCGAAATTCGCCAACGGCATGCAGGGGACCATTTCCGGCGCACAAGGGGTGAAATACGGCTATGATTCGCGACTCGAGGTGCTTGGCACAAAGGGAATTCTCTTTGCGGGCAGCCTGAAATCCACCGCGGTGACGGCCTGTACGGAAGAGGGAATCTCATCGCCCGTGATCAAAAGCTGGCGTGATCTTTTTGCCGATGCCTACCTGAACGAGGACATTGCCTTCGTCCGATGTATCAGAGAAGACACCCCGCCTGAAATCACCGGCCTCGACGGAAAGCGAGCCGTCCAGGTCGTCAATGCCGGCAACGAGTCCATCCGCACCGGACTGCCGGTGAAAATCTTATGATCGCCGCAACTTTCACCCAAGGGGGAAATTTTGAGATAAAAGAGGTCCCCCGTCCGGAGATCACGAAGGATGAAATTCTTCTGCGAGTGGAGGCCACCTCGATCTGTGGAACTGACACAAAGATCATACGCAACGGGCACCGGAAGCTGAAGGATGGCGAGCAAATCGTCCTCGGCCATGAGTTTGCCGGCGTGATCGAGCGGGCGGGTTCCGCGGTCCGGAAATTCGCCGAAGGCCAGGCCGTCGGCATTGCCCCTAACTGGGGATGCGGCCGCTGCAAGCCCTGCCAGCGTGGAATGGCGAATTACTGCGCAGAGTATCAGGCCTTCGGGATCACCCGAGACGGCTCGCATACGCAGTGGGTTCGCATCCCCGCGCCTGTGATTGCGCAGGGCAACATCCATCCGCTGCCGGACCATGTTTCATGGCCCGCCGTTTCGCTGGCGGAGCCGCTTTCCTGCGTACTTGGCGGGCAGACCTCTGTCGGGCTCTCGGCCGGAGAATCGGTGCTCGTCTATGGGGCGGGTCCGATGGGCCTGCTCCACATCCTGGCCGCTCGGGCGGCGGGCGCGGCGGTCATCATTGCCGCCGACCCGCATGCCGATCGTCTTGAAGCGGCTCGCAAGCTTGGTGCCACGCACATCGTGAAATCGGACGACAACAACATCCGTTCCCGCGTCGAGGAAATCACCGGAGGCTTGGGGCTCGATGTCGTGATCACGGCGGTTCCGGCCCCGGCAATTGTTCCGGAAGGGTTGTCGCTGCTTGGGATCTTCGGACGCCTTTGCCTCTTTGCCGGACTGCCGAAAGACCGCGCGATCGCGGGTCTGGATGGCAACCTCATCCACTACAAAAACCTTACCGTAACTGGCACGACCGGCGGCTGCAACGTCGACTACGCCAAGGCCCTCGAACTCATCACCAGCGGTGCGGTGCCCGTGGAAGGCATCATCTCCCACCGCTTCTCCCTCGAACAACTTCCCGAAGCCTACGAGACCGCGCTGGCGAGCCGTGGGATGAAGATCGTGATCACCTCCTGAAATGCCCCAGACCCCAGGTTTTCTCATCGGCAGCGACATCGGCACACAGGGAACCAAAACCACTCTCTTCACCACCGAAGGGCGTGCCGTAGCCTCGGCTTTTCAGGCGTCGAAAATCCGCCATCCCTCGCCGGGAACTGTTGAGGAGGATCCCGAGATCCAGCTGGCAAGCGTCTGCGCGACGATCAAAAAATGTATGGCCGGGCTGGACCCGGGCGACGTGAAGGGCCTCGCGATCGCGGGCCAGATGGCCGGTATCATCGGCATCGGATCCACCGGGCGCGCACTCACCCCCTACGATTCGTGGCTCGATACACGCTGTGCTCCGCAGATGAAAATCATGCAGCGCAAAGCCGGCGGGGAAATCATCGAAAAGACCGGTGGTCCGGCCAGCTTCAACCACGGGCCGAAGATTCTCTGGTGGAAAAAGAACCATCCGGACCTCTATCGCCGAGTCCACTCATTCGTCCAGCCCGGCGGGTATGTCGCCATGCGGCTTTGTGGACTGGAAGCCAGCGATGCATTTATTGATACGACCTATCTGCATTTCAGCGGGTTTGCCGATAACCGTCGCTCCAAATGGGATTTCGATCTTTGCAGTGCGTTCGGTGTGGATGAAAAAAAACTCCCCCGTATCGTGGCCCCTCACACGGTTATCGGCGAAGTCAACGCGCCGATGGCACGGAGGTGCGGGCTCAAGCCTGGCACTCAGGTGGTGGCAGGCTCGGGCGACACCGCCGCCAGCTTTCTTTCGTGCGGAGCCGTCCGCCCCGGCGTGTGCGTGGACGTGGCAGGAACAGCCTCAGTTTTCGCCGCCACAACGAACCGCTTCATTGCAGACCAGCGGACGCAGACCCTCGCTTGCGGGCAATCCGCCGTGCCCGGGCTCTGGCATCCCTACGCTTACATCAATGGGGGCGGCATGAATCTAGAATGGTTTCGCAACGAGTTTGCCGGCGGGCGGTCGCTCGCCGAGCTCGACCGGGAATTACCCGCGCCTGCGGAGGATTTCCCGACCTTCGTGCCGCATCTCGGCGGCCGGAACAACCCGAGCTGGCCCGCTCTCCGGGGCGCCTGGTCCGGACTGACGCGGGAACACGGTCGCGCTCATCTTTACTATGCCGTCCTGGAAAGCGTCGCCCTTGAATACCGGCTCTACAGGGACGTCCTCCAGTCGCTTGATCGTAAGTTCGCGATGCGCGAAATCCGCGTCACCGGCGGCGGCGAGCGGAGCGCGGCATGGAACGCCATCAAGGCCGGGGTCCTCGGCTGCCCGGTCGTGCAAATGTCCCGCAGCGAAGGCGCTGCCATGGGAGCCGCTCTGGTGGCCGGTCTTGGGACCCGAGTCTTGCCGGATCTGACCCAGGCGGCGGAATCGTGGGCGGCCGCAGGCGCTGTGACACAACCCGCCAGACAACCATTTTACGACCGGCGGCTCCGCAAATATGCGGGCCTCCTCGACCACCTCAACGAGTGGAGCCAATTATGAAATACCAACCTGCGAATACCCCCACCTTTTATTTCATCGGGGTCACCACAACGAAATCCTCCATTATGCGCGTCTTCCCAGCCTGGGCCAAACACCTCGGTCTCGGGGATGTCGCGATCCGGGGAATTGACCTGAAGTGGCATGACGAACCCGAAAACTATCGCGAGGCCGTGGCCTTCATTAAAGAAGACCCGCATTCGCTGGGTGCACTGGTGACCACGCACAAGATTGACCTTCTCAAGGCCTGCCGCGGCCTTTTCGACGAACTCGATCCCTACGCGCAATTGATGGGCGAGGTGAGTTGCATTTCCAAACGCGGGGGCAAACTCCGCGGCCACGCGAAGGATCCTATCACCGCGGGATTTTCTCTCGAGGCATTCCTGCCGGAGCGGCATTGGGAGAAGACCGGTGCAGAAGTGCTGGTGCTGGGAGCGGGAGGATCAAGCATCGCCGTGACGTCCTACATCCTGGATGCCCGTCACGGGGCCAACCGTCCGTCGCGGATCATCGTCACCAACCGCAGCGAGCCGCGTCTCGCCGAGATCAAGGAGATCCACCGCCAGCTGGATCAGCCGGTCCCGGTGGAGTACCACGCCGCCCCGACACCGGAGGACAACGACGCACTCATCAACAAATTGAAACCGGGATCGCTCGTCATCAACGCCACCGGGCTTGGCAAGGACGCCCCGGGATCGCCGATCACCGGCGGGGCGGTATTCCCGCAGGGCGGGCTGGCCTGGGAATTCAACTACCGCGGCGAGCTTGTTTTTCTCGATCAGGCCCGAGCCCAGGAAAAATCGCGCTCCCTGCACGTCGAGGATGGCTGGGTGTATTTCATTCACGGATGGACCCGCGTCATCGCCGAGGTCTTTGATATCGATATTCCGACGAGCGGGCCGGAATTCGACCGCATCGCCCAAATCGCGGCAGAGGTCCGCTAACGTCCCTCACCTGAAAACAACCCCTAAACGATAAAACCTATGAAAATCGGCATCGACAGTTACTGTTACCATCGGTTCTTTGGTGAAGTCTACCCCATGCAAAAACCGGCTCCCAAGGCTTACACCATGGATTCATTCCTGGATCGGGCCAAGGAGCTGGGCTGCGAGGGCGTTTCCCTCGAGAGCTGTTTCTTCCCGGAATTCGGTCCAGCCTATCTGGCGAACTTAAGGACAAAGCTCGACGCCTACGGCTTCGACCGCGTTTACGCGTGGGGTCATCCCGATGGTCTTGAAGCGGGGGGCAATGCCAAGGCCAAGGCGGAGATGATCCAGCACATCGACTACGCGGCGGCCATTGGAGCACCCGTGATGCGTGTGGTCGGCAGCAGCTTGATGTTCCGTTTTCAGCCGCATGAGCCGCAGCTTAAAATCCTGGCCGAGTGGTTTCGCGAAGCCGCCAACATCGCCGAGAAGAAGGGCATCCGGCTCGCCGTGGAAAACCACATTGATTACACCTCGGACGAAATCAAGTGGCTGATCGATCAGGTTGGCTCGGCTAATTTTGGCATCAATCTCGATACGGCCAATTTTCTCCGATTGCTTGACGATCCTCTTGAAGCGACGCGCAAACTGGCGAAGCACGTCTTTGCGACGCACATCAAGGACCTGCGACCGGTCAAGGGCGTCAACGCGAAGGAGTGGTATTACTTCTCCTCGGTGGCTGCAGGAACGGGCCTTATCCAAGTCCGTGAAATTGCTCAGGTGCTCAAGGACGCGAACTACCAGGGCTTTCTGGCCTTCGAGACGGACATGCCGCATCCTGATTACGAGGAGGAGGAGGAACGCATGATCGAGGAGAGCATACGTTATCTCAAGGAAGTCGCTCAAAACCTGAAATAACCCTTCACCCCCCGCTTCACATGAAAAAGAAGAAACTGCGCATTGCCATCATCGGCTATAACTTCATGGGCAAGGCCCACTCGAACGGCTGGCTGCAGGCCTCGAGGTTCTTTGACCCGGAAATGCAGCCGGTCCTCCAGGTTGCCTGCGGACGCAATCAGACGGCGCTGCGCGCTTTTTCGGATCGTTGGGGCTGGAAGCACATCGAGCCGGATTGGAAAAAGGTGCTGGAGCGTGACGACGTGGACGTCGTCGATATCTCCCTGCCGCAGCATTTGCATGCCGAGGTTGCCATTGCCGCCGCGAAGGCAGGCAAGCACATCTTTTGCGAAAAGCCGATGGCGCTGAATTCCCTCGACGCCGAAAAAATGCTGAAGGCTGCGGAGAAGGCGGGCATCAAGCATTTCTTGAATCATAACTACAGGCGTTGCCCTGCGGTCCGCCTGGCCCGGCGATTGATCGATGAAGGAAGGATCGGACGTGTTTTTCACTGGCGGGGCGCCTATCAGCAGGACTGGATTGTGGATCCCTCGTTTCCGCTTACCTGGCATCTTCAGAAGGAAACTGCCGGAACCGGTCCCCATGGCGACCTCAACTCGCACAGCGTGGACCTGGCCCATTACCTGATTGGAGACATCAAGTCCGTATCCTGTCTCATGACCACGTTCGTGAAGGAACGGCCCCTGCCTGGATCAGGCGCTGCGACGTTCAGCGCGGGCAAAAGCTCGGGCCCGGTCAAGACCGGAAAGGTTACCGTCGAGGATGCCGCCTTGATGACGGTGGAGTTTGCCGGCGGAGCGGTCGGCTCCTTCGAGGCCACGCGGTTCGCACCGGGGCGGAAGAACCACAATACGTTCGAAATCTACGGCAGCGAGGGAAGTCTCGTGTATGACTTCGAGCGGATGAATGAGTTGCAATATTTTTCGCGCCGGGACCCGGAGTATGCGCAGGGGTTCCGCACGATTCTCGCCACGGAATCTTCGCACGATTACATCGCCCACTGGTGGCCGCCGGGGCACACCATCGGCTATGAGCATGCCTTTGTCCACGGCATGGTTGATTTCATCGACGCCATCGCCAAGAACCAGCCGATCGAGCCGAATTTTGCCGATGGGCTCAAATGCATCAAGGTGCTCGAAGCCGGGTCGAAATCCGCCAGGATGGGAAAACGGGTGGCGATTGGTGAAACCTTATCCTGAAATTTATGAAAACACGACTTGTTCCCCTTTATTTCGCCCCCGGGCGCGACAACGGCTTTGATCTCCAGTTGGGAGTGTTGAAAGACCTGTTCGGGTCCGAGATTGAATTTTTGCCCGAGCAGGCGCTCGGTCAACCACTCCCCGAGGCCGACGCGGTCATCTTCCCTCAATTCTTGGGAGAAGGTTATCGGCGGTTGGAGGATTTCAAGAAGATAGCGCTGCCTATTCTCGTCATCACCTCCGACGTCGGCACTGTGTCGATGTGGGATTGGGAACTGATCTCCTATCTGAGGGAAGAGGGGGTGACCACGATTGCGCCCTACAGCCTGGAACAAAGCAGGAAGGTCATCGCGGCCTTACGGGTGCGCCGTGAACTGCGGCAGTCCAAGTTCCTCGTCTATCAGGACAATCCCGGCGAAGGCCAACAGGCACCGATTTTCAAGCGCTTTTACTGGTGGGAAAACGAGTGCACGCAGCGCATGGTGCAAAAGTTCGGCATCACGATCGAGAAGCGCAGTTTCAAGGAACTGGGCGCACGCGCAAAGGAAATCCCGGATGCTGTCGCGGCAAAATCACAGGCCATGCAATTCGTTCCCACGGAGGGGCTCTCCGACCGCGGGTTGCTGAGCGCGACCAAACTTTATCTCGCGGTCCGGCACGATCTCGACGCCGATCCACTCATCCGGGCGGTAGGTATCAACTGCCTGAATGAATCCCACTTCTCCGACACGACGCCCTGCCTGGCCTGGAGTCGTCTCTATATGGAAGACGGTTTCATCTGGGGCTGCGAAGGCGACACGGTCTCCATGCTGACAAAATATCTGCTGCACCGGTCCTTGGGCTGTCCCATCCTGATGACCAATTTGTATCCGTTTCTGTTGGGCGACGCGGCATTGAAGCATGAGCGCATCGAGAAGTTTCCGGCAGTCAAGGGCGATCCGCGCGATTACATCCTGGTCGCCCACTGCGGTTACATGGGCGTCATTCCCCAAGCATTCGCCACGGAATGGAAACTGCGCAAGAAAGTGCTTGGCATCGTGGACGAGAATGCCAGCGCCATCGATGCCCGCCTGCCCGAGGGCGATATCACCCTGGCCAAAGTGCATGCAAACTTCGATCAGATGACCGTGGCGGAAGGTGCCCTGGAAGGTTACGCCCAGTATCCCGGGTCGGATTGCCTGAACGGCGGTATCATTCACGTGAAGAACGGCCACCAGCTGATGACCCGCCTGGCCTCGCATCATTATCTCCTGATGACTGGACGCCAGCTCGCAGACATCGACACCATCGCACCTATTTTCAATCTCAAAACAGAAAGCATTTAATGAATAATACCACCACCCTGATCAATCCTTTCACCGTCAAGATCGACTTCGCCGAGAACATCATGTTGGGCGCCGATGTGCACAACGAACGCAAGGCCTCCGTCATGCGCGGCTACTACAAGGACTCCGCCGCTCTGGAAAAAATCATCGCTGAGGGCAACGACCCGCTTCACTACGAGACGTTTGAAAAGCATGTCCCAGAGGAATACGGACACCTGCTCTTCTGCATCAGCAAAATCCAGCCCGGCGTGGTCGGTGACGAGTTCTTCATGACCAAGGGTCACTACCACACGCGGGTCAACACCGGGGAAATCTACTTCTGTCTGCAAGGGCAGGGCTACATGGTGATGAAGACGTCGACGGGTGGTTTCGACGCCCAGCAAATGACGCGCGGCTCGATGGTCTATGTTCCGCCGTATTGGGCGCACCGCTCCGTCAATACAGGCGCGGAGCCGCTGACGATGTTCTGTGTCTGGCCGGGCGATGCCGGGCACAACTATGGGGACATCGAGAAAGAAGGGTTTCCCAAGCGCGTCTATGCCAGAGATGGAGGCGATGTCATCGAATGAGCAAATCGCTGAAAGTTTTGCCGGCGCCGACATGGAAGGCTAGGTGTCACTATGTTCCGCCCCTGATCCTTTCCGAACCGAATCATCTATGAAACGCATTCTTGTCACCCCAAGGTCCGCCACGCGAAACGGACACTCTTCCCTTCAAAGATTGAAAGACGCGGGTTATGAGGTGGTTCTTTCCAAAGCCGGATCGCTTCCCGGAGAAAGCGAGTTGATCGAACTTGTGCAAGGCTGCGTGGGATACCTCGCCGGCGTGGAGCCGGTCTCTTCGGCTGTTCTGGAGCAGGCGAAGGATCTTCGTGTCATCAGCAGGAACGGCACCGGCGCTGATGCCATTGACCTTGCAGCGGCGGAACGCCTCGGCCTCCGCGTGCTTCGGGCTCAGGGCGCCAATGCGCGTGGAGTTGCCGAACTGACCCTTGCGTTTGTTCTTGCCCTGGCCCGCTCGATTCCGGCAACCGACCGCTCGCTCAAGTCCGGCAAATGGGAACGCCATCCGGCCATCGAACTGGAAGGGAAAACCCTCGGCCTCGTTGGATGCGGCAAAATCGGACGGCTGGTCACCGGCTTTGCGACGGCGTTTGGAATGCGCATTCTGGCTTACGACCCGCAGCCGACATGGGAGGATGCCCCGCCGAGTTTTCGATACGCGACCCTGCCTGAGGTGTATCGCGAATCGGATGTTCTGAGCCTGCATTGTCCGCCTCCACCGGGTCGCAAGGCCTTGCTGGATACTGAAACTTTGCTTTCTCTGAAAAAGGGAGTTCGCCTCATCAACACCGCGCGGGCGGATTTGATTGATGCCGATGCCCTCCTTGCCGCGCTCGCCTCGGGCCACGTTACCGGAGTCGCGCTGGATGTCTTCAAGGAAGAACCCCCAATTGACCGGCGCTTGCTCGAACATCCCC
>Ga0194043_1002025_pt1 | contig 11309 bp, 7 predicted proteins | sample JunL4415m_MetaG_FD_161274 | JGI IMG/M metagenome (GOLD analysis project Ga0194043, IMG submission 161274) | Anoxic zone freshwater microbial communities from boreal shield lake in IISD Experimental Lakes Area, Ontario, Canada - Jun2016-L442-15m | ecosystem: Environmental > Aquatic > Freshwater >...
GATCGTGTCTCTTTCAACTTCAAGGGTCAAAGGCTCATCCTTACCCTCTCTTGCGATTTTCAAAGTAACTTTAGTCCCCTTCAGGCCTCGAATCTTGTCGATGATCGCGTTGAAGCCGAGCTCAGATGTTTTCGCACCATCGACTTCCATGATAACATCGCCAGCTTTCATACCAGCTTTTTCGGCTGGGGACTCAGAAAGTGGTGCTACAACTGTTGGTAAATCATTTTTTAAGATCAGTTCGACACCGATGCCATCAAATTCTCCCTGAATATCTTCCTTAAATCTCTTGTTGTCCTCTGGAGTGAAATAAACAGTATACGGATCGTCAAGAGAGCCAAGCATTCCTGAGATGGCTCCGTCTAGCATCTTCTGTGGTTCAGGATTTAGTACCGACTTGTCCTGAAGCTTATTCCAAGCTTCCCAAAATAATGAAAAATCAACAGTGGTTGGCTTTCCAGTCTCTTTGTTTACGACAGTAATGCTTGGGCTAAGTCCTAGTGCTGGGATCGCTTTACCCTTCTGGCCAGTCGTATAGCCGATCGTAAATACGAAATAAAGAGCGGCCAAACTTATCAGGGCAACGGTACCAAACTTATACCAAAATTTTTGAGTGTCGTTTGTAAATATTTTTTTCATGTAACAATCTTAACAGTTAATGATAGTCTGATCAACGCCAAGATCGGTTTGCGATCTAGCTAAACTTTATTGTTCGAGCTTGTCGAGAATTTATATCATCTCTACTTCTCCACCCTCGGAGCATCGAGGAGTCGAAGAATAAATAATGTTATGGTCGGATTATTCGCATGGCTTTTATTTGAGATTTCTTATAACCACGAGCTTCGCCAAGTGGATCATGCATCGCGTATTTATCTGTGCCAATCTTGGACTTAATAACTACAAAATGCGATACACCATAAGAGTTACCCATATCTACACCAAGGGCAACACCGACAATTACAGGATGACCGGCAGCTAGCTCACTATCTATCACAGTCCAGTCAACTGGCTGAGATTTACCGTCGCTCACCATAGAGGTGCTGATAAGAGCTCCATCATTTTTTCCCCAAGACCGAACGAAGCTAGAGCTATCAAGTGCAGATAATGGAGTATAGTTTTTGCCGTAAAATTTAGCAATCATCGTAAGAGAAGTAAGTAAACAGCCATAATCACCGATTGTTGCATAGAGCCCCAGCTTCTCGCTTGCCCAGCGATCATCCGTCTGGCGATAATACCAGCTAGCATCTGTAGCTGATACTAGGTCACCACCGGCACCAATCGAAGCAGCCTTGATCCTATCAATTCTGACTTGAAGATCAGCAATCGCCGCTTTTGCAGCCACCTGCTCTGCCTCAAGAGCCACTACCGTTGATTTGGTATCCGACAGAAGCTCAGACTTCAGCACTTTTCTGCTCTCAAGAAACTTTTTCTGGTCAACTTGAGATAACTTCAAGCTTGTTAGATCGGTAAGCTGTTTATCTTTTTGGTCCTTCTGATTGCTTAAATCATTTTTTATCGCGGTAATTCTCTGAATACTGCCTTCGACTTGCTGTTGAATAGCTTCATAGTACTGCTGATTAGTAATGGCTTCCGAAATACTGTTTGAGCTAAGCAAAGACTCAAGGAGTCCCGCATCGCCCTCCATATACAAGGAGGTAATGACTTTATCCATCGTTTTTTGCTCTGAAGCCAGATTTTTTTCCTGATCAATGATGTTGGCGCTAAGCTGAACAATATTATCTTGCGTTTTAGCCACTTGGCTGTCCGTGCTCACAATCGCTCCCTGAGTTTGGGTTATCTGATTTTCCACATAGACGATCTGTCCGCTAATTGCGGCTGCTTCTTTTTCTTTCTGTGCCTGAGCAGCTGCGGCTTGCTTTGCCTTTTCTTCTAAAGCCTTTTTCTGTGCAGTTAAGTCTGTAATACTTGTCGCTGCATAAGCGAAAAACGAAGGAAAAAATGCCAAATTGAAAGAAATTAAGCAGACTGTCAGCATTATTAAATTTTTGGGTAAATTCTTCATCTTACACTTTCAGATATTTACGAACCGCAAACCCAGAGCAGAGCGTGCCAAGGATCAGGCCGACAACCAGCTGAATTCCGATAATGGCGCCAAGATTGATGCCGGAAAAAATCGTCTGTGCACCAGCGGCGCCTAAATAACTCTCGACTCCTGGTAAAGAATATTTGATCGCGGCATACAGGATAAACGAGGAAATAATCGATGAAAGCAAACCATACATTGCCCCTTCGATGAAAAATGGCCCTTGAACATACCAGTCAGATGCTCCAACTAGCTTCATAATCTCAACTTCATCAGATCTGGCATATATAGTCAGCCGAATTGTATTATAAATGATTAAGACCGAAATGAGTACAAACAATATCGAGAGACTCCAGCCGACATTTGTCATGAAACTTGTCATCTTGATGAGCTTATCAATCACAATCTTGTTTTGCTCGTAGCTGACATGACGAACAATTGGCTTCACATCATCAGAATTTAGATATGCATTTATGGTATCAAGATCTCCAGGTCTGTTTGCTCGAATGTCTAGGCTCCGAGGGAGAGGATTTGAAGTTTCATTGATCACATCCTGCAAGCCGCTGCCAGAGTCAGTATATTTCTTCCCCTGCCACTCTTTCCAACGTTTCAGGGCATCTTCTTTCGAGATATAATCAACATTTTTTACATCTGGCCGCACTAGCATCACATTCATCAGCGACATAATCTTGTCCTTCGGCACATCTTCGTTGAAATACACAGAGATGTCGGCTTTGTCGTTTAGATAATTTGAAGTTTTGTCTGTAATAAAAAGCACACTTGCAAAGAAGGTAATGGTAAAGAGAGTCATCACCATAATAAGCGTAGCCGCCAATGACAAAAGACGATTACGCCATAGGGAAGCCATCGCAGTTTTGAAAATTCTATAAAGTGAAACAAGAAACATCATAATTAATTTACTCGATTAAATACTAATTAACGTTCAAATTTTGCCATAGGCGTCCAATTCTGTCATTCCGGACTTGATCCGGAATCCAGGAAGCCTTCTTCTGAGTTGTATTCTGGATCCTGAATCAAGTTCAGGATGACAACTTTTTTCGTAGCCCACGCTTCAGCGTGCTGCATTCAAGCTAAAGCTTGCACTACGTTTTCTTTCGTAGCCCACGCTTTAGCGTGTTTTGTTCGAAACAGACTAAAGTCTGGGCTACTACCGACATTAAAATAAATACTTGCCCTTTTCCTGGTCAGAAACAATTTTGCCATCGCGCATGGTAATGACACGTCGCTCAACGGTATCTACAACTTCCTTATCATGTGTGGCCAGGAGAACGATAGTCCCCTGCTTATTTATCTTGAAAAGCAGCTCGATGATCTCCCATGTTGAGACAGGATCAAGATTACCTGTTGGCTCGTCCGCAATCAAAAGCTTTGGATTGTGCACTAGCGCTCGAGCGATCGAGACACGTTGCTTCTCACCACCCGAAAGTTCTTCGGTAAAAGCAAAAGCCCGGTTTCCAAGACCAACCAGCTCAATAATCTTTGGCACGCGATCATGAATCTCCTGATTTGTGGCATCTGAGACTTCTAGCGCATATGCGATATTTTCATAAACAGTTTTGCGTGGAAGTAGTTTGAAGTCCTGAAATATCACGCCCACTTTGCGACGATAGTAAGGTAGTTCTTTCTTTTTTAGCTGAGTAATATCACGCCCAGCCACCAAGATTTTGCCAAATGTTGGCCGCTCTTCGCAAGTAAGAAGCTTTATCAGAGTAGACTTACCAGCGCCAGAAGGGCCGACAAGAGAGATAAACTCGCCAATCGAGAGATTGAACGTAGCGTCAGCCACAGCGTTTATAGTCTTTTGATATGTTTTACTAACATTCTGAAATTCAATAACAACATCACTACTGTCCTTCTGTTCAGATTTTTTCTCCTGTTCTTCTAAAACAGCTTTTTTTATTTTTGTCTTTTGTGCAATATCCATAGCTATATTTGTATATTATTAATGTCTCTTATCATTTTATAACATTGCAATGCTTAAATCCATGCCACTCATCTCTTTTGGCGCCGCAATGCCAAGATTCGCCAAGACTGAAGGAGCAACATCAGCGAGCACACCAATCGGAGTAGAAACAGCATATTGCATATAGTCTTCATTCTTGTAATCGGTCGACACAAAGGCATATGGTTTTTTCGAGAAATCAAGGTACACAAAAGGCACCGGATTTGTTGAATGCTCCTTACTCGGGGATTTAGTCACGTCGTTTATCATGCCCTCACAATTCCCATGATCAGCAGTTATAAATACTTTATAAGACGCGGCTGATGAACTGCTGAGAATCTGCCCAAGACAGCTATCCACGCTCTCGCAAGCCTTTATCCCCGCAGAGAGCACACCAGTATGACCAACCATATCGCCGTTTGCATAATTTACTATTATGAAATCAAATGATTTTTTGATTGCGATGTTTACTTGCTCGGTTATTTCCTTGGATGACATCTCCGGGAGCTTGTCATAAGAAGGGACTTTCTTCGATGGTGTAACCACGTCTTTCTCACCTGGAAAAAGCTTGTATACTCCCGCTTTCAAGAAATATGTCACATGCGCAAATTTTTCTGTCTCGGCAGTATGAAATTGGCTCAAACCTTTTTTTGCTATTACTTCAGACAGGGTATTTGTCATGCTCTGAGGCAAGAAGACAATCGGTGTTTTCTGATCCTCATCGTATTGGGTCATAGAGACCATATCTAGGAGTTTTGGCGCTGTAAATCCTTTGACTCGCCCTTCAAACATCATGAGAAGCTGTCTGAAACGATCACTACGGTGATTGAAAAATATTATTGAATCAGATGCCTTCACGACACAGCCATCACCAACGACAGAAGGTGTGATAAATTCATCACTTATTTTATTCTTATAGTTTGCGTCGATTGCCTCGTCGACTGTAAGAAATCTTTCTCCAACATTTGATACAAAAAGGTCAAATGCTTTTTTCTGGCGATCCCAGTTCTTATCTCGATCCATCGCATAGTAACGCCCAACGATAGTCGCGATGCGACCAACTTTTAGATAATTACATGCCTCTGAAATTTGTTGTAAAAATATTTTGGCTTTTTCAGGAGGTGTGTCTCTGCCATCCGTGATCGCGTGAATGCAAATGTCTTTTACGCCTTTGTTCCTTGCCATCTCCAAGAGAGTGATGAGGTGGCGGATATGCGAGTGAACCCCACCATCAGAGACCAATCCGATAAGATGCAGACAGCCTTTGTTATGTTTGACCTTGGACATTGTGGCGGACAAAACAGGATTTTCAAAAAATTCTTGACTCGCAATTGCCTGATCGATACGAGGCAGATTTTGCATAGCAATTCGACCAAGACCAATGCTCATGTGACCAACCTCAGAATTTCCAGGCTCACCTGCGCTCAGACCAACCTCTAGACCAGAGGCCGAGAGTGAAGTTTTCGGATAGTTTGAATAGACATAGTCAAGCACAGGCGTCTTCGCCAAAAAAGGAGCATTGCCTATTTTTGCAGGCGAAAGACCCCAGCCGTCTAGTATAATAAGTAAAACTTTCTTATTGTTTTTCAATTGCCCCTCCAAGAGCGCATTTACACTAAATATTCAGTCACCATTATAACATTTTTTTATTTACCACAACACTTCTTGTACTTTTTGCCTGAGCCGCATGGACATGGATCGTTGCGGCCAATTTTCTTCACATTTTTCACCTGAGTTGCAGGTCCTGTCGCCGCAGACTCTTTCATTCGATCATAAACAGTTTTGCCTTTTTCGATTACTCTGGTAGTCACAGAATTCTTGGCATCTTCTGATTCAGAATACATCTTCTCTGCGACTGCCCTATCCTCTTTTGATACATTTTGGCTCTGGATACTTTTACCAGCATCCTGATCTGCATCAAATCCACCAATTGTGTCAGGATCAGGTTTGGTGTATTCAATTTTATTTGCTGCCGCTATTGGCGCTGGCTGAGTTACCTGAACCTCAACACGAAATATTGTCCGAGCGACAGATGATTCGATATTTCTAAGCAAGTTTGTAAAAAGTGTGTAAGCTTCCTGTTTGTACTCAATAAGTGGGTCTCGCTGACCGTAGCCACGAAGTCCTATACCGGTCCTAAGCTCATCCATCGTCGTCAAGTGCTCTACCCAGAGCATATCGATCGTACGAAGATAAACCATAACCTCAATCTGTCTCATGACAGGTGGGCCAATTTTTTTCTCACGCTCTTCATACATCTTCTCGACTAAACTTTTCAGTGCTTCAGCGTCCAAAGTAAGATCACTGAGATCACCTATAATTGCCTTGATCTCCTGCTCAGCCTTGTCCTTATCCTCAATATTTGTATTGATTATCGACTCTATCTCGTCGCCAACAATATCGATGATTTCTTCTTTTAGTGTTGTCTCTTCGGTGACTTCCTCGTCAAACTCATTTTTTTTCTTAGTCGTAAGTTGATTATTTTCATTCATCTCGAGAATACGACGGCGTTTTCGATAAATAACCTCGCGATGTTTATTCATCACATCATCGTATTCGACCAAATGTTTACGCATATCGAAATTGTAACCCTCAACACGTTTCTGTGCTGACTCGATTGAGCCCGAGATCATCTTGTTTTCAATCGGCATATCATCTGGAAGACCAAGTTTTTCCATCAAACTTTTCAGTTTTTCACCACCAAAAATACGCATTAGATCGTCGTCCATAGAGACAAAGAATTGTGAAGAGCCTTGATCACCTTGGCGACCAGCACGGCCACGGAGCTGATTATCGATTCTTCGCGCCTCATGTCGTTCAGTGCCTAGGACATGCAAACCGCCAACTTCGCGAACGCCCTCACCAAGTTTAATGTCAGTACCTCGCCCTGCCATATTTGTAGCTACTGTCACAGCACCGAGCAAACCAGCGCGAGTAATAATTTTGGCCTCTTTTTCATGATTTTTTGCATTTAGCACTTCGTGCTTAATTCCAGATTGTTTCAATTTTTTTGATAACAATTCGTTCTTTGAAACAGAAACAGTACCGATCAAGATCGGCTGACCTTTTTCATGTCGTTCACGCACAGATTCCACAATCGCGTTTAGCTTCGCATCTTCACTCTTATATATTCTATCTGGCGAATCTTTTCTGGAAACTGGCTTGTTAGTCGGGATTTCCACTACATCGAGCTTATATATTTTATAAAATTCCTCTGCCTCAGTTGCTGCTGTACCAGTCATACCAGCAAGTTTCTTGTACATTCTGAATAAATTTTGGAATGAGATTGTCGCTAGAGTCTGTGACTCACGCTTCACTTCGACTTGCTCCTTCGCTTCAATCGCTTGGTGCAAACCCTCAGAAAAACGTCGGCCTACCATCATACGACCTGTAAACTCATCGACAATCACGATTTCGCCTTCGCGAACGACATAATCTCGGTCTTTCTTAAACAAAGCATGGGCCTTGAGCGCTTGTTCCAGATGATGCACCATCGAGAGGCCACCTGCGCCATAGATATTATCTATATGAAGCATTGTTTCCATCTCTTTCATGCCCTTATCAGTCAAGGTCACGGCACGATCCTTCTCGTCAATCGTATAATCCTCGACTTCTTTCAGCCTTGGCACGAGAGCCGCAAACTGCTGATACATCGCTCCAGATTCCTCGGCCTGAGCTGAGATAATGAGAGGAGTACGCGCCTCATCGATCAAGATCGAGTCCACTTCATCGACGATCGCAAAATATAGCTCGCGCTGAGAGCACTGCTCGACACTTGGCGCCATATTATCTCGGAGATAGTCGAAGCCAAACTCGTTATTCGTGCCATAGGTGATGTCGCAAGCATAAGCTTCTTTACGACTGCAAGGGACGAGATTGGTCCCATCGCATTCGGAGTAGTGCTTATAGTCTGTATTTTTGGCAAATTTATAAGTTTCTTGATTGCTCTGGATGACACCTGTCGTGAGGCCAAGGAGATCGAAGACTTGTCCCATACCCTCACCCTGATGCTTGGAGAGATAATCATTTACCGTGATAAGGTGAACTCCGTGACCAGAGAGCGAGTTTAGGTATAAAGAAAGTGTTGCCACGATCGTTTTGCCCTCACCAGTTCTCATTTCGGCGATTTTACCCTCATGAAGTACCAATCCACCGATAAGCTGAACATCAAAATGACGCTCACCCCAAGTTCGATACATCGCCTCTCGAAGTACTGCGAAAGCTTGAGGTGAAAGCTTCTCAATGAGCTTCTGCTCCTCCTCATAGTTCCTCTCGGCCTTAGCTATTTCAGCCTTAAACTGAGCTGTTTTTACCTTTAGCTCATCATCTGTTAGCTTCTTGATCTCATCTTCAGCACCGTTAATCTCGTCAACCTTGCGCTGAAGCGAATTCAAAACTTTTTTGCTCGGATTGTAAATCTTATCAAGAAAACCCATATTTGTTCCTTATATTTCTTCTGTCATCCCAGCGAAGGCTGGGATCCAGGCTATCTATAATAATATTTCTATCTAGAAAAACCCGTCATCCATATGATTCGGTATCTAAATCTTAGCCTCAAACAGTATTAATTGCAAGGCATCTGAGATCAAATCAGTTCGAGACAACTCTGGCGGTCACGTCGTGTGACCGCCAGATATTGAAGTATTATAACTCTTCGTCGTAAGATTTCTTGACTCTGATCGCCTTCAGGAAACGCTCGAAATGATTGTCGCCCTTCTGCGTCCGATCAAGCTGTTTTTCGTGAAAGTCATATAGATTGCGATCAAGTTTCTTATAAGCAAATGCAAATGCGCGCAGAAGTCGGCTGTCAACCTCGCGAACAAAAAACTTTTCATTTGAAAATGTTGCAGATAGCTCTACCGACTGATCAACCCCACCCTTCTCAACGCTCGTCTCGTCAGTCAAATATACGTCCAGGATCAAGGTTTGATCCTTCACATACCTCTTCAGCTTCTGAAGCTTCTTTTCGATCAAAGACTTCTGACCGGCAGTCAGCACCACGTCCTTGATGTGGAATTCAATTTTCATACAATTCCTTTCATCCCCTTGATTAATGCTCCTATCTTCATTTTACACTAAGCAGATAACTTGTGAAATATAATGTATAAAAAAACCGCTGTGAATATTCACAGCGGTCGAACATTTTTCTAGATTAAGATTTAACTATCTAAATCCAAAATGGTACTTAGGCGAAGCCGATAGCGTGCGTTTCGTAATATACGTAAACATCGAGCAAATCACCAAATGGAGCGAGCAAAGTTTTTAGCTCAGCTTCGATCAGCATTTGGAGCTCATAGGCCTTGTCGGGATGGACAAACTCATTGAAATTTCCGTCAAGGCAAAGCTTCACTATAGCGAGAGTGACGTCATCACCGAGATAATCGTCCAAGCTATAGCTCGTAGAGCAGTTTGAATCGAGCTCCTTGACCTTTTTATACGCCTTCGCAATAGTTACTTTGTCCTCATGAAAAACATCGATAGAAACACAAACTTGTACCTTTTCGATAACTTTTCCGTTCAAAACAAAAAATGATTCGCACCTCTCACATCTTGTATCGAAGTTTATCGTTTCCTGATAATTTTCCAGTATCGGATTATCTCTCCAATACCAACCAGTGAGATTCATTATCTCACCATCTTTATCAAGATGAATGACATTTTTGCCACAAAAAGAGATTGTGCCGACTCTGTAAGAAACATGTCTAACGACTACCGAAATTAGTACCATCACTATTATAACGCAGAGCGCCAAGTATGGTGTTTGGTATATTAATACCGATAGTGCAGCAGCGACAATGGTACAAAACCATGCGAAGAACATAAAAGTATCAATTTCTCCGACACCATGTGCACCCGTAAACAACTTCTCTATTTTCAATATCTTCTCCTCTGTCTTGCTATATATCGTTGAGCAAGACCAGTCTTCTTATACCACAACCTGTGGCCAACTGTCCAAGAGGTAAGTCATCATCTCAAGCAGTATAACCAAAAATACCCTTGAGCTATCAAGGGTATTTTTATATTTGAGCAAGCAAAACTTATTTCTTTGGTTTCATGACTTTGAAGCCAGTATATTTCTGAAGAATCTCAGGGACTTTTACTGAACCATCTTTTTGCTGATAATTTTCCATGATTGCAATCAGGGGGCGCTCTGAGAAGCCTGTTCCGTTCAGTGTATGAACAAATTCAGTCTTACCCTCTTTGTTCTTATATCGAATATTTAGTCTTCGAGCTTGATAGTCAGTGCAGTTTGAGCAAGAGTGTGTCTCGCGATATTTACCCTCGCTTGGAATCCATGCTTGAATGTCGAACTTCTTAACAGCGGGCGCGCCAAGATCGCCAGCACAAATATTGGAGACTTCATATGGAAGACCGAGGCCTTGCATCAGCTTCTCTTCAAGCGAGACAAGATATTCGTGCTCTTCTTCTGATTTTTCTGGAGTTGTATAGACGAACATTTCAACTTTGTTAAACTGATGACCGCGAAGAATTCCTCTCACGTCCTTGCCGTGACTACCGGCTTCACGACGAAAACAAGTAGAAATTCCGACATAACGGATCGGTAGGTCTTTTTCATTTAGCGTTTCATCCATATGATAGCCAGCCAAAGGCTGCTCGGCAGTTGCTGCTAAATATTGATCGTCCTGTGTGCGATAAATTTCATCTTCTCCGCCAGGAATATAGCCAGCACCTTCCATGATCGCTCTGTTTAGCATAACTGGTGGGATCATGAGAGTGAATCCTTCAGCGACCAGAAGATCGACGGCATATCGGAAAAGAGATAGCTCAAGTATTGCTAAATCACCTTTAATAAAGAAGAAACGTGAACCAGAAATTTTGACCGCACGCTCGATGTCTACAACATCAAGCTTCTCACCAAGCTGAACGTTATCAAGTATTTTAAAATCAAATTCTGTTGGTTTACCCCAAATTCGGTTAGTCGTGTTTTCCTTATCAGAAGCGCCATCCTCGACATCATCAGAAGGTGGGTTTGGAATCTGAAGCATAGTTTTTTTGTATTCTTCGACGATCTTATCAAGCTCAGGCTTAAGCTCCTTAATCTTCTCTGAGATGCTACCAGCTTCATTGATCGCATCGATTTTTTGCTGACCATGAAGCATCGCAATATCTTTCGATCGCTTGTTTAGCTCGCTTTGGCTTTCTTCTATTTTCAAAATCAGCTCACGACGTCGTTCATCTAGAGCGATGATGTTATCGATAAGCTCACCGTTAGCGCCTTTGCGCACAATTTTACGTTTTATCTCCTCTGGATTTTCACGAATAACTTTTATATCTAACATG
>Ga0194043_1002028_pt1 | contig 11300 bp, 8 predicted proteins | sample JunL4415m_MetaG_FD_161274 | JGI IMG/M metagenome (GOLD analysis project Ga0194043, IMG submission 161274) | Anoxic zone freshwater microbial communities from boreal shield lake in IISD Experimental Lakes Area, Ontario, Canada - Jun2016-L442-15m | ecosystem: Environmental > Aquatic > Freshwater >...
TCACTGAGCGTCAGGCGATGATTCTGCCTGCGTTGCGACTGCTCAACCGCGTCGAAGTTCGCGGTGGAGCTGGTTCGGGCAAGACGTGGCTCGCGGTTGAACAGGTACGCAGGCTGTCAGCTGCGGGCCAACGTGTGGCGTTGATGTGTTACTCGCGTGGGCTGGCCGAATTCCTCATACGTTGGGTGGCGAGCCTTCCGAAGAAAGAGCAGCCGGCCTACGTCGGTACCTTCCATGGTCTGGGCTATAGCTGGGGTGCTGAGCCGGGCGACGACAATGACTCGGGGTACTGGGAAGAAGCACTGCCGGCGGCCATGGTGGCGTTGGCTCGAAATCTCGAGCCCTCTGAACGCTTTGACGCCATCATCATCGACGAGGCGCAAGACTTTGGTGCTGCGTGGTGGCCGGCAGTGCAAAGTGCACTTGCAGATGATGAAGAGGGAGCGATCTACGCGTTCTTCGATGAGGGGCAGCGAGTGTTCGCGCGTGGTGGACCACCGCCCATTCCACTGGTTCCAATCGTTCTTGACGAGAACGTGCGCAATACCAAACCCATCGCGCAGACGTTCGGATCGCTCGCGCCCATCCAGATGCGCTATCGCGGTGCCGATGGTGATCCTGTTCGCTTCATCGCGTGTTCGGAGGATGCGGCGGTATCAATGGCAGATGACGTGGTCGATGAGTTGCTCTCGGAAGGTTGGCTGCCCGAGCACCTTGCGCTGCTCACGACTGGGTCGCGGCACCCCGAACAGAAGGCGCGTCAAGAACTCGGACAACAGGAGTACTGGTCAAGTTTCTGGGATATCGATCAGGTGTTCTACGGTCACGTGCTGGGCTTCAAGGGACTCGAACGTCCGGCCGTCGTACTTGCGGTCAACGGATTCGGTGCCGATGGGCGAGGCAAGGAGAAGTTGTACGTCGGACTCTCGCGTGCCCGAGACCGACTGGTGGTGTGCGGAGACCCGGAACAGATCCGTGCGGTGGGGGGAGAAGCGGTCTACCGCCGGCTGGTGGGAGGGTAGTGCCATGACCGAACGAAATACCCCCCTTGTTGACGCTGTTCGTGAGGCTCGATCGCAGAATCGGCACCCCTTGCTTGTGCCGGGGCACAAGATGCAATACGACCAGGATCCCGCGACGATCGGGTACGACCTCCTCCACGATTTGGTGCGCGATGACGTGGGGATGCAGGGCGGTGCTGACTCAACGGCGTACACCGGCGGATTTCTCGATGCGGCCGAGCAGTTGTACGCCGACGCCATCGGTGCCGATCACACACGGTTCCTCGTCGGTGGATCCTCACAAGGCAATATCTCCGGGCTGTTGACTGTGGCGATGCCCGATCGCCCGATTGCTGTTGATCGCACGTCGCATCGCAGTGCGTTGGCCGGACTGGTGCTGTCGGGCGCGATGCCGGAGTGGATCTTCCCGGAGGTTCACCCCGACCTCGGTATTCCGATTGGTGTGACGGCCGCGGCAGTTCGCGCGGTTCGCCCTGATGTGACAGCTGTCTTCATCACGTCGCCGTCCTATGTCGGCACCCTCAGCGATATCTCGGCACTCGCAGAAGCTGCGCACGCACTCGGAGTTCCGCTCGAGGTCGATCAAGCGTGGGGTGCGCACCTGGATTACATGCCCGGACTCGGAGCCTTCGTCCAGGGCGCCGACGTCGTGGTCACGAGCATTCACAAGGCCCTGATGGGGTACTCGGCCACTGCCATCGTGTCGTGCCGTGGTGAGCGAGTGGATCCAAACCGCCTCGATCGTTCGGTCGACATCACCAATACCACCTCTCCGTCTGCGACCTTGCTCGCATCGATCGACGCGACGCGTCACATCATGCAGACCGAGGGACTTGCTGCCATTGAGCGCGTCATAGAGGCGGTCTCGAAGGCACGCGCGGTGTTGCGCCGCGTTCCCGGTGTCGTGGTGATCGACGACGCCACTGCCGGAGTTCCAGTCGACCCGACCAAGCTCACGCTGTGGCTTCCGCCGACAGGGACGACCGGCACGGCCTTGAGTGACGCGCTCTGGGGGCACCACTACGCCGTCGAGTCCTCAGATTCGGACACGATCGTGATGACCTTCACCGTGGCCGATTCCTCCGAGTGGATTGTCGACATTGCCGGTTTCGTGGCTGGGCTGATTGAGGGATTGCGGGGGACTCCTCGCACGCCGACGCCTGCGGCCACCTGGCAGGTGCGCCCCGACGTGGTCATGACGCCGCGAGAGGCTGTTTTTGCCCCGCGTCGCCGAATCGCGCTGGAAGAAGCTGTCGGGGCCGTGAGCGCAGAGCAGTTCTGTCCTTACCCTCCGGGAGTTCCACTTTTGGGACCCGGTGAGCGGGTAACTGCCGAATTGGTGGCCGATATTCGGTTGGCGGGCACTCTTGGCCGGGTGGCCTACTGCTCCGACCCGACCTTGGCGACTATTGAGGTCGTCGACGGCTCCTGACGGCAACCTGCCGTCACGACGGCGGCATGAGAGACTAGAGGATCAGAGTTACGCGGCCCACCCTTGGCGAACGGATTCACATGCGAGGCAATGCCCTGTACCGGTTCAGCAACGCCTGCGTCGTTTCCGTCGCTGCCGTTGATGCACCGATCACCGTCACGTCTGCCGAGATCGATGAACAACTGGCCGCTGTGTACGAGCGGCTCGGTCTCCGGTCCGGAATGCTCGAGAACGTCGCGGGCGTTCGCGAGCGTCGCTGGTGGCCGGAGGATGTCACGTTCGAAGACGCTGCGGTACTCGCCGGCGAAAAGGCTCTGATCGAATCGGGCGTTCCTCGCGATCGCATCGGCATGCTCATCGACACCTCCGTGTCGCGCGCACACCTTGAGCCGTCGGCTTCCGTTGCCGTTCACCATCGACTCGGAATGCCGACGAGCTGCCTGAACTTTGACCTGTCGAACGCGTGCTTGGGTTTCGTTAACGGAATGCATCTCGCGGCAACGCTCATCGACGCCGGTCAGATCGATTACGCGCTCGTGGTCGACGGTGAAGGAAGTCGGCAGCCGCAGCAGAGCACCATCGCGCGCCTACTGGCAGGTGAGCCCACTGTCGAAGACATCTTCGACAACTTCGCCACCTTCACTCTCGGATCGGGTGGCACCGCGATGGTGTTGGGGCGCGCTGATCAGCATCCCGAGGGTCACCGTGTTGTTGGGGGCGTTGCACGGGCCGCCAGTCAGCATCACACGCTGTGTGTGGGTGACCTTGACGGAATGCGCACCGATACGCGCGCCTTGTTCGAAGCGGGCCTTGAGTTGTCGGAAGATGCGTGGAAAGAAGCACTGCAGGATTTCGATTGGCACGACATGGATTGCTACATCATTCATCAAGTGTCCCTCGTGCACACCGCCGCGATTTGCGAGCGGCTGGGCTTCGATCCGGCTCGGGCTCCGCTGACCTTCCCCACCCGCGGCAACATTGGTCCCGCATCGGTTCCTTACACGCTTGCAACGCACGCACCCGAATTGTCGAAGGGCGACCGGGTGCTCGCAATGGGTATCGGTTCTGGCCTCAACGTGTCGGCGCTCGAGATCGTCTGGTGACATCCGTAGCCGTGCCGTTCCCGCTCGATGGGGTCGACCCCGCGTGGTCGCGCACGGTGAGTTTCACCGAGAGCAATGGCATCGCCCGTACCGCGCATGTGCTCGATTCTTGGAACGGCCGAGAGTCCGGTGTCCCCGAACTCACTGTGCTCTGCGTTCACGGAAATCCCACGTGGTCATATCTGTGGCGCCGGCTGCTGTCACTCGCCCCAGCGCACTGGCGCGTTATCGCCGTCGACCAGATCGGAATGGGCTTTTCTGAGCGCACGGGTTCGATGCGTCGACTGGCTCAACGCATCGACGACCTCGCTGCGATCACAGCCGCACTCGAGGTTGACGGACCCGTTGCGACGGTGGCGCATGACTGGGGCGGGCCGGTCTCTCTGGGCTGGGCACTGGCGCACCCCGAACTTCTTGTCGGTGTGGTGCTGACCAACACCGCCGTTTCGCAGCCGCCGAACTCGCCGGCGCCCCGCTTGATCCGTGCGGTGCGTTCGCCTGGTGTGGTGAATGCGATGACGGTGCGCACGCAGGGCTTCGTGCGCGGCACACTGCGGCTCGGACCTCACCGTATGTCCCCGGAGATTCGGCGAGGATTCCTCGCCCCCTATGCGACTGCGCAGAGCCGAGAGGCCATCGGTGACTTCGTCGCCGACATTCCGCTCGATGCCTCGCACCCGTCATTCGGGGCGCTTGAGGCCGTCGCAGAAGGCGTGCGCGGGTTGCAGGTTCCGGTGCTGCTCGCCTGGGGACCGTCCGATCCTGTGTTCAGCGATCTCTACCTCAACGACTTACTGCAACGCATGCCGCACGCCGATGTGCATCGTTATGTGGGCGCCAGTCACCTCGTCACCGAGGATGCGCCGCAGGCAATCCCGGATATCCTCACCTGGCTCTCCCCCCTCCCGCTCCCGCAGCGGGAGCATACCTCCCCCCTCCCGCATCGGGGGCACCCAAGCGCGCACCTAGCGCGCTCAGACGCCCCAGCAGTTACCGACGATGCCCGTCACGATCTGCTCGAAGGCCTGCGGTCGCGGTCGCGCGATGAGTCAGCGGCCGTTGTCGAACTCGGTGGTACGCCGCGCATCGTTTCGTGGCGCGAACTGTCTGACACTGTCGACTCATTGGCGGCCGGATTCATGGCCGTCGGGATTGCTGCCGGCGATCGGGTGGCGGTACTCATTCCGCCCGGCGCCGATCTGACCGCGTGCGTCTACGCGTGCTGGCGCATCGGAGCGGTTGTCGTTGCGGTTGATACCGGTCTCGGAGTGCGCGGCATGGGTCGCGCCCTGCGATCAACCGCACCGCGCCACCTCATCGCCGTTGGCCGTGGGCTCGCCCTCGCGCGAGCGGTGCGATTGAGCGTTCCCGGTCAACGGATTTTCGTCGGAACGGCCACAGCACGCTCGCGGACACTCGGAGCGGACGCACTTTTGCGCGATCTGATTCCACTCGGTGCCGCCACGGAACTTCCAGCGATGCCCTCAGCAGACGACGAAGCGGTAGTCGTGTTCACTTCCGGTGCCACCGGCCCTGCTAAGGGTGTCGTCTACCGCCATGCGGCTCTGGAAGCGCAACGCGATGCACTGCGCTCGCTCTATTCGATCGAGGCTGACGACGCACTCGTGGCCGCCTTTCCCCCCTGGGCAGTACTCGGGCCCGCCCTGTCCATCGCCACAGCCGTTCCTGACATGGATCCCACTTCACCCGGAACGCTGACAGCGCGCGCACTCGCCGATGCAGTGCAGGCTGTGAAGGCGCGACTGGTGTGGGCCTCTCCCGCCGCTCTGCGATCGGTGGTTGAGACCGCTGACGAACTCAGCCCGTTGCAGAGGCGTGCCCTCGAACAGGTGCGGCTGCTGATGTCGGCTGGCGCGCCGGTGCCCATGTCGTTGCTCGAACGTTCACTGGTGGTCGTACCCAACGCCGAACCGCACACGCCCTATGGCATGACCGAAGCACTTCCCGTCGCCGACATTTCTTTGAGTCAGCTTCGTGAAGCAGGCACCGGAAACGGCGTGTGTGTCGGTTGGCCCGTTCCCGGCGTCAGGTTGCGCATTGATCCACTCGACAGTGTGGGCGAGCCGCGTGGTGAGCCCACAGACGCGGTCGACGTCACCGGTGAAATCTGCGTGCGCGCACCGCACCTTAAGGATCGCTACGACCGGCTGTGGGCAACCGAACGCGCGGCGACGACCGACGACGGATGGCATCGCACAGGCGACGTCGGCCACGTTGACGGTGAAGGACGCCTTTGGGTCGAAGGGCGGCTGCAGCATGTGGTCTCAACAGACCATGGGCCGGTGACCCCGGTGGCCATCGAGCAGGCAATTGAAGGTCTCCCCGGAATCTCGCAGGCCGCCGCCGTCGGCGTTGGCCCGCTGGGCACCCAGCAACTTGTCATCGTGGTGGTGACCGATGCGCCGACGCGGCAGCGATCGCCCCTCGCTCCCCTGGAACTACTCGATCAGGTGCGTGCGGCGGTTGAACGTGAGTCGGTATCGACGGTACTGATTCGAAAGTCCCTGCCAGTCGATCGACGACACAATTCGAAGATCGATCGACAGGAATTGGCGGCGTGGGCCGCCGATGTGTTGGCCGGCAGCCGACAATCGGCGCGGCTCTGATGCGGGTACTCGTGACGGGCAGCACATCGATGCTCGGGGCATCGGTGGCACGTATGCTCGCCGAGCGCGGCGACCAAGTCACACTGCTCCAGCGGTCACCGAGTGGAAGTGGTCTACGCGAGGTGCTCGCCGACATCAGCGACGCTGACGCCGTGTCGGCCGCAGTCGCCAACCACCACGCCGTCGTGCACTGTGCAGCGCGAGTGGGAGTGGTCGGAAGTGCAGCTGATTTCGAGCGCACCAACGTCACCGGCACTCGGGTACTGACTGAGTCGATGGTACGACGCGGAGTTGAACGACTTGTGCATGTGTCGAGCCCGTCAGTGGCACATTCTGGAAGCGCGCTGGTGGGTGTCGACGCCCAGCCCGCGAATCCTGCAACGGCACGCGGTCACTATTCCCGAACGAAGGCGGCTGCCGAGCTGCTCGCGCTCGCAAGCGGCGTGCCGGCGGTGGTGGTCATTCGACCGCACTTGGTGTGGGGACCTGGCGATACCCAACTCGTTGGCCGCATCGTCGATCGCGGTCGAGCAGGCCGGATGGCCTTGATCGGAAACGGAACGGCGCTTATCGACACCACCTACATCGATAACGCGGCTGACGCACTCGTGCACGCGCTCGACCGTGCACCCCAACTGCGCGGTGAGTGCCTCGTGGTCAGCAACGGCGAACCGCGCACGGTGGCCGAACTCATCGAGCGCATTCTTCGAGCTGCTGGAATCTCAACCCGCCTGCGCAGTGTGCCGGCATCGGCGGCCAGGGGCGCGGGGGCCGCTGCCGAAACGGTGTGGAGTGCCACTTCGCGTGACGATGATCCGCCCATGACGAGGTTCCTCGCCGAACAACTGTCAACCGCGCATTGGTTCGATCAGCGTCGAACGCGCGAACTATTGCATTGGCGGCCGCAGGTGACGCTGGCTGAAGGATTCGAACGGCTAGCGCAGTGGTATGCCGAGCGAGCATGATGCTGTCATGCAGCCACACCTCACGATCGACGGTGCACACCACCGGGCCCTCATCATCGGAGCGGGATTCGGTGGGTTAGCCGTTTACCGCGAACTCCTCCGGGTTGGCGTGACTGACGTGCGAGTACTCGAGCGTGCCGACGATGTGGGTGGGGCCTGGTGGGTCAACACCTACCCGGGGTGCGCGTGCGATGTGAAGAGCAATCTCTACTCGCTCTCGTGGGCACCCAATCCGCACTGGAGCCGGTCGTACTCGCCCCAGGCCGAGATTCAACGCTACTTGCGGCATGTGAGTGACGAGATCGGAATGACGGCCGCCACCTCATTTGGCACTGAGGTGATCGAGTCGCGATGGGATGCCGCAACCGACGTGTGGCGCGTGAGTACCACGCGGGGTGAGATCACGGCGGACATCCTCGTGGCGGCCACCGGAGCCCTGACGGTTCCGACTCTGCCCGATATCGAGGGCCTTGCGCAGTTCACCGGCGAGGTCGTTCATACGGCGCAATGGCCGGCCGATCTGAACCTGCAGGGGCGCCGCGTGGCCGTGGTCGGAACGGGAGCGTCAGCGATTCAAGTGGTTCCGGGCATCGTTGATGACGTTGCTGAACTCACCGTGTTTCAGCGCACACCGGCGTGGATTACCCCGCGAGGCGATCGCGGTTTCGGGGCTCGTCAAGAGGATCTCTTCCGTCGAGCTCCGTTGGCGCAGAAGGCGGTGCGCGGCCTGATCTATGCGCGCAACGAAGCGCTAGCACTGGGTTTCACTCGTCGGCCCGAACTCATGGATCTCGTCTCTCGCGTTGCGGTCAAGCATATTGCCGCACAGGTGGCCGATCCTGCCCTGCGTGCCGAACTCACCCCGGCCTATCGCTTTGGTTGTAAGCGCATCCTCAGTAGCGACGATTTCTATCCGGCACTGCAGCGACCCAACGCGAGGCTTATCTCAAGCGCGCTCGCGCGCGTGGACGGCGGTACCCTCATCTCTGCCGATGGACAGTCCGCCGAAGCCGATCTCATCGTTCTGGCAACGGGCTTCGATGTCGCCGAACCACCGAGTGCTGAGGGAATTTTCGACGATGACGGAATCTCACTCACCGCCCGTTGGCAGGGCGCGCCCAACGCGTATCTCGGAACAGTGGTGAGCGGGTTTCCGAATCTGTTCCTCCTCACCGGCCCCAACACCGGCCTTGGTCACACCTCCATGGTGTACATCATCGAATCGCAGGCCCGTTACATCGCAGATGCGGTGCGTACGATGCAGTCGCGCGGGTGGCGCACGATCGATGTGCGGCCGGAAGTGCAAGAGGCATTCAACGCCGAGGTTGACGAGCTGATGCAGCGAACGGTGTGGACAAACGGCAGTTGCCAATCGTGGTACCAGACTCCCGACGGTCGAGTGCCAACGCTGTGGCCGGGCTACACCTTCCAATTTCGACGTCGCACTCGCCGTTTCGACCCTGCGTCGTACCGCGTCACCACCGGTGTCAAGGTCAGCGCATGAATCGAATCGTGATCGTGACGGGTGGTGCCTCCGGAATCGGTCGCGCGCTCAGTGCCGAGATGGTGCGCCGAGGCGACACCGTGATCGTGGCTGACATTGACGGCGAGGGTGCGCACCGTGCCGCTTTGACAATGAGTGGTTCGGGAAGTGCACGTGCTGCGGTTCTGGATGTGCGCGATGCCGATGCGGTGCTGGCGCTGGTGACGTCCGTGCATGACGAATTCGGTCGACTCGATGTCATGGTGAACAATGCCGGCATCGGGTTGGGTGGATTCGCTGAGGAATTGTCGGTTGACCATTGGGACAGCGTGATCGACGTGAATATCCGAGGTGTGGTGAACGGCGTGGTCGCCGCGTACCCCGTGATGGTGCGGCAAGGCCACGGTCACATTGTGAACACCGCTTCCCTCGCTGGCCTGGTCCCAGCACCCGGACTGACGCCGTACGCCATGACCAAGCACGCCGTCGTGGGTCTATCGACCTCACTGCGGGTCGAAGCGGCCGGGTACGGAGTCAAGGTCACGGCGGTGTGTCCCGGATTCACTGACACGGCGATTCTCGATACCCCGGTAGCCCCTGGTCTTGCGCCGACGTCTGCCTCCGGACGGGGGCGCGAATTGGCGTCGAAACTTCCAGGCGGCCTGTACGACGCCGATTTGCTGGCCCTCGACATTGTCAACGGAATCGATCGAAACCGTCGATTGGTCATTGCTCCACGGTCGGCGCGGGTGGCGTCTCTTGCGAATCGATTGATACCCGCTCTCGTGGAACGACAGGTGCGCAAGGGTATCGACGCCATGCGTGGGGCGGCGGTTGAAACACTCGCGTCAACCTCTCGCTAACCGAATCGTTTCAGCGCGAAATTGCATCAGGCGGACAGATACTGTCGGCCTGACGGGCGAACGTCCCGACAGACTCAAAGGAGTTCGGCAATGGCTGGAATTGAAGATGTTCTGGGTGGACTCACGGGCGGCCAAGGTGGCGCCGGTGGGATGGATCTGAGCCAGTTGCAGAGCATGGCCGGTCCGCTCATGGAGATGGTGAACCAGAATGGTGGCCTCGAAGGCATTCTGGCGAAGTTGCAGTCCGGTGGTCTGGGCGACCTCGTGAGCTCGTGGTTGGGTCAGGGTGCCAACGCACCTATCAGCCCCGACCAGCTGTCGCAGGCGCTAGGTGCCGACAATGTGGCGCAGATGGCCAGCCAGGCGGGTGTCTCACCCGAGCAGGTCAGCACCGACCTCAGCACCATGCTTCCTGGCCTTGTCGACCAGCTGTCGCCCAACGGTGAGCTTCCCAGCGCTGACGATCTCGGCAGCATGCTGGGCGGACTCTTCGGCGGCGGAAAGTAACCTCTAGCGCGCACGCTCGGCGAGGTACACGCCCAGTAACACCACGGCACCGCCAAGGAGTTGTACGGGTGTCAGCACCTCGCCGAGCAGCACGAAGGCAAAGAATGAGGCGATGACCGGCTCGCTCATGCCGACGGTCGATGCTTGAGATGCGCGCAAGTGACGCATCGACGATACGACCAGCCAAAACGGCACGACGGTTCCGAGCACCACCATGTACGTGAGTAAGAGCGGCTGCGGAACGGACGCCAAGATGCCGGGGCTCGTCGACACGCCGCCGAACACATTCCAAGGAAATGTCCACCAGGGCTGCACGATTGCCCAGAACGCCGCGGCCGCGACGAAACCCCACATGGTGAGCGACACAGGATCGCGAGCAGACTTGCCGTTGACGGCCTTTTCGCCGGCGACGTAGTAAACAACGAGGGCCACTGCAGCTGCGAATGCCGCAGCGACTCCGATGACGTCGAGAGTGAATCCCTGCCAGATCTGCGCGACCATCGCTAATCCGATGAGTGCCAGAATCAGTGCCCACCACACGCGGCCACCGACCGCTTCCTTCAAACCAAATCGGAACCAGAGGGCAACCATGATCGGCGCGGTGAACTCGATGAGAAGTGCCACTCCCACGGGAAGACCGCGATCGAGAGCCACGAAATACAGCCACTGGGTCATGACGATTCCGAGGACGCCGTATATCAAGAGGCGACGTATCTCACTGCGGCGTAGCCGGAATGCAGGCCTGTTCGTGAGGGCGACAATCACTACCAGAATGATCATCGCGGCAGTAACACGAACTTGAGACAGTCGTGCTGCTGGAATACCTGACTCAAGCAGAATCTTCGCTGTAGACCCATTGAGAGCGAAGAGAGTTGCCGCCGTGATGTAGAGCGCGTACCCAACGATCGGTCGCCGGTTGAATTGGCGAGCGTCTCCGACCAGATGTTTACCGGCGTCTCGGTTCACGTCGAACGGTGAACCTGCTCGGCGCTCTGGTACACGTCCACCGTTTGTTGGGCGATCGAGTCCCAGCTGAAGTGGCTCTCAGCGCGATCGCGACCTGCTGCTCCGAGAGTGGCAGCCAACTCAGGATTGGAGACCACCTCGTTGACTCGGGCAGCAAGGCCTGCTTCGAATGCCTCGGGCTGATCAACGTCATAGTGGACCAAGAACCCCGTGGCGCCATCGACGACAACCTCGGGAATTCCGCCGACGTCGCTTGCCACTACTGCGGTGGAGCTGGCCATCGCTTCGAGATTCACGATGCCGAGCGGCTCATACACCGAGGGGCACACGAA
>Ga0194043_1002030_pt1 | contig 11291 bp, 10 predicted proteins | sample JunL4415m_MetaG_FD_161274 | JGI IMG/M metagenome (GOLD analysis project Ga0194043, IMG submission 161274) | Anoxic zone freshwater microbial communities from boreal shield lake in IISD Experimental Lakes Area, Ontario, Canada - Jun2016-L442-15m | ecosystem: Environmental > Aquatic > Freshwater >...
GCATTACCTACACGTGTCTGGCGTTGTGTCGACGGTCGTCGCTGGCTTGGTCGTAGGCTCGACCGGGCGTACTCGCATGGCGCCGCTCACCTTTGAAAATTTGTCACACTCCTGGCATCAGTTTGGCTTTTGGGCGAATTCGCTGATTTTTTTACTGGCTGCGATGCTTGTCCCAAAAATGACTGCGCATGCAACCTGGATTAACGTGTTTTACGTGGCCTTGGTGTTTTGCGCCACGCTTTTTGCACGCGCAGTCGTTGTCTTCGGTCTGTTGCCCATGATGTCCTGGCTGCGTATTGCCACGCGGGTGAACCCAAGTTTTAGGGTGGTGATCTGGTGGGGTGGCTTGCGCGGCGCGGTGTCGTTGGCGTTGGCACTGGCGGTGACAGAACATAACAACCTGCCCGAGGATGCGAGTCGTTTTATCGCGATATCTGCTACGGGCTTTGTATTGGCCACGCTATTTTTAAATGGCCTGACGTTACAGCCACTGATTAAGTTGTTGGGGCTCAACGCGCTCACGGCAAAAGAGCGTGCCTTGAGCAACCAGGCCGTGATTGTCACCACGGCCCTGATTCAGCAAGAAACCGACCAAATTGCAAAAAGCGAAGCGGTGCCCGAACGCGCGCACTCTAGGGTGCACCAGGTCTTTGATCAGGCGCTGTTGCAGGCCAGCGAAACCCAACTCGTGAACTTCTCAGAAAGCGAAAAGTTTGAGCTAGGCTTGTTAATTTTGGCGCGCCGTGAATTTGAACGTTACTTCAACGTGCTCAAACACGACATCATTGATCGGCGACTTGCCGAAAAACTATTAGGTCGCGCTGAGCGGCTTGAGGATTTAGTGCGTGCCTCAGGCTTGGAGGGATTTCGAGCCGCCGTGGCCCGTGCTGTGCGTTACCCGCGTCGGTTTCGCCAAGCCTTGCGTGTATACGAGCGTTTTGGCGTGCAACGCTGGCTTGCCTATGAGCTAAGCCAGCGCTTTATCACCTTGATGTCGATGCGCTCGATTGCGCAACAACTGCTCGAATTTGCTGAAACCAAGTTGCCAGATCTCATTGGCGGCAACGCTACCGCCCAAGTGGTACGGGCACATCGAGAGCGCCACGAGTTTGTCCGTGAGGCGTTGCATGCCCTTGAGCTTCAATATCCAACCTATTCGTTGTGGCTGCACGAGCGCTACCTTGGACGGATTGCACGCGGCTTGGAGCGGGAAAAATATGCCGAGATGCTTGAGCAGTCGCTGGTCAGTGGAGAGGTGTACGCCGATTTGCTTGAAAAAGCAGACGAACGTTGGGCATTTCTTGAACAAGAACAGCCCCTTGATATTGAAATGAGCGCGCAAGCCTTGGTCGCCCGTGTGCCTTTGCTATCAGACTTGCCTGCGCAAGCCTTGAGCGAGGTGACAAAAATGTTGACTCCGCGCTTGTTTTTGCCCAATCAACTCATCTCGGGCGAGCAGCTTCCGCCCTTTGGTCTCTATATCGTGGCGTCGGGAGCTGTTTTGGTGCTGTTGCCGGACGGTACCCACGCAGAACTCGGATCGGGTGAGTTTTTTGGTGAATTAGCGTTGTTAAGCAACGAAAAAATCGAGGGGTTTGAGGTTCGCTCGCTGGGCTACAGCAAAGTGCTGTGCTTGCCCGCTAAAAGCTTTAACGATTTGCTAGCCCATAATGCGGGGCTGAAAGAAAAAATCGAACTCGTGGCAAAACAACGGTTGCGCGCGATTGAAGTTTGGCGTGATCACCAGTCAAAGTAGGTCACGCTGCGCCCGGCGCCGAAGTCGGCGCAGAGTAGGTTTCTAAGGATGTGAGGCTGTCGCGCGCCGAAGAAGGTCTTCGGCCAAGACAATTGACGCCTCAAGGGTAAAGGCGCCCTGATTCAGCATATCGAAAATAATCGTTGGGGCAATTAACTGAATCTCCATCACCTCGCCGTCTCGGTTTTTAGGGGAGACATGAGAGGGTAAGACGCACTCGCAGGTTAGTACGTCTTCAACCTGATAACCCTCTGGGACTTGCCTGAGCATGCGGGCAATCGTTCTGAGGGGGGTGCGCTTGGCAATATCTTGCGCTTCAAGACCCGCCTCTTCGTCAGACTCGCGTACCAGTCCGACCTGAACGTCTTCTTGGCTAGAAATGAGCCCGCCGACCAAGGTGTCCCACATGCCTGGGTCGGTTGCCTTGGTCAGTGAGCGCCTGGCAACCCATAGTTGTCCATCTTGCGACCAACCACTGAGGTGTACTGCCCGAGTGAGTAAGCCTAGGGGGCGGACCACACCCCGCTCAATCGCGCCAAGCGGTCTGTTGCCCGAAGGCGAAGTCTCGCCAACAGCGTGGTCGGGCCAAACATCCAATAGTTCGTTTCGCCAACCGGGCGCACAGCCTGCCTGACGCAGTGTGCTCGCCACCAGCGCCAACAGCGAATTTAACTGTGACCCTGAGTCGATTAACCGCCCAAGATGTGCAGAATTGTGCGTGATTTCGACGTCGTTAAGCTCGGCAAGCGCCTGAGCGGCTTTGGAAAAAAGCCAGCCGCAGCGGTGTCCTGAAATAAAGAGAGGGAGCGAGCCGACCTGTACGGGCTGGTTGGCCCGCTCTAGCAGGCTGTCAAGCAGCTGCTGAAGGCTACCGCGATCTAAAGAAATTCTTGGGGAAAGCATAGGGTCTTCAGGGGTTTGTTGTGTGGGGAGATTGTAGGGCAGCGAGACCTTCACAGCCACGCTATAATCCTCTCGGTTTATTTACGAATATCTTTTGTGAATGATTCGCGTTGGGCTAGGGCAACATACCGCCATGGGCTCAGCGGTCCAATAATTTTGCGTCAGCGGTGCTCAATCTCCATTAGATCAAAGTGGTTATGGTGTTGGTTCTAAAGCGCAGCGTATTCGAGGTTCAGCATGAAGAAGGTCAGAGGGTTACTGGGCGCCTGTGCCATGCTTTTTTGTGGCGTGGTCAGTGCACAAGTCAAAGACATGCCGGGCGGGCCCCGCGTTAACCAGCTTAATTTACCCGAAGGGGTTACCCAAATCGCCAAAGATATTGCTTGGCTACATTGGTTTATGCTGATTGTCTGCATGGTGATTTCTGTTGCCGTGTTTGGCGTCATGTTTTATTCGATCTGGGCGCATCGCAAATCACGTGGTGCTAAAGCCGCTACCTTTCACGAGCATTTAGGCGTCGAAGTTGCCTGGACAGTCATTCCGTTTGTCATTGTGATCGCAATGGCCTTGCCGGCAACCCGGACGGTCGTGGCCATGAAAGATACAAGCGGTGCCGACATTACGGTCAAGGTCACCGGCTATCAATGGAAGTGGGGCTACGAATATATCGACGGGCCAGCTGCTGGGGTCAAGTTTTTATCTAACCTGGCAACACCACGTGCGCAAATCGAAGGCAAAGAGCCGCGTGGCCCGCTTTACCTGATGGAAGTCGACAACCCGCTTGTCGTGCCAGTGGGTAAAAAAATCCGTATCTCAGTCACCGGTGGCGATGTGATCCACTCGTGGATGGTCCCCGAGCTGGCGGTTAAGCAAGACGCCATCCCCGGTTTTATCCGAAGTGTTTGGTTTCGTGCCGAGAAAGTTGGTGAGTTTCGTGGCCAATGTACCGAGCTTTGCGGCAAAGACCACGCCTTTATGCCAATTGTCGTGAAGGTCGTGTCTGAGCAAGACTATGCCACCTGGTCTGCCGAGCAAAAGAAATTGCTCGCAGCCGCGGCAGATGATCCAAATAAAGAGTGGACGGCGGCTGATTTGATCGCTCGAGGTGAAAAAGTTTACGCAGCAAATTGCGTTGCTTGTCACCAAGGTAGCGGCAAGGGCGTTGTGGGTGCTTTTCCGGCACTTGACGGCAGTAAAATGGTATTGGGTCCTAAAGCCGACCAAATCCAGATTTTGCTCAAAGGCAAGCAAGGGACGGCCATGGCTGCGTTTGGCGGTCAATTAAATGATGTTGAGATTGCTTCGGTGATCACCTTCACGCGTGCTTCTTGGGGTAACGCCGGAAAGGGTCAAGACCCGGTTGTTTCACCGGCAGACATCAAAGCCGCACGTTAAGTTTCGACACATTCTTTTAGATAGTCTGAGGACCGCGCCATGTGTGCGGTGACAGCAAAAAGCAGGATAGGAGTCAACTATGAGCAGCGTTACAGCAGATCACGTTTCAGGCCACGGCCATGACCATGCGCACGATGACCACGCCCACCATATGCCACAGGGTTGGCGTCGTTGGTTGTTTGCAACAAACCATAAAGACATCGGTACGATGTACCTGATCTTTTCTTTTGCGATGTTGCTTGAAGGGGGCACACTGGCTCTGTTATTGCGCACCGAATTGTTTCAGCCAGGGTTGCAGTTTTTCCGCCCTGAACTGTTCAATCAATTCACCACCATGCATGGTTTGATTATGGTGTTTGGTGCGATCATGCCGGCCTTTGTTGGTTTTGCCAACTGGATGGTGCCGCTGCAAATTGGTGCCGCCGATATGGCATTTGCCCGCATGAACAACTTTAGCTTTTGGTTGTTGCCGGTTGCCGGCGCGTTACTCACCGCTTCGTTCTTTGTTCCCGGTGGCGCCACTGCCGCAGGATGGACGCTCTATGCACCCCTGACGCTTCAAATGGGCCCTGGGATGGACATGGCTATTTTCGCCATGCATCTGATGGGTGCGTCATCGATTATGGGCTCGATCAATATTGTGGTCACCATCTTGAACATGCGCGCACCCGGCATGACCTTGATGAAAATGCCTTTGTTTTGCTGGACCTGGCTGATCACCGCCTACTTGTTGATTGCCGTCATGCCAGTGTTGGCCGCGGCCATCACCATGGTACTGACCGATCGTCATTTTGGTACGGGCTTCTTTAACGCTGCTGCTGGTGGCGATCCAGTGTTGTATCAGCATATTTTCTGGTTCTTCGGGCATCCCGAGGTTTACATCATGATTTTGCCGGCCTTCGGCATCGTGTCAGCAATTATCCCGGCCTTTGCGCGCAAACCACTGTTTGGTTATGCCTCGATGGTGTACGCGACAGCCTCGATTGCGATCTTGTCTTTTATCGTCTGGGCGCATCACATGTTTGCGACAGGGATGCCAGTCACGGGTCAGCTGTACTTCATGTACGCGACGATGTTGATTTCGATCCCCACCGGCGTCAAGGTATTTAACTGGGTCGCGACGATGTGGAAGGGCTCGATGACGTTCGAGACCCCAATGCTGTTTGCGGTTGGTTTTATTTTTGTGTTCACGATTGGCGGCTTTACCGGCTTGATTCTTTCGATGGCGCCGATCGATATTCAGGTGCATGACACCTACTACGTGGTTGCGCACTTTCACTACGTGTTGGTCGCCGGCTCGCTGTTTGGTTTGTTTGCAGGCACCTACTATTGGTTACCAAAGTGGTGCGGTTATATGTACGACGAAAAGCTGGGCAAGATCCACTTTTGGTCGAGCATGATTTCTTTCAACATCACGTTCTTCCCAATGCACTTTATGGGCTTGGCCGGTATGCCACGTCGTTACGCTGACTATGCGGCACAGTTTACTGATTTCCATCAGATCGCAACGATTGGGGCGTTTTGGTTTGGTCTTTCGCAACTGTTGTTCTTGTATATCATCCTGAAAGCCTATGCTGGCAAAGGCGCGCCAGCTGCTGCTAAGCCTTGGGAAGGTGCTGAAGGTCTTGAGTGGACGGTACCTTCGCCTGCTCCGTTCCATACCTTCGAAACACCACCAGAAGTGAAGTAGGGTAAAGATGCCGACCGAAGAACAGCGCCGAAAAAACCGGCGCACGGGTTTGTACTTTGCAGTGATTGTGTTGGGTCTATTTTCTTACACGGTCGGCAGACAAGTTTATTTGCATTATTTTTCTTGATGATAGAGATGGCTGCATGAGTGATGACTTGAAAGAGCTTGCTCATCGCAAATTGAGTTTCTTTCAAACATTGAAAGCCGTTCTTTGGGCGATGTTCGGTGTCAGAAAGGGTGCCGGCTATCAAGAAGATATTGCGAAGCTCAATCCAGTGCACTTGATTGTTGCTGGGGTTTTATTGGCAGTTATTTTTGTGGTGAGCTTGGTCAAGATTGCTGGTTGGGCAATCACTTTGCTCACTTAGAGTTAATATTCACATAGTATAAGTTTGGAGAACAGAATGAGTGCATCCCACTCTACTCATGGCAACGTAGCCCCGTACTACTACGTACCCGCTGATTCGGCGCATCCAGTGCGCGCGAGTATCGCGCTATTGGTAGTAATGTTTGGCGCATCTGCCTGGATCAACGGAGTCGACGTTGCGAAATGGGCTGTGCTCGTGGGCTTGCTCGGGCTCTTTGTTGTCTTGTATTACTGGTTTGGTGATGCAATTCAAGAGTCTGAAGCCGGGATGAATAGCAAGCGTATCGACATGTCGTACCGCTGGAGCATGAGCTGGTTTATTTTCTCTGAAGTGATGTTCTTTAGTGCGTTCTTCGGCGCTCTTTGGTACACCCGTACGATTACCCTGCCATGGCTAGGCGACCTTGACCACAAATTGCTGTTGTGGCCTGAGTTCAATGCCGTGTGGCCTAATCTTGGCCCAGCAGGTGTCGTTGAAGCGTTTCAAACTATGGGACCTTTTTGGTTGCCCACAATAAACACCGCACTACTTTTAACGTCGGGCGTGACCTTAACGATTTCTCACCATGCGTTGATTGCAGACCATCGGGCAAAAGCCAAGTTTTGGCTGTTTGCAACGATTGTGTTGGGCTTCGTTTTTGTGGGATGTCAAGGCTTTGAGTACTATCATGCCTACAACGATTTGAATCTCAAGTTCAACTCAGGTGCCTACGGCTCATTGTTTTATATGCTGACCGGCTTTCACGGTTTTCATGTGTTGTTGGGCGCAACGATGCTGACGGTGATTCTCGTGCGCATGATGAAGGGCCACTTTAGAGCTGACCACCACTTTGGTTTTGAAGGTGCTGCTTGGTATTGGCACTTTGTTGACGTTGTGTGGTTGGGCTTGTACCTGTTTGTGTACTGGTTCTAAACCGGTCATCTCGGCGTTGCATAAAATAAAAAAGCCGGCACAGCCGGCTTTTTTATTGAATTAACGACAAGCGATGCGATTTAATTCTTCGGCTCCCGCGCAACAAGCTGTTTCGAACCACAGTCGTCAGCGTTGAACACCGGTTGTTTCTATCCACCCCATCCAGTGCGAAAACAACAGAAACAAAAACAGTAAAACCGACATCCCGATTCTAAGAGTCAGTGCGTTTACGGTTTTGCTTGAGGCACCTTTGTCGCGCATGAGGTAAAACAAAGCAGAGGCGAGGCTACCTAAGATGCCGACAAATACCAGTATCACCACAATACGCATGATGTTCTCCGCCCAAAACAGGAATTATCGCAGACATGTCGCGAACGCCATTTAATACACGCACCTTACTCGCAGGACTGCTGCTCGTCGCTGTCGGGGCAAGTTGTGTCGCCTTGGGGTTTTGGCAGCTTGACCGCGCACGCGAGCGACGCGGCATCGCCTTAAACATCGAACAGGGGCGCGCGGCAAGCGCGCTCGACTTAAACGCGCTCGCGCTTGAGTCGCTGCCGGTTAAAAACTGGACCCCTGCAACGGCTCAAGGCCATTGGCGAGATGACTTGAGCGTACTGCTCGAGAACAGAAATCTTGAGGGACGACCAGGCTTGTGGTTGGCCACCCCCTTCGCGCTCGCTGATGATCGTGCTGTGCTTGTCCTCAGAGGCTGGTTTGCCAGGCCCTTGGGCGCTGAAGCAGCACCCCGAGTCCCAACCTCAATTGAGCGGCAATCGATTCAAGGCGAACTCATCGAACGTGTGCCCAGGCTTTTTGAGCTTTGGTCCTCAAACAAAGCCAGTCGCCTCTCGTTTGCCGCGACTCCCAACAGCTCACTCTCGGCGACGGTGCCCGCAATCGATACCGTGCAACTGGCGCGACTGCAGAACTTATCGCTCACTGAGTTGTCAGCGCAAAGTGGCTTACGTTTGTTGCCTGTGGTGTTAATGCAGACAAGCGCCTCGAATGATGGTTTGATACGCGTCTGGCCTGAACCCTCTGTTGATGCAGATAAGAACGTCGGCTATGCCACTCAGTGGTTTGGTTTTGCCGCCATTTGTTTCATTGCTTTGTTGGTGTTCGCTTGGCGTGTCACACGCCGCCGATAGCCCTTTATTTTTTACGGATCAACATGACTTTGCCCACCATCCCACGCCCCCGATCGCGCACCCCCTTGGTCTTGATTGTGTTGCTCAGCTTGGCGCCTGTACTGGCCGCCGTGCTTGCGTACTTCAACCCCGACTGGCGCCCAGAAGGAAGCGTGGCCTATGGAACCTTGATCGAACCACAACGCTCGATTCCCCCAAGCGCCGCGCTGCAAGCCAGCACCCTAGATGGTAAGCCGTTTGACGTCGCGACCCTCAAAGGCAAGTGGCTGCTGATCGCGGCGGATAGCGGTGACTGCCAAGATGCGTGCGCGCGTAAATTGTTTATTTTGCGCAACTCTCACGCTAGTCAAGGCAAAAACGTTGAACGACTTGCCCGCGTATGGTTTATTACCGATGATGCGCCAATCCCCGACAAAGTTCTCGAAGCGTACAAGGGGACCATCATGCTACGGGTGCAGCCGGAACAGTTAAAAATGTTTTTGCTTTCAGAGTCCGCCACCGCAAAAGCACTCGCCGAGCCGATGTGGATTATCGATCCACACGCTAACTTGATTCTCCAATATCCTCCAAACGCCGAGCCCGAGAAGGTCAGAAAAGATATCACCAAGCTCGTCTATAACTCTAGGATTGGCTGATGTCCAAGGCTGACCCCATAGGCTCGTCCGTGCCGGCAACCAACACGTCGTTAGACGACAAGAGGCGGCGCCGCTATCGAAGGATTTTATTTTTGACCTGGTTTTTGACGCTTGATTTGATTATGTTTGGCGCCTTTGTCCGTCTGACCGATTCTGGTTTGGGATGCCCAGACTGGCCCGGCTGCTATGGCAATGTGACCCCGCTCGGTGCGATGCAGTCCATACGAGATGCCGTACAGGTCATGCCTGACGGTCCGGTCACCTTGCCAAAAGCCTGGATCGAGATGATTCATCGCTATGTGGGTAGCTTGCTTGGCGCGCTGATTATTGCGATTTGCTGGATGGCGTGGCGTTATCGGTCGACGCTTGGGCATTCGCCAGCGCTGGCGTTGGTCACCCTGCTCGCGGTGTGTGTGCAAGGTGCCTTTGGTGCCTGGACAGTCACGCACCAATTGATGCCGGCCGTCGTCACCGCACACTTATTGGGTGGTTTAACCCTGCTGGGCTTGATGACCTGGTTGTCTTCGCGCGAGCGTCAGCATCTGCCGGTATCGGAGTCGTTACGCGGGCACTTCAAATGGGCTGCGCTGGGGCTTGTCTTGCTGTTTACTCAAGTGGCGCTAGGCGGCTGGGTCAGCACGAACTATGCGGCGCTCGCATGTATGGATTTTCCGTTGTGTCATGGCACCTGGTGGCCTGAGATGGACGCTGCAAGCGGCTTTGCGTTGGTGCGGGGCTTAGGCGAAATGCCTAGCGGTGAGATGATTTCACAACCTGCCTTGACGGCAATCCACTGGGTGCACCGAAACGCGGCATGGGTCGTGTTTGCTTACTGGGGCTGGCTGGCTTGGCGCCTGCGCGCAGACGCAGGGCTGCGCGGTCCAGCGACTTTAGTCCTGTGTTTGCTGGTGGCGCAGTTGGCGACAGGGCTCACAACCATCTTTTTCCAATGGCCGCTTTTGATTGCGGTATTGCACAACGGTGGAGCCGCTGGGCTTGTTCTGGGTGTGGTCACCTTGCTGACGCGCTTGGCTAAGCCGCAACCTCAGCGCTTGTCGGTACAATGACCCCACGCTAATAAAAACCTCAACTATGACCAGCACGACCGCCGCGACTCCTGGCCTTTTTCGCCAATACCTTGTGTTGACCAAACCACGCGTCACACAGCTGGCGGTATTTTGTGCTGTGATTGGGATGTTTTTAGCCACGCCTGAATTGCCAGACGCTAAGCGCGTCCTTGCAGCAACGTTTGGTATCTGGCTGTTGGCGGCAGCCGCCTTTGCCATGAACTGCCTGATCGAGCAGCAGGTCGACGCCCGTATGCTGCGGACCGCACGACGTGCGACGGCGACAGGGTCCATTTCTACGACTCAGGTCTTGATTCTGTCAGGTGTGTTGGGCGGGCTCGGTATGGTGGTCTTGTACGTTTTGGTCAACCCTTTAACAATGTGGCTGACCTTTGCCACTTTTGTTGGGTATGCTGTGATTTACACCATTATCCTCAAGCCCCGTACACCTCAAAACATTGTCATTGGAGGCCTATCGGGGGCTATGCCGCCCGCGTTAGGGTGGGCCGCCGTTGCCGATTCAGTACCTGCCGAGGCTTGGCTGCTCGTGCTGATCATTTTTGTTTGGACCCCCCCACACTTTTGGGCACTGGCACTTTATCGAAGTGACGATTACGCAAAATCTGGCCTACCGATGCTGCCGATTACCCACGGTCAGAGTTTTACGCGGCTACACATTTTTCTCTATAGTATTGCCCTATTAGCGACCACGCTCTTGCCTTACATTATTGGCATGAGTGGCTGGCTTTATCTGGCTGTAGCGGTCGTGCTCGGGCTTATGTTTATCGGTTATGCGTTCCAGCTCTACCGTGAGTACAGTGACGATCGCTCGCGCAAGCTTTTTCGTTTTTCAATCTTGTATTTGTCGCTTTTATTTGCCGCTTTATTGGCCGACCATTGGCTGATCGTGGTGTCGCCGTGAAGCGGTGGGGTTCCTTACGTTTGTTTGCGGCGACCCTGCTTAGCCTGTGCGCACTGTTTTTATCGGGCTGCAACGATGCTACGCCTCAATTTAAGGGCAGTGACATTACCGGCACACATTTAGGTAAAGAGTTGGCCTTGACGGGCACCGATGGCAAGTCCTACACGCTTGACACCTTAAAGGGTAAGGTCACGGTCGTCTTGTTTGGCTTTACGCAATGCCCAGATATTTGTCCAACCTCGCTTGCCGAGCTCACGCAAGTGATGAAATTGTTAGGTGAGGGGTCTAAGCGCGTGCAGGTCGTGTTGATCACCGTTGACCCAGAGCGAGATACCCCAGAGGTGCTGCGCGCCTATGTGTCGGGCTTCGGTCCGCAGTTTTTAGGCTTAACCGGCACCATTGAGCAAATCAAAAAAACGGCCGCTTCGTTTAAGGTTTACTACGCAAAAACAGCCGGCGCGAACGGTAATTATTCGGTGGATCACAGTGCAT
>Ga0194043_1002035_pt1 | contig 11279 bp, 7 predicted proteins | sample JunL4415m_MetaG_FD_161274 | JGI IMG/M metagenome (GOLD analysis project Ga0194043, IMG submission 161274) | Anoxic zone freshwater microbial communities from boreal shield lake in IISD Experimental Lakes Area, Ontario, Canada - Jun2016-L442-15m | ecosystem: Environmental > Aquatic > Freshwater >...
TTTGTACTCACTCTCACGAGGAGCAAACGCGGGAACCGCAGCGAGTGTCCAATGAATGAAGATACCGAGTTTGGCGTCAGTCCACCATGCCGGGACCTGGTGGCGCCGTAGCCGGGCGAGTTGCTTACGAGATGAAGGCCTTGACGTCATTGTCTAAAGATTCTCACGCTTGGCTGGGGATTGCACCACACCGTGAAGCACTACCACGAAGGGAGCTCCAACATCGCTCAAGAGCGAACAGTCGATCTCAAGCCCAGAGGACCCTTGGGTCCACGTCAGTTTGCTGCCGTCGATGCTGGTCACCGTGGTCGTGGGAGTGGCTTGAACGTCAGGGAGCGTGACGCTGGTCACAACTCGATCAATGTGAGCAAAGACGAGGTCATCACGACTGGTGAAGCGTACGTTGGCTTCACCCGGTGCGGGGTGATGAAGAACGCCCCATGGTTGGGTATCAAAAATTGCATCACCGTTGGTCGACGTGAAAGTGCCGAGCCAGTCGAGCCGCTCTTGGTGTTCAGGAGGGATCTGTGCGTCACTTCCACGTGGCCCAATATTCACAAGCAAGTTCCCACCCTTGGCCACGGTGTCAGTGAAGAGCGAGAGCAGGTCGTCGTGGCTGATGAAGTCATCGGCCACAGAAGAAGCGTTATAGCCAAAGCCTTTGTCGACACCGCGAACGCACTCCCACGCTGTGGATTGAATCGTTGGAAACGAGGTGTACTCCGCGGTGCGGTAGTCAAAGTGAGGGCTCGGCGGTGGGACGAGGCCGCCATTCTTCTTCATCGCCTTGGCATTGAAGCCATTGGCAATTCGTCGGCCAGGTCCGCGATCCATATATCGGAAGAGAGGATTCCACGGCATCCATCGGTCGTTGACCACACCGTCGGGAACGGCGTCGTAGTAATAGGAGAAGAGGTCCATGACCTTGCGTTTCGATCCCGGCCAGGCGACATCATTCCAAATGATGCTGGGCTGGTAGCGATCAATGAGTTCACGCACCTGGGCGTCGGCATAGGCCGGATAGTCACCTTGGGGGATGGAGGCGACAACGTCCGCCATTGAGCCGACCGGTTTGTCGCAAAAGGACCAGTCCCATCCACCGCAGTAGTACACGCCAAAGCGCATGCCTTGCGCGCGCACCGCGTCGGCGAGTTCGCCTACGAAATCTCGTTCGGTCTTCCACTGTTCTTTATGAGGGTGGGCGACACCACTTGGCCACAGACAGAATCCGTCGGCGTGTTTCGTGACAAAGATTACGTAGCGCGCTCCGCTTTGTGCGAATGATCTGGCCCATGCCGTGGGATCCCAGTGTGCAGCACCCTTGAGGAACTCATCGGTAAAGGACTCGTAGGATCGACTTCCCCAGTTCTCTCGATGCTGGCGAGCGACGCTCGAATCAGGAAAGCGAAGCGAGTTTTCGTACCACTCTGCATACGGAACTTCGCTCAATGCTTCGGACTTGCCCGACGCCAAGAGTTCGTTGAACGAGCGATGGCGTGGCGCATAGGCCGGGACGGAGAAGAGACTCCAGTGAACAAAGACGCCCAACTTGGCATCTCGCCACCAGGTGGGCAGGAAATGGCGTCGAGGATCGTGTGGCAATCGTTTTGTTTTTGCCATTCTTTCTTCGCCCCCTAACGGAGGGATCGTAGTTGTTGGCGTCTATTTCTGCTGAAGGCAATGAGCCGACGCCATGGCCCTCACACTCGTTTCGGCCAATGAGTACGATTGAGAAAGAGAGAAAGCTGGGGGGTTATGACCGTTACTTCTTCAGAACGAACAAGCTTTGAAGCCGCCGTCCTTTCAGGGGCAGGTTGGGAAGATGTGGCCGCAACCGTGGCCAAAATTAGGGAAGGTGATGGAGACGCCGCTCGAGCCGTGGCTGCAGTGGCATTCCATGTCGCTGCCGTTGCCCCTGAGCGGCTGGTCGATGTCTACGACGCTCTCTGTGAAGGTTGGCTCGGGAGGCGCCCGAGCGCGCCAGAAGTTTCCAGCGACGGCAGCGAGGCAGGAAATCTTCCACCTCAGATCTTTTCAAGTCTTTGGGAAATGGTCGACGATAACGAACTTGGTAAAGATCCCACTGACATCACCGTGCGAACCGCAGCATTGGCAGGCTTGTTACCCCCTGAGCTTCATCGTCGTGTTGGCGCGATGGCCGTGGCGTACCCAGGTGTTCCTGAAGCTGTTGCTTTGGGTCTTCCCGAAAAGTTTCAGCTCGCTGATCTTGAACGTTGTCCTCAAGACTCTCTTGGCGGGATGCTGCACTCTTTGGTTGTGAACGACGGATTCGACTTAGAAGTCCTCGACCGAGACAACTTAGGTCTGCGCATGTTGCCTTCGCCGTTGGACTATCTCAACATCCGGATCTTGCAGTGTCACGACGTCTGGCACACGGTGGCTGGTTATGAAACAACCGGCCTGCACGAGATCGCCATCTCTGGATTTCAGATGGGGCAATTCGGCCACCACTACTCTTCAACGTTCCTGGCACTGGTGCTGGCGAAACCTGCGTTCACGCAGAACACCAACGTCGTTGGGTTCATGCTCGACACGATTCTTTCGGCTTACATCCATGGGCGAGAGACCCCACCGATGCTTGGTGTGGTCTGGGAAGAGATCTGGAATCAGCCGCTCGACAATGTGCGGTCCATCACCGGCATCGATGCCTATTCGTCGCCCTACGAACCGGCGCTGTTGGAGACCATGCGCAGCGGTGCGGCCTAACAACTGACGATACGCCGGCGAATTACTTGGCCGTATGGCGAGCAGCGGCGTTGTGAATCTCGATGACCGCCGGTTGGTCATGGCCATCGCGTTCTGAGAAATGCACGACAATGCCGCTGTCCGATGACTCCCAAGGAACGGCGTCGCCACCGAGTAACTCAACGTCTGTTGCTGAGGTTGCACTCAAGGCACTCAAGGTGACCTTTGGTCCAGGGGACTGCAACAGAGCAAAGACCTTTTGGCCTCGGGTGGTATAGCGAATCGGGGTGCCTTCAGGAGTGAGATCGCCTGCGGCGACCCATGGACGCGTTCCTTGTAACGCTTGTTCGATGGTGGGTGCCCACTCGGCCAACCAGTCGAGGCGTGCTTGTTGTTCTTCAGAGATTTGTCCGTCGACCCCACGGGGGCCGACACTGAGCAGCAAGTTGCCGCCCTTGGCCGTAATGTCGCTCAGCAACCACAACAAGGCTTCACGAGAGAGGAAGTCTTCGGGAGCAGAAGCGGCGTTGTAGCCAAAGCTGTTGTCGATGCCTCGAATGCATTCAAACGGAGTGCGCTGCACGTCAGGGAACGTCATGTATTCGGGTGTTCGATAGTCAAAGTACGGGGGCTTCGGTGGAATAAGACCACCGGACGCAGCCGTCTGTTGCGAAATAAACCGCTCAATAAGTTTGCGGCCCAGAGTGTTGTGGGAAAGACCCATCACTGGTGACCATGGCATCCAACGATCGTTGACGACACCATCGGGAACGGTCGCGTAGTAGTCCTCAAAGAGTTTCCAAAGCGCAGGACCGTCTGAGGGCCAGGTGATGTCATTCCATAACACACTGGGCTGGTAGCGATCGATGAGCTCACGCACCTGGGCTTCGGCGTACTCGACGTAGCTACCCCGTGGGACAGCAGCGATCATGTCACCGGGGGTACCAATGGTGTCATCACAAAAGGTCCAGTCCAGGCCGCCGCTGTAGTAAATCCCAAAGCGCATTCCTTCGTTGCGCACTGCCTCGGCGAGTTCGCCCACCACATCACGAGAAGAGTGCCACCCTGGCCGGTGGGGATTCTCAATCTTGGTTGGCCAGAGGCAATAGCCGTCATGATGCTTGGTCATCAAGACGACATAGCGGGCCCCTGTTGCAGCAAAGGAACTGGCCCAGGCCGCAGGGTTCCACGACGCCATGCTTTCTTCGAATGTTTTCGCAAAGGCGCTGTAGGGGAGATCACCATAGTGTTCGCGATGAAATGCAGACACCGGCGAGTGATCGAAGCGAAGTGAGTTCTCGTACCACTCAACGTAGGGAGAGTAAGCAAACGCATCGCTCTGTCCTTTGATGAGTTGTCCGCTGTAGTCGTCCTCACGTGGAGCAAACGCCGGAACGGATGCGGGGGACCACTGAACAAAGATGCCAAGTTTGGCGTCTTGCCACCACGAAGGGATTTGGCGTCGTCGTAGTTGTGCGATTGAGCTGCGAGATGAGGCCATGAGGTCATAGTAGTGAGCGACTCACAAATCGGTCAGATATCGGGTTTGACGCTCGATCCACAAGGAAATTTATTCTTCACATCGTTATCCGGGCTCTGGGAACTCGACGGGCCACGCGTCGCTCCAGCGCCAGCGCCAGCAGTGACAGTGGCCACATTGGCCGCAACTGGAACTCCACTTTCCTTAGGTACAGGAGTTGGACTCCTGCTCCTCCTTCTTGGCGTGGTCGTTATGACACGCTCTTGTTCTAAAGCTTTTAGCTCTCGATACCATCTTGACGCGAGGCACCAAGCTGGTTTGAGTCACGAAACGCACCAGTTACCTCGTGAGCGTTACCCAGAGAGTGGCTGTGAACTAGATTCAAGGTGGTGAAGTCACTTGCTCGATCTCGCCGCACTTCATTTTTCTGGTCGCAGTATGGACTCGCGATGCTCTGCGTCCTCGCTATTGTTCTGGCCTCGGTGTTGGTAGTGCAACGACCGAGTGGAGCGGCCCTTCAGGCGCCGCACTTGGTGATTCCAGCATCACCCGTGCAGCCTGGTGGCATCGCCTTTGATCCGATAACCGGTGACCTGTTTGGTACCCAGCCGTTCTCCAATTCAGTCTTTGTTATTCCAAAGACCTCGGGCACCATCTTCGGACAACACGTAAGCGCCAACGTCGAAGTCACACTCGACGCAGCAACTGGTCTTGATTCACCAGCTGACGTGGTCTTTGACCCCCAGGGGAACCTCTATATCTCGAACGCTGGATTTTCTGATTCCATTACGGTGATCGGTCGTTCAGATACGACTGTCTTTGGCCAAAGCGTGAGTGCCAACGTTGCGGTCTCCCTCACTGCTGCAACCAATACGATTACCCCAGTTGGGATGGCGTTTGACTCACATGGCAACCTTTTCGTCGAAGGGCAAAACTCCGACGGATGGCTCTCGGTTGTTGCCGCAGCGGACGGGAACCTCTTCGGCCAAGGTGTAACGGCGAACCACACCACCCGGCTCACTGCCATGACGGGTGTGAACGATAATTCTACAAGCGTGGTCATTGACGCCGCTGGCGATGTGCTTGTTGGTCTTGGAGATTCAGTCAGGATTTTGCCGGCTTCTACTGGAACTCGATATAACACGGCACTTACCGCCAATGTTGCAACTGATGTGGCCGGAACGACGCCGACAGGAACGAGTCCGGCCAATGTCGTGATTGGCATGGCGATGAACGCAGCTGGGGATTTGTTCTATGTCAATCAAGGCGACGCCACGGTAGGAGTTGTGCCTGGGCCGACGACGACCAGCATCTATGGACAATCTGTATCGCCCAATGTCGCAACAGTGCTTACCACCACAACAAGTGGCTTAGGTCTCCCAATGGGTGCAGCGATTGACACTGACGGTAATTTCTTTGTAGGGGACACAGTGTTCAAGGGAAACTCCCCATTCCTCTATGTGATTGCGGCGACGTCGACAACGGTATTTGGACAAACATTTCCAGCAAATGTGATGACTGGCTGGACAAGTTCAGCGTTGTTGCATTTTCCAGCGGGAGTAACGAGCGATAACCAGGGGAATGTGTTTGTTATTGACCACGCTCTCGGAGAAGTGATCGTTTATCCAAGCAGAACTGGTTCACTCTTTGGCCAAGACGTAACTGCGGGCGTCCCGGTAGCGCTCAATGCTTCAGCATCCCCTCAATTGAATTCGGGGATTTCTATTGATGCAGAGGGCAATCTTTTTCTCGCAGATGATACGAATAATGAGGTTCGAGTCTTGCCACGGACCTCTGGAACTCTTTTTGGACAAAGCATGAACGCGAACTCCTTGACGGTGTTAAATGCTGCGACTGGTCTTTCATCACCAACGTCATTGGCGTTTGACCCGAATGGAAATCTTTTCATTGGAAATATGAGTGGGGGCACGCAAGTAACTGTTCTCCCCGCAGTATCGGGGACGATCTATGGGCAAAGTGTTGTTGCGAATACGTCAGTCGCGCTCGCCGCTCTGTCCACGATAGGGAGAGCATCAGCCATGGCGTTCGATCCTCAAGGCAACCTCGTCATTCTTGATCAGGATGGGCCACCTAGCGCATGGGTCCTTCCCGCAACGACAGGAACATTTTTTGGACAAGCGGTAACCGCAAACACGGTTACTGAATTTCAAATCCTTAGCAATGTAGAGACCGCGACTGCAGTCATGTTTGATGCAGTAGGGAATCTCTATTACGCCAGCGTTTCACAAAATTCTAACTCCAGTGTCGGAGAGACGATCTCGATCCTTTCAAAAAATTCAGGGACGTTTTATGGACAGAGTGTGACGCCAAATGTTCCAACCGTTTTGGTGTCGGGAAATAGCGATATTTTCACAAGGGGTATGACGCTCGATCCACAAGGAAATTTATTCTTCACATCGTTATCCGGGCTCTGGGAACTCGACGGGCCACGCGTCGCTCCAGTGCCAGCAGTGACAGTGGCCACATTGGCCGCAACTGGAACTCCACTTTTCTTGGGCACAGGAGTTGGACTCCTGCTCCTTCTGCTTGGCGGGGTCGTTATGACACGCTCTCGTCGTAAAGCTTTTAGCTCTCGGTAATATCTCGACGCGAGGCACCAAGCTGGTTTGAGTCATGGAATACGCCAACGACAACTCTCTAAAATAGATAGAGAAAGCGTTGACTATTTCTGCACTGATTTTGCCTGCGTCGCGACAATGGTTACAAGATCACCCATCGTTAAGTTGATGTCGTATTGATGAAGCCCCCAACCTCCGCTGCTTGTTGCCAGTGGGCGAATATTTGCATTTGCTACGGTTGAGGGAGGCGCTGTTGAGACATTGAAGAACGTGACACCTTGCGTTGTCTGACACGTACCTGAATACAAGCCTGGGTAACTTATATAGGGCACCGGCCCGGACGTATTCTGGAATCGGTTATCAAGAGTATTTGTCTGACTTCGCAGTTGTGCCGGATTAACACAGGCAATCTGAAGTCCCGTCTTTTGGGTCTGTCCCCAGAGCAGACCAATTCCTTGTCCGGGAATACCAAAATTAGTATCTGCTGGTGGCTGTGCATAGAACGAGGAATAGGCAATCACACAGCCAGTCTCTGCTGCGGAGGTGCAGAGTGGAATATGTTGAAACGCTCCACCGGTCGTTTTGCCGGGAGCGACGGTCAGGTTGGCTCCGATAAGGATTGCTGAAACTAACCGTTGTCGAAGCGCGGGATTTGTATCAATTTCTTCTTGGATGAGTCGGATCAACATGGCTGCACCTTCAGAATGTCCTAACAGCGTGAAGTGTTTCCCTTTTGGCTCTAGGGCTAGAAATGCTTCGAATCCGCTTTTCAGTGATTGATAGGCCGTTTCAATTGAAGCTGGACCACTTGGATTTGTAGGGTTGGCGACGAGGCCATAGAGACCCGCTTGCGTGATTTCTTGATACATAGGAGCAAAGATTCGACAGTCCTGCGAAAAAGGGGCCGCTTGCGTTTGAGCAGACGTCACTTCACTTGGCCCAACGACGAGGTCAGAGTTTGCTGTTGGCTCTGGGCTCACCGCTCCATAGGCGTAGAAGCAATCAATGGGAGGATTTTTTGCAACCGTTACTTTGGTCAGCGTCGTGGGCCCGGCCGCAGGCACAGAGGAGTAGTCCAAATTCCCCGTACATGGATTCGACGCTAACCCTGGGGCACAGAGCCACGTTGTAGTGGGACCAGGTGTACTCGTTGTCGTGCTGGGTGCAGTTGTCGTGGAACTTGATTGGGTCGAACCAGAGCTGCTGCACGCTGTCATGGTGAGTGCGAGAGCCGGGAGGAGAATGCCTAGTCCAACTGATCGAAGCTTTCTCACATGTTCCCCCTATTTCTGCTCTCTCATGTGGCGACAACTCAGAGATCACCACGCTAGTTCACCCCTACTCCAACGTCCTCTGTGTGCCTCGAGTGCACGGTCGAAGCTTGGAGGTTGTCACACGTTCTTCTTGAGAGAGGAAGGGCAACTCACTTCGACCAGGTCCTATGGCATACTCACGATTGTGATGTATCTCGAAGCCACCGACCTCCTTCGCTCGGGTGGGGATGCTCGGGCACTAGCCGAGCAACTTGTCGCCGAGATGAGCGATGACGAAAAGATCAGCTGCCTCGATGGAGGGGTGCCGTTTTGGGCTGGACTGATGGACCTCGCGAGTTATGGCTATCACTATCGACCATTCCCTGGAGCCATGGTTCCTCGCTTAGAGATCCCTGGGTTCTTTTTTTCTGATGGACCCCGCGGTGTCGTCGTCAATCACGCCACGTGTTTCCCTGTCGCTATGGCTCGAGGCGCAACATGGGACGTTGATCTCGAAGAAGAGATCGGCGACGTGATTGGAAAAGAGATTCGAGCGGTAGGGGCCACGCTCTATGGCGGGGTCTGTGTCAATCTCTTGCGCCATCCTGCATGGGGTCGAGCACAAGAGACCTTTGGTGAAGATCCCTTTCATGTTGGAGAAATGGGCGCAGCACTCACCCGAGGCGTTCAGCGCCATGCCATGGCGGTCGTGAAGCACTTTGCCTGTAATTCAATCGAGAACACTCGATTCCAAGTTGACGTGAACGTCGACGAGGTCTCTCTTCATGAGGTGTTTTTGCCACACTTCAAGCGAATCGTTGACGAAGGCATTGCCGTCGTTATGAGTGCCTATAACCAGGTCAATGGCCAGTGGTGTGGTGACAGTCCAGCCCTCCTCTCAGAGGTACTGCGTGACGAATGGGGCTTTGACGGCTTTGTGATAAGCGACTGGATCTATGGAATGCGCGATACGGCGGACTCGATTCATGCTGGGCTCAATGTCGAGATGCCGTATCGCATGATGCGCCACGTCAATATTCGTGCCGCTCTCGAATCGGGTGACGTGACGATGGGAGATGTCGAAACATGCATCCTTCCAACCATCACCACGATGCTGCGCTTCCATGATCTCCTTGAACGCTCCATACAGCCTGCCTCCATCCTGCAAGCGCCTGCTCATCGAGCGCTTGCTCGAAGAACAAGTGCTCGATCGATGGTGCTCTTGCGAAATGAACAGATCAACGGCATGCCACTGCTTCCTCTCACTCTCGACAAGGTGAAGTCCGTTGGCCTCTTTGGGCCCTTGGCCTCTGCGGTCAACCTTGGAGATGGTGGATCGAGCGATGTCTGGGCTGACAATGTGGTGACCCCAGAAAAAGGATTAGCAGCGTTGCTTGGGACGCGAACGCTCGAACTTGTTGCCGGTGACGACCTCGATAGTGCAGAGCACATGGCCCGCCAGGTGGACGTGGCCATCGTCGTGGTGGGAACAACGTGTCTCGAAGAAGGGGAGTACTTAGATATTGCCGCTACTGCCCACCTCGCTCCGCTGATGCCGGGGCCAGATGAGCCCGGTTCTGGTGAGGCGTTCGCTTCGTTCATTGAAGCGAATCCTGCGGTCGAGGCACCTGAGTGGATTTCGAATCGTGACACGTCAGGGTTTACTCCTGGAGGCGATCGTTCGACGCTACGCCTTTCAGAACATGAGGTTGCGTTGATTAAAAGAGTTGCTGGTGCGAATCCAGCCACCGTGGTCGTGCTCCAGGGTGGGAGTTCCTTCCTGATCTCTGAGTGGGATCAGATTCCTGGAGCGATTCTTCATTCTTGGTACTCAGGGGTCGAAGGAGGAGCTGCGCTTGCTGACGTGCTCTTTGGCATTGAAGAGCCTGGCGGCCGCCTGCCGTTTTCGATTCCAGTCAAAGAAAATGACCTCCCTGACTTTTTCGCCAGTGCAGAGACTGCCGTCTACGGCCGCTACCACGGCTGGTGGCATTTAGAACATGAAGCAACACCAGCGGCGTATCCATTCGGTTTTGGATTGAGTTACACAACATTTGAAATTGGAAGTCCGACGGTGGTCTCATCTGACACAAGCATCGAGATCGAGGTGCCTGTGAAAAATACAGGGGATCGAGACGGTCGTGCCCTCGTGCAACTCTTTGGCCAACGAGATCAGTCCAATGGGCCACGGCGCCTCATTGGATTTGCTCGCGTCCTCCTTGCGCCAGGTGAATCGACAAGCCTTCGGCTCAACGTGGACCCAGCAGCCTTGAGTGAGCGAGACGTGGCAGTTCACGCCATGGTCGTCATCCCTGGGTCCTACTCTCTTTGGGCAGCAGCCCATGTGGGAGAAGAGCGAGTACCCATCAGGTTTGAGATCACCTCATCTCATTGACAGCAACAAAGAGCGAGAGCGTTCCTTGTGGCTTCGGTATAGATTTTAAGTATGTCCGAGGCAACGGCAAATCTGAATTTTGATCCAGATCAACTGCGTGCCCGCTACCAAGCTGAACGTCTCAAGCGACTCAGAGATGACGGTAATGATCAATATCTAGAAGTTGCTGGCCGGTATGCCAACTTTGCGAAGGATCGCTACGAGGCACTCCCCGATCGAGAGCCTTTGGATATCGAAATAGATGCACTGGTCATAGGTGGTGGATTTGGCGGACTGCTCGCGGGAGCAGAACTGAGGAAGGTCGGCTTGAGCGACATTCGCATCATTGAAAAAGGTGGCCGACTCGGTGGGACGTGGTACTGGAATCAGTATCCCGGAGCGCAATGTGACATCGAGTCCTATATCTATATGCCCTTGCTCGAAGAACTTGGCGTGATGCCGAGTGAGCGCTACGCCCGAGCCCCAGAGATCTTGGAACACGTGCAAAGAATTGCCGATCACTATGGCCTCAGCGATTCCGCCATCTTGGGAACCGAAGTGACCGAGATGCATTGGGACGACGCCATTCGGCGTTGGAGAGTTTCGACCACTCGAAACGATGAAATTCTTGCTCGCTTCGTCGTGGCGGCTCCCGGGCCTCTTCATCGGCCCAAGCTTCCTGGTGTTGAAGGCATCGATGAGTTTGAAGGAAGGTCGTTTCATACGAGTCGATGGGACTACGACTTCACCGGTGGAGGACCAACAGGTGGCCTCGACAAACTTGGTGACGTCAGAGTCGCCGTCATCGGCACCGGAGCAACCGGGGTGCAGGTGATTCCTCACGTGGCACACGGCGCACAACATCTCTATGTCTTTCAACGTACGCC